>Ga0111538_10015250_pt1 | contig 10107 bp, 8 predicted proteins | sample SoiMethybrSBSTD1_FD_79669 | JGI IMG/M metagenome (GOLD analysis project Ga0111538, IMG submission 79669) | Bulk soil microbial communities from a Populus tree surrounding site in Tennessee, USA - Soil MetaG P. TD hybrid SBSTD1 (version 2)... | ecosystem: Environmental > Terrestrial > Soil > Tree... | reverse complement strand
GCAAACGACGCGGCGATCGCCCTCGCGCAGGCGACCGGGTCTTACGCCAGGGGCATGGCGATGATCAACGCGGAGGCACGCCACCTGCGCGCGGACGACACGGTGGCCGTGACGCCGAACGGGCTCGACGCCCGAGGCCAGCATGTCTCCGCGTACGACGAGGCGCTGTTCGCCCGGCGGGCGCTGGCCATACCCGCGTTCATGCACGACGAGCGGCTGCTGACGTTCCGTTTCCCGCTCCGGCCGCACCGCACCCGGCATCACCGCCACCGCATGGTCACCCTTTACAGCCAGAACACGATGCTGACCACGTTCCGGGGGGACCTCGGTGGCAAGATCGGCTGGACCACCCCGGCCAAGGCGACGTTCATCGGCTGGGCCCGGCGGGGACACACCACGCTGGTGGTGACGATCCTCCACTGCACACCGCTGGCCGAGATGACCTACGCTGCCCGCCTGCTGAACTGGGGCTTCGCCATGGACAGAAAGGTCAGGCCCATTGGGCATCTGGTCCAGCCGCTGCCCGCGGTCGTGGCCCGGCACCACCGGCCCGTCCTGCCCGAACAGCGCCCGGCACGGGCCGCCGGCTCCGGTCTCCCGGGCGTCCCGCTGACGGTCGGCCTGGCTGCGCTGGTGATCGCCGCGCTCATCAGCACGGCGATCATGATCATCGGCGGGCGGCGGCGCCGGGCCGGAAACCGGCCCGGCGGCTGACCCGGCGGCTCAGTTCAGCGAGCGCGCAGGCCGGGCAGGAAGCCCACCCGGTCCATGACCGTCTCCATCGTGGGGCGGGCACGGTCCTGGGCCCGGGTGGCCCCGTGCGCCAGCAGGCGGTCCAGGGCGGCCTCGTCCGCCAGGATCTTCTCGGTCCGTTCCCGGATCGGGGCCAGGGCGCCGACAACGACCTCGGCCAGCTCCTTCTTGAACTGCCCGTAGCCCACGCCGGCGTAGCGGGATTCCAGGTCGGCAACGGTTTCACCGGCCAGCGCCGAGTAGATCCGTAGCAGGTTCGTGATGCCCGGTTTATTCGTTTCGTCGACTTCGATGCCCGAGCCGGTGTCGGTGACCGCGCGCGCGATCTTACGGCGGATCACGTCCGTCTCGTCCAGGACGTCGACGATCCCCAGCGGGGACGACGACGACTTGCTCATCTTGGCAGCGGGTTCCTGCAGGTCGGTGATCTTCGCGACCCCGGCGAGGATGTAGGCGGACGGCACGGTGAAGGTCGGCCCGTACCGGTGGTTGAAGCGGGTCGCCAGGTCCCGGCTCAGCTCCAGATGCTGGCGCTGGTCCTCGCCGACGGGGACCTGGTCGGTCTGGTAGAGCAGGATGTCGGCGGCCTGGAGCACCGGGTAGCTGAACAGGCCCACGCTCGCCTGCGTGGCGCCGCCACGGGCCGCCTTGTCCTTGAACTGTGTCATCCGGCTGGCCTCACCGAACCCGGTCAGGCAGCTGAGCACCCAGGTGAGTTCGGTGTGCTCGGGCACGTGGCTCTGGACGAACACGATGCTGCGGTCCGGGTCCAGCCCGGCCCCGAACAGCTGCGCGGCCGCGATCCGGGTCCGGCGCCGGAGCTTCGCCGGGTCCTGCGGCAGCGTGATCGCGTGCAGGTCCACCACGCAGTACACGGCGTCGTGGGACTCCTGCAACTCCACCCACTGCCGCACGGCACCGAGGTAGTTGCCGAGATGGAAGGAGTCGGCGGTCGGCTGGATGCCGGAGAACACGCGTGGCGCGGACATGGGCGCAGTCTAGTGGCTGCGGCCCCTTATCCCGTCGGCCACGCCGCCCTTGCCACCGGTGCCCCTCCAGGAGCGTCTCCCCCGCGCGCCCGCGCTGGCCGCGCCGTTGCCGCCGGCCTCGCCGGCGCTCAGCACCGGCACGATGTCCGGCACGGCCTCCCTGATCGCGTTGGCGTCGGCGTCGGTCCCGGCCTCCTGCGAGGCCCGCTCGGCGGCGATCCCCGCCTGGTAATGCCCCACCTCCCTGGCCGCCTGACGCGTGTCCCACCGCAGCGGCTTGGCGATCAGGCCGGCGATCTCCGCCAGCGCCGCCATCCCGCGGTCGGGCGTCTCGACCGCGATGTGCGTGCGGCGGCCGAGCACATCGTCGAGGTGGCGGGCCCCCTCATGTGACGCGGCATAAACGATCTCCGCCCGCAGGTAGTCGTCCGCGCCGGTCACCGGCCTGCCCAGCTCCGGCTCGTCCGCCACCAGGGAAAGCACCTCCGGGGTCAGCGAGCCGTACCGGCGCAGCAGGTGCTCGATCCGGGCCACGTGCAGGCCCGACGACACGGCCAGCCGGTGCCGGGCGTTCCACAGCGCCACGTACCCGTCCGCCCCGGCCAGCGGCACCTGGTCGGTGCACGACGGCGGCGCACGCCAGTCGAGCGCGTGCACCACCGCGTCCACCGCGTCCCGCGCCATCAGCCGGTACGTCGTGTATTTGCCGCCCGCCACCAGCACCAGGCCGGGTACCGGGTTGGCGACCACGTGCTCGCGGGACAGCCGGGAGGTGGACTCGGACTCCCCGGCCAGCAGCGGCCTCAGCCCGGCGTACACGCCGACGACGTCATCCCGGGTCAGCGGGGTCTTGAGCAGCCGGTTGGCCTGGCCGATGAGGTAGTCGATGTCGGCCCGGCTGGCGGCGGGCTCCGACTTGCTGCCCACCCAGTCGGTGTCGGTGGTGCCGATGATCCAGTGCCGCCCCCAGGGGATGATGAACAGCACGCTGTCCGGCGTGCGCGCGATGATCCCGGTCGAGGAATGAACGCGGTCCTTGGGCACGATCAGGTGGATGCCCTTGGAGACGCGCAGGTTGATCATGCCGCGCCCGCCCACCATCGCCTGGATCTCATCGGTCCACACGCCGGTCGCGTTGACCACCTGCTGGGCCCGGATGCTGATCTCGCTGCCGGTCTCCAGGTCCACCGCCCGGACCCCGGTGACCCGTTCTCCCTCCCGCAGCAGCCCCCGCACCTGGACCCGGGACGCCACCTGCGCGCCGTAGCCGGCCGCGGTACGGATCAGCGTGAGCACATAACGGGCGTCGTCCACCTGCGCGTCCCAGTAGGCGACGCCACCGGTGACCGCCGAGCGCTTGAGCCCGGGCGCGAGCCGGAGCGCGCCGCGCCGTGACAGCTGGCGGTGGCCCGGCAGGCCCCTGCTGTGGCCGAGCGAGAAGCCGAGCACGTCGTAGGCGGTCACCCCGGTGCCGACGTAGGGGCGCTCCCAGAGGTGGTGGGTGAGCGGGAACAGGAAGGGAACCGGCCGGACCAGGTGCGGCGCGATCACCCTGAGCAGCAGCGAACGCTCGGCGAGCGCCTCCCTGACCAGGCCGAAATTGAGCTGCTCCAGGTAACGCAGGCCGCCGTGGATGAGCTTGCTTGACCGGGAGGACGTGCCGGCGCCGAAGTCGCGCGCCTCCACCAGGCCGACCGACAGCCCGCGGGTGGCGGCGTCGAGCGCCACCCCGGCACCGACGACCCCGCCGCCCACGACCAGCACCTGGAGCTCGGCCCTCGCGAGCGCGGCGAGCGCCGCCGACCTGGAATCAGGATCCAGCCTGACCGTTTCCGCCCCCACGGCCCTCACAAGCCGAACGCTAGCACCCACCGATCAGCGCTTCGGTGGGGCGCTGGAGGTGACCACCACCTCCACTCGCTGGAACTCCTTGAGGTCGGAGTAACCAGAGGTGGCCATGGTGCGCCTGAGCGCACCGACCAGGTTTAGCTGGCCGTCCGCGACGGTCGAGGGGCCGTGCAGGATCTGCTCCAGCGTGCCGATGGTGCCGACCTGCACCCGCGCCCCGCGCGGGAGGTCGGGGTGATGCGACTCGCTCCCCCAGTGGTAGCCCCGCCCGGGCGCTTGCTCGGCGCGGGCGAACGGCGAGCCGACCATCACCGCGTCCGACCCGCACGCGAGCGCCTTGGCGATATCGCCGCTGCGGGTCATCCCCCCGTCCGCGATCACATGGACGTACCGGCCACCGGACTCGTCGAGGTACTCGCGCCGGGCGGCGGCCACGTCGGCGATGGCGGTGGCCATCGGCACCGCGACCCCGAGCACCGCTGCCGTGGTATGCCCCGACCCGCCGCCGAAACCGACCAGGACCCCGGCCGCGCCGGTCCGCATCAGATGCAGCGCCGCGGTGTAGGTGGCGCAGCCGCCCACGATCACCGGCACGTCCAGCTCGTAGATGAACTGCTTGAGGTTGAGCGGCTCGGACTGGCCGGAGACGTGCTCGGCGGACACGGTGGTGCCGCGGATGACGAAGATGTCCACGCCCGCGTCGACGACGGTCTTGTAATAGCGGACGGTGCGCTGCGGCGAGAGCCGTGCCGCCGTGGTCACGCCCGCCGCCCGGATCTCCTCGATCCGGCGCCCGATGAGGTCTTCCTTGATCGGCTCGGAGTACATCTCCTGAAGCCGCCGGGTCGCTGCCTCCTCGCCCAGCCCGGCGGCCTCGGCCAGGAGCGGCTCGGGGTCGGGGTACCGGGTCCACAGGCCCTCCAGGTCGAGCACGGCCAGCCCGCCGAGGTGGCCGATGGCGGCGGCGGTGGCCGGCGAGACCACGCTGTCCATCGGGGAGACCACCAGCGGCAGCTCGAACCGGTAGGCGTCGATCTGCCAGGCGGTCGAGACCTCCTCCGGGTCGCGGGTGCGGCGGGAGGGCACGATCCCGATCTCGTCCAGGTTGTAGGCGCGGCGGCCGCTCTTTCCGCGGCCGATTTCGACGGTCACGTCAGCCGCCGGGAGTAGTTGGGCGCCTCGGTGGTCATCTGGACGTCGTGCGGGTGGCTCTCGGTCAGGCCGGCGGCGGTGATCTGGATGAACCGCGCCTCTTGCAGTTCGCCGATGGTCCGCGCGCCGCAGTAGCCCATGGCCGCCCGCAGCCCTCCGACCAGCTGGTCGGCAACCGCCGAGAGCGGGCCGCGGTAGGGCACCTGGCCCTCGACGCCCTGCGGGACCAGCTTGTCCTCGCGCAGCACGTCGTCCTGGAAGTAGCGGTCCTTGGAGAAGGACCGGCCCCGCATGGCCCCCAGCGACCCCATGCCCCGGTACTGCTTGTACTGCTTGCCGTGGATGAACACCATCTCGCCGGGCGCCTCCTCGCATCCCGCGAGCAGGCTGCCGAGCATGACCGTATCCGCGCCGGCCGCGATCGCCTTGGCGATGTCGCCGGAGTGCTGGACGCCACCGTCCCCGATTACCGGCACCCCCGCCGGGCGGGCCACCCGCGCAGCCTCGAAGATCGCGGTGACCTGCGGCACGCCGACGCCGGCCACGACCCTGGTGGTGCAGATAGATCCGGGCCCGACCCCCACCTTGACACCGTCGGCGCCGGCGTCGACCAGCGCCCGCGCGCCGGCCTGGGTGGCCACGTTGCCGCCGATCACGTCCACCCGGATGTTCGCCTTGACCTGGGCCACCATGTCGATGACCGCCTGGGCGTGACCGTGCGCGGTGTCCACCACCAGGAAGTCCGCGCCCGCCTCGGCCAGCGCCTGCGCCCGGTGCTTGGCGTCTTCGCCCACCCCGATGGCCGCCCCGACCACCAGCCGTCCCGCGGCATCCTTGGTGGCGCTGGGGAACTTCTCGCTCTTGGTGAAGTCCTTGACGGTGATCAGGCCGGACAGCCTGCCCGCATCGTCGATCAGCGGAAGCTTCTCCACCTTGTGCCGCCGGAGCAGGTCGAGCGCGACCTCCCTGGTCACGCCGACCGGCGCGGTCACCAGCGGCATCGGGGTCATCACCGCCGATACCGGGCGGCCGTGGTCGGCCTCGAACCTGATGTCGCGGTTGGTCACGATGCCGAGCAGGACGCCGTCGTCACCGGTCACCGGCACGCCGGAGATGCGGTACCGGGCACACAGCGTCTCCACCTCGGCGACCGTGGCGTCCGGGCCACACGTCACCGGGTTGGTGATCATGCCGGCCTCCGAGCGCTTGACCATGTCGACCTGATGCGCCTGGTCCTCGACCGAGAGGTTGCGGTGCAGGACGCCGACCCCGCCGTGGCGGGCCATGGCGACCGCCATCCGGGCCTCGGTGACCGTGTCCATGGCCGAGGAGACCAGTGGGAGGCGCAGCGTGATGCTGCGGCTGAGCCTGGCGGCCGTGTCCGCATCCCCCGGCAGGATCTCCGAGTGGGCTGGCAGCAGCAGGACGTCGTCGAAGGTCAACGCCGGAGGACCGAACTTGGTCTCGTCAGTCATGGCACCTTCCCGGGAGGGAGTCCGGTCTAGACAGTCTATTGACGACCGCGGCGGCGGCTCGCCCGCAGCGCCGAAGCGCGGCCGGGCGGGCGGGGCCACCAACCGGGTTGGTGAGCCGGGCGGGTCACCAGCCGAGCTCGGTGAGGCGGGCGTCGTCGATGCCAAAGTGGTGGCCGACCTCGTGCACGACGGTGCGCCGCACCTCCTCGACCACCTCGCGCTCGGTCTGGCAGACGGCGCAGATCGCGAGCCGGTAGATGGTGATCCGGTCGGGCAGCACCCCGGCGTAACCCGTCGTCCGGCTGGTCAGCGGGATTCCCTCATAGAGGCCGAGCAGGCCCGGCGGGCCGGGGTCATGCTCGACCGTGACCGCCACGTTGCTCATCAGGCGGCCCAGCTCCTCCGGCAGGCCGTCCAGCGCCTCCCCGACCATCTCCTCGAACCGGGCCGGGTCCACCTCGATCATGAGCCTCACGCCCGGAACGCGATCAGGCGATCGATTCCTCGACCGCGAACGCACGGAGCCGGGCCAGCGCCCGGTGCTGGGCGACACGAACCGCTCCTGCCGACATGCCCAGGACGTTACCCGTCTCTTCCGCCGACAGTCCCGTTACGACCCGCAGGATCACCAGCTCACGCAGATGGACTGGCAGCCGCGCCAGCAGCGCCCTGGCTCGCTCCGCCTCGAGGTAGGCCACCACGGTCTCCTCGGGCCCTGGCTGCTCATCGGGACCATCGGGCAGGTCTTCGGTGGGCACCGCCAGCCTGGCGGCGCTGCGCATCGCGTCCGCCACCTTGTGCGCGGCGATGCCGAACACGAATGAAGCGAACGGCCGCCCCATGTCCCGGTAGCGCGGAAGCGCGGAAAGGACGGCGATGCACACCTCCTGCGCCACGTCGTCCGCGACGTGGTAATGGCCGGCGACTCGCCCCAGGCGCGCCCGGCAGTACCGGACGATCATCGGCCGGATATGTACCAGCAGCGACTCGATCGCGGCGGGCTGGCCGAGCGCGGCCCGGCTGGTGAGATCGCGGAGGCCGGCGCCGTCAGCCCGGCTGCCGCCGCCCGCACGGGCCCGGCCGTCTCTCCGGTCACCTGCGCCCGCCAGGCCCGCTGCCGCGGCCCTGCGGCGCGGCTGAGCACGGCCCTGTGCCCATCCCTCGCCCCCCACCGGGCGGATGAGGCGCCGCTCCGTCACGAGAGCATGATTCCCCCGGAGCGGCGCCTTCACCCGCCTTACCCTGGCGGGCGACCAGAAAGGTCAGTGCGCGTGCCCGTGGCCGTGTCCGTGGCCATGGCCGTTCGCCTCGGCTTCCTTCTCCGGCTTCTCGGTCACGAGCGCCTCGGTGGTGAGCAGCATGCCGGCGATCGAGGCTGCGTTCTCGACCGCGGAACGGGCCACCTTGACCGGGTCGATCACGCCCTGCTCCATCAGGTCGCCGTAAGCGAACGTGGCTGCGTTGAAGCCCTGGCCGCGGCCGAGCCCGGCCACCTTCTCGACGACGACGCCGCCTTCCTGGCCCGCGTTCTCGGCAATCCAGTAGGTGGGAGCGCTCAGCGCGGCGCGCACCACGGCGACGCCCCTCGCCTCGTCCCCGGTCTTGCCGAGGTCACCGAGTTCGGCGGCGGTGTGCACGAGCGCGCTGCCGCCGCCCGCGATGATCCCTTCCTCGATCGCCGCGCGGGTGGCCGAGACCGCGTCCTCCAGCCGGTGCTTCTTCTCCTTCAGCTCGACCTCGGTCGCCGCCCCGACCCGCAGCACGCACACCCCGCCGGACAGCTTGGCGACGCGCTCCTGCAGCTTCTCCCGGTCCCAGTCGGAGTCGGTGTCCTCGATCTCGGTCCGCAGCTGCCGGACCCGGTCCGCGATCGCTTCGGGATCACCGGCCCCGTCCACGATCGTGGTGGTGTCCTTGGTGACCACGATGCGGCGGGCCTTGCCGAGCTTGTCGAGGTCGGCCAGCTCCAGCGTGAGCCCCAGCTCCTCGCTGATCACCTCGCCGCCGGTCAGGATGGCCATGTCGGCCAGCATGGCCTTGCGCCGGTCGCCGAACCCGGGCGCCTTGACCGCCACGACCGACAGCAGCCCGCGGATCCGGTTGACCACCAGGGTCGACAGTGCCTCACCCTCGACGTCCTCGGCGACCACCAGCAGCGGCTTCTTGGCCTGCGCGACCTTCTCGAGCAGCGGCAGGAAGTCGGGCATCGCGGAGATCTTGGCGGCGTGCAGGAGCACGTAGGCGTCCTCCAGGACCGCTTCCATCCGGTCCTGGTCGGTGATGAAGTAGGGCGAGATGTAGCCCTTGTCGAACTGCATCCCCTCGGTGAACTCAAGCTCGAGTCCCATGGTCGGCGACTCCTCGACGGTGATGACGCCGTCCTTACCGACCTTGTCGAAGGCCTCGGCGATCACGTCGCCGATCTGGCTGTCCTGGGCCGAGACCGTCGCCACGTGCGCGATCTCCTTCTGCTCACCCACCTCGCGGGCGGCCTTCAGCAGCAGCTCCGACACGGCGGACGCCGCGGCGTCGATGCCCCGCTTGAGCTCGATCGGGTTCGCTCCCGCCGTCACGCTGCGCCGCCCCTCGTGGACCATCGCCTGCGCGAGCACGGTGGCCGTGGTGGTGCCGTCGCCCGCGATGTCGTTGGTCTTGGTGGCTACTTCCCTGGCGAGCTGAGCGCCCAGGTTCTCGTGTGGGTCCTCAAGCTCCACCTCGCGGGCGACGGTGACCCCGTCGTTCGTGATCGTGGGAGCGCCCCACTTCTTGTCGATGACGACGTTGCGGCCGCGCGGCCCCAGCGTCACCTTCACGGCGTCCGCGAGCTTGTTCACGCCGCGCTCAAGCGCGCGCCGCGCCTCCTCGTCGAACTCCAGCATCTTGGCCATGAATACCTCTGATCACGTCTGGCAGGCTGGTGCGGCGCACCGGTTCTCGTGCCACCGCCCCGGGCGCCGGCGGGGCGTCCGGGGCGGTATGGCACAGCGCCAGGTCCCAATGACCCCGGCCGCGCCGCCTGGATCTTGCGGTTACTTCTCGATGATGGCGAGCACGTCGCGGGCGGAGAGCACCAGGTACTCCTCGCCGTGGTACTTGACCTCGGTGCCGCCGTACTTGCTGTACAGCACCACGTCGCCGACCTTGACGTCCATCGGCACGCGCTTGGCGCCGGCGTCGTCGAAGCGGCCCGGGCCTACCGCAAGGACCTCGCCCTCCTGGGGCTTCTCCTTGGCGGTGTCCGGGATCACCAGACCCGACGCTGTCGTCTGCTCGGCCTCGAGCGTACGGACAACAATGCGGTCTTCGAGTGGCTTGAGAACAACTTTGGTGGCGGTCGTCACGATCTGACCTCCCCCTCCGGAAAGGCGGGTTGACAAGGACTAGAGAGGCGACCGCGGCGGCCTGTCGTCGCGGGTGCCAGACCAGCCTCGTCGCATTAGCACTCTACCTTAGCGAGTGCCAGTTCCGAACAGTATCCCGGGTGCGTGGCCCCGTCAACTCGAGACGGGCTGGCCCACCAGGACGGTGGTCACCGGGAGCGAGGAATCCGCGGGCACCTCCAGCGGCGACGCGGGCGCACCCCGCGCCGCAAGCTCGGCCCCGAGCGCCGCGACCATCGCGCCGTTGTCGGTGCACAGCCCGGGCCGCGGTACCCGCAACCTGACCCCGGCGGCCTCGCAGCGCTCCGCCGCCAGGGCCCGCAGCCTTGAGTTGGCCGCCACCCCACCGCCGATGATCAGGTCCTTAACGTCATGCGCGCGGCACGCGTCGATCGCCTTGCGGGTCAGCACGTCGGCGACCGCCTCCTGGAACGAGGCCGCGACATCGGCCACCGGCACGGAAAGCCCGGCCTGCTGCCGTGCCTCCACCCACCGGGCGACCGAGGTCTT
>Ga0111538_10015249_pt1 | contig 10107 bp, 9 predicted proteins | sample SoiMethybrSBSTD1_FD_79669 | JGI IMG/M metagenome (GOLD analysis project Ga0111538, IMG submission 79669) | Bulk soil microbial communities from a Populus tree surrounding site in Tennessee, USA - Soil MetaG P. TD hybrid SBSTD1 (version 2)... | ecosystem: Environmental > Terrestrial > Soil > Tree... | reverse complement strand
CCTTCCAGATCTGTGCATGGCTCGTGCGCCCATCCACGGAAACGAACCATCCTGAATTGAAGGTTTAAGGCAGTCGGCAGTCCCTCCCTCGTGACAATCGAGCGAAAGGGCTTATGAGCATTGCAGACTTGGACCAGCCTTCTCTCGCGGGCACTGCGTGAATGAGGTCAATGCACCGTAACCGTTTTGCTTATTGAAGAGTGGGGGCAATCACATCCGTGGAGCCAGCGTTTTCGTGGGACGAGCCGCTCAACTTCCGGTCGAGGTTTGGTCGAACCGCGATAGGCGAGAAGGGATTTCGGGGCGGGCAGAGAAGGGTCATTGCCCATTCGTTGAGTATATGCTCTGATTAGATCGGGAAAGCTTGTGATGATCAGACCCGATCTCATTATTTTCGATTGCGACGGCGTGTTGGTCGATAGCGAGGTGCTGAGCTGTCGCTGCCTCTCCGACACGTTGGCGGGATACGGCATCAGCCTTGACGTCGATCAAGCGCTTGATTTGTTCCTTGGACGAAGCGTGACGGCGGTCTTCCAGCATTACGAAGCATTGGGACGCTCGATCCCCAGGCAATTTGCGGCCGAGCTGAGGGCAGGGGTTCGAGCTGCGTTTCTCTCGTCGCTTTGCCCGATCGAAGGGGTGAACTCGGTACTGCAAGACTTGCAGATCCCGCATTGTGTCGCCTCGTCCAGTGATGTCGATCGGGTGTCCTTTTCGCTCTCTTTGACTGGCCTCGCACCGTATTTCGACATCCGTCTCTATACCGCGCAAATGGTGGAACGCGGCAAGCCGGCACCCGACCTCTTCCTCCACGCAGCCGAAAGCATGCAGGTGGATCCACGTCGCACTCTCGTGATCGAGGACAGCGTCAGCGGCGTCAAGGCGGGCAAGGCCGCCGGCATGACCGTTTGGGGATTTGTCGGCGGCAGCCACTATCAATCGCGTGACGGCAAGGCCATTCTGCGCGAAGCGGGGGCCGATCGCGTGTTCGGACGAATGGCGGACTTTTGGCGGACGGATCGGCAAGGAGACTGATGGCAGCATCCGACAACGAGAAATCGCGCCTGGACGAAGCCGCGCGTGCCGGCTGGCTGTACTTCATTGCCGGTCACACGCAGGACGAAATCGCCAAGATGCTGCAGGTTTCGCGCGCATCGGCCCAGCGCCTCGTTTCGCTGTGCCTTGCCGAGCGCTTGATCACCTTCCGCCTGGAGCATCCGATTGCGGCGTGCATGGAATTAGCGGCGCGGCTGCAGGATTTGTTCCATCTCGCCTATTGCGAAGTCGTGCCGACCGATCCCGCCGCGCCGCTGTCGGCCGCCGGAATTGCCGAGCGCGCCGCCAACATCCTGGAATCGACGTTGCGGACCGAGAAGCCGACGATCGTGGCCTTGGGCACCGGGAGAGCGGTGCGGGCTGCCGTCGAGCGCGTGTCGCCGATCGACTGTCCGAACCACCAGATCGTATCGCTGGTCGGAAACATTTCGGCCGACGGCTCGGCCAGCTTCTTCGACACCGTCGGTCGCCTTGCCGACCGGACCAAGGCGCGCCACTATCCGATGCCGCTGCCGTTTCTGATGTCGTCCGAGCGCGAGCGCGAACAGATGCTCAAGATAGATCCGATCGCCAAGGTGAGAGCGGTCGCCGCCAAGGCCGACCTGCGGCTTGTCGGGGTCGGTCAGATGGATCGGCAAGCGCAAGTCCACGTTGACGGTTTCGTCTCGCGCGAAGAACTGCTTGAGATGATGCGGCTGGGCGCCGTTGGCGAACTGACCGGCTGGGCATTCGACGGGGAGGGGCACCTCATCAAAGGCGGGACGAACCTTCGCCTCACCAGCATTCCGCCGCGGATACCGGCCGAGGCGCTTACCATCGGAGCGGCGGTCGGTCGTGCCAAGGTTTCGGCCATCAGGGCGGCACTGAAGGGGCGGCTCCTCAACGGGTTGATCACCGACGAGGCGACGGCAGGCGCGATCCTCAAGCCGTAGCGAGTTCTTTCGGCCTCGTCGCGCGCGGGTTTCCCGCCACCCGATCCAGGCTGCGGGCCTATCGAACCATGTCCTCCCGCTTGCGGGTCCGTGCACAAGCGCAATTCCGATCCTTGACAACCTCTGGAGTCGGTGTGAACATAATTGCAAGGCGTGGGCATATGCTCAACGCCAATAAGGGAGGTTACCGTGAAACACGTCCTCAGCGCCCTCTTGGGCGCGGCTACCTTGTTGGGCGCAGCCCCTTCCGTCGCACAGACAACCCTGACCATCGCCACCGTGAACAACGGCGACATGATCCGGATGCAGGCGTTGACCAGCGAATTCACCGCCAAAAACCCCGATATCACCGTGAAATGGGTGACGCTCGAAGAGAACGTCCTGCGCCAGCGCGTCACGACCGACATCGCGACCAAAGGCGGGCAGTTCGACGTGCTGACCATCGGCACCTACGAGGTTCCGATCTGGGCCAAGAAGAACTGGCTCGTTCCGCTCGACAATCTCGGACCCGACTACGACGCCGCGGACCTGCTCCCCAGGATTCGCGATGCGGTGTCGGTATCGGGCAAGCTGTTTGCCGCGCCGTTCTACGGCGAGAGTTCGATGGTCATGTACCGCACCGATCTGTTCCAGAAGGCGGGACTGACGATGCCGGAAATGCCGACCTGGGATTTCGTAGTCGACGCGGCGAAGAAGCTCACCGACAAATCCGCCGGCGTCTATGGCATCTGCCTGAGAGGCAAGGCGGGCTGGGGCGAGAACATGGCGTTCCTGACCGCGATGTCCAATTCGTTCGGCGCGCGCTGGTTCGACGAGAAATGGCAGCCGCAGTTCGACAAGCCGGAATGGAAGACAACGCTTACGACCTACGTCGATCTGATGAAGGCCGCAGGCCCTCCCGGTGCCAGCTCGAACGGCTTCAATGAAAACCTTGCGCTGTTCAACTCCGGCAAGTGCGCGATGTGGATCGACGCTACGGTGGCGGCCTCCTTCGTCACCAATCCCAAAGATTCCAAGGTTGCCGACAAGGTCGGCTTTGCGCTCGCGCCGAATGCGGGGCTGGGCAAGAACGCCAACTGGCTGTGGGCATGGAATCTCGCGATCCCCGCGGGCTCGAAGAAGACGGCCGCCGCCGAAAAATTCATCGCGTGGGCAACGAGCAAGGACTACACCCAGCTCGTCGCCAAGAAGGAGGGATGGGCCAATGTGCCGCCCGGCACCCGCACATCGCTCTATCAGAATACGGAATATCTGAAGGTCGCGCCGTTTGCCAAGCTGACGCTTGCATCGATCGATGCCGCCGATCCGAACAAGCCGACCGTGCAGCCGGTTCCTTACGTCGGCGTGCAATACGCGGCCATTCCGGAATTCCAGGGCATCGGCACCACCGTCGGCCAGCAATTTTCGGCGGCGTTGGCAGGTTCATCGACGGTGGACGCTGCGCTCGCGGCCGCGCAAACAGCCACCGAACGCGAAATGAAGCGCGCCGGCTACATCAAGTAGCGCGCCGCACCAATCCTGGCTGCCGTCCGGCCCCGGGCAGGGGCGGCAGCCCCATCTCCTTTCCAGACAACAGGAGGCGGCGATGGCGACGCAGCAAACCCAGGTCCTCGGAAGGGCTCTGCTGGCGCCGGCCGTCGCATTGCTGTTCGTCTGGATGATCGTCCCGCTCGTCATGACGATCTATTTCTCGACGTTGCGCTACAGCCTGCTCGATTCGGAAACCTGGAGCTTCGTCGGGCTGGAGAATTTTCGATACTTTCTTACCGATCCCGCCTTTCTGACCGCATTACGGAACACGCTGGTGCTGGTCGGATCAGTGCTCGCAATCACCATCCTGCTCGGCACGCCGCTGGCACTGCTGCTCGATCAGCAGGTGGTCGGGCGCAGCATCGTCCGTTTGATGGTGATCGCACCGTTCTTCGTGATGCCGACCGTGAGCGCGCTGGTCTGGAAGAACCTCTTGATGCACCCGGTGTCCGGACTGTTCGCCTGGGTCGCGACGCTCGTGGGTGCAACGCCGATCGACTGGTTCAACGATGCGCCGTTGCTCGCGGTGATCCTGATCGTGGCCTGGCAATGGCTGCCGTTCGCCACCCTCATCTTGCTGACGGCGCTGCAGTCGCAGGACGAGGAGCAGAAGGAGGCCGCCGAGATGGACGGGGCGAGCGCGCTTTCGAGCTTCATCTATCTGACCTTGCCGCACCTCGCGCGGCCGATCACCGTGGTCATCCTGATCGAAACGATATTCCTGCTGACGGTGTTCGCGGAAATCTTTGTCACGACCGGCGGCGGCCCAGGCCTGCAGACCACCAATATCGCGTTCCTGATCTACTCACAGGCGCTGATTCAGTACGACGTCGGCAACGCCTCCGCCGGCGGACTGGTCGCAGTCGTGATCGCCAATATCGTGGCCTTCTTCCTGGTGCGGATCGTCGGGCGGAACCTGGAGGCATAAGCGATGGCACGCAAGGTGACGGCGAGACGCGTCTGGGTGTCCACGGCTGCCGCGTGGCTGTTCGGATTTCTGATTTTCCTGCCGATCCTGTGGATGGTCCTGACGAGCTTCAAGACCGAGCTCGAGGCGTTCTCGATGCCGCCAAAATTCCTGTTCTTTCACTGGACTACCGAGAACTATGCGACGGTGCAGGAGCGCAGCGATTACCTGCATCATGCGCTCAATTCGATCATCATTGCCGGCGGCTCGACGCTGATCGCAATGATCATCGCAATACCCGCGGCGTGGTCGATGGCGTTCGCGCCGACCAAACGCACCAAGGACGTCCTGCTCTGGATGCTCTCGACCAAGATGATGCCGTCGGTCGGCGTGCTGGTGCCGATCTATCTGATCTTCCGCGATTTCGGGCTGCTCGATACGCGCGCCGGACTCGTGATGATTCTTTGTCTCGGCAATCTGCCGATCGTGATCTGGATGCTCTTCACTTACTTCAAGGAAATCCCGAAAGACATTCTCGAAGCGGCGCGGATGGACGGGGCGACCATCGGGCGCGAACTTGTCTATGTGCTGACGCCGATGGCTGTCCCGGGCCTCGCCTCGACGCTGCTGCTTAATTTCATCCTGGCGTGGAACGAGGCGTTCTGGACGTTGAACCTTTCGACGCTGGAGGCAGCACCGCTTACAACATTCATCGCATCCTATTCGAGTCCCGAGGGCCTGTTCTGGGCAAAACTGTCGGCGGCCTCAACGCTCGCCATTGCCCCGATCATCATCCTCGGATGGTTCACGCAACGGCAGCTTGTCCGCGGACTGACCTTCGGCGCCGTCAAATAGCAAAGGGACCAGAGATCATGGGCCAGATAACGCTGCAGGGAGTCCGGAAATCGTTCGGGCCGGTCAACATCATCAAGGATGCCAACCTGGAGATCGAGGACGGCTCCTTCGTGGTGTTCGTCGGGCCGTCCGGCTGCGGGAAGACGACGCTCTTGCGCCTGATCGCCGGACTCGAGGACGTCACCGGTGGGCAAATCCTGATCGACGGCAAGAATGTGGTGGACGTGCCGCCGGCCAAGCGCGGTCTGTCGATGGTATTCCAGTCCTATGCGCTGTATCCGCATATGAGCGTCCGCGGCAATATCGCGTTCGGCCTGAAGATGGCCGGCCTGCCGCGCCCGGATATTGACCGCAAGGTGGAGGCCGCGGCCGCCACGCTGAATCTAACGCCCTATCTCGACCGGAAGCCGCGCGAGCTTTCCGGAGGACAGCGTCAGCGCGTCGCGATCGGACGGGCGATCGTGCGCGAGCCGAAGGCGTTCCTGTTCGACGAGCCGTTGTCGAATCTCGATGCGGCGCTGCGGGTCCAGATGCGCCTGGAAGTCACCAAATTACAAAAGCAACTTGCGACCACCGCCATCTATGTCACCCATGACCAGGTCGAGGCCATGACGATGGCCGACAAGATCGTGGTGCTCAACGCTGGCCGTATCGAACAATTTGGTTCACCGCTCGAATTGTACGAACGTCCGGCAAACCTGTTCGTCGCCGGTTTCATCGGATCGCCAAAGATGAATTTTGTGTCTGGCGAGGCGGCAGGCGAGCCCGACGTAGCCACGCTCGGCGTCAGGCCCGAGCATCTGAGGGTCGGCAGGGAGGGGGAGGGTTGGTCCGGTACCGTGTCGGTCGCCGAGCATCTGGGCAGCGATACCTTTCTCTATGTCGACGCGGGCAAGCTCGGCCTTCTGACGGCGCGCTGCATCGGAGAATTCAGTCTTAAGGCCGGCGACCGCGTTTGGCTTTCACCCGATCCGGCCCGGCTGCACCGCTTCGACAATGATGGCGCGGTAATCCGGAAATGAGCGGGGCAGCGCGGCGCCGCGACAGGCAAACAGGAAGCACAAGAAGATGTATCTGGAAAAATTCAAGCTTGACCGAAAGACGGCCCTGGTAACCGGCGCCGGCCAGGGAATCGGACTTGCCTGCGCCGAGGCACTGGCAGAGGCAGGAGCGAAGGTCGTGATCGCCGATCGCGACCCCCAACTTGCCGATACCGGGTGCGCGAGTTTGAAGGCGAAAGGCCTGGATGCCGAGATCGTCATCATGGACGTAACGGACTCGAAGCGTGTTACCGAGGTGGCCGACCAATTGGCATCCCGCTACGGCGGTATCGATATCCTTGTCAACAATGCCGGCATCGCGCGAAGCGAGACACCGGCCGAAAAGGTTGCCGACGAACATTGGCTGAACGTCATCGACGTCAATCTCAACGGCACGTTCTGGTGTTGCCGCGCTTTCGGCAAGCACATGCTGGACGCGAAGTCCGGTTCCATTGTGAACATCGGCTCGATGTCAGGCTTCATCGTCAACAAACCGCAGGAGCAGAGCTACTACAACGCCTCCAAGGCCGCAGTGCACCATCTCACCAGGTCGCTCGCGGCGGAGTGGGGCGCGCGCGGCGTGCGCGTCAACGCGGTGGCGCCGACTTATATCGCAACACCCCTCAACGCATTCGTCAAAAACAGCCCGCAGATGTACGATGCCTGGATCGGCGGCACGCCGATGGCGCGGATGGGGGAGGTTGACGAAATTGCCTCCGTCGTCCTGTTCCTAGCGTCCGACGCCGCCAGCCTGATGACCGGCAGCGTTGTCCTCGTTGACGGCGGTTATACGTGCTGGTGAACTGGCGCTGATCTGAAGCGGGGTTGCAATGCACCAGGCCTTCGTCGGCATCGATGTCGGAACATCGAGCGCGCGCGCCGGAATATTTGACGAGAACGGAAGTCTGCTCGCCACCGCCCGGCATCCGATCACGGTGTGGCACGAAGCGAGAAGCGTCGTCGAACAGTCGTCGTCGGAGATCTGGGCAGCCTGCGCCGCCTCGGTCCGCGGAGCCATGGCAGAAGCTGCGCTTCCCGCTTCGGCTATCAAGGGTATTGGTTTCGACGCGACCTGTTCGCTTGTGGTCGTCGACGTTGCCGGTAACCCGCTGACGGTCAGTGCATCCGGCGACGAACGGCGAAATGTGATCGTTTGGATGGACCATCGCGCGACTACCGAAGCCCGCCGGGTTAACGAGACGCGGGACAACGTGCTTTGCTATGTCGGCGGTTCGGTGTCGCCGGAAATGGAAATTCCAAAACTGCTTTGGCTGAAGCGGCATCTGCCGTCGACCTATCACTCGGCCGGTCATTTCTTCGACCTCGCCGACTATTTGTCGTTTCGCGCCACCGGATCGACGGCGCGTTCGATGTGTACGCTGGCGTGCAAATGGAATTATCTCGCCCACGAACAGCGCTGGAGTGGCAGCTATTTGGAGCGCATCGGTCTTGGCGATCTTGCCTCGGACGAACATGCGCGAATCGGGAGGGAGATTGTCGCGCCCGGCACGTCGCTGAACGCCGGCCTGATCAAGCCCGCCGCCGATGAGTTCGGCTTGCTCGAGGGAACGCCGGTCGGCGCTTCGCTGATCGACGCTCACGCTGGCGGCGTGGGTACGATCGGTGGGCGCGGGGAGTCGGGTGAGCCGGTGGATGTGTGTCGTCGCCTTGCTTACATCATGGGGACCTCGGCCTGCATCATGGCGACGACGCGTGAGCCGTGCTTCGTCCCCGGCGTCTGGGGTCCCTATTATTCGGGAATGGTTCCGGGGTTCTGGCTCAACGAAGGCGGTCAGTCCGCCGCCGGTGCTGCCATCGATCATCTCGTTAGATCCCATCCTGCGTATGATGAGACGGTCGCAGCGGCGCACGCCGCCGGCATGGAAGTTCTCGAATTTCTCGAGCGGCGCATCGTCTCGCGCGCGGCAAGCCTGGGTGAGGTGGCATTGCTTGCGCGTGACATCCACGTCCTGCCCGAGTTTCTCGGCAACCGATCGCCTTTTGCGGATCCTGACGCGCGTGCGGTTGTCGCAGGAATGGATCTCGACGTCGACATCGGTTCGATGGAGCGGTTGTTCGTAGCCGGGCTCTGTGGGCTTGCCTACGGCCTTGCGGATGTCGTGGAATCCTTTCGATCGCACGGCGTCGAAAGCGATATGATGGTGATCAGCGGCGGCGCCGGACGGAGTCCGCTGGTCCGGCAGATCATGGCGGATACGACCGGGCTGAACATTGCCGTCCCCAGGACAAAGGAGCCTGTTCTGCTCGGCGCGGCCATGCTGGGCGCTGTGGCGGCGAAGTCTCGCGGATCAATCGGCGAGGCCATGGCCTCGATGTCGGCGATCGGTCGGCTGAGCGAACCGACGGCGCCCGCAATGGCGGACTTCCACCGGACCAAGCGAAAGGTTCATGGGTTGATGCGAAAACTCGATTCTGACAGCCGCGATGCAATGCGGGAGATCGCATCGATCGCCGGACTTGACGCGAAGAACTAGAACCATGCTGCTGAGCTGTGGAGACGCTCTGGTTGATTTCCTGCCCGTCACATCTGTTGACGGGCGCGACGCGGCCGTACCCGTCGCCGGAGGATCCTGCCTCAACATCGCCGTCGGCATGGCTCGCCTGGGCGCCCCGGCGGGGTTCGTGGGCGGCATTTCGACTGATCTTTTCGGACGCATCATCGCTGACCATGCCCTTGGTTCCCGGGTTGACCTTCGCTACGCGACGCGGAGCGAGCATCAGACGACGCTTGCGTTCGTCCGTCACGTGGGGGGCGAGCCGCAGTATGCGTTCTATGACGAGGCGACGGCGTCCGGAAACTGGACCTATCGGCAGGGCTCCATCCCCTTCGACGCGTTCGAAGCGATTCATGTCGGATCGACCACGCTCACCAACGACAAGGGGGCAGCCCAGGCGCTGGCGATGATCGAAGACGCATGCGGCTCGACCACCATCTCCTTCGATCCGAATTGTCGACCCAACCTGGTCAGGCACAAGGCGCGCTACGTCGATCAGATGAATGTATTTGCCGCCGCTGCTGACATCGTTCGTATGTCGGATGTCGATTTTGAATTTCTCTATGGTGGAAGTGATTACGGTGAGAGGGCGAGGTTGCTTATCGCGGCTGGTACAAGTCTGGTCGTCGTTACGCGTGGGATCAATGGAGCCCAGGCCTGGCACGGAGGAGCGGGTCTGGTGAAGGTCGAGGCGCCCACAATAGGTGTGATGGATACGATCGGGGCAGGCGACAGCTTTCAGGCGGCGTTGTTGTTCGCGTTGCGCGCAATCGGACGGATCGAGCGCGGCGCGCTGGCGGAAATGAATGCCGGCGAGCTTGATCGGACGTTGTCGTTTGCATCGGCTTGCGCGGCCGTTACATGCAGCCGCGCCGGCGCCGATCCCCCGCGCCAATCCGATGTCGGCCCGGCGTTGTCTCGCCTGTTGTCGGATAGGAACGAATAAAGCGCGAGTTCCAGCTGGCGCAAAGCGGAGATATGCGAGCTGTCCGGCTACGCCGCATTCAAGGCCTGCGCGATGTCAGCGATAAGATCGGAAGGGTGCTCGATGCCGATCGACAGCCGGATCGTGGAGTCGAGAACGCCTATTTTTTGGCGGATGTCAGCCGGAACGCCGGAGTGGGTCATGCTTGCGGGCAGGCTGGCAAGCGACTCGGTGCCGCCCAGACTCACCGCCAGCTTGAAGATTTGCAGCGCGTTCAAGAATTTGAATGCCGCAGCCTGGCCGCCGACGATGTCGAACGAGAACGTGGAACCCGCGCCAGTGCATT
>Ga0111538_10015247_pt1 | contig 10108 bp, 7 predicted proteins | sample SoiMethybrSBSTD1_FD_79669 | JGI IMG/M metagenome (GOLD analysis project Ga0111538, IMG submission 79669) | Bulk soil microbial communities from a Populus tree surrounding site in Tennessee, USA - Soil MetaG P. TD hybrid SBSTD1 (version 2)... | ecosystem: Environmental > Terrestrial > Soil > Tree... | reverse complement strand
GCGGCATCGCAGTACGCGATCGAGTCGTCCAGCACCTTGACGATTTGCGCCTTGGTGGTGGCCGTCTTCTCGAAATCATCTTCCTCGTGTGGCGTCTTCTCGCCTTTCGCCGCCGAGCAATAGAGATAACTTGCCCCGGCAAGATGCGCCAGGATTTGGCCGAAAGTGCGGACCGAATCTGTCGGTTTGAAGCTGTAATCCGCGTCCGCCATCTGGGCCGCCGATTCCTTGATATTTCGCTTGGCACCTTCCCACGTATCTCTGATTGACTGGCTGACGGGGTTAGGGGAAGGAGTCGGTTTCTGTTGTCCCCGGATTGCGGGACTCGAGATACCGATCGCGAGAACCGCGCAGATGAATGTTCGTGAGAGTTTCATTTCTTCCTCCGGGATGAATATACCTTCGAACCGAGAGTACGATGATGCGGGTGGTGACTCACCGGGAGGTTTCAGCATGCGAACTGCCGCTCGCCGAGCGACGTTGATGTTTGTGGTGTGGAGTCTGAGCGCGGCCGCGAGCGCACAGACTCCCGCGGTTTTGACCGGGACCGTGACCACACGGGCCGATGGTTTGCCGGTGCCCGGCGCCGTGGTGTCGCTGGTCGGAACCAACGTCGCCGCGACGACCGATACTGAAGGGAAATATCGCCTGGAGATCCCGCCGGCATACGCCCGAACAGGGTCGGTGCAAATCAAGGTGGACGCCCTTGGGCTGCCACCGAAGATCTACGGCATCCCCCTCAACACTGGCGCCCCAACCACGTTCGACATCGCACTGAGCCTTGGATTCGAGGAACAAGTCACGGTCGGCTCGCGCGCGGCCGGAGCGGAATCTCAGAAGGCCGTGCCCGTCGACATCATTACGCAGGAGCAGATTGCAACAACTGGCTATGCGGAAACGACACAAGTGATCCAGGCACTCGCGCCGTCGTTCAATTTTCCCCGGCCAACGATCACCGACGGCACCGATACCGTCCGCCCCGCCACTCTCCGTGGACTTGGACCGGACCAGGTTTTGGTGCTGATCAACGGAAAGCGTCGGCACCAAAGCGCGCTGGTTCATCTCAACGGTAGCATCGGCCGCGGGTCGACCGGCGTCGACCTGAATGCGATTCCTGTTTCCGCGATTGATCACATTGAAGTGCTGCGCGATGGTGCAGCCGCCCAGTATGGATCCGACGCGATCGCCGGCGTGATCAACATCGTGCTGAAGGGGGGCCAGGCTCGCCCGGCCCTGTCCACGAAGTTTGGATTGTCGACCGGCAGTTTCGTTGGTAACGCATGCACACCGGACGGCCTCACCTGCCACGAAGGAGACACGATCGATTTCGACGACGGCGGCCTGTTCGATCTTGGCGGCACCTGGGGCGCGGCGATTGGAAAGGGCAGCCTGACAATCGCGGCGGAATACCGGCATCACAACCGGACAAATCGCGCCTCATTTGACCCGCGCGATCAGATCGTCGCGGGAGATGCCGCCAGCAATTCGGTGCCCGAACCAAATCATCGGTGGGGCGACCCGGACACGCGCGATTTCATGACGCTGCTCAATGCCAACGTGCCGCTGAACACGAAACAGACGCGGTTCCTCTATGCGTTCGGTGGATTCAGCCACCGCGACGCGAACAGCGCCGGCTTTTATCGCCGCGGGCTGGACGTGCGCAACTGGCCGCAGATCTATCCGATCGGATTCCTTCCGGAGATTCAGCCGACGGTCGTCGACTTTTCCGGAACAGCCGGTGTCCGCGGCGCCTGGAACCAATGGGCATGGGATCTGAGCGGCGAGTACGGGCACAACAGCTTCGCGTTTACGATCGGCAACTCCCTGAATGTTTCGCTCGGTCCGACCCTACCGCCGAACAAGACGGTCTTCGACGCGGGCACGCTCGACCTCGGTCAATTCGTCGTCAACGGCGATCTCAATCGTGCGTTCAAGCTCGATGCGCTGTCAGGGCCATTGAATGTCGCCTTTGGCGCGGAAGTTCGCCGCGAACAGTACGAGATCACGGCCGGGGAGCCCGACTCATACCGCAACGGCGGCGTGCCGAATCGGGCCGGAGGTGTTGCCGCCATTGGCGCACAGGTGTTTCCGGGTTTCCGCCCGTCGAACGAAGTCAACGAGTCACGGCATAGCATCGCCGGCTACGCCGATGTCGAAGGCGATTTCCTCAGTTGGCTGCGTGTCGGGCTGGCCGGGCGAGGAGAACACTACAGCGATTTCGGCGGAACGTTTGATGGCAAGTTGACCGTGCGCGTCCAACCGACGCGCCGACTCGTCCTCCGCAGCGCGCTGAGCACGGGGTTCCGCGCACCATCGCTCGGCCAGTCGTTCTTCTCGTCAACGGCAACGAACTTCATCAACGTCGCCGGGCAAGGCCTCGTGCCGTTTGAATCGTTGACCCTACCGGTTTCCTCTCCCGCCGCACAGGTCCTTGGCGCGCAGCCGCTGAAACCGGAGAACTCCACGCACGCCTCCGCGGGTCTGGTGCTGACGCCCACGCCCGGCCTCGACTTGACCCTGGATTATTACCACATCGCCATCGACGATCGCATCGTGTTGTCGGGCAACTTCACGGGACCGCGCATCACCGACCTTCTCGCGCCATTCGGGGCCAACAGCGCCAGGTTCTTCACCAATGCAATCAACACGCGAACGAATGGTCTCGATGCGACCGCCGCGTATCGGATCGCGTTCAGTACCGCGGGCGATCTGCGTCTTCACGCTTCCTACAACAACACGCGAACAAAGATCGTCGGCGAGGTGACGACGCCGCCACAGCTGGCTGGGTTCGATCAGGTGCTGTTCGATCGTATTGAACGGCGGCGCATCGAATGCGGCCAACCACGTGACAGCCTGCGCCTGGGTGGCGACTGGCGCCGGCATCGGTGGGGTGCGTTCGTCAATCTCGGGCGCTACGGCGACTTCTGCAGCTTCACGCTGAACCCCCCTGACGATCAGACCTACACCCCGAAGTGGTTGACCGATCTCGAAGTGTCTTACTCGTTTGATCGGAACGTGATCTTCGCAGCCGGTGCGCAAAATTTGTTCAATGTTTTTCCGGATCGCAACACCACCATCAACTCATTCAACGGGATCCAGACGTTCCCCAGCCAGTCACCCTTTGGAATGAATGGCCGCGCGTTATACGCACGGATTAATTGGAAGCTGTGACACCCTGACCACCAGTCCACGGTGGCGGCGTTGTCCGGCGGTCATAAGGTGGCTTAGCATGGCGCACGTTCAGAAAGGGTGTGCGCCATGGTTTACCGGAGCCGCAGGCCACCGGTTGAGATTCCCGACACACCAGTCGCCGATTTCGTCCTCGCACGAGCCGGTAGGCGAGGCGATCGCCCGGCGCTGGTCGACAGTATTAGCGGACGCACGATCACATACGCACAACTGCCGGATCTGGTCAGCCGCGCAGCCGCAGGACTCGCGCGCCTCGGCCTCGGTAAAGGCGACGTCTGCGCAATCCTGAGCCCCAACACGATTGAATATCCAATCGCGATGCTTGCCATCGCCGAGCTCGGCGCCATCGCGACCACGGCGAGCCCTTTATACACAAAGGCGGATCTTGGGCGGCATCTGACAGATTCGCGAGCGCGGATTCTCATCACTTCGACGTCGCTCGCAAGCACGTGGACGGGAATCGCCGATGATGCGGGTATCGAACATGTCATCACTTTCGATTCGGCAGAAGGAGCGTCGATCCCGTTTACTCGACTCCTCGACGAATCGGGCACGCACTCGAGAGTGACCATCGATCCAACCGACATCGTCGCACTGCCCTACTCCAGCGGAACGACCGGGCTGCCCAAGGGTGTGATGCTCACGCATCGAAATCTGGTCGCCAACATTCTCCAGGTGGACGCTTCGGTGCACTACCTGCACGATTGCGACACAACGATCGCGTTTCTTCCCTTTTTCCACATCTACGGCATGGTCGTTATCGGTTTGCTCGGGCTGTGGTCCGGCGCAACGCTGGTCGTCATGCCCCGGTTCGATCTCGAAACATATCTTCAACTTGTCGAACGGCACCGTGCCACGATTCTCCACGTCGTTCCGCCGGTGGTCGTGGCGCTGGCAAAGCATCCCTCGGTCGAGCGGCGAGACTTCTCATCCATACGCAAGCTGTTTTCCGGCGCGGCGCCTCTCGGCGCGAGCACGATCGAGCAGTGCACGGGCCGCATCAATTGCGTCCTGCAGCAAGGTTACGGGCTCACCGAGACCAGCCCCGCGACACATGTCACGTCCGACGATCCTTTGATGAACGTGTACGGCTCGGTCGGTCAGCTGGTGTCAAACACCGAATGCCGGATCGTCGATCCGGTGACTGGCAACGACGTGGCGACAGGGCAGGATGGCGAGATCTGGTTGCGCGGACCGCAAGTGATGCACGGCTATCTCAATTGCCCGGATGCGACGCAAGCCACCATCGATGCCGATGGATGGCTGCACAGCGGTGACATCGGCCACGCGGATGCGGACCAGAACTTCTACATCGTCGATCGGTTGAAGGAGTTGATCAAATACAAGGGCATGCAGGTCGCGCCGGCAGAACTCGAGGCATTGCTGCTCACGCATCCGGCCGTAGCCGACGCGGCAGTGGTGTCGCTGAAGGATGACGAGTGCGGTGAATTGCCGCGCGCGTTCATTGTCGCGAAGGCACCGGCAACCGCCGAGGAGCTCATGTCCTTCGTGGCCGATCGTGTGGCGCCATACAAGAAGGTTCGACGCGTGGACTTCATCGACGCCATTCCAAAGTCGCCATCCGGAAAGATTCTGCGTCGGCTGTTGAGAGACATGGCGGCAACGTGAATCCGGTAATTGCTGATTGCTGATTGCTGATTGGTGATTGGTATTGGACGGCGATCTCAGAACGGCGTCCCCGCGCTTCCGAGCATTGCCTTACGTATCAACGGCAGCGGCAGGGGTCCGAGTTTGATGAAGGAGTCGTGAAAATCCTGGAGGGTATACTGCGCCCCCTTCTTGGCTTTGTAATCGTCGCGCAGCTTCAGGATCATGAGTTTCCCCATCGTGTAGTAGCCGTAGGTCGCATCAGAGGTCCCGCGCTTGGCTTCCGAACGCGCCACTGGCGGTGATTGATACGCCTCTTTGATGAAGAATTGCTCCGCTTGCTGCACGGTCATTCCCTTCGTATGCATCCGGATGCCGACGATGAAACGCGCGTCGCGAAGGAGGGCATCCTGAATCTGCGCCAGACGATAACGGGGATTGTCGCTGTGGAACCCCTCGTCAATGACCATCTGTTCACAGTAGTGTGCCCATCCCTCGGAGTTGGTTGCCGCGCCGTAGACTTTGCGAACGTCCGACGGGAAATTGCGCGCGTAGAGAAACTGAAGGTAGTGACCCGGCCAGACTTCATGAACTGAGACGTTGGCAATGGCCGCGTAGTACCACTGCCGCATGAACTCCTCGGTCTGTTTTGGCGACAGCCTCGGATCGGGTAGCGTCATGTTGTAGTAGGCCTCGGTGGCGACCCGCTCGAACGGACCTGGAATATCCATCGACGCCGAAGTGGTGGCGCGCAGAAATGGCGGCGTTTCTTGCACGCGCGCCGGCGCTGCCGCAGGAATCGTGATGATGTGGTGCTCGGTCATGAAGCGCCCGATGGCATCGAGCTCGTTCTGCGTGTATTTGAGCAGCTCCGGTGCCGGAGGGTGATCCACTTCGACCGCGGCGAGCGCCTGCCCCGGCGTTTTCTTCGGGTCGATGTTGTGCGCCACTTCGGCGAATGACGCCTGATTCCTTCGCAAGTCGCGCTCGGCAATCGCAAGCAGCTCGTCCAGCGGGACTTCAATCATCTCGTCGGCAAGCAACTTCCTTCGATAGGTTTCCTCCCCGAACGCGAACTCCCCCTTCGAGCGTTTGAGCAGATCCTCCTGCAGCCATTTCTTGTACTCGGTCAGCGCGGCGATGACCGCATCGTTGGCCTTCTTGAATTCGTCGACCAGCGGCTTATCCTGAACGTCCGAGAATCCGCCGGGGACTGCTGTTTCAAAGAACGTCCGATTGCCGTCGATCTGCTCAATCGCGATTTGCGTGTAGATCTGCGGCGGGTTGTCGATGTTCTTGCGCGCTTCGAGCAGTGCCGCGGGCATCGCCTTCTCGCGCGCGATGAGCTTGCGCAGGCGCTCTTCGGGAGGCGCAAATCGCCGCTTGATCATCACGTAGGCCGTATTGGTCAGACCGCTGCTATAGCTGTCGGCGTCCTTTGCCCACGGGCGCACGACGTCAAGCATCAGGATCCGTGAGTCGATCGCATGAAGGAGCTGCTCGCGATCGAGCTGCTTGTCCGCCGACAGCACAGACGGATTGATCGCGTTCACTCGATCCCGGAACTGCCGCGCTGCGGCAACCGCCTCCATGATTGCCTGTCGCGAGTAGTTCTCGAGCTGATCGTCGTACTTGTGAACCCCAAGATCGGTGGCTTGCGTCGGCTGGCGCCGGAAGATGTCTTCGAGGTACTCGCCGGCAAGACTGGAAAACGTCGCGTCCATCGACACGGCGGCCGGTTTTTCAGGAGCGTTCGAGCGGCAGGCGGACGCGGCGGCGCCGATCGCGAGCAACATCCACATGGTGCGGAGCAGAGCGCGCATCGGCCCATGCTAACGGACAAGGGAAAAGGGACAAGGGAAAAGGGACAAGGGACAAGGGGACCACCGCAATCACTTATGCAATGCGGCTGTGCCGATCCGGTACACGCGCGCGCAATCCGCGCCCATCACAGAAATGTAAGTCCTTTATTTACAACGATAACTGAAGCTTCTGGGCGGGCCTTTTTCTTGCGGTCGCGCGCGTACGGGAATCATTCGCAATCATGCTGAAGCCAAGAATCGGTCGACTCGAACAAGTCAATAAAGAGCTCTGGATCCTGCTCTCGCTGTTTGCGATCTGCCTGATGCTGAATCTGGTGGTCGATGGGCAGCGCATGGTCCTCAGCTTCTACACGCTGCCCACGCTGGGCGCGGCATATCTCTACGGACGGCGGCAAGGAACGTTGACGGCGCTGGGAAGCGTGCTGCTCGTCTGCATCATGACCTGGTACAACCCGATCCTGTTTGCGGCGACGGCAAACGTGCAGATTCCAGGCAATCGCTGGATCGACATCACGGTCTGGGGCGGGGTGCTCATCATCACCGGCTATACGATGGGCTCGCTCTACGAGCACAAGGCGGCGCAGCTCGGCGAACTGCGCGAGACCTATCATGGCGTGCTCATGATCCTTCGTCATTTCATCGCGAAGGACGAATACACCGAGAACCACTGTTACCGCGTCTCCGTGTATGCGGCAAAGATCGCTTCGAGCATGGACCTGGCACCGGAGCGGATCGAAGACACGCGCGCCGCCGCACTGCTTCATGACATCGGCAAACTCGACGTCAGCCGCGAACTCCTCTATAAGGCGGCTCGCTTGACGAAAGCTGAATACGAGGAGATGCAGCAGCACGTCAACAAGGGTGTGGCAATCCTGGAGCCGGTCGGTGGGTCGCTCCGACGGGTCATTCCCATCGTGCTTGCGCACCACGACAAGTTCGACGCCTCTGGGTATCACCCGACGGGCGGCGAGGACATCCCGATCGAGGCGCGTATCATTTCGGTGGCTGACGTCTACGATTCGCTGACGAGCGATCGCCCATATCGCAAGGCGATGTCGCTCTTCGAAGCTCGCGATGTGATCGTAAAGGGATCGGGAACCGATTTCGATCCACGAGTGGTGGACGCATTCATGGATGCATTCCGTCGCGGCGAGCTCGAAGTTCCGGCCGTCGTCGTGTGAGCCGCGGAACTCAGATAAACGATAGGTAGGCGTTCGGTGAGTCCTCCAAAACGCGCGCGAGTTGATCCCTCCGATTCATCGGATCCACCCCAATCGTACCGGGTCAAGCTCGCGGCCGATTCTGATCGCGCGGCCGAGAACAGCGGCCACGAGCGGCGTGTGCATCGGCGCAGACGCGCGCCAGACCTGCGCTGGATCCGTCAGGCCCGGTTGAGCGCCGGACAGGCGGTGTCGATTGTCGATCTGTCCTCCGGCGGTGCACTGATTGATTCACCGGTTCCGCTCCGCCCGGACTCGATCGTGACCCTGGAGATTGAAGGGCGCGGATTCGACAAGACCGTCCAATTCCGGGTGGTGCGGTGCCAGGTGGGATCGCTCCAACCGGGGAAAATGACTTATCGAGGCGCTGGAGAGTTCACGACGTCGGTCGATCTGCCCGCCGAACAGGTGCCGGATCTTTCGTCTGAACCGGCGGAGTCCCAGGCAGTGGCGTGGCAGAAGATCGTCGTCCGCTACGTCGAAGGTCAAACGCTGAAGGGGTTCACGCACGACTTCAATCCAGCGCGTACGCAGTTCTCGCTTTGGTCATCCCCGACCGCCAAGGCAAACGATCGCGTCATCGTTCCGCTGGCTCGTCTGAAGGGCGTCTTCTTCGTGCGCGACTTTGCCGGGAATCCTGGTTACGTCGAACGCGCCGGCACAGGCGAGCCACAACATGGCCGCCGAATCGAAGTAACGCTGCTCGATAGCGAGGTGATTGTCGGCCGCACCCTGAACTACCGTCCAGACGGCTATGGATTCTTCGTCGTGCCCGCTGATCCTGGAGGCAACAACATCCGCGTCTTCGTCGTCGCGACCGCCGTTCGCCAGGTGCGATTCCCGTAGCTGGCTTTGGCCGGTTGCCCAAAGCGTGGCTCAGCGCTTGCACTCCGTCGCTCCAGGAGCATGCGTCGGCTCGCGGAGGGGCAAAGATGGGGACTCCAAGGGCAATTGGTGGTCAGACTGGAATCAGCGATCGTTTCCGAACCGTGTCGGAGATGCTGAACAACGGCGAATGCGAGCCCGCTAAGGCGGCTGTCCACGCCGTATTGATGGTTACCGTTGCTGTGTGTGCCGCCTACAACACAGCCGCCTGGATCAAACGCCGACAGTCCCATCTCGCGATCAACGCCATCGTCTACAGCGCGGCGATCTGTTGGGAACGCTGTCATGTCGTTCACCATCTCCGCTCGTGCGCTCAGTCAACCCCGGCCACCTCAGCCGGGGACAAGCTCATGAAGGCGGCCTAGGGCCGCGGCGCCCGATCCCTTGAGAATGGGAGTGCACGTCGCTGCACTCCCTGACACGCCGCTGCATGCCGTCAATCAATCAACAATCAAAAATCAACGATCAGCAATTTCAGATCTCTCTTGTAATTCTTACCGCAGTAGAATGAGACAAGCACAAGAACATTGCGGACGGCGTGCGTGAAACTCGCGCACGTGACGTGAGATCTACCGGAATTGTTCTTGCACTGAGCGATGCACCACATCCTCATTCACGTCCCGGGCTGACATCATGAAACTCTGGCTCCTTGCCTGCGGCGCGATCGCTGTCGTAGCTGCGCGCGCGATGTATTCATTCAGCACTCGTCACTCCCGTCGAAATCGATTCACAGGCGATCAAGTGAGCAGCGAGTGGCTCGCGACCGCGAAGATTCACGAGGACCACCAGCATTGATCGCTGAGCGACGAGCATTTGGCGAGCGGCTTCGCCGGCAGCGACGCCACAAGAATCTCTCGCTCACGGAAATCGCCACGACGACTAAAGTCGGAGCGTCGCATTTCGCGGCACTCGAGCGTGGCGATTGTTCGCGATGGCCGGGTGGAGTCTACAATCGCGCCTTCATTCGCGCGTATGCGAAGGCGGTTGGGCTCGATCCCGATGAGACGGCTGCGGAGTTCGCCGAGTACTTCGATTCGGTACCGGCTCCGCAGCCTGGTGAAGTCGCCCAAGCGCAGGTCGAACCGCTATCGCGCCCGCCGCTCCGACTCGGCATCGAGCCCGATCCGTACGAATCGGAGAAGCGGATGGCGCGCATCGTCGCGCTTATCATCGTCGATCTGGCCGCCGTCCTGGCTCTGGCCGCGACGGGTATGCTGTTTACCACCGCGAGCTTCTGGATCTGCCTCGCGTCGGCGAGCATCGGCTATCAACTCGCCTCTCGGGTCGTGCGATCGATTCCTCGCGCAACCGCGGCCGCGAAACCGGCGGCAGCGGCCTCGACTCACGTCGAGAACCCGGAACCCGCCCAACCTTAATCCCTTC
>Ga0111538_10015245_pt1 | contig 10108 bp, 8 predicted proteins | sample SoiMethybrSBSTD1_FD_79669 | JGI IMG/M metagenome (GOLD analysis project Ga0111538, IMG submission 79669) | Bulk soil microbial communities from a Populus tree surrounding site in Tennessee, USA - Soil MetaG P. TD hybrid SBSTD1 (version 2)... | ecosystem: Environmental > Terrestrial > Soil > Tree... | reverse complement strand
GGGATGGACGTACCTCTGGTGGACCTGTTGTCGCGCCAGCGGCACAGCAGGGTAGCTATGTACGGACGGGATAACCGCTGAAAGCATCTAAGCGGGAAACCCACCTCGAAACCAGTACTCCCTTGAGAGCCGTGGAAGACGACCACGTTGATAGGCCGGGTGTGGAAGCACCGTAAGGTGTGGAGCTTACCGGTACTAATAGCTCGATCGGCTTGATCGCTCTCATTATGCAATGCTCATCATTGCGCTCATGGAAGGCGCCACCCTGCGTGGACCTGCCCGGAGGGCATGATGGGCGGTGAGAATTCGCCTATGGAAATGCAAGACCAGTTTGCCTTCACCCTTTTGCCGACCTGGTGATTATTGCGGGGTGGCTGCACCCGATCCCATTCCGAACTCGGCCGTGAAACGCCCCAGCGCCGATGGTACTCCGTCTTAAGACGCGGGAGAGTAGGTCGTTGCCAGGTCTGCCAAGGGGTGAAGGGACAATGCATCGAGATCCCTTCTTTACAATGGCTACAGAAACGGCCGTCACTTCATGAGTGGCGGCCGTTTCGCGTTGCGTGCGCCGGGCTGGGCAGGCAACAATGGGCGCCATGTTCCGCAAGGCCACCTAAGGCTTGTCGCGGTCGCCAGGACCTGCCCATGCGTTGCGGTGCCCGACATGGCCGGGGAAAGGGGCAGCCGTTGTGCAGGGCGGTAGTCTTCGTCCTCGCGTTCTCCCTTCCAGCGATGACAGCATCGGCTCAGCCAGGCGCGCTCGGTCGGGCGTGCGCCGCCCTGGAGGTCGGACCTACGCGCACAGTGGCGCGCATCGTCGATGGCGAGACAGTGGTCCTCGACGATGGTAGCGAGCTGCGGTTGATCGGGGCCCTGGTGCCGCGGGCGATCGATGCCGGTGCCGATCCCGGAATGTGGCCGCTGGAGGTGGCGGCGCAAGAGGAGTTGCGCGCCCTTATCCTCGGCAAATCGGTCGGCTTGGCATTCGACGGCGCGCGTACCGATCGCTATGGCCGCCTGCAGGCGCAAGCCTTCAGCATCGATGGCGACCAGCGGCGCTGGGTGCAGGGCCATCTTTTGCAGCAAGGCCTTGCGCGCGCCTATGCTCAAGAGGGCAACCGTGCTTGCTCCGCGGAGACCCTTGAGGCCGAACGCGTGGCCCGCGCGGCGCGGCGCGGCCTGTGGGCGGACGCAGCCTATCAAGCAAGGTCGGCTGCTCACCCTCGCGAGCTATCGCGCTATCTCGGCACGTTTCAGGTGGTCGAGGGTCAAATCGCACGGATCGGCGTGGGGCGCGGCGCGATCTACTTGAATTTCGGCAACGACCGGCATGAATTTTCCGTGTCGCTGCGGCGGGGCGACCGTGGACTTCTCGGGCCTCACGCCGACGACCCGAAGGCGCTCGAAGGCAGGTTCGTGCGGGTCAGAGGCTGGATCGAGCGCCGCCCCGGCCCCACCATAAACCTATCGACCGCCGGCCTGATCGAAGTTTTGGATGCTCCATCGGGGCCGGCGGCGGGGACCGGCCGCCGCCCGAAAGCATCGCGCGACTTTCAGCGGCAGAACCCCGAAGCAAAACCGCCCGGTCTCGTCGGGACCGGGCGGTGATTGGGCTAACAGCCGCGAGCGGCGCGTCAGGCGGCCTTGACCTCCGCCTCCTCGGCGGCCAGGCGACGACCTTTGGCGCTCCTGGAGAGCACTTCGGTGATGCGCTGCACGGCGCCGCGCTCGTCGAGCTTCTCGACAGCTGCAATCTCGCGAGCCATGCGGTCGAGCGCCGCCTCGTAGAGCTGCCGCTCCGAGTAGGACTGCTCCGGCTGGCTTTCGGACCGGTAGAGGTCGCGCACCACTTCGGCGATGGCGATGAGGTCACCGGAGTTGATCTTGGCCTCGTACTCCTGCGCGCGGCGACTCCACATCGTGCGCTTGATGCGCGCCCGGCCTTTGAGGGTCTCCATCGCACGCTTGACGACGCCTTCCTCGGCCAGCTTGCGCATGCCAACGCTCGCCGACTTGCCGGTCGGCACTCTGAGCGTCATTTTGTCCTTCTCAAAGGTGATGACGAAGAGCTCGAGCGACATGCCGGCGATCTCCTGCTCCTCGATGCCGACGATGCGGCCCACTCCGTGGGCCGGATAGACGATCCACTCGTTGGTCTTGAAGCCGTGCCGCTGGTGCACAGGTTTCTTGTTGGCGGCCGCCGCCTGCTGACGCGCTAGCGCAGCCTTGTCCACGGTCGCTTTGGGGGCCGCAGCCGCTGCTGTAATAGCCTGACCGGAATGCTTCGGCATCGCCGCCGGCATTCTGCGGACGCCGGTCGGCGCGGCCATCGGGGGCCGGCTGGACGCTACTGCCGCCTTGATGGCCACCGCCTTCGGCAGCAGCGTCTTCACGGCACCCGTAGCCGGCGGGACCACGGCCGCTGCGGGTTTGCCGACCGTCGGCTTGACTGTTACTGATGCCTTTGCAACGAGGGTCTGTTTCTTCAATGGCGCTTTCATTGCGGGCTTTGCGGGCACCTTTGCGGACCGCTTGACCTCAGTCTTGGTCGGTTGCCCCTTGCGCTTTGCAGCCTTGGCGGAGGGCGAAGAGCGAGCGCCAGCCTTGGTAGAGGCAACGCGCTTTTTTGCGTCGGCCTTTTTTGGCGCGCTCTTGCCGGGAGTCGATTTCCGTACCATGTCGATCATCTCACTCTAACCAAGGTTGCGTAACTTTCGTCTACACGTATTTCGTGTGGACGGGAACGAGGCGCGCACACATGCGCGGGCTGCCGACGTGCCGTCGTGCTCCTCCTATACTCAGTTGCGTTTCCTGGTGGCTGATCCCAACCGGCGCCACCAAGCCTCGTACTTGCACTCTTTGGCTTGGCTGCCCAAACCTGCGAGGGGGATGCGCTCAACAGCCCGTCCGCAGTGGATGAACCGGGTTCACTTGTGGATCTCAGTTCCGACTTTGTTCATGCCGGCACCACTCTCAAAAGCCACTATAACATAAACTTCACGCTCTTTGAAGCGTCCGGGCCTGGCTGGGACGATGACTGCTTAAATACACGCGAGCAGAGGATCATGATGTGATTGCAACTTAAGATTGCATAAAATATAGATAGGGGCCAAGTCATCCAGTGAGCGGCTAATCTCCACTTCCTGGTTCTTCAGAGAAGTATTTCTTGAACTTATCCTTCTCGTCTCGAAAATCATCGGCGTCGGTTGGAGACTCTTTTTTCGACGTTATGTTTGGCCATTTCTCGGAATACTGCCGGTTGAGCTCGAGCCATTGTTCGAGACCCGGCTCAGTGTCAGGTTTGATTGCCTCAACCGGGCATTCCGGCTCGCAAACCCCACAATCGATGCACTCGTCCGGGTGAATGACGAGCATGTTCTCGCCTTCATAAAAACAATCGACCGGGCAAACTTCAACGCAGTCTGTGAACTTGCATTTGATGCAGTTCTCGTTGACGATGTAGGTCATTCTTCTTGAGCCTGCTGCCGGACCTGCATCTTAGCGAGCCCGCAACTGAGGTATGTCAGGCGCTCTGGTTGCCATAGGTCGACAGATTTGTGCAAGCGCTAATCACGTTCCAATACCGGGCCCGTTCAGCCGTCTTGCTTGGCCAGCCGTTCGGCCAACCGACGCTCACGTTTGGTCGGGCGGTTCGCACCCTGAACGCCGGCGTCCGCGGCAGCTCGAGGCGACAATCCGCCGCTCGCCGAGGACACGACGTGATAGAGTTGGCGCGCCTCGGGCGGTGGTCCTCGGCGTACCCCTGGAGCTAGGACCTTCAGCACCTCGACGGAGCCACGGACCGCTATGGTCAATACGTCACCCGACCGCACGGTCTGACTCGGCTTGGTAACCTTCGTCCGATTGACCCGTACTTTGCCATCTTGGATCAGCTGCGCGGCAAGACTGCGCGATTTCGTGACGCGCGCAAACCAAAGCCATTTGTCGAGCCTTTGCGTCTCGGGGTGCTGGTCCTCATCGCTGCCGGTCATGGCCGTGGATCAATCCTGGCCGCCCTTTTCCAGTGCGGCTTTGAGCGAGCTGAGCGCAGCGAAAGGCGAGTCGGGGTCGAAGGTGGGCTTGGCCGGGGAGGGTGCACCTTGCGAATGCGCCCTCGCCCGATCGTCACGGGGGTGAGAACCCTTGCGCCGGTGGTCGCGACGCCGGAGCGGACCCTTGGCGTCCTGCCGAACAGGCGCAGGCTTCGGAGTTTGCGCCCGGCGGTGGGTCTCGGACTTTTTCCCGGCCTGGCGTTCGAAAGCTCGTCCTTTGCGCCGGGGACGCCATACCTCCTCCCATTTCTCGACAGCGGGTTGGTTCGCCGGCTCGGGCGACGCATCTCCAACTATTGCCTCGGTGGCCTGGAGTGGGGGGTGGGACGTCACTTCCTGCAGGACGCCCTCCGGCGGTTCCGCGGGGGTATCGTGAGGCTCGGCGCCGGCCGCTGCCGCGTCGTTGGTTGAGACCGCCGAGGTCCCTGTGCCCGGCGTGACCGCAGCCGTTCTGCGTTCGGCCCAAAAGCCCAAAGCCTTCAGCACGTGCCCCAGCTCGTCGGCAGAACAGCCGAGGATCGACATCATGTCCGGTATTGCCCTGAAGCCGCCATCCCCCGTCGCTCCCTTCGGTGCGGGTGCGCTTGGGTTGGCGGCGTCGGGCCGCCAGGTAAGCAGCGGCCGGATAAGGTCCGCCAACCGTTCAAGCATGTCGACGCGGACCGCCCGAGGCCCGCAGACGTGGAATCCTGCCACACGATAGAAGTCTTCAGGCGCCTTTGCGGGGACTGCCACGGATGTGAGCCCGGCACGCGGCAACTCGGGCATGGCGGCGGAGTCGAGTCCGTGTTCGGCGCCACGCTTCAGGACCCAAAGGATCGTTGCCAGCTCCGTAGCAGCCGGTTTCAGCATGACCGGGAAATATATATTGAACGCACCGAAACGAACGCCGTACTTCCTCAGCTGCGAGCGCGCCGGCTGATCCAGCGAGCGGATCTCCTCCGCGACGCTCTCGCGCCGCAAGATGCCGAAGTTCTCTTTGAGCCGGAAGGCAATGCCGCGCGCCAGTCCGGCGATGTCCTGGGCCTGGTCGATCTCGACAAGGGGCTTGAGGCGCTCGTTGATAAGTCCCGTCAGCCAGGCGTTGAGCCGGCCCTGCACTTTTTCCTTGTCCGGGCCGGAAAGGTGCTCGTCGGCAATCATGACGACGATGGGTTTGAGAGGGTCCTCCCCAGGCTCCAGGCGTGCGATCTCCTGTTCGCGCCATAGTACCTGGCCGCCGTGGCGGAGCTTGAAGGCTTCGCTCTTCGAGGAGACCACGCGGCGCACGCGTAAATCGAGCTCCCTGGCGAGGACGCGGGTGGCAGCATTGCGCGCTGCCCTGCCATGGATGCCCTCGGCTTGCGCGTCGGGAAAGAAGCGGAAGCCCTGCAGGCGGCCGACAAAATGCTTCTCAACGTGCACCGCCCCGTCTTCGGCGATCTCTGCTTGAAGCTCGTCCTTTTCCTTCAGGCCCTTCATGAGGGCACTGGTGCGCCGGTCGACGAAGCGCTGGGTAAGCTGGACGTGGAGCGCGTCGGACAGGCTGTCTTCGATGGCGCGGGTGCGCTCCTGCCAATGCTCGGGATCGGCCAGCCAGTCGCCCCGGTTCGACACGAAGGTCCAGGTGCGGATATGGGCGATGCGGGTTGCGAGCGTGTCGATGTCGCCGTCTGTGCGGTCGGCGAGGGCCACCTGCTGGGCAAACCAATCCTGGGGAATGCGCTCCTCCGGGCCCATCAGGAACTTGTACAGAGTGGTCACCAGCTCCGCGTGGTTCTGGCTGGAAATCTTGCGGTAATCGGGCACCTGGCAGACGTCCCAAAGGCGGCTCACCGCGGACCGCGACACCGCGAACGCCGTCACCTCGCGGTCATGGCAGGCGGTCTCGAGCGCCAGCGTGTCGTCTGCCATGCGCGCCCGCGCGAGCCGGCCCTCGCGGGGGGCTTCGCGCAGGCTCTCGCGCAGCCGGTCGAGCGAGGCGAAATCGAGATCGCGATTGCGCCATTGCAGAGACTTCACCGGCTCGAAGGTGTGGGTTTCGAGCCGATCGATGACGTCCGAGGAGAACGCCTCCACCGCGCCCGTGACCCCGAAGGTGCCATCGTTCATGTGCCGACCGGCGCGGCCCGCGATCTGGCCGAGCTCGCCAGGGGTCAGCTCGCGATGCGTCTGGCCGTCGTACTTGCGCGTCCCGGCGAAGGCCACGTGATCGACATTGAGGTTGAGCCCCATGCCGATGGCATCGGTGGCGACCAGGAAATCGACGTCGCCGGATTGATAGAGGGCCACCTGCGCGTTGCGCGTGCGCGGGCTGAGCGCTCCCAGCACGACGGCCGCCCCACCGCGCTGGCGGCGGATCAATTCGGCGATGGCGTAGACCTCCGATGCCGAGAAGGCGACGAGGGCCGTGCGCGGCGGCAGCCGCGTGATCTTCTTCTCGCCTGCATAGGTGAGCTTGGAAAGGCGAGGCCGGGAGATGAAGTTGGCGCCGGGAATGAGGTCGCTGATGGCATCGCGCATCGTCTGGGCGCCGAGCAGCAGCGTCTCTTGCCGGCCACGCACGTGCAGCAGGCGATCGGTGAAGACGTGGCCGCGCTCGGGGTCGGCTGCCAGCTGCACCTCGTCGATCGCGAGGAAATCGACATCCGCGCTGCGCGGCATGGCCTCGACCGTGCACACATAATAGCGCGGCCGCTCCGGCTTGATCTTCTCCTCGCCGGTGATGAGGGCGACGCTGCCCGTGCCCGCGCGCGCGGCGATCTTGTCGTAGACCTCGCGGGCGAGCAGGCGCAGCGGCAAGCCAATGAGCCCGCTGTCGTGCCCCAGCATGCGCTCGATGGCCAGATGCGTCTTGCCGGTGTTGGTGGGCCCGAGCACCGCCGTCACATTGCGGATGCGGCTTGCGAGGTCGAGGCTCATTCGCGACTGTCCTCAAGCGCGATGTCGTGGCGGAGGCATTGCAGAGTGGTGCGGCAAGATCAAGAGGCGAGGGCAAAAAAACGCCATGCGAGGCGTGGCGCGTGGGCCATTGGTCCGATGCACGCAAAGGGAAATGCTTCACGTGGAACAAATCAGGTGTTCAGCATATCAGGCAGGGACCGAGGCGCCGACGCTGCCTGCATTCAGTGCAGCAACGCGATCTGCGGTTTTCCGGGCGAGACGATCTCTACGCGCTTGGACACGATAGTGGCGCCGCCGGCCATCGTGGGGATGGTGACCTGGTAGGGGATGAACACGTTGGCGCTCGGAACGGGGCGCAGCGCCACCTCGATCTCGTTGTTGGCAGCCATGAAGCTCGTATCGCTGTCGACTTTGTGGCCGGCGATCGGCAGGTATTTGACGCGGCAAACGTGGGCAATGGCAGGTTGCCCGCTCGGCGCCTGCTCGACCACTTGCATGTTGCGCTTGTAGCTGAACACGAGATCGAAGCGCTCCTTGCCGTCGAAGATGGGAATGCGACGGTCGCAGGGGTTGGCGGCCGAGCCGCGTGAGATCATCATGAGGGCGCTGAGCGGGTCGATGACGCCTTTCAGATGCTGCTCGCGCAGGGGAACGATGTCGGGCTTGGGCGGCTCCGGCGGCAGATGCGCGATGTTGGTGACGGTGCCGTCGGCGAAGCCGAGGCGGGTCGAACCGGCGCGCAGATTGCTCCGGAAGTCGAAGGTGAAGGACGCGGGCTTGGGTGCCTGGGGGGCGGGTCCAAGCAGGCCGAAGCTGCGGATCGCTCCATCCCAGGTGAAGGCGCCAAGAAGCACGGACAGGCGCGCGTTGGCGAGCAACGTGTAGCTCTGTTGCTCGGCCTGTGACTCGAACTCGAAGGTGCCGACGTTGAAGCCGTTGAAATTGATGTCGTAGACGGCACGCACGGTGGCCGGCCAGGCCTCGGCCTCCGCAGCGCGCGGAACGCCCGCGACTGCTGCCACGGCCAGCGACAGGCCTGTAATGACGCGGCAAACGCCTTTGACGACCGACGCGGTCCGCAACGCCATGGACTTTGGCCTCACCATACCCTCACAACGCAAACAGGCGTTTCCCCGGTCCGAGGCTAGCCGGTTTTGCGTCAATTGTGTGTCTCGGCCACCATAGTGCCAAAGGGGTAAACAATTCGATGATGCACGGTCCGGCTTGGCACGGAACTTGACGTTCGCGGCCGCTCGTATAGAACCGCCCGCGAATGCGGATGTTTCCCCGAGCGTTATGCGCGTCGGAGAGAAGGAGTTGTCGCGATGACCCGCCGATGTGAGCTGACGGGCAAGCTGCCGATGTCCGGACAGCTGCGCAGCCATGCAGAAAACAAGACCAAGCGCACTTTCCGGCCCAACCTGTGCGAGGTGACGCTGATCAGCGACGCGCTGCAGCGCAAACTGCGTCTGCGCGTCAGCGCACATGCCCTGAAGACCGTCGAGAAGCGCGGCGGGCTCGATGCCTTCCTCATGAAGGCCAAGGACGAGGAGTTGTCCGAGCGTTGCCAGAAGCTCAAGCGCGAAATCAGAAAGGCGCAAGCAGAGCAGGCGGCCGCTTAAGGTGTAAGGGCCTACTCGCCTAGCGTCAGGTCCATGCGCACCTCTGTGCGATCGGCGCCCCAAACAAAGCTCTTCTTCGTCTCGGTGGTCCTAAAGCCTGCGCGCTCGTAGAGACGCAGTGCATCCGTCAAGGTCGCGAAGCTCCAAAGGTAGACGTGGGCCATCCCCCGCTGCCGGGCGTAGGCGAGCGCCTCCTCGAGCAGGCGTCGCCCAACGCCCGTCCCACGCGCCTCCGGCACCACCAGGAACCAGCGCAGCTGGCCTGTGCGGGACCCGGCATCGACGAGCGCGATCGAGCCGAGCATACGGCCCTCATCCTCGGCGACCCAAAGGCGCCCCGATCCGCTCAGGACGAAATCGGAGAGCGGCTTGGCGACATAGGGCTCGAAGGTCGTATCGAGACCGTGCTCGCGCGCGTAGAGGACGCCGTGCAGATGCACGATCGTGCCAAGGTCGCCTGGTTCGAGCCCGTGGCGGATACGGACGCTGGACGAAGGTTGCGACACGGCGCATCACGGACGCGCGACGTTGCGCGAGCCCTCCTCGAGGAGGGTAAACTGCAGGAACAGCGTGCGCTGCAGCAGGTGGTTGAAGTTGTCGTCGGAGATCAGCGAGACGACGGTGGCGCCGCCAGGCCCCTGGTGCACGGCCAAGCCCTCCATGTTGTCGATCTCGAAGCTCGAATCGCCTTGGAACAGCGTGCGGCCGCTGATGCGCGCGCCGGGGGCGATCTCGTGCGCCGGGATATGGCGCAGGCGCATCTTCACGCCTTCGCTCCAGCGGAAATAGCGCTCCAGGACCAGTAGGCTGCCGTCGGCCAGACTTGCCGCATCGGTGATGTTGAAGCCGTCGATGTCCTGCAGCTGGAACTTCCGGGCCTCGTTGCCGATCCAGATCCATCCGCTGTGATAGCCGCTGCCGCGCGTCAGCCGCTCGGCGAAGGCAACGACCGCGCCCTTGTTCGGGCCGCCTTTGAGCACCGTGACGCCTTCGATGCCCTGGTTCTCGCGCATGCTTTTGGCGTCGGCTGGCATCTTCAGATAGCCGGTGGGGGCCCGAACTTTACCGTCGCAAATCGGAAAGCGGCCGATGCGATGCAGGCGCTCGAAGCTGATGAGCAGCGTGCCGTTCTTCAAGGTGCCATCGACGAGCGCAACGCCTTCGGCGTCCTGCTCGCGCTTGGCCTCGAGCGGCTGGCCGCGGCTGCCGAGGAGCGGCCCGAGGCGGGCGCGCGCCAGACCGCTCGGCCGCGTGCCGGTGTAGACGACGTCCGCGGTCATCCAGCTGCCGACGTCGGAGATCGCCAGCAGGCTCTGGCCGTCGGTCTCCATGACCAGGCCCGACCAGCCGCCGAAGTTCGGCGATGCGGAGGCGAGCACCAGCCCGCCGCGGAACTCGAGCTGGCCGAAGCGCTTCACGTCCGGACGGCTACGCTCGAAATGCAGGATCGGCCGAGCATCGATGTCGATGCTTTCGATGCTCGTCGGCGGGGGTGGATCTTTGTCCTCGGCGCGGCTGCGCGTCGCAACGAATGCGGCGGCGGCTCCGGCG
>Ga0111538_10015244_pt1 | contig 10109 bp, 6 predicted proteins | sample SoiMethybrSBSTD1_FD_79669 | JGI IMG/M metagenome (GOLD analysis project Ga0111538, IMG submission 79669) | Bulk soil microbial communities from a Populus tree surrounding site in Tennessee, USA - Soil MetaG P. TD hybrid SBSTD1 (version 2)... | ecosystem: Environmental > Terrestrial > Soil > Tree... | reverse complement strand
TCAGAATCGAACACCGCACCCGACCTCCGCGAAGCGAGAAACCGGAACAGAACCCGCGCAGACAACCGCCTTCGAGATTTGTTCCGACCCTCGACCCGAATATGGCTTGGGTGAGCTTCGTCGATGCGGTGCTGACGCGATGCGGCGATTAGGCGGTGACCACCAGATCGTCTTTGTGGACAACCACCAGATCCGCACCGCCAGCACCGAACAAGATCTCGAGCTCGCTGCCTTTTTTGCCCGCGGATCGCGCCACATCGAGCGCTCCGAGCCGGGTCAACCCGCGACCGACTTCGCTCGTGTCGGGGGCGAGCAGCCGAACCGCGTCGCCCGGATTGAACTGCCCTCGAACGCCGAGCACTCCGACCGGCAGCAAGCTGCTCTTGCCGCCGCGGACCGCCCGCACCGCTCCCTCGTCGAGCAAGAGCGCGCCGCGCGGCCGAAGTGTGAACATGATCCAGTGTTTGCGGGCCTTGAGCGGCGGCCCGCTGCACGGAAACAGCGTGCCGACGTCGGCGCCGGAGAGCAGCTCGCTCAAAATGTTTTCGTGACTGGCCGGTGCGATCACGACGCTGGCGCCGGAACGCGTGGCTTTTTGCGCAGCGTCGAGCTTGCTTGCCATCCCGCCGCTTCCGACGCGTTGCGCGGTCGAGCGCACGCTGCCGACCTCGACGTCCGCCGTCATCACCGGGATGCGGCGCCCCCGTCCATCGAGCACGCCTTCCACGTCCGTGAGGAGGACCAGGAGCTCCGCTCCGACCAGCGGCGAAACCATCGCGGCCAGCTGATCGTTGTCCCCGAACCGGATCTCGTCGGTCGCCAGCGTGTCGTTCTCGTTGACGATCGGGACCGCGCCCGCTTCGAGCAATGCGGCCAGCGCTTCGCGCGCGTTGTTCACGCGCTCGCGGTCCGCCAGGTCCGCGTGCGTCAGGAGGATTTGCGCCGCCGTCAGCCCCACCGCGCCGAATGCCTCGTCGTAGCGCCGCATCAACACGCTCTGGCCCGCCGCGGCGGCGGCCTGGAGCCGGGCCATTTCGGTCGGCCGCGTTCGATACCCGAGCCGGCCGAAGCCGAGCGCGATCGCTCCGCTCGAGACCACCACGAAGGACCGCTTGCGGCCGCGCTGCTCGGCGATCTCGCGCGCCAACCGTTGCGGCGCCCCGGGATCGCTCGCGACTGCGCGCGAGCCGATCTTGACGACGATGCGGCGAGCTTGAACCACGGCGGCGCGTTCGCCGCTCGCGCTGGTCATGTCGATCCACCGAGCGGCAAGAGTTCCAGCACCGGCGCGTCGACCTCGAGCGCGGCGTCGAGGACCACGTCGGGCGCCGTGCCCTCGGGCAATTCGACGATCAGGCGCGCGGCGTGCCGCGCGCCGTCCCCGGCCGCGACGTACACCGAGAGCTTCTTCTCGAGCAGCCGCTGCGCGAGCGCGTCCGCGTGGCGCGACGCGATCACCCGGTAGCGCCGCGACGCCACCAGCGCGCTTGCCGGCGGCCCCTGTGCGACGACCATCCCCGATTCCAAGACGATCACCTGGTCCATCCGATCGATGAGCTCGCGCTCGTGTCCGAGCGGCGGAGCGTAGCGCGCCGAGATCAGGAGTCGATGGGCGGAAGCCGCCCGCCACAGGACCTCGTGCACCCAGCTCGCGTTCCAGTCGTCGAGCTCCGCCAGCGGCGCTTCCAGCACCAGCACCTGCGGCGCACCGAGCGTGGCGTGCGCGATCAACACGACGCGCCGATGCGCGCGCGGAAGATCGGCGAGCCGCTGCGCGGCGAGCGACGCGACGCCGAGGCGCTCGAGGGCCGCCCGAGCGGCTGCTTTGGCCGGCCCGCGCCGCATCCCGAGCAGGCGCGCGCTTTGTTCCAGATAACCGAGGACGCTGACCGATCCAGGCAGCGGCGGATCGACGAGCGCGAGCCCGATCACCCGCTCGCGCGCAGCGCTCTCGGCGGGCCGGCCCGCGATCAGCGCCTGCCCCGAAACCAGCTCGGCCGACGCGGCCATCAGCTGGAACAGCGCCGACCAATCGCCGATCAACGCCACGCGGTCCGCCTCGGCGCTGAACGACAGGCCGTCGAACATCGGAGCGCCGCCACGATCGATGCGAACGCCCTTGCATTCGAGAAGAGGCGCTGCGCTCACGGCTGCACGGGCACGATCTCGAGTTTCGCGAGCGGCCGATCCGGAGGGTGAATTGCAAAGGGCGCGAGCGCGGTCAAGAGCTCGCGCAGCTGCGGCGGCACGGCGACCCCGGTCGCCGCAGCTTCGGCTTTCAGCCCCTCGATGCCGAGCAGCTTCCCGAGCAGCGTGGTGTCCGGCGGCGGCAACTCGAGAATCGGCGCGTACTCGGGCAGCCCGGCGAGCTTTTCCGCGTAGCGGAGCGCCTGGCGCAAACCGCCGAGCTCGTCCACCAGCCCGCGCGCCGCAGCCTGCTCGCCGGTCCAGACCCGGCCCTGGCCGACCTTGTCGACCTGCGCCGGCGCCATGCCGCGCCCGGCAGCGACGCGAGCCAAAAACATGCCGTAGAACTGAGCGACCTTGCGCTTGAGCTCGCGGCGCTCGTCGTCGGTGTAGGGGCGAAAAATCGATTCGGCATCGGCACGCGGCGCGGTCTTGTAGACCTCGACGTTGACGCCGAGCTTGCGCAAGAGCTCGGCGACGTCGGCCTTGCCGTAGAAGATGCCGATGCTGCCGGTGATGGTCAGCGGGTTGGCGAAGATGCGCGTCGCCGGCGCGGCGATGTAGTAACCGCCGCTGGCCGCGAAAGCGCCCATGCTCACGACCACCGGCTTGTAGCGGGTAGTGAGCTGGACCTCGCGCCAGATCACGTCCGCCGCCATCGCGGAACCGCCGCCGGTTTCGATGCGCAGGATCACCGCGCCGACCATCGGGTCTTCGCGCACCTTTTTCAGCGATTCGGCGATCGTGTACGAACCGGCCAGGCGATTGCCGAGCAGCGGGATCGTTTCACTGCGGCCGTCGACCATGTCGCCATCGACGTAGACGATCGCCACTTTCCGTACCGCCCCGAAGGTGAAGGGCGCCCGCGGCGCGCGCTTGTCCTCGAGCAGCAGCGTGCGCCGGCCGAGCATTTCACCGAGCTTCTCCTCTATCTGGTCGTCGAACGCATAGCCGTCGACCAGACCCGCTACCTTCGCCTCGGCCGCGATGAAGGGACCCTTCGCGATGCGCTCGCGCAAGACCTCGACGCTGAGCCCGCGCCCGGCGCTCAGCCCCTCGACGAACTGGCGCTCGTACTGCTGGAGCAGGTCCGTCTTGTCCGCGCGCGCTACCTCGGTGGCGCCGTACTCGGTGAACATTTCCGGCGCGCTCTTGTGGGCGCCGATGCGCACCACTTCCGAGCGGATCCCGAGCTTGTCGAGCAGGCCCTTGAAATAGAAATAGCGTGTGCGAAGGCCGGCGAAGCGAATGCCGCCCGCGGGATTGATCAGGATGCGGTTCGCCGCCGAGCACAAGTAGAGCGAGCTGCCGTCGGCATCTTCCAGGTGGCAGAGCACGCGTTTGCCGCGCGCCCGCAAGTATTGCATCGCGTCGCGCAGCTCCTGCACCCGCGCCATCGAATCGTTGGGGCTGGTCCGGAGCTCGAAGACGACGGCATCGACCTTCGGCTCGTAGTCGGCGATTCTCCAGAGCTTGTTCAGGAGCGCGACGTGCTCGCGCACGCCGGGGGTATTTTCGATCCGGATCCGAAGTGCGTAGCGCGGCGCCTCGACGCCGACGGGCTCGCGCCAGCCGCGGAACGCGACGTCGGTGGTGATGTCTTCGTGGGCGCGGTAACGCTGCTCGTCGCCGAGCCCGTTGCCGATCACGCTGCCGCCGGCGAGCTCGATCGAGCCGCCCGGAGTGTTCATGTAGAAAGACAGGTTCAGGGCAGCGAGCCAGCTGCGCCGGCTCTCGTCCGCCGGGTCCACGATGCTGAACTCTCCGCGCAGCCGTCCGAGCGGCCCGACGTCGAGGCCGAGCGTGCCGCGCGGGACCCAGACGCCATCGCTTTGGCCGATATACCTGGCATCGAGCCCGATCTCGAACACGCGGGTGGTGAACGGCCGCAACGCGAGCGCGAAATCGTAGGAACGGTCGTAGCGCAAGCCGAAGCCGATGTTGGGCGCGTTGATGTCGTTGGCGGTGAACGCGACTCCCATCTGATCGAGCGGGCGCGTCGTGAAACCGAGCGACCACGAGCTCAGCCCGTGCAGCGCCTGGTTTTCAGCGTAGGTGCGCTGCAGCGAAAGTCCGAGCGCGGCGGTGTCGCCACCGAGCGCAAGGCCCCAGGTCAGCCACTGGTAGTTGCCGGGGAGCTGACCCCCGAGGCGCGCCGAGCTCGGCGGATCGATGAAGTCGAGGCGCAGTCCCGTCGCCAGCGGCACCAGCGGCAGCGGAAAGGCGAATGCGACGGCGTGGCCTTGCCAGGGCACGAGCGCGTCTTCGCCGAGATAGATGCTCGACCAGCGCAGCTCGGAGGCCGGCATGAAAGCGAGATTCGCCGGGTTCAGTACCAACGCCGTGCTGTCGTCCGTGCTCACGGGGCTGCGGCCGAACGCCGGCAGCCGGATCGGGCGTTCCTCGGGCACCTGCGCATCGGCCCGCGTCGAAAAAATCCCGGTCAGAACCGCCGCGGCCAGAGCGACGGCCCCCGCTGTGCGTTTCATGCGAGGATTCCGCGAGCGCGGGCCACGGCTTCGATGTCCGGCCGCCGCTGTTCGAGCTCCTGCGGATCTTTGACAGGCAAAAATCGCGAGTCGGCGCCGGTGCGCGGAACGCGCAGAAAGCGCGTCTCGAGGTGGCTCGTGACCTCGCCGATCAGGCGCTCCATCTGCACGACGTCCACGCCGTCGAGCTGTTTTTTGACCGTGAAGTAGGTCCACGGCATGTCGAGCTCGAGCAAAGCGCGCGCATCGAACATGAAAGTGTTGGTGTTGAAGACGCGAACGCTCGAGGGATCGAAGCCCTCCGGCAGGCGAAACTCCTCGAGCACCACCGGGCGTTGATCGAGCCGCACCGGAATCCCGCCGCGGTCGGAGCCGACCTTGTCGACCACCTCGCACGTGACGGGCGAGCCGTGATCGAGGTGCCAGCCCAGCACCATGGGCTCCAGCGTGGCGCCGAGATTGTCGAGGTTCGACACCATCACGGCGCGCCCGCCGCGAGCCACGAAGCGGCCCAAAAGGCCACTCTGACGGAGAGCATCCGGCAGATCCCCGTGGCCGGGCGCGTATTCACTCGGCTTCCCCTCGGCATCGAAGTAGAGGTCGCCGCTCAACGTCAGCCGCAGGCTGAGACGCTGGGCGAAAACCGCAATCCGTTCGCCGTCGACGCGCTGCCCGAGCGCCGCCCGCAACCCGGCCTCGGTGGCGTGGCTGGTCATGAACCAAAAGGGCGCCGCGCGGCCTACGCGTTTTTCGAGCGCGCGAAGCTCCGCCATCCTGATGTCGAGAAACGTGCGCCCGGGCAGCGCTTCGACCAGGGCCTTGACCACGCTGCCCATCCGGGTCGCCATACCGCCCGCGAGCGTCACGAGCGCGCACTCCCCGCGGCGCAACGCTTCCATCCCGATCGCCTCGAGCCGCACCCACTCGGCGGACCCGCGAGACGGAAAGTCCCCGACGTCCCCCGGCGCGGGCGGCTCGACATTGCCGTGCACCCGGTTGTCCTCCGGGCCGAGGTTACTCTTGAGCCGCTCGGACTGAGCGATCAACCGCTCGCGATCGAAACCGTATCGGTCGAGGCGAGCGCGCAGGTCGGCCGGCAAAGCGTCGAGCTGCTCGGCCAGCGGCGGGGAGGGTGCGCTCTGCATTGGGTCGAGGGAGCCTAGTACGTCGCGACTCGGGTTCGTACCGGGTTTCGGTGGCCCGGGGGCTCGCAGCGCGTGCTAACGCTCTGTCACAGGGCATGCGCTCGTGGGTATATGTCTCGATCCTGGCCCTGTCGGGCTGCGTGCTGGGAAGAGTTGCGCGACCCACCCAGGGTGAAGCGCGGAACGGCCCACCCCCGCCGCCGGACCGTCCGGCTACGGCTGCGAGCACGCTAGTACGCTCACCCGCCGCGCTCGCCAGCACGGAGCCACCGCCCCCGATCGATGCCAAGCGAAAGGGACTGGTGTGGGTGCGGGGCTACTGGCACTGGGACGGCGTGCGTTACGTCTGGATTTCGGGCAGGTGGGAACCGGCGTCACCTGGATACACCTGGCGCGCCGAACGCGACTGAAAGCGCGTGCTACGCTCGCCGCGTGTCGGTCTCGAGCGCCCTCGCGAAGGCTCTGCGCGCGCTCACCGCATTGGGGCTCGTGCTTCCGGCGCTCGCGACGAGCGCTCCGGCGAACGCAGACGGACCGCTGGCGCACGAGTATTTCGAGCCGATCCCGGAGGAAGACGTGCTGCTCCAAGCGCGCACCGCCAGCGGCGCGATGCCGGCGGCGATCGACACTCCGAGCGGCGTGGTGCGTGCCCCCGATGCCACGCGAAATCCCGCTTCCTCCGAGGTCGTTTACGACGGCAGCTCGACGCCCAACAGCACCGACGCCGTCTATCAGGTGGACCGCGACACCTCGCGACCGGATCGCGTCGGCTACGACGATCCCTTCGTCCCCGCGGTCACGCCGTTCAAGCGGCTCTATGCCCACGACGCGGTCGACCAGAACCTCGAGCTCGTCGTCAGCGACAAACGACTCCAGCGCATCGAAGTGGGTGGAGAGGAGGTCCGCGCCGACGAGGACCGCTTCTACGCCGATCTCGTCGTCGACTTGAGCGCCGGACAGGCTGTCCGGATCCCGAGCGTGGGTCCCGGGTCGCGCGTGCTCGCGGCTTACGGCAATCCACCGGCGAAGTTCGAGCTCCTCCGCGACGGCGCCGACAACTGGTTCATTCGCAGCGCGGATCGGCAGCGCATGCGACTGGTGATGATGCTCGCGATCGCGCGGGCGGCCTTCGGCAGTGAATTCGCCGATGTCTCCTTTGCGGACCTCGAGCGCAAAGTTCCACCGTTGCCCGAAGCGGTGCGGCCGACCGCGCGCGAGGTGCTCGCCCAGATCGGTGTCACCCCCGCCGCACGACCGCGCGAAGCGGTAGGACGACTGATCGCGCATTTCCGCGGCTTCGCCCCCTCCGACGATCGGCCGAAAGCGAGCTCGGGAATCGCGCTCTACAAGGAGCTCAGCCTTTCGAAGAAGGGCGTGTGCCGCCATCGCGCCTACGCGTTCGTGATCACGGCGCACGAGCTCGGCATTCCGGCGCGCCTCGTCCGCAACGAAGCGCATGCCTGGGTCGAAGTGTTCGACGGCAGGATCTGGCACATCGTCGACCTGGGCGGCGCTGCGGGCCGCCTCGACTATCACGAGCAGGCCGACACTCAGCTCTACCGCCCGCCCGCGGACCCGTACCGCTGGCCCGAGGGCAGCGAAAGCGGCCAAGCAATGGTCGAGCGTTCGCTTTCGAGCCTCGGCCAGCAGCCGAACGGCACCTCCGGCGGGGGCGCGAACAAGCCCGCGCCCGTGGCCAGCGCACTCCCGTTTACGCTACCGGGGCTCGACGCGGGGGCTTCGCCCGGCGACGGGCGCGAGCGGGCTCACCTCGAGCTCGGTGTTTCCAGCAAGGAAATCCGGCGCGGGGCGCCGCTCTCCGTGAGCGGGCGCGTGGACGCGGACGGTGAAGCGTGCCAGTACGCTCGGGTGGACGTGGCCCTGCGATCGAACGACGGCAAGCTGACCGCGATTGGCGCGGTTCCGGCCGACGAGAACGGGCGTTTCAACGGCGCCGTCACCGTCCCGCTCGAGCTCGACGTGGGAGACTACGAAGTAGTCGCATCGACGCCCGGCGACAGCCGCTGCGGACCAGGAGTCAGCGAATGAGCGACCTGATCGTTCCGTTCCTCTACGAGCTCCGGCAAAAGAAGCTGAAGGTCGGCTCGCAGGAAGCGCTGCTGCTGTCGCGCGCGATGCGGCTCGGCTTGCACGATCACACGCTCGACGGTTTTTATTACCTGGCGCGCGCGCTGTTCGTGCACCGCGAGAGCGACCTCGACAAGTTCGACGAGGCGTTCCTCGCGCACTTCAAGGGCATCGTCGCCGAGTCCAAGAACCTGATCGATCAGCTCGAAGAGTGGCTGAAAGACCCCAAGGTCCTCGAATCGCTGACCGACGAGCAGCGCGCGGCGTTCCAGAACCTTTCGGTCGAGGAGCTGCGCGACCTGTTCGAGAAGCGGCTGGCCGAGCAGCGCGAGCGCCACGAGGGCGGCAATCGCTGGATCGGCACCGGCGGCACGAGCCCGTTCGGCACCGGCGGCGAGCACCCGACCGGGATCAGCGTGCGCGCCAAGTCCGCGGGCCGCGGCGGCCGCAGCGCGATCGGCATGGCGGACGCCCGTGCTTACCGCCCGTATCGCGCCGACCTGGTGCTCGACGTTCGGCAGATCGAGGTCGCGCTGCGCAAGCTGCGGGTGTTCCAGCGCGAAGGCGCGCACCACGAGCTCGACATCGACGCCACCATCGACCGGACCGCCAAAAACGCCGGCGAGCTCGAGATCGTGACGCGCCCGCCCAAGCGCAGCAACGTGCGCGTGCTGCTGCTGATGGACGTCGGCGGGTCGATGGATCCCTTCGCGCACACCTGCTCGCAGCTGTTCAGCGCTGCGCGACGCGCCTCGAACTTCCGCGAGCTCCGCACCTATTACTTCCACAACACGGTCTACGGGCGGCTCTACTCGACCGATTCGTTGATGGAGCCGGTCGAGCTCTCGCGCCTGTTCGAGCAAGTGAACGAGCGCTGGAAGCTGATCGTCGTGGGCGACGCGGCGATGGCGCCGTCCGAGCTCTTGAGCACGGGTAGCTTCGGATCACCGACCGGCGCGCCGATGAGCGGCCTCGACTGGCTCGTCAATCTGCGCCTGAAGTTCGAGCGCTCGGTTTGGCTCAACCCCGATCCGCCGCAGTACTGGTCGTCCGGAACCGCGCGCGTGATCGGCGAGGTGTTCCCGATGTTCCACCTGACGATCGAGGGTTTGACCGAGGCGATGGCGCTGCTCAGCAAGGGCGCCGCGGGCCAGTTTTCGGCCTGATCGATCAGGGCCCGATCTGCGTCATCGTGCCGTTCAGAAAATCGGTCGTAAACTGCGCGATCGTCTTGCCGCCGGATGGTGCTTCGAAGAAACGCTGGCGCCAGGTGTGCTGGTGGAACGTGATCGCCGCTCCGCCGATGAAATAGGTCGCGAAGCGGTTGCTGGATTGATACTTGGCGCGGACCTCGTTCAGCCCGCCCGTGTAATCGGCGGCTGAAAAGTAGATCGTCGGATCCGCCACCTGCCCGAGCGTAATCCCGTACGGATCCGCGGTGTCGTAACCCGAGCAGTTCTTCACGCCAGAGGAGAAGAACAGGCGGATCACTTCGTCCTGCATGCTCGAGATCGACGCCAGCCTCGCGTTCGGATGTTTGCGGATCAAGAAGTCCGCGTACTTGAGAAACCCGCCGCCGTCGTTCTGCCGGCACTCGGTGCAGTCCGGCGGCAACGCTGCATCGAGGCCCCAGGCCTCTCGCCAGCGCTTCTGCATGCACACCGGCATGTAGGTGTCGCTGAAAGGCACGCCCGAGTCGAGCAGCGCATCCACCGGCACGCACCCGAACGCATCCTGCACCATGCTGTAGTTGAGCGCGGCGCCGAAGCTCCCGGCGCTGGCACCGGTGATCACGACGCGGCTCACCTTGGGCTTGAAGGTCGGCACGATGCGGCCGACGAATTTCTCCATGTTGAAGTGGCCGACGAACTTCTGGGCGGCGGTCACGCCGGGCACCATGCCGGCGGTTTTCGTGCCCGAAAACACGTCGCCCGTGCAGTACGGGATGTAGACCGCGTTCCAGTCCTTGAACGGATTGGCGGCGTTCGTGGTGTCGAAGATGCCGCGGATCACACCGCCCTCGAAAACGCCCGGTTGCTGGCGGGCGGCGACGACGCCGAGCGCCGAGCCGAGTACGGTTTCGCCGGACCCCGAGATCGCGGTGTTCACGTTCGGCGGGTTCAGGTTGCAGAACCCGAGGTTCGTACACGCTCCGCCGCCCTCCAGGTAGATGAAGAGCTTGTCGGAGCTGGTGAAGCGC
>Ga0111538_10015243_pt1 | contig 10109 bp, 5 predicted proteins | sample SoiMethybrSBSTD1_FD_79669 | JGI IMG/M metagenome (GOLD analysis project Ga0111538, IMG submission 79669) | Bulk soil microbial communities from a Populus tree surrounding site in Tennessee, USA - Soil MetaG P. TD hybrid SBSTD1 (version 2)... | ecosystem: Environmental > Terrestrial > Soil > Tree... | reverse complement strand
TGATCGGCTTCCTCGACACGACGCCGGCGAACAAGAACCCGGCCGATCCGCGCAACTGGGCCGGCGGCGGCCGCCGCTCGGTGGCCAACATGTTCATCGATCTCGGCTACTCGGTGTCGCTCACCGAGGAGCAGTTCCAGGCGGAGATGGCCAAGCGGCGCGCGAAGATGAAGAGCCGAAACGACTACGACATCGGCTGCCCGCTGTGCTGGGCGCCGCCGCTGACGACGGCGACCACCTCCACCGCCGGGCCTCAACAGAGACAGTGATGCGCGCGTTCGTCACCGCGCTCGCGGCGATCGGGTGCCTGGCGCTTGCCCTGAACGGCGTCGAAGGGCTTGCCCTGAGCGCCGTCGAAGGGCAGACCCGCTTCACCTACTCGAGCGGCCAGACCGTGTCGCCGGCCTACGAGGGCTGGACCTACAACCCCGACGGCACGGTGACGATGTACTTCGGCTACATGAACACCAACTGGCTGCAGGAGTTCGATGTGCCGGTCGGCCCGGACAACGCGATCGAGCCGGGCGGGCCCGACCAGGGGCAGCCGACGCACTTCTACCCGCGGCGCAGCCCGTTCCTCTTCACGATCAAGGTGCCGAAGGAGCTCGGGACGAAAGAGCTGATCTGGACGCTGACCACCAACGGCAAGACCGAGAAGGCCTACGCGTCGCTGAAGACCGACTATCAGATCGACAACCAGGTGATCTCGACCGAGGTCGGCGGCGATTTCGGCAGCCTGCGCGACGAGCTGCGCACGAACATCCCGCCCGAGCTGAGGGTCGAGGGCGACAAGCGGCGCAGCGTCAAGGTCGGCGAGGCGCTGGGGCTGGTGGCGTTCGCCGGCGATCCGGACAACCTGCCGGCGCGGCGCGACGGCAAGCCGCAGCCGCGAAACGCGAGCGGCAGGATGATGGACGAGACGGCGCCCGCGCCTGCGCCGAAACCAACGCCGGCCGCGGCCGCCGCCGCCGCGGTCAGCCCCGCCACGCTTCTCTATCGGCCGCCGGCGTCGATCGTGCCGTCGAGCGGCCCCGGTCTGCGCTTCTCGTGGATGATCTACCGCGGCAAGGCGTCGGCGGTCGCGTTCTCGCCGGACCAGATGAAGACCTGGACCGACACGCGCGCGTACGCGAACTCGCCGTGGTCGCCGCCTTTCACCGTCCCGCTGCCGCCGCCCGACGGCAAGTGGGCGACGCAGGCGACCTTCAGCGAGCCCGGCACCTACGTGCTGCGCGCGGTCGCGAGCGACGGGTCGCTGTTCTCGTACGAGAACGTCACCGTCACCGTGACCCGCTAGTTGCCCTTGCTTCTACCACGAAGACACGAAGGCCACGAAGGAACCCGAAGAAGAAAACTATTCTTCTTTTTCTTCGTGCTTCCTTGTGTCTTCGGGCCTTCGTGGTTTCTGCACGCGCAGGGGGTCGCAGCGAACGCCGCCGCGGGCAAAGCGCTGTTCGAAGGCAGCGGCGGCTGCCTCGCATGTCACACGCTCGAGGGCCGTGGACAAAAGACCGCGCGCGACTTGAGCTGGATCGGGCTGCTGCGCACGTCCGCGTCGCTGCGCGCCGCGCTCGCAAAACCGGGCCCGCACTCCGGGACAGCATCACCGGCCGAAATCGAACAACTGGTCGCCTACCTGCGGACGCTGCGCGCGCTGCCGCCGGGCGATCCGACCGAGCGCACCCGCGAGGTGGCGCCGCTCTCCGACAACGTCGGCTTCTTCGATCGCCCGGAGCGCGCCGCCGAGGAGAAGACCGACGCGCTGGTCGAGGCGCTCGACATCCGCGATGGCGATCGCATCGCCGACATCGGCGCCGGCACCGGCTTCTTCACCTGGCGCCTGGCGCAGAAGGCGGGTCCGCGGGGCCGGGTGCTGGCGGTCGACATCCAGCGCGCGATGCTGGCGCGGGCCGAGGCAACGGTGAAGCAGCACGGCCTCGGCAACGTCGAGTACGTCCTCGCCGCCGAGCGCGATCCGAAGCTGCCGGCGCGCGCGCTCGACATGGTCTTCATCGCCCACTCGTACCACGAGTTCGCCGAGCCCGAAGCGATGATCGAGGCCGTGCGCCGCAGCCTGAACCCGGCGGGCCGTCTGGTGATCGTCGAATATGCGAAGGAGAAGCGCGCCGCGCCGGCGTCGCCGCTGCACAAGATGAGCTTCGACGAGATTCGGAGCGAGATCGAGCCGCTCGGCTTCGAGCTGGAACAGATCCTGGATTTCCTGCCGATGCAGCACGCGGTGATCTTCACCGTGCGCTAGCGTGCGCCCATCGCGCGTCGCAGCGTCCCACGATCCTGCTTGCGGCGCCGTCGCCAGGCAGGGGCGCTCGGGCCGTACGCGCGTTCGCAAATCTTGTAGGATGAGGCCGCGATGATCGGTGTGGTCCCTGGACCCGCGACCAGGACGCCTCCTGCTTCGCGGTCGTTTCAGCTGTCACCGCTGCGCGCCTGCCTGCTGCCGCTCCTCTTCGCGCTGGGGCTGGCGGGCCTGGCGCCCGTTAACCCGGTCCGGCAGAACGAAAGCCTGCTGTGGTCGTTCCTCGGTGCGGCGGCCGCATTATCGATCTGGGCGGTAGCGCTGTTCGGAGCGGCGGCGCGCGTCGGCCGAAGTTTCAGGCTCGAGGTTGTCCTGCGGAAGCAACACTACCTGCAGGCATGCGCGCAAGGCTCGGTGTTGCTCTACTGGGGCTGGTTCGTGCGCGACGTCTATGCGGAAGCGCCTCTCGTCGCGGCGCAACTCGTGTTCGCCTACGGCGTCGAGATGCTGCTGACGTGGTCTCGGCGGGATACCTACATGCTGGGGTTCGCTCCGTTCCCCGTGGTCCTCAGCATCAACCTGTTCCTCTGGTTCAAGCCGGAGTGGTTTCACCTCCAGTTCCTGATGGTGGCGTTCGGCTTCGCCGCTAAGGAGATGATCCATTGGCACAAGGAGGGGCGCAGCACTCACATCTTCAATCCGTCGGCGTTCACGCTCGCCCTGTTTTCAATCGCGCTGCTTCTCACGGGCAGAAGCGACATCACGTCAGGGCAGAGCATCGCGATCACGCAGTTCTACCCGCCGCACATGTACCTGATGCTGTTCCTGATCGGGTTGCCGGGACAGCTGCTGTTCGGCGTCACCTCGATGACGATGGCCGCGGTGGTGACCACGTATCTCGTCGGCCTCCTGTACTTCGCAGCGACGGGGGTCTACTTCTTCTACGATTCGTACATCCCGATTGCCGTTTTTCTCGGGATGCATCTTCTGTTCACCGATCCGTCCACCTCGCCGCGCACCGAGCTCGGCCGTCTCATCTTCGGGGCGTTCTACGGATTGAGCACGATCTTCTTGTTCTACCTGCTCGGACGCGCGGGGCTGCCAACCTTCTACGACAAACTGCTGCAGGTGCCGCTTTTGAACCTCTCGATCAAATCGATCGATCGCGCCGCGCGATCGAGAGTGCTTCGGAGATTCGATCCGGCTTTGCTCGGCCGATCGCTCAACCCGTTTCAGCGCAATCTCGCGTACGTATCGGTGTGGTGCATCGTGTTTTCCGCGATGAGCGCCGCGCAGGGTGTGGGCGACCACCATCCCGGCCAGTGGCTGCCGTTCTGGCAGAAGGCCTGCACAGAGGGCCGGCGCGGGGCGTGTGATTTTCTGGCCGCGCGGCTGTCGGCGCACTGTGAAGGTGGTTCCGGGTGGGCGTGCAACGAGGCCGTTATTGTTCGCCAGCGTCGCTCGCAGCCGGCCGAGGATGGTGAAAGGGCAGCCTTGGCCGACGCCATCGGATCGTTCGAGCGTGGATGCGCGTTCGGGTTCAAGCCCGCGTGCCAGAACGTGGTCAAGATGCTGAAGGGCAACGGGCCACCGGACAGTGCGCCGCCAACGCTCGAGGACTATCCGATCATTTTGCGGGGAAGCAAACAGAGCGTGTCCGATCGAAATCCATCAACGTTGTACAGGCTCGCTTGCCAGCAGGGTTGGTCTGACGCCTGCCGGCGAGGCACGCAGGAGTCAACCAACCCGGACTTCTGACGCCATCGCGCCAGATCATCTTCACGAATCCGAGGCGATCGCCCGCGGTTTCCCTTGACTTCGCGGATCCACTTCGCTAAGTTCGCGCCAACCTCATCGTTACCCTAGGTGCTGATCGTTACCCTAGGCGTCCATCGTTACGTTAGGCGTTCATCGTTACCTTAGGCGGACCCTTCGTCGCGTCCTTAGGCGGACCCCTTCGTCGCGTCCCAGCGATCTCCGACCTCAGTGCGAACCGCGGGAGTTCCACATGCCTTGCTTCGCACGCGCGCTCGTCTTCACCGTTATCCTCAGCTCGCCTTCCCTCGTCTTCGCGCAGACGGCGGGAACCATCGTCGGCTCTGTCACCGACGAATCAAAAGCCGTCCTCCCCGGTGTCACGGTGACGGCGACCGAGGTCGCCACCGGGCGGTCGTACGTCTCCGTCACCGACGGACGCGGCGAGTACCGGCTGACGAACCTGCTGGCCGGCACCTATAAGGTGCAGGCGGATCTGACGGGCTTTGCGCCGGTGATCATCCAGAGGCTGGAGCTGCTCGTCGCGACCAACGCCACCGTCAACATCACGCTCAAGGTGGCGTCGGTATCGGAATCGTTGACCGTCACGGGGGAGTCGCCGCTCGTCGACGTCCGATCGACGGCGGTGGCGGGCAACGTCGATCGGCGTCAGATGGAAGAGTTGCCGCTCTCGGGGCGCAACTGGCTCGAGATGACGCTGCTCGTCAAAGGGATTACGGCGAACGAACTGACCGCCAACAAACCGGCGGTGGCGAAGGACTCGGACTTCGCGCTCAGCCTGGACGGCCAACAGATCCAGCAGGCCGTCGCCGGCTCCAGCTCGTTCAGCCAGCCGGGTCTGAGCCGCGAGGCGATTGCCGAGTACCAGGTGGCGACGAACCTCTTCGACGTCACCCAGGGCCGCTCGGCCGGGATTCAGGTCCAGGCGATTTCGCGCAGCGGGACGAACAACGTCGACGGGAATTTCTACGGCTATTTCCGCAGCGACAAGTTCAACGCCGCCGATTTCATCGCCAAACGCGTGCTGCCGTACCAGAACCAGCAGGTCGGCGGATCGGTCGGCGGTCCGATTGTCAAAGACAAGACCCACTACTTCGCCAACATCGAGATCGAAAACGAGCCGGCGACGTCGGTGTTTCAGCCGCCGGGCTACCGGTCGTCGATCGCGCTTCCTCACCCGCGGCACCAGTACCGCTTTCTGACGCGAGGCGATCACCAGCTCACGCCGGCCTCCAACCTGTCCGTCCGGTTGTCGACGTTTCGCGATGTCAACCCCTTTGGCATCCAGGACGGAACCACCCATCCCACGCGGCAGTCCGATCAGGGGTTCGACAGCTACTCGTTGCAGGGGACCTGGACGCGCGTGATCAGCAATACGTTCGTGCAGGAAGTCAAGGTCGGGATGTTCCACTATCACTGGAACCACACGCCGGCCGATGGCGTTCCCCTGACGCCGAATTACGCCTTCCCCGGGTTAGCGATCGGCGCGCGCTCGAACTACCCGGAGGAGTTCTGGCAGAACACGCCGTCGATCCGCTCGGACCTGAACTGGCACCACGGCGCACACGACGTCAAATTCGGTGGCGAGTGGCTCCACTGGCGCGACTCGGGCTGGTGGCTCAACGTGCGCCGCGGCGTCTTCACGCTGAGCGCGCTGCCGGCGGACATCGAGCGGCGCTTTCCGCTCGAGGCGTGGAATGACCCGTCGAAGTGGGACTTGAGCGGGCTCGACCCGATTGTCGTGCGGTATCAGCAGAACTACGCGCGGGAGGAGGGGCAGGAGACCGGCAAATGTCCCTTGCCCAACGGGTGCGGCGACTGGAGCCTGCTGGTCCCGCGGCCGTACTACTCGGCGTGGATCGCCGATACCTGGAAGGCGAGCTCGAGGCTGACGATCAACGTCGGCCTTCGCTACGATCTCGACTGGGGTGCCACATCGGCGCCGTTCATCCAGGAAACGACGCTCCAGATCAACAACGGGTTCGAAATCCTCGATGCCGGATACAAGAACGGCATCCGCGATTACACCGACTTTCAGCCGCGCGCGGGGTTCACCTACGACGTCACCGGCAACAACACCTTCATCGTTCGCGGCGGCAGCGGCCTCTACTACGGGGTGCCGACATCCGAGCTCGCCTTCGACGAGCAACTGTTCGACACACAGCGCGTGCTGGTCAACCAGTGGGTGAACGACCGGCTCCCCGGGTTCATCACCGATCCCACCCGCGGCGTGACCAGCGCCGACATCGTGTCCGGCAAGGTGCCTCTGCTGCCGCAGGCGCTCTATAAGATCGACAACAACTACAAGATGCCGGCCACCTGGCAGAGCAGCGTCGGTTTTCAGAAGCAGATCGGCGAGGCGCTCGGCGTGGACTCTGATCTCACGTACTACTCCGGGTTCAATCAGCCTTCCAACCGCGACCCGAACAACTTCTACGATCCGGTCTCGGGCTATGCCAAGAACCCGAATGTGTACGGCCGGCCCGTGCCGACGATTGGCCAGATGAACTACCGGTTCTCGACGGCAAAAAGCAACAACCTCTCGCTGGCGAGCCAGGTGACGCGGCGGTATCGGAACGACTTCCAGGTGACGGTCGCCTATACGCGCGTGTTCTTCCGCAACGATGAGAACTCCGGGAACGGCGGCTACTCGGGCACCCTCAACAACACCTTCTGCCTGTCGTGCGAATTCGGGCGCGCCGCTGATGCCCAGCGCCATACGGTGCGCGCCAACGGCATCGTGCGTCTGCCGGGGGCGCTTTCGCTGGCAGGCACCTACATCTTCGGGACCGGACAGTACTACCAGTCCGTCTACGCGCAGAACCCCGTCGGAGTCGGCGGCACGCGGCTGATTCCGGTGAGGGGCGCGAGCATCGGGACGCTCGTCGGCTATGACGGAAGCGTCGTTCCGCGAAACGATTTCGAGGGGCAGGCGATCCACAAGTTCGATCTGCGGGTGACCAGGGACTTCTCCCTGGGCATGGGCATGAAGCTCACGGGAATCGCGGAAGTGTTCAACGTCTTCAACCACGCGAACTACGGCGCTTACACCCTGACGATCGGCCTGGCGAACTACGGGTTGCCGGCGCAGAACCTGGCCACGACCTACGTGCCGCGGAGCGCGCAGCTCGCGTTCAAGCTGTCATTCTGAAACGGACCGAGGAGCTTATGAAGGTCACGATGCGATCCGTTTCCTTGACGGTCACGCAGGTGGTGATCGGTTTTCTCCTCATAACGGCCCACCCCGATGCGCAAGCCACGGGCGGACAGGCGAGACCTGCCGGCGTGAATCCGTGTACTGCGCCCGCGAACAAGATCGTCGCGGAAAACTGCAAGCCCGGGAATCCGCGAACCGAGTGGGATATCAACGCCGACGGCGACCCGACGATCCAGGGCTTCGCCACCGAGATGAGCGTGAACGTCGGTGAAAGCATCGACTTCAAGATCAGGACCCATTCGCCACGATATCGGATCGATATCTACCGGATGGGTTGGTACGGCGGCAACGGCGCCCGCATGATTCAGTCGTTCAGGCCGGCGGTCGCCTTACCGCAGGCACAGCCCGACTGCATCGACGCTCCACAGCGCCTCGTCGATTGCGGCAACTGGAAAACGTCGGCGACATGGCGCGTGCCGCCGGACGCCGTATCGGGGGTGTATGTCGCGCGGTTGATCCGCGAAGACGACGAGCCGCAGAACTGGCGGTCGGAAGTCGGCAGTCGGACGGGTCCGTCGGGCTCGTGGGAGCCGCCGCCGCCCACGCCGCATAACTACGGCGTGCTGGGCTGGGGCAAGCTCGAGGACGCGATGAAGGAGAAGCGGGCGAGCCACATCATCTTCGTCGTTCGTGACGACGCAGGCCGGTCGGCCGTTCTCTTTCAGACGGCGGATCCGACGTGGGTGGCATTCAACCGGTACGGTGGATCCAGCCTTTATGGTTCGTATCTACGGACTGTCGCTGGCGGCGGTGGTGGTGGCGGCGCCAGTCCCGACAATCCGCGCACGCGTGCCTACATCGTCAGCTATAACCGCCCGCTCGACAACCGGTCGTTCGCGGTGGGCAACCAGTTCTTCAACGGTGAGTATCCGGCCGTCGCGTGGCTGGAACGAAACGGCTACGACGTCAGCTACTTTGCCGGGGTCGATTCTGATCGCCGGGGCGAGCGAATCAAGGAACACAAAATCTTCGTATCGGCCGGTCACGACACCTACTGGTCCGCGGCACAGCGCGCGAACATCGAATCGGCCCGCAATGCAGGGGTGAATCTGGCGTTCCTCGGCGGCAATACCGGCATGTGGAAGACGCGATATCTGGCGAGCGTCGACGGCGACAACCGGGGCCATCGAACACTGGTGTCCTACCGGGAGACTGTGTCGGATGGGAAGCTCGATCCGGAACCTGGCGTGTGGACGGGCGCCTGGCGCGACTCGCGCGTCTTCAACCCGGAGGGGGCAAAGCCGGAGAACGCGGTCGTCGGCACGATCGGGGTCGTGGGCCCGGCGCGAAACGATCGCCTGGAAGTGCCCGCAAAGTTCAGCCGGCTGCGCTTCTGGCGCGACACCGATGTCGCGGCGCTGCCAGCGAGCGGCAGCGCGGTGATGGGACGCGGCATTCTCGGAGAAGAGTGGGACGAAGACATCGACAACGGCAGCCGGCCAGCGGGGCTCATTCGACTCTCGGAGACGACCATCGACAACGTCCCCTACGTGCAGGACTGGGGCAGCACCTATGACTCCGGAACGGCGACCCACACCATGACGCTCTATCGCGCGCCAGGCGGTGCACTGGTCTTCAGCGCCGGCAGCACGCAGTACTCGTGGGGCCTCGGCGATCTGCACACCTATTTCGTCATACCCGGGCGGCTGCGTCCCGATCCATTCGGGACGGTCAAGGCGGTGCAGCAGGCAACGGTGAATCTGTTTGCCGACATGGGAGTCCAGCCCGGAGCGCTGCAACCAGATCTCAAGCCGGCTCAGCCTTCGACGGATCGAACGGCGCCGCTCGCGAAGATCACTTCGCCTCAGGACGGAACCGTAGCCGAGGGCGTTGTCAGGATTACGGGCGTGGCAACAGACGTCGAAGGCGTTGTGGCTGGGGTCGAGATCTCAGTCGACGCCGGAGCCAGCTGGCATCCAGCGATCGGTGCTGACAGTTGGAGTTACCAGTGGCAGCCGCCGCCAGAATTCCGGCAGGCGACGATTCTCGTGCGTGCCGTCGACGATAGCAATAACCAGGGGCCGATCGGCGCCGCGGTTCGAGTGTTCAGTTGTGAGTCCGAGGAGTGCCGTTGACCGACTGACCTTGGAGAAGCAGTACGATGTCCACCTCGCGATTCGCTCAAGTTCTGTTCTGCGCCGCCACCGTGCTGCTGACCGTCTGCCTGATCGGCGTTCGTCCGAACGCGCAGACCGGAGGCCGTACAGGAGCGACGGCGAACCAGACCGATCCCTGCGCGGCGCCTGCCAATCGGATCGTCGCGGAAAACTGCAAGCCCGGGAATCCCTCGACCGAATGGGACATCAACGGGGCCGGAGACCAGACCATCGTCGGATTCTCGACCGATATCAGCTTCAACGTCGGGGAGACCGCGCGCTTCAAAGTGAACACGGATTCGGCCGGATATCGGGTCGACATTTACCGGACCGGATGGTACGGCGGTCTGGGGGCGCGGCTGGTGGGGTCGGTTCGCCCGTCGGTCCCGTTGCCGCAGCGGCAACCGGCCTGTGCGATCGACTGGAGCATCCGTCTTTCTGACTGCGGGACGTGGGACGTGTCGGCTTCGTGGCCGATTCCCTCCGACGCGGTCTCGGGCGTCTATCTGGCGCGTCTGGTCCGCGAGGATGGCGACGCCACCTGGCGGAAAGACAACAGCCGGGTTCCTGGGGAGCGACCCGCGGCCGGTGCCCAGGCGTATGGCGCCTCGGGAATGGGGACGCTTCGCAACCCGCTGAAAGAGCCGCGCGCGAGTCTCATCTACTTCATCGTGCGCGACGACGCCAGCAGGGCCGATATCGTCATGCAGACCTCCGATCCGACCTGGACCACCTACAACACCTACCTCGTTGGCAACGCGTA
>Ga0111538_10015242_pt1 | contig 10109 bp, 6 predicted proteins | sample SoiMethybrSBSTD1_FD_79669 | JGI IMG/M metagenome (GOLD analysis project Ga0111538, IMG submission 79669) | Bulk soil microbial communities from a Populus tree surrounding site in Tennessee, USA - Soil MetaG P. TD hybrid SBSTD1 (version 2)... | ecosystem: Environmental > Terrestrial > Soil > Tree... | reverse complement strand
TCGCCGGTCGCGGCGTCCCCGCCCGGCTCGCGCTCACGGCGCGTAGGGGAGGATCACCGCGTCGATGACGTGAATCACGCCGTTCCGCGCGGTCACGTCCGTCACCAGGATGTTCGCGGTGCGGCCCATCGCGTCGGTGATGGTCGCTTCCTCCGACGGGAAGAAGAACCCGCCCTGCAGGCTGCGGATGCGCTCCGACGAGACGACGTCCGCCGCCAGGCGCTCGCCCCGAGCGACGTGATAGGTGAGGACGTCGGTGAGGAACCCGACGTCGAGCGCGCCGACGGTCGTGGCGTCGAGCCCCAGCGCCGCGAACGCGTCATCCGTCGGCGCGAAGACGGTGCGCTTGCCGGGATGGACGGAGGCGCGCACGGGCTTGCGGACGACGTTCTGCGCCCGTCAGTCGCAGAGCACGCGCGCCGTGCTCGGGCAGTCCAGCTTGCTCGGGAGGCAGTCGAGCGCCTCCACGATGAGATCGGCGGGGCAGTTCCCCGCCAGCTCGGCGAGGTTGTCGTCGCCCGCCGATGCAGCAGGGAAGACGACGGGATTCTGGATCCAGTTTCCCATCAGCCGCACGTCCACACGATTGTCCTTGAACACGTTGTGCGCGCCCAGGATCACGCGGGCCACGTTGCCCGAGCTCGCATCGGGGGTCCCGACGCCGCCTCCCAGCGTGCCGCCTTCGATGGTGATCCCGACCGGATTGGGAGTGGTCGGCTTCGTCCCCGCGTTCCGGATCGTGTTTCCCTCGGCGAGGATCAACGTGGCGGAGCTGTCGTCGCCCCCGGGACAGACGTCCGGCGCCGCGTCCTGTCCTCCGACTACCCGGACGTTCTGGTCGCCCGACCCGGAGACTTCCGTTCCGGTCAGGATCACGCGCGCCTTTCCTCCGCTGCCGCCGATCCCGCCAAAGACCAGGAGGCCCCAGGAGGCCGCTCCGACGATGCGGCTGTCGCGGATGTCGACGTGCGTGCGCCCGGGCTCTCCCGGGGTGTCCGTGACGGGATGCCCCAGGATCAAGGGCGACCCCGGGCACGACGAGAAGCCGTCCGAGGCGGTGACGGGCATGCCGAGGTTTCCATTTCTGGCACAGGTGCGCTCGATCGTCACCGCGAGACCCCGTCCGTTCACGTCCGACGATCGCACGCCTGCGAAGCAGGCGTCGGTCAGCACTCCGCGAACCAGGCCGTCCGAGATGACATCGACGCACGGGCCGCGTCTGCTGTTCGTTACCCGGACGTACTGCAGCGATGCACCGACGGTGACCGTCCCTTTGCCGAAATTCGTGGCGGCGAGCAGGCTGCCGTCGATCGTCGCCGCCGCTTCCAGCGTGCACGGATCGCCGGCATCCCCGTAAGCCCAGCTCGCCGATCGCACGGTCGATCCCGCCGGTAACGAGAGAAATCCGCCACCCGGTCCCGCGGGATCGAGCAGGAAGTTACCCTCGAGCTCGATGAGGGCGCCGCTCAGCCTGTCGTCGGCGGCGCAGCACTGGAGGGCGATCTCGTCGCCACCGGTGATGCTGCACGCGAGCTGCCCGTGCGCCGACACGCAGCCGCAGTCGGCGGCGAGGTCGAGGTCCTCCGCGCAGAACGGCTGCGCCCTGGCGCCGTGCATCCAGGCGACCCCTCCGGCCGCCACGACCATGAGATGAATCCCACCGATTCGCTTTGCCATCGGTACCCCCCGTCCCGCCGCTTGTCGACCTCCGCGGGCGCCGGGGCGGGCAAGAGCGCACGCAGACCATCCTCTGGGCAGCCACGCGCGGCCCGATTCACGACGTTGCGCTCCCTGTCTCCCGGGTGTCAAGGCATCTCGGTGCGTGACGAAAGCCGAGCACCTGGGCCGGCCGCGCGGGAGGGCAGGGGCACGCGCCAGCTCACGGCGCCGAACAGACGGGCGGCAGGGGCGGCGTGGGCGTCGACACCGTGCAGTAGTCGGCTCCACCCGGCCATGCGGTCACACGGGAGACGATGGGCAGGCCGTCGAGATCCAGGTCGCGGTCGGGGTTGACGGGCTCGCCGTTCACCACGATCTCGGGGTTGCCCGCGGCCACGACGGTGTCCCAGCCGGTGCCGGGCGCGAGGCTCACGTCCCACCGCGCGTTGCGCAGGTGCCGGAGCTGGGTCGGGATCAGCGGGCACATCGCCGAGGCGAAGAACTGCGAGGCGACGATGACGTCGTTGTTGCCGTTGCCGCAGAACGTGTTGTCGTGCTCTTCGAACCAGATCGTCGACGGCGACCCCGGCGCGCCCTTCAGCGCCCGGCAGTTCACGGTGATGCCGTAACTGCGGTTGCCGATGAACCGGTTGTCGTGGAGGTCGGCGGCCAGGAACGCCGGAAGCAGCTGGTTGGGCGCGGGGATGGGCTGGCCCGGTCCGCTGTCGTTCTCGCCGAAGACCTGGATGCCGGTGCCGATGTGCAGGGTCGGGCTCAGCGGACGCCCATTGTCGGAGAAGTCGTTCTCGTACACCTCGACCCACTGCTCCCCGGACCGGTTGGCGATCCGGCTCTGGCCGTGGAGGATGATGCCGGCCGCCTGGCTGCCGAGCACCCGGTTGCCGCGCACGATGACGAGCTGCCGGGCGCCGGCGGGCCCGGCCAAGAAGTTCATGCCGTTGAAGTGTCCGATGGCGAAGTTGCCCTCCACCGTGACGCCGGCATGCGTCGAGCGGAGGGCGACGCGCCCGTGGTCGAAGAAGCAACCGCGGATGGCGACGCCCTCGATGACGTCGCCCTGGGGCGAGGCGGGCGCGGGCTTCGAGCCGTCGATGTCGACGGTCGCCGCGGTGCCCGCGAAGCGTGGATCGGACGTCCCCGGCCCCACGAATGTGAACCCCTGGACGGTCACCTCGTCGGCCACGACCCGGAAGGCCGTGGGGATCGGGGGCGGCGGTCCGGGCGGGGCGGCGGCGGGGAACGGCCGCACGCGGGTCTGCTCGCGATCGCCCGCGGGCGGCGACGGGAAGCCCGACGAGGAATCGAGCCGGGTGGCTCCCAGCAGACGAAGCTTGGGCCGCGCGAGGACGACGGGCCAGGCGGGCTCCGCGTCGTACAGCCCCGCGGCGACGTGCACCACGACCACCTGCTCGGCGGCGATGCGCTCCAGGTCGGCGAGCGCGGCGCTGATCGTGGCGTACGGCCGCGCCTTCGTTCCATCGCACGGGCAAACGGCGTCGTCATCGACGAACAGGCTCGCCGAACGCGCGTCGAACGCCGCGAGCGAGGCGCACAGAAAGGCGGCGGCGATCGCCGCGCGTCGGTTCCGGCAGGTCCATGCACGCATGGCCAGTCCCCCCTTCGGAGGTCCATCATACGACTCCGCGAAAGTCGCGGACGATTTCGAGTCCCCCCGCGCGCAATGTCTTGCGGGCGGGGCTCAGGGCAACGCGGAGCGTCCTGTGTAGGCGATCCCATTGACCTCGAGCGTGTTTCCGAGGAGCACCGGGGCGCCGTCGCAGGTGACGACCGTTCCGCCGGGCGCGTTCAGTGCATCGAAGGCGACGTCCGGGTTGTCAAAATGAAAGCCGGAGAGCTCGCCGTCGTGCGTCACGTCGAACGTGAAGCCCTTCGAGAAGAATGCGCTGGTCGCGCAGTAGCCGGGCGTACCGAACCGGATCGAGCGGGCCTCGGTCGTGAACGTGAAGAGCGCGGGCGCCAGACGGGCGTTGGCGTAATCGTTGCCAGCGAAGGTGAGCGCGAACTCGCCGGGAACGTTGGTCTGGTAGGAGGGGATCTCGGGAAAACTCGGGCCGAAGGGTAGGTTCGCGGGCAGGAGGTTTCTCACCACCACGCCGTACGGATTGTCGCCCAGGAGGTTGTCATGGACGTAGGCGCTGATGGCCGCGGGCTGGTTCGGGTTGCCGGTCAGCCCGTCGAGGCTGATGTTCAGGCCGGACCCCGGCGCCGCGCCACCGACCCCGTTGCCACGAAGGTCGTTGTCCGCGATCTCGACGACGAGCCTGGCGTCGAGCGCGGCATCGACATCGACCGGTGGCTTGTTGTTGTTGGTCACGCCCAGGAAGCCCGCGCCGTTCCGGTTGCCGGTCGAGCGATTGCGCGTGAAGCTGACCACGGCGGGATCGTCGACGCTGCCCGCGCACACCACGGTGCTGGTGTTGGCCCCGCCGGGGAAGAAATTCTGGTCGATGCTCATGCTCGCCAGGCGGCTCTGGATCCCGACGATCACGTTGCGGATGAGGTTCCTGCGGATCGAGATCCCGGTGAGCAGCCGCATCTCCGCTTGACCATCGACGTCGACCGCGCGGTTGAAGATCGGCGCGAAGGGCGCGTCATGGCCGTCGATGACGAGGCCGGCGAGAGTGACGCGATCGGCGGTGATGCGGACGATCGTCGCCTGGTTGGCGAGGCTGCCCTGGACCTCGAGGATCGTGGCGTTCGCCACGACCCCGGTCGGGACGCCCCGGTCGTCGACGTCGAACCTGGTCTCGCCGAGGATCGTGAGGTCGGGGACATCGAGCAGCAACGACCCGGGCGGTGCGTCGACGCCGGTGAAGCGGTCGACGGCGTACGCGATGGCCGGCACCGTGTAACTGCCGCTGGCGACATGGATGACCGTCGCCCCGTGCGACGTGCCTTCCGCGCGGCGCTCGCGCGCCGCATCGACGGCCCGCCCGATCTGCTGGAACGGGTCGCGAGGCGTACCGGCGCCGGGACCGGGGTTCCTCCAGTCCACGAAGATGGCGTCGGCCCTGGCCGAGCCGGCCAGGAGAACGCTCGTGAACAAGATCCAAGCGACGCGCTGCGATCTCGAGATTGTGGTTGTCATGTGACGATCCCCCCCTGTTCGGTGAGCACGTTGGGCGCGGCTCAGGTTTTCTCGATCACGGCGTCGCGCAGCTGAGATCGGTATCGGTCGCGATCTCGATGGTCTCGCCCTGGCAACGCAGCACCGACCCGTCGACGAGGTGCTCGACGAGCCCGAGGTACCGCGTGCAGGAGGCGAGCCCGCTCCAAGCGGCCGTCAGCAGTCCGACCTGCCCGGCCGTCACCTGGGCGGGACCCGAGACGGTCAGGTTGCTCGCGTCGCCGCCGACGTTGTAGGCGAACAGCCGGTAGTGGGCGATGCCTTCGTCCGTGTTGTAGCCATTGACCCATACATCGTAGGTGCCGGGAGCGGGGTCGGCCAGATCCACCTGCTCGGTCGCGGTTCCCGTGAAGCTGCCGCCGACGAACTGCTCATGGGAGTCGAGCACGACGAGGTCGAGGTCGTACTCGTGCGGCTTGTCCGTGTACTCGTCATAAAGCGCGAACCGGGTGTGCACGGTCCCCACGGGGACGACCACCGACTGCTTCGTCCAACCGTGTGCCGGGTAGTTGGGCGGGTCGAAGGGCTCCGTGAAGGGGTCCTGCTCGACCGCGCCGTCCGACGTGTCCGCAGCGGCGAGGCCGTGCACCGTGGTCGAGAAGGCTCCGCTCTCGCCGAACGAGACCGTGTAGTCGACCGACCCGTGGGTTCCCGTGCCGGCGCGGTGGTCGGCGTCGCACTCGAGGCTGCAATCCGGATCGTCCCAGTCGTAGACACCGTCGCCATCGTTGTCCCTGCCGTCGGCGCAGGCTTGCATGCAGTCCGCGAGCGACGGGCCAAGGCAGTCGACCCCGCCCTCGGCTCCTTGCAGGTGAGGCATGACCACGCCGTTGATCACGAGCGTGTTCCCGAGCGCCTGCTGCAGGGGGGTCGGCGTCGCGTACCGTGGAGTCCCGGGATGGAGCCTGGGGCCACCGACCACGTCGTACACACGCTCGGACGCGCACGCATCCAGGAACGGGGCCGAACCCGGGGTCAGATCCTGGTACGCGTCGTAGGCGGGGTTGTCGATCCGAGCCCGGAGCGGGCCGCCGATGGGCTCGGCGATGCGGAGCACGTCGTCGGGATCGTGGATCTTGTACGTGGCGTGGTGCAGGTACTGCCAGTTCTCCCAGCCGCTTCCGTAGGGGCGGGTGAAGGTGATCTCCGAGGGCCCGTTGTTGGATCGGACATCTTCGTCGGTCAGCCGGATGTCGAAGGTCCCCGTGTACCAACGCGGCGCACACGGGCTGGGTCCCTCGACGTCGAAGTCGAAGGGCCCGGGCCCGGTGACGTCCCTCCGGAAGCCGAAGCCATTGTCGAACAGGTAGGGCGAGGAGTTCCCCGAGTACTCGTTGCCCGTGAATCGCGCGGTGATGGTGCCGTTCACGACGCTGAACCCGGGGGATCCGGCCGGGTGAATCTCCGGGGACATGCGGGCGCCCAGGCCGGCGTTCCTGAGGGCGTTGTGCCGCACGTCGGCGTCGAGGTGATCGTTGAGTTGACGAATGCCGGAGGTCGCGCCGAAGAGGAACACGGCCGCCGTGGCGCCATTCACCGTGTTGCCGACGAGGTCGACGTCGGGCGCGTTGTCGTCCTCGCCGCCAGGGAGCGGTGCGCTGATGCACAATCCACAAGCACCGATGCGGGACACGGAATTGCCGACGATGAGCCCGGTGGAGCCCGTGGCCAGCACCCCGCGTTGCGCACCTTCGATGATGTTGCCCCTCAACTCGAAGTGGCTGACCCGTCGGATGTCGATCGCGCCGCCCCGTGCCGGAGCCGGCGACAGCGTCAGGCCCCTGATCGTGATCCTCTCCAACACGACGTCCGGGCAGACGTCCACGTAGCGCCACGCTTCCCCACAGCCGACCTTGATCACCGGCTGGATGTTCGCGTTCGCCGGGTCATCTGCATCGAAGGCCCCCGGGACGACTGCGAGGCGCGTCTCGGTTCCCGCGACCATCTGCCCGTTGGGATGGAAACCCCGCCTCTCCTCATTGCGTTCATCGTACTCGCACGGCACCGCGCCTACCGAGGGATGGTCGAGGTCGGGCACACAGAGGGTCCTGCCAGACCCCTCGAGCGTGACGAAGCTATGCATGATCTCGATGGCGGAGGTCAGGGTATAGGTTCCGGGTCCGATCTTGATCGTGCCGCCGCGGTTGGCTTCCGCCGCGTCCACCGCGATCTGGATGTCGCCAAAGGGCATGTTGATGCTCCCGTTGCCGTGCCCCCCGACAGCAACGTAGAACGTCCGCCCCCGGGCGAGCTCCTCGGAGGTTCCTACCTCCACGGTCGGTCGATCACACGCACTCAACAGGGCCAAGGCGAGCCAGGGCCCTCGTCTCAGAAGCGACATCACGCACCCCCCTGCGCGTCCCGACGTCCACTCTCCGCGCGGCCTCCCGGAACGCTTGAAAAGCCGCCAGAGCCCCTCGTGCTTCCCCTCGAGCGACTACGCTCCCCCGCGTCTCCCAAGTCAAACAAATAACGATTCAAGCTGGCTGCACCCGCGCAATGGAGAGCTCAATCGCCGACCCTGAGATCCGGGCGCTGACGCAGGCGCTCGAGCCCGCGTGAGCTCGTTCACGCTGCTGATTTTCGGTAACAGGTCGCCGCTCATGCGTAAGCCAGCCAGGAGGGGGCGCATGACAAGGTCCGTTCTGTTGGTGGTTCTGATGGTGGCGGCTTGTGGGGTCGAGGAAAACGACGTGGGCGTCCTCGAGCAGGCGCTGGACGAGGAGAACGCGATCTACAACAACGCGATTTACAACAACGCAATCTACAACAACGGAACCTTCGAGAATGGCTACGCCATCAAGTACGCTCCGAACGGCCAGAACCCCTCGTGGGAGATGCCCTGGGCGCGGGTCTGGACCGGCCCCAAGGTCAACGGCTACTCGGTCGCGTTCTCCAAGAAGTGGGGCGCCAACTTCTTCACCACCTCGTGGACATCGAGCTCGACGGCCGTGCAGTACGTTGAAGCGAACGGGACCGGCTGCGCGCATCCGACGTCGCGCGTCGGCTCGGCCCTCGGCACTTCGTGCAGCTCGCTCGCCAATCGCGTGTGTACCTCCGATCCGTACTGCTGCGCCACGTCCTGGGACCAGACGTGCGTGAACGAGGCGAACGACTTCGCCAATGATTACACCGGCACCCACGCCACCGGCGTCACCGGCCTTCCCCTCCCCGACAGCCACAGCCCCTGCGCCGCCACGGTGAACGCCGGCCGCTCGAGCTGCCGCACGTCGACATGGAGCCAGAGCTGCGTCGATGACGCGTACGCCAAGTGCTACGCGCGCTACGTCACGCGCCCGCGCGTCGAATCGGGGCGGCTGATCGCCGACGCCTGCGTCGAGCCGACGTCGACGGGCACCATGGGTTGTCCCAACGCGCTTCCGGGCTCGACCCCGGGCGAGTGCTGCCGCCGCTCGCTCGTGATGTACGGCGTGTACCAGGACTTCCACAAGGACGACACCACGCTCGCCGGCGACGGCTACAAGGTGCAGTGGTCGTCGTGGGAGCAGGAGAGCACGCCCACCGGCAGCCAGACCGTCCGCGCGACGATGGTCCCCGACCCGTGCACCGGCGGCTACACGTTCAACGGCGAGGTCTTCGTGCGCTCGTGCAGCGTCGAGCACCATCTCTGGCAGCTCGCCGGCCCGGGCAATCCCTTCTACCCCGACGTCCCGAACGCGGCGAACACCTCGACCGGCGAATGGAACGTGATCGATCCCGGCCACCAGAACGTGCGCGTGCGCAACGTGCTCGTGAACCTGCTCACCGCGCTCACGAACACCAGCAACCACTTCGTCATCGATCTCCGCTACGCAAAGCTGGCGCAGACCATCTTCGGCAACTACTGGTTCGATGCGAGCGACGCCGGCCTGCTCCCACCCGACCCGGCGTACGGCAACCCTGCCAACCCGGAGCTCGTGATCGACGACGACAGCGCGACCGATCCGCTGAACCCGACGCGCCACTACGTCTTTGGTCACGTGCTCTGCAAGGGGAGCGACGACCCCGAGACGGCCAAGCGGACGGACACCGACGCCGATCTGTGCAGCAGCCTGAACTACTCGCTGCCGGGCAACCAGGGGTCGCCGACCACGCTCAGGACGATCTGGAGTCCCTAGCCTGCCGCACCGTCACCGTTGACCGGATCCCTCGACGGTGCGACCCTGGGGTTCTCGGCAGAGCCATGGGGGTGATGCATGAGGAACCGGCGGCAGCCTGGGCGACGTTCGATCGTGGCGACCCTGGCAGTCTTCCTGAGCTCGTGCGCGGCGGAACAAGACGTCGTGGTGGGGCCGACGACAAGGGCGATAGGAAGCCCATCGGACCCTGGTGCCGTGGAGGTCGCCTGCCCCGAGCCGCCCTCTCAGACCCACACCGATGTCGGCGTGACTGACGACTCGATCCTACTCGGCACCACGATGCCCGAGACCGGGCCGGCGAGCCTCTACCGAACCATCGCCCGCGCCGAGAACGCCTATTTCACGTACATCAACGTCGCGAAGCGAGGGGTCCACGGCAGAGCGATTCGCTTCCAGATCGAAGACGACGTCTACGACAAGGCCATCACGGTCACGAAGACCAAGAAGCTCGTCGACGTGGACAACGTCTTCTTGCTGTTCAGCGGCCTGGGCAGCGACACACAGCTCGAGGTCCGCGACTACCTCAACGCCAGGAAGGTACCTCAGCTCTTCGTGGCCAGCGGCCTGACGCGGTTCTCGGCCGACTACGACCTCTACCCGTATACGATGGGTTGGCAGCCCAACTATCAAGTCGAAGGCCGGATCTACGCCCGGGACGTCGTCGCCCACCATCCCGACGCCAAGATCGGCGTCCTCCATGACGACGACGCCGCCGGCCGAGACTACGTGAAAGGGCTCGAGGACGGGCTCGGCTCGGACGTCTCGATGATCGTGGCGAAGCAAAGCGTTCCTCTGTCCGCGACCCTCCTCGACGTCTTCTCCAGGGCACAAGCCCTCCAGGCACAGGGCGCCGACACGGTCTTCATTTTCTCGGGCCCGAGTCACTCGATCCAATCCCTGGTCAGCATCACGAGGCTGGGTTGGACGCCGAAGATCTATCTCAACGCGGTGTCCAATCTGCCGCTCTTCATGGGCGCCGCCGCCAGCATCGGCGCCGCGACCCAGGGCGTGACCAGCGTCGGCTACTTCAAGCAGCCAACCGACCCCCTCTGGGCGGCTGACGAAGGCATGCTGCTCTACCGGCAGGTCCTGTCAACCTATTGCCCGACCTGCAATGCCAACGACCCGTTGAACGTCTATGC
>Ga0111538_10015239_pt1 | contig 10110 bp, 10 predicted proteins | sample SoiMethybrSBSTD1_FD_79669 | JGI IMG/M metagenome (GOLD analysis project Ga0111538, IMG submission 79669) | Bulk soil microbial communities from a Populus tree surrounding site in Tennessee, USA - Soil MetaG P. TD hybrid SBSTD1 (version 2)... | ecosystem: Environmental > Terrestrial > Soil >... | reverse complement strand
GTTGTCTGCGATGTCCGGCCTGACCGGCGGTTGACCGGCCAGTGGAAGCGCCGCAACGGTCGTTGTGGATAGCTTGCGGCATTGCCCCGTCATTGTCGATACCTGGTGACACGGGCGAAGCGGCGTACTACGTAAAATCAGCATGAGCAAGGCAGATGCGAGCGGTCCTTCGGGCAAGGATGACGCCTCCCCCGGGGCCGGTAACGAATTTGCGATCCACGAGCACATCGGCCGTCACCTCAAGACGATGTTCGACGAGGTGGCGAACGAGCCGATCCCGGAGAAGCTGCGCCAGCTGCTCGACACGCTCGAGCACAGGGAAGCAAAAGAGGACGACGCCTCCCACCCTGAAGCAAAGGTGCCGCAGCAAGGTTGACCTGAACCGTTGCTGAATTATGAAGTCAAATCAAAGGAATATTGTGCTGTCTTTTGTCGTTTTGGGGTTCGCCGTTTCTTAACCAGCCGGTCCATCATTTCTAGGGCGCGCGACGGAACCATTCTAGCCTGCGCCGAGTTTCACATCCGACAGGCGCGCAGACCCCCCTTCTGCTTCCCTCACGCGCCAGTCGTGTTTGACCCGCGGTTCCCCCCAAAGCCGCGGGTCATTTCTTTTTGGTTTTAATCTTCGAGCCCGAGCCGAGGGATCAAGCAACTCTGCCGGATTCATGAGGTTCCGCATCGGTACTAAGGACGCTGCCGCGTTCTTGCGATACTATGCCTGCAAAGCGTCAGTAGCTGCGTACCGGAAATCGCCATGGCCCCACGTCCCAGCTGGAAGGGCTACCTCAAGCTCTCCCTTGTCTCCTGCCCCGTTGCCCTGTTCCCTGCGACGACAACGTCGGAACGCGTGTCGTTTCGCACCTTGAATCGCGACACGGGTAACCGGGTGCGACGCCAGTTCGTCGACGAGCAGACCGGAGAGCCGGTCGAGACCGACCAGCAGGCCAAGGGCTATGAGGTCGCCAAGGGCGAGTTCATCGTGCTGGAGGACGATGAGATCAAGGCCGTCCAGATCGAGAGCAATCACACGATCGACATCGAGCGCTTCGTTCCGAGCTCGCAGATCGATGCGCTTTACCTCGACACGCCCTACTATCTGGCGCCCACCGACCGCGTCGGCGAAGAAGCGTTCGCGGTGATCCGCGAGGCAATGCGCGCCGAGAAGATGGCGGGTCTGGCGCGCGTTGTGCTGTTCCGGAGAGAACGCCTGCTGAAGCTCGAGCCGCGCGGCAAGGGCATTGTCGCGACCAGCCTGCATTTCGGCAACGAGGTGCACGCCAGTGATGCCTACTTCGATGAGATTCCCGATCTCGACCTGCCCAAGGAGATGCTGGAGCTTGCCAAGCACATCATCGACAAGATGGCGGGCAAGTTCGAGCCCGACACCTTCGAGGATCGCTACGAGAATGCGCTGATCGAGCTGATACGCTCCAAGCAGAAGGGCACGACGTTCAAAGCCAAGCCCGCCCAGCGTCAGGCCAACGTCATCAACCTGATGGACGCGCTGCGCCGTAGCGTGGAGGGCGAGAAGGCCGGCGGCCGTGCGTCGAGCAAGAAGGAGGCGGACGAGCCCGCGCCCCGCGGCGCGCCGCGCAAGGGCAAGGCGCGGATGAAGAAGGCGGGGTGACGCCTCGGCCATGGCAACGTCGGCTCTGCGCGAGTACCACCGCAAACGCAATTTCACGCGCACGGCGGAGCCGCGAGGCAAACTCAACCGCAAGACGGGGCACCTATTCGTCGTCCAGAAGCATGCCGCTCGCCGCCTGCACTACGATCTGCGCCTCGAGCTCGACGGTGTCCTGAAGAGTTGGGCCGTGACCCGCGGCCCCAGTCTGTCGCCGAAGGACAAGCGGCTTGCGGTGATGGTGGAGGACCACCCGCTCGACTACGCCGAGTTCGAGGGGCGGATTCCCGAGGGCGAGTACGGTGCCGGCAGCGTCATCGTGTGGGATCGCGGGCACTGGTCGACGGACGGTGATCCGCACAAGCAACTCGCCAAGGGCCACCTCGAGTTCGAGCTTAGCGGCAGCAAGCTCAAGGGCCGCTGGCATCTCGTGCATATGAAAGGCCGCGACAGATCCGGCAAGCAGAATTGGCTGCTGATCAAGGCGGATGACGAATTCGCCGACGAGAAGAGCGACGCCGACCTGCTCGCAGCCAAGCCACGCTCGGTCAAGACGGGCCGCACCGTCGAGGACGTGGCCGGGAGCGTCGTGAAGATCAAGCGCAAACGCGATGGGGCCGGCACTCCCGCGGCCCCCGGCATCTCGACGCCGACCGAAGGGGCTGACCCGGTTGGCGCCACTGCCGAAAAGTCCAATCCCGCGAGCATCCGGGGTGCCAAGCGGGGCACACTGCCATCCTTCCTCGACCCGCAACTCGCTTCGCCCGCGGCCAAACCGCCGATTGCCGAGAGCTGGGTGCACGAGATCAAGTTCGACGGCTATCGCCTGCTCGCCCGTGTCGACCGCGGGCGGGTGACGCTCAAGACCCGCAGCGGCCTGGACTGGACCCAGAAATTTCCCTCCCTCAAGAGGGCGTTGGAGGGGTTGCCCGTCGTGACCGCGCTCATCGACGGTGAGGTGGTGGCGGAGTCGGAGTCGGGCATGCCGAGCTTCGCGGCGCTGCAGGACGATCTCAGTGCCGGCCGCAGTGACCGGTTCCGCTACTATCTGTTCGATCTTCTTCACCTGGACGGCATGGACCTGACCGCCGGTGCGCTGCTCGACCGAAAAGCGGCGCTCGCGAGTCTTCTCGCGGGCCATGAGGACGGCTCGCTCAGATACAGCGAGCACTTCGCCGAGCGCGGCGACCTTGTGCTGCGGCATGCCTGCCGGCTGAGCCTGGAAGGCATCGTGTCCAAGCTCGCGCGCTCGCCCTACCGCGGAGGTCGCAGCAAGGCGTGGCTGAAGTCGAAGTGCACAGAAAGCGGCGACTTCGTCATTGTCGGCTACGTGCCCTCCACCACGCAGCGACGAGCAATCGGCTCGCTGGTGCTCGGTCTGCCAAAGAACGGCAAGCTCGCCTACGCGGGACGCGTCGGCTCCGGCTTCTCGGGCAGAGCCGCAGAAGATCTGTGGCGCCGCCTTGACGATCTGCGCGTTGAGTCTCCGGCGCTGGACGTTCCCTCGGGGCCGGAGGTGCGTCGCAACGTGCGCTGGACGAAGCCGTCGCTGGTGGCGGAGGTCGAGCTGCGCGGCTGGACTGCGGACGGCATCCTGCGCCACGCCGTGTTCAAGGGGCTGCGCCAGGACAAGCAGCCGGCTGATGTCATCGCCGAAAGGCCCGCAATGAAGGCCAAGCACAAGAGCGCCGATGCGCTTCCCGTTCCACTCACGCACCCCGATCGCGTGCTGTGGCCCGACGCCGGGGTAACCAAGCAGGGGCTCGCGGAGTTCTATGCCGAAATCTGGCCATGGATCGGCCCGCACGTGATCGACCGGCCGCTGGCGCTCGTGCGCTGTCCCAGCGGCGTCGAGCAGGGTTGCTTCTTTCAGAAGCATGCCTGGGCCGGCATCAGCGAGCATATCGTTCGCGCCAAGGATCCCGAGGACGGTGAAGAGCTGCTGGCCGTCAGGGACGTCAAGGGTCTCCTTGCCCTGACCCAGGCTTCGGTTCTGGAGATCCATGTGTGGGGCGCCAAGCTCGATACCATCGAGAAACCCGATGGGATCACCTTCGATCTCGACCCTGCGCCGGAGGTCGGCTGGACCGAGCTGGTCGAAGCTGCCCTCGAGGTGCGCGACCGGCTGAAGGACCTTCGGCTCGACAGTTTCGTCAAGACCACGGGAGGCAAGGGACTGCATGTGTTCGCGCCGCTGAAGCCGGTCGCAGGGTGGGACGAGGTCAAGAGCTTCGCGCACAAGCTCGCCGCGGCGATGGCCAAGGACAGCCCCCAGCGCTATCTGGCCACCGCGTCGAAGGCGGCGCGTCGGGGACGCATCTTCGTCGACTATCTGCGCAACGGCCGCGGCGCCACGGCTGTTGCTGCCTATTCGCCGCGAGCCCGGGCCGGCGCGACGGTCTCGACCCCGCTTGCCTGGGACGAGTTGAGCCCCGAGATGCGTCCCGACCGGTTCACGCTGCTCAATGTGCTGAACCGACTGGCCCATATCGAGGACCCCTGGCGGGATGTGCGCAAACGCGCGCGTCGCCTGCCGTTCTGACGGCTCAGCTCCAGCTTGTCGTGATCACCCCCAAGCGAGTTCCGGGAACCGCAACCGCAGCCTGGCGGTTGAACAGTGGTGCCCTGGAACACTTATGCGAGGAGGTGGAGGGAATGGCAGAAGAGCGCAAGAGCCACGGCGAGGGATCGTTGCGCGGTTTCGCCGGCATGGAGCAGGAAAGACAGCGCGAGATCGCCCGCAAAGGCGGCGCCAACGTACCGAACGAAAAGCGCAGCTTCGCGCAGAACCGCACCCTGGCGTCCGAGGCCGGGCGCAAGGGAGGGCGGGCTGTGAAGCCTCAGCACCGCAGCTTCGCACGCAATCGTGAACTTGCGGCCAACGCGGGCCGCAAGGGCGGACAGGCCTCGCAGAGCCGCCGGCTTGCCGAGCATCACGTCGGCGACCGTGTGAACGACGATGGTAGCTCCCGCGGTCTGTGACGCCGTTGCGATGCGGCGTGATGCTGGCTAGCGTTGCCTGGGTGCGAAGGGATTTTCTCCCTTGCGCAGCTTGATGCGGATCGGCACGCCCGGCAGGTCGAAGGCAGCACGTAGGCTGTTGGTGAGATAACGCACGTACGCTTGCGGCAACGCCTCCGCGCGCGGAGCGAACGCGACGAATGTTGGCGGGCGCGTGGACGGCTGTGTGATGTATCGGATCTTGAGGCGCCGGCCCTTGGCGGCCGGCGGCGCATGCCGCTCCAGGGCCTCCCCCAGCCAGCGGTTGAGGTCCGCAGTCGGCACGCGGCGGTTCCACGTCTCGTATGCCCGCAGGACAGCGGACATGAGTTTGTCAAGACCGCTGCCGGCGAGCGCGGAGACGGCGACGAGCGGCACGCCCTGAACCTGGGCAAGTCGCTCCTCCAGGGTACTGCGCAGCTCCGCCAGCCTCTTCTGCTTGTTGGGGACGAGATCCCATTTGTTGACAGCAACCACCAGCGCGCGCCCCTCTTCGGCGACGAGATCGCCGATCGTGAGGTCCTGGTGCTCGAACGGGTGCTCGGCATCGATCAGCAGCACGACGACCTCGGCGAAGCGGATCGCCCGCACGGCATCGCTGGCTGCAAGCTTCTCGGCCAGCTCGTGAATGCGCGCCTTGCGCCGCAATCCCGCGGTGTCGAACAGCTGTATCGCCCGGCCGTTCCAGCGGAACTCGGTGGCCACGGCATCGCGCGTCAGTCCGGGCTCCGGCCCGGTGATCATGCGCTCCTCTCCCAGCAGCGCGTTGACGAGCGTCGACTTGCCAGAGTTGGGCCGGCCGACGATTGCGAGCCGGATCGGCACCTCCTTCGCAACCGCGCCGTCTCCTTCGGCGTCGGTATCGGCAGCCCCGGTATCGCGCCCGCCGCGGGCCTTGCGCAGGGGTTTGAGGTCGAGCGCCGCCAGCAGGGCCGTCTCCAGATCGCCTATGCCTTCGCCATGCTCGGCGGAAATTGCAATCGGCTCGCCGAGTCCCAGCTGGTAGGCCTCGTAGAAGCCGCCGGCGCCGGCACGCCCTTCGCACTTGTTGGCAACGAGAATGACGGGACGGCCGGACCTGCGCACGATGCGCGCAAACTCCGCATCGGCCGGCACCACGCCGTCGCGCGCGTCGAGCACGAACAGCACGAGGTCGGCGCCCGCAATGGCCGCCTCGCTCTGGGCGCGCATGCGGGCGGCAATGGAGTCGGATGCTGCCTTCTCGAGCCCCGCGGTATCGACGAGCGTGAGCTTGTGTCCGGCGATCTCGGCCTCGCCCTCGCGGCGGTCGCGCGTCAGGCCAGGTATGTCGGAGACGAGTGCCGAACGCCGCGCGGTCAGGCGGTTGAACAGCGTCGACTTGCCGACGTTGGGTCGGCCGACGATGGCGATGATGGGAGGCATGTCAGCTCATGCTGCAACGGCCGGTTTGGCGCACCGACCGCTAGCGCGAAACGCGCCAGAGTTCAATTCAGGGCGATCAGCCGCGCCTTGTCAGTGAGGACGTACATGCGGCCCTGCGCCACGACCGGAGCGATGTAAATGGGCGCACCCATGTCCTGCGATGCATCGACCTTGCCAGTCGTCGCGTCGACGGCGATCAGATGGCCCTTGTTGGAGGTAAGCCATAGGCGGCCGCCGGCCAGCACAGGACCCGACCAAGTGTGCGTGCCGGGAAGCTTCGTGGTCCACATGATCTTGCCGTCGCGCCGCGTGATGGCCATCACCTGTCCGCTGGTGTCGACCACGAACACGGCATCGCCCGCCACCCAGGGCGCCTGGAGGCTCGGCACCGTGAGCGACCAGAGCCGCTCGCCGGTCTTCTGGGAGGTTGCAACCATGCGCCCGCCGTGGCCGACGGCAAAGACGGTGCCGCCATCCACCGCCGGACGCGCGGCGTCGCTCATGGCGGCCATCGAGGAGCCCGTGCGCGTGCGTGCCAGGGACTCCGACCAGACGGCCTGGCCGTCGGAAACCCGCAACGCCACCACCTCGCCGGACGGATACGGCACGATGACGATGTCGCCGGCAACGGCTGGGCTGGCATTGGTCAGCAGGCTGGCGCGCTCCTCCATGCCGCGGAAGCTCCACAGCTCCGTTCCGTCGGAGCCCGAGAGGCAGTAGACGCGTCCGTCGCGCGTCACCGTGAACACGCGCTCGGCCGCGGCCGTCGGCGATGTGCGCACCGGCGATTCGACGTTCTTCTCCCACAGCTTGCGCCCGCTCGCGGCATCAAGGGCCACTACGTAGCCATAGCCGGTCGCGGCATAGATGCGTCCGCTATCGGCGGCGAGGCCGCCGCCGAATCCTTCCTGGTCCTTCTCGCCGGAGGGCGCACTGGAAGTCTGCCAGGCCAAGGCACCGGAGGTGCTGAAGGCCGAGACCTTCCCGGCAGCGTCAAGTGTGTAGACCTTGTTGTCATACACGATGGGGCTGGCCGTCAGCTTGCCGTAGAAGCTCGAGCCTTTGCCGATATCGGCGGTCCATACGCTCTTGACCGAGCCGTTGAAAGCGAGGTGGCCGAGGGCGTTGGTCGGCGTGCCGCCCGGCTGGGACCAGGTGTCGTTCTGGTAGGGCTCCGGCAGCACCACCGGACGGTCAGCATTGGCAAGGTCGTAGCCGACGTTCTCCTGCTGGATCACCGAGACGCGCTTGCCCGGCAGGGGCACCGGTTTCTCGGCAAAGGGATTGACGTCGTCGAGCTTGGGCAGGCTCGGCAAGCTCATGCCCACGAATGCTTCGGAGCAACCCACGAGCATCAGAACGGCCGAAAGCGCGATGCCGACGGCGCCTCGCCTGCCCAGGCCCCTTTCTACGCTCCCCCTCATCCTCGCTCCATCGGCGCGCTCGCGCGGCCTTACTTGGATTTCCCGTCGGTCGTACCCGCCTTCGCCTTGTCGTCGCTCGCCGGCGGATTCTGCGGCGAGGCCTTGGCCAGCTCCTTTTCCGTCAGCATCGCCAGCATCACCCGCGCCCGCTCGCGGATGCTTGGCGGCGTATCGCGGTCGGCCGCCAGCTTCTGGAACTCAGTACGGGCATCCTCGCTCCTGCCCGCCTTTTGCGCGGCTAGCGCCAACAGCTCGCGGGCGCTGAAGCGCCATGCGTTGCCATCTGCAACCAAAGGGTTGAGCCGATTCTGCATTTCCGTCCAGTCGGCGGTGTCAACGCGCAGCGTGGCGGCCTGCAACCGGGCGTAGTCGGCCAGGATGGGATCGATCCCGCTCTGCTTGGAAATCGCTTCGAAGACAGCCAGCGCCTGCTCCGTCTTGCCGGCTTCGCGGTCGGCCGCGGCGAGGCGGATGCGGGCGAGGGCCGCATAGTTCGCGGGCCCGCTGGCGGCGAGCTGCTCCATGGATTTCTGCGCGTCGGCCGACTTGTCCTGGGCTGCGGCACGCGCGGCTGCTGTAAAGCGGTCGCCCGCTGCTTCCGAGGCCGCAACGCGGCGCTGCTCGTAGTACTTGAAGCCGACGACGCCCAGGATGACGAGAACAGCAGCGGCGACGGCGTGGGTTCCATACTTCTCCCACAGCTTGAGGAGTTGATCGCGCCTAAGCTCTTCATCGATTTCCCTGGCGAAGCTGTCTCGCTGGTCCGTCATGCCTGCCCGGCATCTCCAATTGGCGTGTCGTCTCCGGCCATAGATAGCGCGGCCGGCTCGTGCCCGGAAGGCGCTCCGAAGCGATCTCGGCCGAATTCGACAGGTGTCGACTTAGGGGGACGATTTTCGGCTTTTTTGCGGCCCCGGCAAGGCTTGGGCGCGCGGGGCTAGGCCGGTAGCCTCGGCAGGACCTCGGGCAAGGCGGCCAGCACCTCGACGGGCTCGCCAAGGACGATCCGGCCGCCCTTGAGGACGCGGCAGGTAAACCCACCCCGCCAGTCGCGGGCGAGCGCGCGCAGCAGTCCCGGGTGCGCCTCCTCCATACGTCCACAGGGGTAGGTTTGTCCGGTCACCTCGAGACATACCTCGCCGACGCGGAAGACGCTGCCCTTGCCTCGGGGCAGCTCTATGCCGGCAATCAGCAAATTCGCTCGCCGCACGATCCAGGGCAGGTCGGGCTCGCCGACCTGGGCAGCTGCCGTCTGCCAGGCCTCGCGGGCGAGAACGGTGATCTGGCGCCGCCTGAGCGCCCCCTTGCAATCGCCGATAAGGCCGGCCTCGACGGAGATCAGACCCGCGGCGATTTCCTGCATCGGCGCCAGCCGCACCGGCCGCCCAGCAATGGCGATGAGCCGCCCGTCGCTCACGGCACAAGCGGCACGCCGATCAGCCAGGCGTGCCCCCAGAATAGCATCAGGGCGTAGACGAGGAGGCCTGCGGCGATCGCTGCGACGTCGTAGAAGGGGCGCCCGGGCGTCACGCCGAGAGGCCCGGGCGACGGGCGCCCGATGACGGAGAGGCGATCATAGGCGGCATAGGCGAGGAACGATCCAAACAGCAGAACCGAGGCCAGGTCCCCGTTGGCGATCAGGTGAGCGAACGCCCAGATCATAAGTGCTGCCAGCATCGGGTGGCCGACAGCCGTGCGGATGCGAGAGGGCAAGTAGGCCGCCGCGAGCAGGATGAAGGCGGGGATCATGAGCAGGAAGGCGACGTGCCTGGTCCACGTCGGTGGCGTCCACAGCTCGGGGTTTCCGCGCGCGAGGCCCCGCACTTGTCCATACCCCACGACGATCAGCACCAAGCCGGCCGCCGACACCAGCGAAAAGAGCCCGCGGTACGCGCTGGTGCCAAGCCGGCCGATGAGGCTCGCACGCATTTGAGGGAGCGTGGGGATCAGGTGCGCGAGGAAGAAAAGTACAAGCCCGCCGACCAGGAGCAACATGAGCATGCCCTATCTGACGAAGTCGCGTTTGGCCAGCCGGAGTCGGCCCTTAGCCATCCGCGTCGCGCTGGCACCCTGCCATAATTTATGCCAGATTGGACGGGTCTATTGGCAGGCGGGCCGAGGGAACGAAGCGGCCCCAGGGATCACGGGAAAGATTGCCATACTGGCTCGCTGGTGAACTCCGCGCCGTTGCGCGGGGTGTTCGCTCAACTCCCAAGTTCGGGACCTTGAGCGGGCGAGGCAGCGCTTTTCGCTTCCCTGGAGTGTCGACCAGCCCGCCGAGCAGGGCGCGGACGCTTTGAGTGCCCCGCTGCCTCGTTGTGGTGATGTGTGCATGGCGTACGAGGGGCAAGCCGTGGTGAGTGATGCGAATGCTTCGTCTGCCGAGTCGGCGAACAAAGAGCCGGCGAGCCAGGAGCCGACAAGCACAGGCGAGGGGGCGAATGTCGCCCTGACTGAAGCCGCGCCCGCCGACAATGGCTCCCTTCCTGTGGATGCGAGTGCCGGATCTTCCGGTCTCGGGGGGGCTGTCAGGGACGGCTATGGTCTCGCAGGTCCAAGGCCCGAGGCCCCGCGCCTCGAGGCCAGTCCAACTCCCGAAAGTCCGGGGCTCGAGGGCCCGAGGCGCGGCATCCCTGGCGAGGCCCTGTTGGGCTTCAG
>Ga0111538_10015238_pt1 | contig 10111 bp, 5 predicted proteins | sample SoiMethybrSBSTD1_FD_79669 | JGI IMG/M metagenome (GOLD analysis project Ga0111538, IMG submission 79669) | Bulk soil microbial communities from a Populus tree surrounding site in Tennessee, USA - Soil MetaG P. TD hybrid SBSTD1 (version 2)... | ecosystem: Environmental > Terrestrial > Soil > Tree... | reverse complement strand
GATGCCGACATGCGTCTCGGTCCAGTGCTCGAGGCGATCATCAACGGGCGCTATTACTGGGTTCCTTTTGGGCGCCTCACGCGCATCTCGATGGAAGCCCCGACGGATTTGCGCGACATCGTCTGGACGCCGGCGCACCTCTCGCTCGAGAACGGCGGTGAAGCATACGCGCTGGTGCCGTCGCGCTACCCCGGTTCCGAAGGCGCGGAAGACGCGCGCATCGTTCTCGGGCGCAAGACGGAATGGCTGGAACGCGCACCTGATTTCTTCTGCGGACTCGGGCAGCGCGTGTTCGCTACGGACTCGGGCGAGATCCCGCTCATGGATGCGCGCGAGATCTCCATCACCGCCGGCGCGGCCGCGAACACATAAGCGGGCGGGCGCATCATGGCCGAGCTTGCTTCCCGTGAGCGCCTGCAGCCCGCCCTGCTCGACCGGCTGATCGACGAGGATCCGGACAACCAGCAGCCCGAGCCGCGCGAAACGCGCGTGATCGGCAGGAGCCGCTTCCGCGAGGCGGTGCTGCGCGACCTGGCGTGGCTGTTCAATGCGACGCGGCTGAGCGACAGCGAGCGGTGGTCGGGTGCGCCGCTCGTCGAGCGCTCCGTCGTGAATTACGGGCTTCCCCCGTTGTCCGGGGCGACCGCATCGTCGATCGACGTGATCGAGCTCGAGGAAAGCGTCAGGCAGGCGATCCGCTATTACGAGCCGCGGATTCTGCCGTCGACGCTCGAAGTGCACGCACTCGTTTCCCCGGATGTCACCGAGCAGCACAACGTCGTCAGCATCGACATCCGCGGCAGGCTCTGGGCCCATCCGGTTCCGCTCGAGCTGCTGCTGCGCACCGACGTGGACCTCGAGAGCGGCGAGGTGCACATCCGCGACCTGTCCGGCGGGTTGCGCTGATGGACCCGCGCCTGCTGCAGTACTACAACCAGGAGCTGCAGCATCTGCGCGAGATGGGGGCGGAGTTCGCGGAGCAGTTTCCCAAGATCGCGGCGCGCCTGGGCATGGAAGGTATCGAGGTCACCGATCCGTACGTGGAGCGGCTGCTCGAGGGCGTCGCATTGATGGCCGCGCGGGTGCAGTTGAAGCTCGATGCGGAGTTCCCGCGCTTCACCCAGCGCCTGCTCGAGATCGTCTATCCGAACTATCTGGCGCCTGTGCCGCCGATGCTCGTCGCGCAGTTCCAGCCCGACCTCAGCGACAATAATCTCGGGCGCGGCTTCACCGTGCCGCGCGGCAGCGGATTGATCGGCCAGGCGGGGAAGGGCGACAAGACTAAATGCGAGTTCAGGACGGCCCATGAGCTCACGTTATGGCCGCTCGAGATCACGTCGGCGCAGTACTTCTCGTTCGCACCCGACTTGCCGCTCGCAACGCTGCGCGGGGGGCAGCGGGTCAAGGGCGGCGTGCGCCTCCGGCTCAGATCGACCGCCGGCCTCATGATGAACCAGCTCACGCTCGACCGCCTGCCCGTGTTCCTCGCGGGCAGCGACGAGCTCAGCTTCAAGTTGCACGAGCTCTGCCTCGGCGCGTGCGTCGGTGCCCTGGTTCGACCGCTCACGCAGTCGCCGACGTGGTACGAGTGGCTGCCGCCGGAGAACGTCTGCGCCGCGGGCTATCGCGACGAAGAGGCGCTGCTGCCGACGTCCGCGCGGTGCTTCCAGGGCTATCGGCTGCTGCAGGAATACTTCGCGTTTCCGCATCGGTATCTTTTCTTCGACATTCGCGGCCTCGGCCGCGCGCTTGGCAGGCACGCCGGAAACGAGCTGGAGATCGTGCTGCTTTTCGAGCGCGGTGAAAGCGCGCTCGAAGCCGTGGTCGACGCCTCCAGTTTCGCGCTGTTCTGCGTACCAGCGATCAATCTTTTTCCGCGGCGCACCGACCGCATCCATCTCGGCGACGATGCCTGCAGCTATCACGTCGTGGTGGACCGTACGCGTCCGATGGACTTCGAGATATTCGGGATTACCGATGTCACGGGATACGGCGTGGGAAGCGACAGCGAACAGCCGTTCTTCCCACTTTACGCGGCGTATCACGACGAGGGCGCGGACCATGCCGCCTATTACACGGTACAGCGCGAGCCGCGGCTCCTGTCCGACTCGCAAAAGCAGAGCGGGCTGAGGACGAGCTATATCGGCAGCGAGATCTACGTCTCCATCGTCGATCCCGACGAGGCACCGTTCCGGAGTGATCTGCGGCAGCTCGCGGTGCGTGCGCTCTGCACCAATCGCGATCTCACGCTGCAGATGCCGCTTCACGTCGGCAAGACGGATTTCAACCTCGACAGCGCGGCTCCCGTGCAGGCGATTCGCTGCGTGAAAGGTCCGTCCAGGCCGCGTGCGGCACTTGGCGATGGGCCGCCCGCGTGGCGCTTCATCAGCCATCTGTCGCTCAATTATCTGTCGCTGCTCGACTCGGACGAAACCGAGGGTGCGGCGGCGCTGCGCGAGATCCTCGAGCTCTATGCCGTCGGCACCGACGCCGCGTTGAAGAAGCAGATCGATGCGGTGCGGCGCGTGCGTGCTCGCGCCGCCGTGCGCCGCCTGCCGTTCGGAGGCCCGCTCGCGTATGGGCGCGGCGTCGAAGTCGAGCTGGAAGTGGACGAGCTCGGCTTCCAGGGTGGCAGTGCCTTCCTCTTCGGATCGGTGATGGAACAGTTCTTCGCGCGGCACGTCTCCATCAACTCGTTTACCGAAACGGTGCTGCGCTCGACTGCGCGCGGCGAGGTCATGCGCTGGGTGCCACGATGCGGGGAACGGCCGATACTGTAGAGTCAAAAGCGCCGGCCTCGGATGCGACCGCGGCAGGCCTGCGCGCGGAAGTGCTCGAGGTGTTGCCGATGCCGGTAAGCGGTCGGCAACACGAAGCGCACGCGACACGCCTTGCGCTCTTCTACCGGGCGCTCCTGGAAGCGCCGTACCGCTACGATTTCTTTCAGGCGCTGCGCCGGATCGAGGCGCTCACTCCGGGCAAGCCGCGGATCGGCAAGTCGTTGCGGGCGGCCGACGATGCGGTCCGGCTCGCCCAGGAGCCGTCGCTGTCCTTCGCGCCTTCGACGATCTCCGGTTTCCGCTTGCCCGACGCCCGATCGGCCTTCCCGCGCATGGAAGTGAGCTTCTTGGGACTGCTCGGACCCAACGGCGCGCTGCCCCTGCATTTGACCGAGTTCGCCCGCGAGCGCCTGATGCACGCCGGAGACGCGACGTTTTCGCGTTTCCTCGACGTCTTCAACCATCGCTTCATCGCGCTGTTCTATCGCGCATGGGCGCAGGCGCAACCCACTGCCAGCCTCGATCGTCCACAGGAGGATCACTACGCGAACTGCGCCGCGTCCCTCATCGGACTGGGCCTGTCGAGCTTGCGTCGCCGCGACACAGTGCCCGATTTTGCGAAGCTTTTCTATGCGGGCCTGCTGGCCCGGCACGTGCGCAATGCGGATGGCCTCACCGCGCTGCTATCGGGCTTCTTCAGGGTTCCCGTCAGCATCGAGCAGTTCGTCGGCCACTGGATGACGATGCCCGCGCGGGACCGCACGCGCCTCGGGGCGGTCGCGGCCTCACTCGGGCGTGGCGCCATGCTCGGCGCTCGCATCTGGGACCGCCAGCACAAGTTCACGATCCGGCTCGGGCCTTTGACGCTCGAGGAGTACGAGAGCTTTCTGCCGGGCGGCAGCGCGCTCCCGCGGCTGGTCGCGTGGGTGAGGCAATACCTCGGCTTCGAGCTGGAGTGGGACCTCGCGCTCGTGCTCGCTCGCACCCGGGTGCCGACAGCGCGGCTCGGCGCATACCGCCGTCTCGGCTGGACCACGTGGCTCGCCCGGCACAGCCCGCGCGATGCCGATGTCGACGATCTGAAGCTCGCACCTGAACACCTGCGCCAGTCGCAGCGCGTGTCCTCCGATTCGTTCGCCAGTCCCCAGGGGTTCATTCATCAATCGATCAGGAGAGGACAGCCGTGAGCGATATCAGCCGTGTCGCACTCTTCGGGAAGCTCAACAGCCTGGCGTACAAGGCGATGGAAGGCGCAACCGTGTTCTGCAAGCTGCGTGGCAATCCGTACGTGGAACTGGAGCACTGGCTCAATCAGATACTGCAGAGCCAGGACTCGGATGCGCACCATGTCGTGAAGCACTTCGGGATCGATGGCTCGCGTCTCGCCAAGGACATGACCGAAGCGCTCGACCGGCTTCCGCGCGGCTCCACTTCCATTTCGGATCTCTCCACACATGTCGAGCATGCGGTCGAGCGGGCATGGGTCTACGGCACGCTCATGTTCGGCGAGAGCCGCGTGCGTACCGGACACCTGCTGGTCGCGCTCCTGAAGACGCCTTCGCTGCGCAACGTGCTGTTCAACGTCTCGCGACAGTTCGATCGCATCAAGGTCGACGACCTGACCGACGAGTTCGCGAAGATCACGGCGGGCTCCCCGGAAGAGCACCTCACCGCGGCGGACGGCTCCTCGCTCGGCGCGCCGGGTGAGGCGAGCGGGGCCATGGCGCCGGCGGAGATGGGGAAGCAGGAGGCGCTCAAGCGCTACGCGGTGGATCTGACCGAGCGCGCGCGCAAGGGCGAAATGGATCCGGTGACGGGGCGAGACGAAGAAATCCGTCAGATCGTGGACATCCTCATGCGGCGCCGACAGAACAACCCGATCCTGACGGGCGAAGCGGGCGTCGGCAAGACCGCGGTGGTCGAAGGCTTCGCGCAGCGGATCGCAAAAGGCGATGTGCCGCCCGCGCTCACGGACGTGCGCCTGCTCTCGCTCGATATCGGTCTGCTGCAGGCGGGCGCCAGCATGAAGGGGGAATTCGAAAACCGGCTGCGGCAGGTGATCGAGGAAGTGCAATCCTCGGCCAAGCCGATCATTCTGTTCATCGACGAAGCGCACACGCTGATCGGCGCCGGCGGCGCGGCGGGAACGGGCGATGCGGCGAACCTGCTCAAACCGGCGCTCGCGCGCGGCACGTTGCGTACCGTTGCGGCGACGACGTGGGCGGAATACAAGAAATACTTCGAAAAGGATCCCGCCCTGACGCGCCGCTTCCAGGTGGTGCAGGTGCTGGAGCCGACCGAAGCGAAGGCGCTGCTCATGGTGCGCGGCGTCGCCTCCACGCTCGAGAAGCACCATCGCGTGCAGCTGCTCGACGAGGCGCTCGAGGCGGCCGTGCGGCTTTCGCATCGCTACATACCGGCGCGCCAGTTGCCGGACAAAGCGGTGAGCCTGCTCGACACGTCGTGTGCCCGCGTTGCCATCAGCCAGCACGCGACGCCGGCCGAAGTGGAGGACAGCCGCCGTCGTATCGAAGCACTGGAGACCGAGCTCGAAATCATCGGCCGCGAAGAGGCGATCGGAATCTACGCGGCGAACCGTCGCGCCGAAGCCGAAGAGAAGCGCGGTACCGAACGGGAAAGACTCGCCGGCCTCGAAGAGCGCTGGACCGCGGAGAAGGGGCTGGTCGATTCCATACTCGACCTGCGCTCGAAGCTGCGTGCCGGCGGCAAGCCCGTCGATGCTGACGCCGCGCAGGTCGCCAGCGCACCGTCTGCGGCTGCAGTGTCGGCGCCGCCGCCGGAGCTCGCGCCCGAAGAACGCGCCAGTGTCCTCGCGCAATTGCACACGCTTCAGGACAAGCTCCGCGAGCTGCAAGGGGAAAACCCGCTCATCATGCCGAGCGTCGACGAGCAGGCCGTCTCTTCCGTGGTCGCGGACTGGACGGGTATACCCGTCGGCCGCATGGTGAAAGACGAGATCGAGACCGTGCTCAATCTCGCCGAGGCGCTGAACCAGCGCGTGATCGGCCAGCGGCATGGACTCGAAATGATCGCCAAGCGCATACAGACGTCGCGCGCGAGGCTCGACAACCCCAACAAGCCGATCGGCGTCTTCATGCTGTGCGGGACATCGGGCGTCGGCAAGACGGAGACCGCGCTCGCGCTCGCCGAGGCGCTCTATGGCGGAGAGCAGAACGTCATCACCATCAACATGAGCGAATTCCAGGAGGCGCATACCGTCTCGACTCTCAAGGGCGCACCGCCGGGATACGTGGGCTACGGCGAGGGCGGGATACTCACCGAAGCGGTGCGGCGGCGGCCGTACAGCGTCGTGTTGCTCGACGAGGTCGAAAAGGCGCACCCGGACGTGCACGAAATCTTCTTTCAGGTGTTCGACAAGGGCTGGATGGAGGACGGCGAAGGCCGCTATATCGATTTCAAGAACACGATCATTCTGCTGACGACGAACGCGGGCTCGGACCTCGTCATGAGCATGTGCAAGGACCCCGAGCTCACGCCGGATCCCGAATCTCTCGCCAAGGCCCTGCGTCAGCCGTTGCTCCAGGTATTCCCCGCCGCGCTTCTCGGGCGCCTGGTCGTGATTCCGTACTATCCGCTGTCCGACGACATCCTCGCGAGCATTGTGCGGCTTCAGCTCGGGCGCATCAGGAAGCGCGTCCAGGAGAACCACAAGCTGCCGCTCGAGTACGACGAGGACGTGGTGAAGCTCATCGTGAGCCGTTGCACGGAGCTCGAAAGCGGCGGGCGCATGATCGATGCGATACTGACGAATACGGTGCTGCCGCACATCAGCCGCGAGTTCCTGAACCGCATGGTCGAAGGCAGGCCGGTCTCCCGCGTGAGCCTGAGTGTTGCCGACGGCGATTTCCGCTATGCGTTCGACTAGCGCGGTTGCCCCCGTTCTTGCGGCGCCTGGCTGCGTAGCGTGACATGAGCGCGCACACGGGAGATTCCGATGTCATTGACAGATGATTTTTTCTCGGATCCATTGAAATTCGCCGGGGCGTGGGCAATTTGCCCGCCCAACGAGGTCACGGGATACCGGGGCAAAGAAGCGACGGTGCTCGATACCACGGGTTATAAGGGCATCGGACCAGACCCGGCCGAACCCCGCGAGTCCGTGGCGTACTCCCGGATCATGAGGTCAAAGAAAGTGGCCTATATCGAACTGTTCAACGACATGCGGCCGGGCGGCAAGCGGCCGGAGGATACCAACGAGGAAGGCATAAACGTGGTCCGGATGAACAGACAGTTCGACCACTTTGGCGAGGCCCGGCCAGTGTACTTTCTGCCGTGGGACAAGGACGGCGCCATCATCAAGCTGCGCATCCCCGAGAAAGGGACACACAGACCGGATCCAGCCATTTTTTTCACCGCCGCGATCAATGGATGCAGCATCTTCGTTCAGGGTACTCCCGATTCACCGACGGTTTACCATGCTGGCGGAGACACAAAGCGCAAGGATCACAACGACGCCGCGCGGTTCTGGCGGCAGGCGCTCGCCAACCACTTGAAAGACTCGGAATCCGCCCGTGCTCGAGGGAAGATTCAGGCCGAGGTCAATAAGACACACTATATAAAAACGCCGGGCACGACCGGCAACGCTACAACGCCGGTTGCCGAACAGTACGAGCGCGAACTGAAGAAGTTGCTCGACAGGAAAGGGTCTTTTCAGATCACGATGGTGAACCCATGGGGCTGCGTGTTCGGCGTGCGCAGCGGCGACGATTGGAGTTTCTACCTGCAGGAAAATGCCACCGTAGTCTGCAACTATGTGAGCAAGTCCGGAAACCGGCAGGTGAGTTACGCGCGGCCGATGCAGTTGAACAAGATCTATCCTGGCGGTACTTCGTTGATGGCGAGCATGTCTCACACCGTCCCGGTGACGATCACGTGGATGTGTGAGCTGGCCACACAACCCACTGCCGGCTCGCAAGGCCTTTCGGCAGCACCCGGTAGCGACGCTGCTGCCGGTGTCGATCCGGGCGAGCTCGCCGGAAGGAGTGCAGCGGCGGAGCAAACGCAGCCGGTAACCGAGCTCAGCATCGAGGATGCGCTGAAGCTCGCGATACATCTGCACCGCGACAGGCAGCTCGACGAGGCGGAAATGCTCTACGGCAGGATACTCGATGCCGCGCCCGACCAGCCGGACGCACTGCATTTTCTCGGCGTGTTGTCGCTTCATGGCGGGCGCACCGACGCGGCGCTCGAGCTCATTCGCAAATCGATCGCGCTGGTACCGAACCACGGCGACTTCCACGTCAACCTCGGCAACGTGCTGCTGGTGGCGCACCGCGTTGACGAAGCCGTCGAGGCCTATCGTCAAGCGGCTTTGCTCACGCCGAACAATCCGCAAGTTCACAGCAACCTCGGAAGCGTGCTGGGCGCGCTGGAGCGCTATGACGAGGCTGCTCGAGCGTTCGAGGCGGCGATCGCCGCGGATCCGGGTTATGCCCATGCCTACAACAATTACGGCAATCTGCTGAGCAGGAGCGGCCGGATCAGGGAAGCGATCGCGTATTACTGCAAGGGGCTTGCATTGCGACCGGCCAATCGCTCGGGACGTATGTGCCTCGGCCTCGCTCATTCCATACTCGGCGAAACCGACGCGGCAGCTGCCGTGTTCGGCGAGTGGCTGAAGGACGAACCCGAAGATCCCATCGCGCAGCACCTCTACGCCGCGTGCTCGGGCATCGGCGTGCCTGAACGCGCATCGGATGCCTACGTCGAGAAGACGTTCGACGACTTCGCCGAACGTTTCGATGCGAAGCTTGTTTTTCTGGACTATCGCGCGCCGCAACTCGTGGCCGAGGCGTTGCGCAACGCGGGCGCGCCGGCCGATAAACGTCTGGACGCGCTCGACGCGGGCTGCGGCACCGGCTTGTGCGGGCCTTTGATAGCGCCCTACGTGCGCCGGCTGGAAGGGGTCGATCTCTCCGCCGGCATGCTGGAGCGCGCGCGACAGCGCGGCGTGTACGACACGCTCTCCAGAGCCGAGCTAACCGCTTTTCTCGAACAACGAACCGCCGAATTCGATCTGGTGGTTGCGGCGGACACCCTGGTTTATTTCGGCGATCTCGCCCGCGTGTGCGCCGCCGCTTCGAATGCATTGCGACCCGCAGGCTTGCTGATATTCACCCTCGAACTCGCTGCGGCAGAGGTCGCCCCCGCCGAATATCGCATCAACGCGCATGGTCGCTACAGCCATACCGAGGGTTACGTCGAGCGCACGCTCCGAGCTGCGGGATTCGCGGGGGCCGACATGCGCGAGGCGATGCTGCGGATGGAAGCCGGTGCCCCCGTGAGCGGGATGGTGGTGACGGCGCGCAAACACGATAAGTCGGCATGGAACCGACATGCGATCGATGAGCTACGGCGTGCGAGGTGAACGATGGCGCGGCTGATGGAAATTGCGACTCCGCTCGGCGAAGACCTGCTGTTTCACCGCATGAGCGCACGGGAAAGTCTCGGGCACCTGAGCGAGTTCGAGCTGAGCCTGCTCAGTACGCGCAACGACATCCCGTTCGACAAGATGCTGAGCGCAAACGTCACGGTCAAGGTTGCCGTTGCGACCGGCGGCCCGCGCTATTTCAACGGCTTCGTCACGCGCTTCGCGCAGACGGGCACGCATGGCAGCTATCACATGTACCAGGCCAGCGTGCGCCCGTGGCTGTGGTATCTCACGCGCACGTCGAATTCGCGCATATTCCAGAAGAAGAAAGTGCCGGACATCCTGCAGGAAATCTTCGGCGAACACTCCGTGGCCGATTTCAAGAGCGAGCTGAGCGGGACGTACCGGGAATGGGAATACTGCGTCCAGTATCGCGAGACCGATTTCAATTTCGTCAGCCGTCTGATGGAGCAGGAAGGGATCTACTACTATTTCAAGCACACCGAAGGTCGCCACACGCTGATACTCGGCGACGCGTATACGGCGCACTCGACGTACGAGGGTTATGGCGAGATTCCCTTCCGCGCGCTCGCGCGCCTGCGTCCGGGAGAGGAGGCGATCACCGACTGGAGCCTCGCCCAGCAGGTGCAGCCGGGACGCTACACGCTCAAGGACTATTATTTCGAAGCGCCCAGTCTCGATCGCACGGCCAAGAGCAGTACGGAACGCAAGTACCAGCTCTCCGACTACGAGATGTACGACTATCCCGGCGAGTACGTGACGGCCGAGGAAGGCGAACACTATGCGCGCACCCGGCTCGAAGAAGTGCAGGCGCAGTTCGAGGTCGCAAACGGAGTGACCAATTGCCGTGGCGTGTGCGCAGGCAGCCTGTTCAGGCTCAAGGCCCACCATCGCGCCG
>Ga0111538_10015235_pt1 | contig 10112 bp, 10 predicted proteins | sample SoiMethybrSBSTD1_FD_79669 | JGI IMG/M metagenome (GOLD analysis project Ga0111538, IMG submission 79669) | Bulk soil microbial communities from a Populus tree surrounding site in Tennessee, USA - Soil MetaG P. TD hybrid SBSTD1 (version 2)... | ecosystem: Environmental > Terrestrial > Soil >... | reverse complement strand
TCGCGTATTCCGCTCGGGCGGCTCGGCGAGGTCGAGGACCTGATCGGCATGGCGGTCTATCTGCTCACGCCGGCGTCTGATTTCTGCACTGGGCAGATCATGTATGTCGACGGCGGGTATACGGCCGGATGAGCAACGCACTCACCATCGGCGTGGTTGGCGGCGGCCTCATGGGCCACGGCATCGCCTATCTCCTCGCTGCCGGCGGCCACCGGATCGGCCTCTATGAGCCTTCCGCCGAGGTACGGGCGTCGCTGCCGCAGCGGCTGCGCTCGATCGTCGATCTCCTTGGCTCCGACGCCGCGATCCTCGATCGGATCACGACGCATGAGCGGCTCGGCGACGCGGTCGGTGCGGCGAGTGTCGTGTTCGAGGCCGCGCCCGAGAAGCTCGAGCTTAAGCAGCGCATCTTTGCCGAGCTTGAGACGCTCACTGGGCTTGATACCATCCTCGCCAGCAACAGCTCGGCAATCCCCTCGACCGAGATCGGGCGCAATCTGAAGCGCCGCGAGCGCGTGGTCGGCACGCACTTCTGGAATCCGCCGCATCTCGTGCCGCTGGTCGAGGTGATCCAGACCGAATGGACCTCGGACGATGTGGTCCGCCGCACCATCGACCTCCTGGCCGCCGCTGGCCGCAAACCGGTGCATGTGCGCCGCGACATTCCGGGCTTCATCGGCAACCGCCTGCAGCATGCCTTGAAGCGCGAGGCGATCGCGCTCGTTGCCTCAGGTGTCTGCGATGCCGAAACCATCGACACGGTAGTCAAGAGCGGCTTCGGCGCCCGGATGGCGGTGCTCGGCCCGATGGAGCAGTCCGATCTTGTCGGGCTCGATCTCACGCTTGATATCAGCAACGTGCTGGTCGCCGATCTCGACCGTAGCGCCGGGCCGCATCCGTTCCTGCAGGAGAAGGTCAAGACCGGCAAGCTCGGCATGAAGACCGGAGAGGGGTTTCGCACCTGGACGCCGGAGCAAGCGAACGAGGTGCGCGAGCGGCTGCGGCGCTATCTGGCCGAGCAGGCGAGGGTGGGGCGCAGCAAGAAGTAATGAGCCTTCGGCGCTTGTTGCTGTCGTCCCCGCGCAAGCGCGGACCCAGTAGACACCGGCCGCACGATTGGCGCTCGGACTTCCCAATATCCGCCACTGTTTACTGGGTTCTCGCGTGCGCGGGGACGCCTGTGAAATTCGCGTCACGCGACATCGGCACGCTGCTTAGCTCTCGCTTCCACTGGCTCGACCCCGCAGCCTGGCCCGTTCGGGACTGCAAGCTCGCCATTGACAACCTCGATCCCCGCAAACGGATCGTCGAACATGCGGCTGAACTCGCCGAGCTCGCAGGCATAGTCGACGCCCGGCAGCGCGGCGGCGAGATGGATCGCATGCGCGTTGCCGAGGCGTGTGCCGACATGCGCGCCGAGGCGATACTTCACTTTGCCGGCCTCGCAGATGCGGGCGGCCGCGAGCGCGTTGCGCAAGCCGCCGAGCTTCTGGATCTTGAGGCTGACCGCGTCGACGATGCGGTTCGAGACCAGCGTCATGATCTCGTCGATGGTGCCGGCGCCTTCGTCGGCCTCGACCGTAACGGAGACTGAGCGGGTGACGAGCTCAAGCCCCTTGAGGTCGTCGCGCGGGACTGGCTGCTCGACCAGGTCGAGGCGATATTGCGCCATGCGGTTGATCGCCGTGATGGCATCTTTGGGCGAGTAGGACTGATTGGCGTCGATGGTGAGATGGACGTCCTCGCCAACGCGCTCGCGGATAGCCTTGACGCGCGCGACATCGTCCTCGACATCGCCGTGCACCTTGATCTTGAAGTAGCGGTAGCCCTGCGCAAGGAGCTTTTCGGCATTGGCCGCCATCTCGGCCGGCGTCTTGATCGCGACGATGCGCAGCACCGGCACCTTGTCGCGCACCTTGCCGCCGAGGAGATTGTAGAGCGGCACGCCCAGCGAGCGGGCGCAGAGATCATGCAGGGCGCAGTCGATGCCGGCCTTGGCTTGGCTGGCGCCAGTGAGCGAGCGATCGAGCGCCATGCGGACCTCTTCGATCGCGAATGGATCCTTGCCAAGCACATGCGGCTTGAAGCGCTCGAGCTCGGCCGGCAATGACTCGAAGGTTGAGCCCATGTGTGGCGAGGAATTGGAATAGCCGTAGCCGACGTGCCCGCCGTCGGAGGCGAGCCGCACGATATAGCCGCGCGAGGTCGAGGCGGTGCCAAGCGCAAAGGTCCAGTTCTTGTCCTCGAGCGGCATTACGCACGGCTCGAATTCGACGGACGTGATGATCATCTTGTGCTTCCTCAATCACTGACGTTGCGATCGTAGTCCGTGCGAGCCGCGGGCTCCTCCCTCTCCCGCTTGCGGGGGCGGGGACGATGTGGCGCCGCTCTGCTCAAACCATGGTGGCTTACCGAAACAACTGCTGAATGATCTTGTCGGTGCTCTCCAGCTGCTCCTTGAGCTTCTGCGGGCTGACGAAGTTCTCCTTGTAGCCGGCGCGCTTGGGCACAATGCCCGCAAGCTGCGGCGCGACCTCGACATCGGGATGAGCGGGGAAATACTCGGCCTTGGCCATGATCTCCTGGCCCTCGCGGCTGAGGATGAAATCGGTGAGCAGCATGGCGGCGTGCGGATGCTTGGCGCCCTTGAGCACCGTGAGCGAGCCCGAAGCGCTCGGCACCGGGTCCATGAGCTGCGCATTCACCGGCGCGCCCTTGCCGGCGCTGATCAGCGGATGGTGGGCGTAGATGTTGATCGCAATCGGATATTCGCCGGCGATCACGCGATCGACCAGGGTGCGCGCGCTGCCGGAGGCGAAGTTGATGATCTTCTGTCCGGCAAGCTTACGGAAGTAGGTCATCGCGCGTTCCTCGCCCCACGCCAGCCGCAGGTTGATCATGAACAGATAGCGCCCCGTATTGGCATAAGGCCACGCCATCCTGCCCTGCCATTGCGGATCGGTGAGGTCGTCGTAGGTTTTCGGCACTTTGTCCGCCGGCACCTGTTTGGTGTTGTAGGCGATGCTGAAATAGGAAAGCCGCGTGGGCGCAAGATGGCCCTTGGGATCGAGATAGATCTTGGGATAGCTCTCGAGCTCCGGCGAATAGAGGGCTTGCGTAAAGCCGGCCTCGACCGCGATCTCGCCGCCACCTGAGCCTTCGAACAGGTCGGCGACCACATTGTTGGCGCGCGTCTCCGCGGAGAGCTTGGCGAGCAGCTCCTCCGAGTCGGCACGGTAGTAGGTCATCTTGATGAACGGATATTTTTTCATGAAGCCGGCGGCGAGCGGGCGCAGCATTTGGTTGACGATCAGCGCCGAGTAGAGGACGACCTGGCCTTCCTTCCTGGCGCCGTCGACGAGCACTTGCTGGCGATCCGCGCCGCGGTAGTTGACGATCTCCTCGGGCGTTAGCGCGCGCGCTGATGGTGCGGCAGCGATGAGGACGGCAAGGATCGTGATTGCAAGAAGTCTCCGAAACATTGGCATTGTCCCTCTCCGCTGGTCATGCCCGGCCTTGGGCCGGGCATCCACGCCTTGCTTCGTTTAAGCAAGTAAGACGTGGATGGCCGGGACAAGCCCGGCCATGACGATGTTGATAGGTCGCGGACACAAACAAAGTCAGCTCTCACTCAGCGGCGGTCGCTTTTTGCAGCGGTGCGATTGCGCGTAGCGGCGTGATGATCTCGTCACGAATGGCTTGCACCTCATCGACTGTCGGCACGAACTTCAGCAGGAACAGCTCGATCCCCATGTCGGCGTATCGCATCAGCTGCTCGCGCACCTGCTCGGGCCGTCCGATGCAGCCTGATTTCATCGCTGGCCCAACCCGCGACATCATCTTGCGCACATCGGCGTCGGGCTCTTCCGGCGTAAGCAGGCGCTTCGCGCGCTCGACCGCGGCCTCATGGCTCGCCCCGAAGGCGACGAACGGATTGAAGGCGTAGCGGACCTTCCGCCCATGTTTGGCGGCGCGCTTGGTCATGCCGTCGATGGCGCGCCGCAGGCTGTCCTCGACGCCGGCAACATCGGCGGCGCTCTTGTCAAAATCGAGAAACCACCAGTCGGCATACCTTGCCACCATCTCGAGCCCGCGCTCGCTCCGGCTGGCCGTGAAGATCTCAGGGAGCGACGCGGTCGCGGGCTTGAGCAGCAGTTGCGATTCCCTTACCTGGTAGAACTGCCCGTCCAGCGAGAATGGCGTCTCGCTCCACATGCCGCGCAGCACGCGGATGAACTCCTCGGCCCGGATGTAGCGGTCATCCTCGTGCAGCAGGATGTCGCCGCCATACATGCGCGCTTCAACCTCGTTCCAGCCCGTCACCACGTTGATCGCCATGCGCCCGGTGGTGAGGCGATCGAGGCACGACGCCATCTTGGCAATGAGCGTTGGATGCCAGAGGCCGGGATGTACCGCCGGCATCGCGCGGATATTGCGGGTCCAGGAGCTGATGGCGGCCGCCAGCATCCAGGCCTCGAAATCGGCGCCGAGGTGGCGCTCTGCGTAGAGGCAGAGGTCGAAGCCTGCCGTGTCCGCCGCGCACAACAGGTCCCGGGCGAGCGTAAACGCCGGGTCGATCTCGCCGTCCGGCAGCGGACTGAGCGCGCCCTTGACGGAGCGCGTGATCTCTTTGGAACCCACCGTGATGTGTGGAGATGGCGCATAGAGGCCGAACAGCATGTCTCTTGGCATGTCTGTCTCCTCCCTAGTGTGGCGGTTCAGAAGTCCGCATGACTGTTGCCGCGAATCCGAGTTGCGGACGTCTGAACCAAAGCCACACTAGATCAATAGGTTGCTAGTGTCCTTAGATTCCGAAGTTCGCAAACGAGGGTGCCGCAAAATCGTGCGAACTTCGGAATCGGGACACTAGTGTTTGCGCGGGTCGCCGTTGTTGACGCAGGGGCGTTGCCCGCTAATGTAACCTCAAAATGTGCCCGGAGGGGAGCAGAATGGCCAAAAGCCCGACCGTATCGGACGAATTCGCCAAGAAGTTTGCGACTGAGAAGGACACGCCCTACTTGCGCTGGGTGCGGCAGGAGGGGCTCGAGGTCATCAGCGCGCAATACGTGGCGAACCTGCGGACGGTCGAACTCAACCCCTGGCCGCGCCGTGGCGGCTCCGGCGTCTTCATCAACCATGATGCGTCGAGAACCTCCAACGACTGCTACGTCTGCGCGATCCCGCCTGGCCAGAAGCTCGCGCCGCAGCGCCAGCTCTATGAGGAGATGATCCTGATCCTGGAGGGCCGCGGCTCGACCAGTGTGTGGAACGACGCTGGCAAGCGCATCACCTTCGAGTGGAAGGCGGGCGCCATGTTCGCGATCCCGCTCAACTGCTGGCACCAGCATTTCAACGGCTCGGGCCAGGAGGCTGCGCGCTACGTCGGCGTCACCAATGCGCCGGCGGTCATGAACATGTATGACGACAGCAATTTCGTGTTCAACTCGAGCTTCGATTTCAAGAACCGCTTTGCGGGCGAGCCGGATTACTTCACGCCGAAGTCGGAGAAGAACGGCTTCCTCTTGGTGACGAACTTCGTGCCGGACGCGGTCAACCTGCCGCTGATCAGCGCCAAGGAGCGCGGCGCCGGCGGGGGCCACATCCGCTTCAACATGGCCAAAGGCTCGATGTCGAGCCACATCTCCCAGTTCCCGGTCGGCACTTACAAGAAGGCGCACTGCCACGGACCGAGCGCGCATGTGATCATCCTCACCGGCGAAGGCTTCTCGCTGATGTGGCCGGAGGGTGAGGAGCCGCAGCGCTACGACTGGCAGGTCGGCACGCTCATCGTGCCGCCCAACAAATGGTTCCACCAGCACTTCAACACCGGGCCGACGCCGGCGCGCTATCTCGCGTTCAAGCATGAGGTGGCGCTCATCCGAAACGCCCAAGGCGTGCCGACGGCGTGGATCAGCCGGCGCATCGGTGGCGATCAGATCGACTATGCCGACGAGCGGCCGGAGATCCGCGGCATGTTCGCGCAGGAATTGGCCAAACACGGCATGCAGCCGCGCATGGAGGACACCTACAAAGCCGAGCTGCCGGACCTGCCGCCGAAGCCGGCGCAGAGCATGGCGGCGGAATAGAAGTGCATTGATGAGTGGCATCTGCGGGAGTGCGCCCGAACCGATGCGCAAACGACGCGTGGATCATTCGTTATCAATAACCGCGTCGTAAAGCAGATCGGCTTCGACACTGTTCGAAAGGACCTTGACTCTCCGTCTTCATTCCGAACCCGCGAAAACGGGAACTCCGGACCAGAGCCTTTCCTCCAGCCGCGCGGCCCATTATCTGTGGTTATGGAGTTCCGGGTTCCCGCCTGTCGGCGGCCCTGGGCTGAGAGTGGATGGAGCACAACATGTGCGGCGATATGGATGACGAGGGGAGCGAGCTCGAGGAGCGGCTCTATGCGCGCTTCCGGGCGCATGCGCAAACGCTGCTGAGCGAGCCTGCCCCGCAGGAGCCGAAGGATCTCAACCAGTATCTCGATAACCTGTTTTCGGATGTGTTGAGCCGGACCCTGCACGACGGCGAGCAGGGAGATCCCGGGCAACGCTATGAACGGCTTGGAATGCAGCCCTTGGTGTTCGCACGGCTCGCGGGTTTCCTGGCAGGCCACCTGACGCTTTCGGAAGACCCGCTTCGCAAGGTGATCGAGGCCATGATGATGGGCTATGGCGAGGCCGAGGCGTTGGACCACGCACAAGCCCAGGCTCACCATCATCATGGCGACGTGCCGGCGCACGACCATCAGCATTGAGCAGAGCGCGCCACTGACCTTGAGGAGTGTCGCGGCGCCCAAGTGCACCTCATTGTGCAGCTCATTTCCTCGAACTTATGACTGCTGCGACGCGTCTCCCAGACTTCACGCCCTTGGACAAGGCCGCCATAGTCGTGAGATATGCTGTAATCGCATTGCCCGATGACAGGAGCCCGTTTCCGTGGAGTTCGACAATTCCTTCGAGGTGCCGCTGCCGCCGGCCGAGGCCTGGCCGGTGCTGATGGACATCAAACGCATCGCGCCCTGCATGCCGGGCGCCGAGCTGACCGAGGTGGTGGACGACAAGACTTACAAGGGCAAGATCGGTGTGCGGCTAGGACCGGTCGCGCTCACCTTCGCGGGCACGGTGACGTTCGAGGAGATCGATAACACCAATCATCGCGCCCGCGTGAAGGCGCAGGGCACCGATGCCAAGGGCCGAGGCGGTGCCAATGCCACCGCTTCGTTCCGGCTTGAGCCCGTGGCGAGTGGCTCGAAGGTGCTGGTGCACACCGATCTCGCGCTGTCGGGATCGGTCGCGCAGTACGGCCGCGGCGTCGGCATGATCCAAGCGACCGCGGCGCAGATCATCAATCAGTTCGCGGGGAACCTGAAGGGGCAGTTGGCGGCGGTGCCGGCAGCTGCAGTGCCCGACGCTGGGGCGCCCGCAGCCCCGGCATCCGCGGCTTCAGCGCCACGGCCTGCCGCCAAGCCGATCTCAGGCTTTTCCCTGATGGCCAAGGTGCTGTGGGACGCGATCGCGCGGCTGTTCGGGGGCGGGCCGGGGAATCGTAGCCCGCATTGAGCGCAGCGAAATGCGGGGGGCGACTGAGCAGCTCGTACTATCGTTCCCGGATGTCGCTTCGCTCCATCCGGGCTACGAGCCCTACGAACTCACGCCACCTTCTTCGCAGCCTTGGCGATGTACTGCGCCACCAGATCAGCCGTCAGCACGACCTTGGGGTCGTATTCCGGCGCGTCCTCGATCTGCTCGAGGTCATTGAGGCCGGAATTCTTGTAGATGCGGTTGATGCAGGAGATCAGCCGCGCCGGCCGGGCCGGATCGGCATTGAAGTGCTGGTGGATGGTGCAGGGCGGAATGTAGATCACGTCGCCGGCTTCCCACTCGAAGCGCTTGATCTCGCTCTGCGGCTTCCACGCATAAGTGTCGGTGATCTCGACATCGCAGTCCTGGTGCAGGTCGTAGCCGTGGCCTTCCACGACGTAGAGGCATTCTTCCGCGAGATGGCGATGCTTGCCGGAACGGCTGCTCGGCGGAATGATCTGCATATAGGCGTCGACCGTCTCCATGCGGGTATTCATGCCGGCATTGAGCAGATGCTTGAGCAGGCCCTGCCGCGACATTTCCCAGGGCATCTCGTCAGGGTGCACGATCTTCCTGCGCTGCGCATTGCGGCGCGGCAGGTCGGTCGCTTCCGCGAGCAGGCTTTGATAGTGATTGCCCTGGGCGCTGCCCGAGAGCCATGTCTTTGCTTCATCCCACGCCATCGTCGAACTTCTCCTGTGCGTTCCAGTCGCGGCGCGCCTTGCTCAGGCGTCGGCCTTCTCATCGGTCGGGTGGTTGTAGTTCTCTTCCTCCTGGCGCGGGACGAAGTTGCCTTGCGTGGCCGATGGCGTCTTCGGCCGCTTCTCGACCGTGTGCTGGAACAGCATGTTCATGAACAGGTACATCGGCTTGGTCTTGATCACGAGCGCGCGGGCCGGCTCCTTGGCGCTGGCGTTGAAATGCTGGTGCACACAGTTGTTGTGCACGATCGCGATGTCGCCCGCCTTCCAGTCGTATCGCACGCCGTCGTGGATCTCGTAGCCGGCGCCGTCGAGGATGTAGAAGGCGGCCTCGTTGACGTGACCGTGCTTTTGGGTGGTGCCGCCGGGCGCGTATTCCTCGAGATGGATGTGCAGCGTCTGGGTGCGGCCATCTTCTGGCTCCACATAGTGGCGGCTGAAGTGCTGCGGGCCGCCGTCGAGCCGCAAGTCCTTGCCCTTGATTACGCGCGGCATCGCGCGCAGCCGGCCAAGCTCGTCGTTGAGGCTGTACTTGCCCTCGAGCGCCCGCACGAAGACGCGATCGCGATCAGGATCATGTTGCTTGTCACCCATAATGTCTCCTTTTTCGTATGCGCTTTTTTGTGTGCGGCGCAGCCTAACGAGCGGTGATGACGTCCTTGTATAGCTTTTCCCACTTGTCGTTCTGATCGAGCAGCACCGCCGGATCGACGAAGATAAGCGGCATGTTCTCGGGCAGCGGCTTGACCTTCACGTTGGTCGGAATGAAATCGCGCTTGGCGAGAATCTCCTGGCCGTCCGACAGGAGGAAATCCATGAACAGCACGGCGGCGTTCGGATGCGGCGCCTTGCGCGCCATCCCGGTGCCTTGCGACCGCGCTACCTCGGGCGGCAGCACGACGTAGTCGATCGGCGCGCCGTCGTTCTTGAGCTGCAGCACCTTGTAGAGATAGGTGGTGAGCGCAAGCGGCACCTCGCCGGTGACCACCAGGTTGGCCAGAAGCGTGTGGCCCTTGCGCGCCGAGAGGCCGTTCTTGGTCACGATCTCGCGGAAGAGCTTCACGCCCTTCTCCTCGCCAATCGAGCCGACGACCGCGGAGAACCAGTCGTGGTCGGCGGCTTCGATGCCGAGCTTGCCCTTCCACTTCGGATTGGTGAGATCGTCATAGGTCTTCGGCAGGTCGTCCTTCTTGATCGCGCGCGTGTTGTAGGCGGCGGTGAAGATCTGGACGCGATCCCCAATCCATTCCTTGTGCGGGCGCAACGCCTGCGGCATCAGGTCGGCGAGGAGCGGGGAGCGTACCTCCTGCAGCAATTTCTCCCGGTAGATCGCCTCCATGGCGACGCCGTCAGTCTCGAACACGTCGACATCGAAGCGGTTGCCGCGCGCCTCGGTTGCGGCGCGTTGGATGATGTTCTCGGAGCTGGCGCGCCAGACCTGCGTCTTGACCCCGTATTTCTTGGTGAAGGCCGTGGTCAGCGCCGTCATGTCCTCGACGGTGGCCGACGAATAGATCGTCAGCGTGCCTTCCTTCTTGGCGCCCTCGACCAGCTTCTGCGTGCGGTCGGCGCCCTGGTAGGTGGCGATGTCGCTCTGGCCATAGGCGGCCGGGCCAGTGATCGCCAGAACGGATAAAAATGCCAGCAATTGCAAAGGCTTGTGCGTGCCTATCCGGCTCGTCATCGGGACCCCTGTCGGATGTGACGGATTGTCGCGAACGTAAGGACTTCGGGCTGGCCTGGCAAGCGCGCCCAGGGACGCAGTCCGCCCTTACGGCTCCTTGGACTCGATCAGGATGAATGCGATCCGGCAGGGCTCGGTTCC
>Ga0111538_10015232_pt1 | contig 10114 bp, 3 predicted proteins | sample SoiMethybrSBSTD1_FD_79669 | JGI IMG/M metagenome (GOLD analysis project Ga0111538, IMG submission 79669) | Bulk soil microbial communities from a Populus tree surrounding site in Tennessee, USA - Soil MetaG P. TD hybrid SBSTD1 (version 2)... | ecosystem: Environmental > Terrestrial > Soil > Tree... | reverse complement strand
TCGGCGACGAAGCCCGAGCCGAGGAGGCCGAGGCTGACTGGCTGATGATGTCCGTGGGGCATCGGTCTAGTTGTGTAGACAGGTTGCAACCTAGAGGCGCGACCGGAGATATGTCAAGGGACGCACGAACCACGAAGGCCGCGCTCGTGACCGGGGCCGCTGGCGGGATCGGAACGGCGGTCTGCGCCGCGCTCGACGACGCCGGTTACGAGGTCGTCGGGGTTGACCGCGGGCAGGCCGATCTCACCGACGAGGCGCAGGTCGCGACGGCCTTCGACGGGCTCGACCGGCTCGACCTCGTCGTGTGCGCGCACGGCGGCAGCGGGCGTTCGTTCGGTGACGGCCCGGTCGACGAGTGCACGCTCGAGGGCTGGGAGGCGACGCTCGCGATGAACCTCACGAGCGTGTTCCTGGTCTGCCGGCAGGCTGTGCCTCGCCTGCGCGCGAACGGCGGCGGGGCGATCGTCACCGTGGCGTCGGTGCTCGGGCTGGTGGGCGGCGATCGCGACTTCGCGACCCATGCGTACGCGGCGAGCAAGGGGGCGCTGATCGCGCTCACGCGGTCGATGGCCGTCACCTACGCGGCCGACGGGATCCGCTGCAACGTGGTGGCGCCGGGACTGATCGCGACGCCGATGAGCGCCCGCGCGCAGGCCGATCCGGCGATCCACGAGCGGCTGGCGGAGCTGCAGCCGCTGACCGGCGACTTCGGGACGGCGGCGGACGTCGCGGGCGCCGTCGCCTACCTCGCGGACGCCCCGTTCGTGACCGGTACCGTCCTGGCCGTGGACGGAGGGTGGACGGCGAAGTGAGCCTGCATGTCGGGCTCGATCTCGGGGGGACGAACGTCAAGTGCGCGGTCGTCGATGACGGCCTGAACGTGCTGGCGACCGACTCGTGCCCGACCGCGGCGGAGCGCGGCGAGGACGCGGTCCTCGCGCGCGTCGCCGCGCTCGGGCGCGCGACCGTGGCGCCGTTCGGCGGCGCGGCGACCGCCGGCCTGGCGCTGCCGGGCCACTTCGATGCCGCGGCCGGCACGGGCGTGCTCCTGCCGAACCTGCGCGGCGACTGGGTGGGGCGCGCGATCGCCGGGCCGGTGGGCGACCAGCTCGGCATGCCGGTCGCCCTGGTCAACGACGTGCGGGCGCTGACGCTCGCCGAGCTGCGCCTGGGCGCCGGGCGCGGGGCGTGCGACCTCGTGTGCATCGCGCTCGGCACCGGCGTCGGCGGCGGCGTGGTCATCGGCGGCCGCGTGCACCTCGGGCTCGGCCACGCGGGCGAGATCGGGCACACGACCGTCGATCCCGACGGGCCGCTGTGCGGCTGCGGCAACCGCGGCTGCCTCGACCGCATGGCGAGCGCCGAGTCGATCGCCGCGGCCGCCGGGCAGCCGAGCGTGCAGGCGGCCGCCGACGCGGCCCGCGCCGGCGACGAGACCGCGCTCGCCGCGTTCGCGCGCGCCGGCGAGTACGTCGGCCGCGTGCTGGCGAGCGCGATCGTGCTCCTGTGGCCGGAGCGCGTGGTCGTCGGCGGCGGGGTCGCCGACGCGGGCGAGCTGCTGCTTGGCCCGATCCGCGCCGAGATCCGCCGCCGCGCCTGCGTGGCGCCGGTCGACGACATCGCGGTCGTCGCTGCGCAGCTCGGCCCGCACGCCGGCGCGGTCGGCGCCGCGCTGTGGGCGGCGGAGACGGCGCCGGCCGTCGCGGCGCCCTGACCGCGCGAACGTCGGGCATCTACGGGGCGACGCCGAGATCCGCCACAGTGGCGGATGTTTCACGAGCGCCGCCCAGCGGAGAATCGGGCGCGTGCGCATCCTCTTCGCGATCGTCTTCGCCGCGGTGGCGTTGGGTGCCGCACCTGCCACCGCGAGCCAGGGGCGGCTCGCGGTGGTCCACTTCGACGGCCCGATGCAGGGGCGCTGGTACGACGCGCTCGAGGCCAGCGGGGCGCGGATCGTCTGGTACCAGCCGGAGTTCGCCTACCTCGTGCACGGCACCGACGTGCAACTCGCCCGCGCCGCCGGCGGCCCCGGCGTCCGTTCGGTCACGCCGTACACCGCGGCCGACAAGCTCGCCGGGCGCCCGGCCGGCGCTGTCGCCGTGTCGGTGCTGACGGGTCACGACGGTGCGTCGGCGCGCGCGGCCGTCGGACGGTCCGAGCGCCCCGCTGCGCCGGTCGAAGGCGTGGCCACCCGCTCGGTCGAGCTGACGGAGGACGAGGTCGCGGCGGTGGCCGCGGATCCCGGCGTCGTCGCGATCGGACCGGCGTCCGTCCCGCGCCTGCTCGACGAGCGGAGTGGGCAGATCATCTTCGGCCAGCTCGACAGCGGGTTCCAGCCGATCCTCGGCACCGGGTACCTCGACGGACTCAGCCAGCTCGGCGTCGGCGCGAGCGATCCCAGCTTCGTGATCGACGTCGCCGACTCCGGCCTCGACACCGGGACGCTGCCGCCCGCCCACACCGACTTCCGCGAGAACGGCGACCCGGCGGGCGCCTCGCGCGTGGCGTACGCGCGCGACGAGACCGCTGACAACGACCCGGGCGATTGCCACGGCCACGGCACCCACGTGGCATCGACGATCGCCGGCTACAACAGCCGCACGGGGTCCAGCCCCGCGACGACCGCGGTCGAAGACGCCGAGGGTTTCAACTACGGCCTGGGCGTCGCGCCGCGGGCGCGGATCGGCGCGACGAGGATGTTCGCCTGCGGCGGTTTCCTCAGCGTGTTCCGCCCCTTCACCGACATCTCCGCCGACAACTACGCGCGCGGAGCCCGGATCGTCAACAACTCGTGGGGAGCCAACTTCGACTTCGGGCTCTACACACCGGACGCGCGCGAGTACGACGCGCTCGTGCGCGACGCCCAGCCGTCGGTACCGGGCAACCAACAGCTCGTCGAGATCTTCTCGGCCGGCAACTCCGGCAGCGGCGGCGGAACGATCAGCCCCCCGGGCACGGCGAAGAACGTCATCACCGTCGGCGCCGCCGAAGGCGTCCGTGCCGTCGGCTTCAGCTCGCCGTGCGTGCTCGACTCCGGCGCCGACAGCGCGCGCGACGTCGCCGACTTCTCGGCGCGCGGGCCCACGGCCGACGGCCGCATCAAGCCCGACGTCGTCGCGCCCGGCACGAACATCGTCTCGGCGAGGTCACCGGCGGCGGTATCGGCGTGCTGGAACTTCCCGGCCGGGTCGCAGCTCTACAGGCTCTTCAGCGGCACGTCGATGGCCGCGCCGCACGTGACCGGCGCCGCGGCCCTGCTGCGCGAGTGGTACCGGCGGACGTACGGCAACGGCACGCTCGTGCCCTCGCCCGCGATGACAAAGGCGCTGCTCGTCAACACCGCGACCGACCTCGTGGACGGCGAGGACAGCGGCACCCTCCACACCAATCCGCCGATCCCGGCGACGGGCCAGGGCTGGGGCCGGGTCAACCTCACGCGCCTCTTCCACCCGGTCAACGCGGCGCGCGTGGTCCGCGACCAGGGTGACCTGATCCGCGAGTCCGGCGACGGCACGACCCGCACGTTCACGGTCGCCGATCCGGCGCGCCCGATCAAGGTCACGCTCGCGTGGACGGATGCACCCGGCGCCGCATTCCGTCCGGCGTTGGTGAACGACCTCGACCTGACGGTCGTCAAGGCCGGCGCCGGCTACCACGGCAACGTGTTCAGCGGAGGGATGTCGAGCCCGGGCAGCGTCGCCGACCGTCGCAACAACCTCGAGAACGTGTTCCTGCCGCCCGGCGGTGGGACGTTCACGGTCCGGGTCGACGGATTCAACATCGCCGGCGACGGCGTGCCCGGCAACGGCGACCCGACGGACCAGGACTACGCGCTCGTCGTGTCGAACGCCCTGCCCGCGACGGAGTCCGCGGTCGCGCCCGCGCAGGCCGGCGCCGTCACGCCGATCGATCGCGGGGATGGCGACGGCACGTTCGAGCCGGGCGAGCGGATAGGGCTGCGCGTGACCGCTGTGAACGTCGGCGCCGGGCCGGCGAGCGCGGCGACCGCGACGCTCGACGGCGACCTGCAGCCGATCAAGGCGAGCCATGCGTACCCGGTGATCGACGTCGGAGCGACGGTCGAAGGCGAGCTTGTCGGCCGGATCCCCAGCAGCGCGCGATGCGGCACCGCGCTGCACGCTGCCGTGACCGTCGGCCAGCCGAGCCGGTCCCTGTACACGCGCACGATCTCGCTGCCGCTCGGCGGCGACCTGGCGGAGCTGACGGCCACGCAGACCCATTCGCCGCGGCTGACGATCCCGGACAACGCGCCGGCCGGCGTCGCGTCCTCGATCGTCGTGCCGCCGGGCGCGCGGCCGATCGGCGAGGTCAAGGTCCGGATCGACGATCTCCAGCATCAATACGTCGGCGACCTGAGGCTGACGCTGACCGCGCCCGACGGCCGGACCGTCGTGCTCGCCGACGAGCCCGGGCTCGGGTTCGGCGGGTCAGCCGGCAACGACCTCTCCGGCGTCGCCTTCGACGACGCGGCCGCGAGTCCGATCGACGCGATCCCGATCACCGACACCACGGTGCCGCCCGGGTCCTACCGTCCCGACGAAGCGCTCGCGTTGTTCATCGGCGGCCCTGCATCCGGGACGTGGACGCTGACGGCGATCGACAAGCGCATCGGCGTCACAGGCTCGCTCGGTGGCTGGAGCCTGATCAGCCGCCGGTTCGCCTGCTCCAACCCGGCGGCGGTGACCACCGGTCCGAGCACGAGCGTCGCACCGCGCTCGGCCACCGTGACCGGCACGATCGATGCCGGCGGCGTGCCGACCGGGTATCGCATCGAGTACGGCCGGACGGCGGCCTACGGGACGACGAGCGCGATCACCGACGCCGGCGATGGCCTCGCGGTGCCGGTCGCCGTGACGCTCGCTCCTCTCACTCCGGCGAGCACGTACCACTACCGCGTGGTCGCACTGCGCGGCGGTGCTGTCGTGGCGACGGGCGCCGACCGGACGTTCACCACGGCACGCATGCCCGCCGCGCCGCCGGCACCGCCGCCGCGGGCGTTCGTCTCGTTCGCCGGCACGCCGAAGCGCGTCACGCTCCGCTCGCGCCGCTTCGCGTTGCGGTTCACCGGGACGCCGGGCGCCACCGGCACCCTGCGCATCTCGGCCCGCCGCGTCGATCTCGTCAGACCGTTTCGCATCGCCACGAACGGCCGCGCCAAGGTCACCGCGAAGCTCTCCCGGCGCACGTGGCGAACGCTCGTCGCGCGTCGCCGGCTGCGCGTGAAGATCACCGCCACGATCGGCGGCGCGACGTTCGCGCACGCCCTGACGCTGAAGACCCGGTCCTAGTCGGCCAATTCGCGCGTGTAGAAGCTGAAGCGGGCGACGTCCGTCGTCCAGCGCTTGTACTCGCTCGCCGTCGTCACGACCGGTGCGCGGCCGCGGATCTCCGCGATCACGCCAGCGATCCGCTCGCAGCCGGGCTCGCCGCGCAGCAGGTCGACGACGTCGTCCCCGTCGGCGGCGTCGTCGAGCCGCCTGATCAGTGGTTCGGCGAGCTCCGGCGACCCGACCGTGACGGCCAGGAGCACGAGGACCGCCTGGTACGGCCCGCCGTTCTCGTCGCCGACGAACGTCGGCAGCTCGCTCTCCGGGATCGCGATGCGGATCAGCCGGTAGATGTTCACGAGCTTCTTGCCGGCGCGGGGCGTCGGCAGCAGCGGGCCGAGCATGGGGATGAACTGCAGCTCCGGCACCCGCAGGCGGAGTCCTTCCGGCTGGAGGTCGCGCAGCGCCTGCCGGGCCGATCGCCCGTCCGCGACAGCGCCCTCCGTCGCGCGCGCGTCCTTCTCCTTGCGCTCGTCGCCTGACGCGGCGCCGTTCGAGGCCTGGTCCGCCGCCTCGCCGGCCGGCGGCGGCTGCCCGTTGCCGTCGGCGGCGCGTTCTTCGCCGCCGTCGCGCGGTGCCGAGCGCGGAGCGGGCGCGGCGGCGACCGGGCCGAGCAGGGAACTGAGGTAGGCCGTGCCGTGATCGCGCATCGGCCGCAGCGCGAAGGGGATCTGGAAGATCTTGTCCAGGTAGTCCAGCGGCGACACGAGTGCCCCCTCGGCGGCCGGCGGCGCGTCCTTCGGATCACCGCCCGACATCAGCTGATGGTGGTGATGCTCGAGCGAGCGCATCAGCCAGCGGGGATCGACCGCCACCACGACGACGAAGAGCGGCAACGCGAGCAGCAGGTGCACCGCGCCGAGCACTTCCACGACCCGTCGCGGCGGGCACCGATCGAGGTCGTCGATGTAGAGCACGATCCGCTCGAGCGGAGGCGGCTCGGCCGACCAGCTGCTGGCCCATTCGCCGTGCGCCGCGCGCAGGTTCTCGTCCAAGCGCCTCAGGTCTCGGTGGACCTGCCCGACGAGGCCGCGGAACCGCTCGTAGCTCGGGGCGTCGGCGATCTGGGTCACGAAGCTCGACAGCCGTGTGGCGGCGTCGACCGTCGCCAGCTCGTCGCGGAGTGCGACGATCGCCCTCGTGGCGTCGTCGCGGCGCGCTTCCAGGCGCGCGCGCTCACGGTCCTCGAGCGCCAGTCCACGCTCGTGCAGCGCCCGCAGCTTGGTCCACACCCGCACGACCGGAGCCAACAGCGCGCTCGCGGTGGTGACGATGATCGCCAGCTGCGACCCCAGCACCGTCCACGCAACGACAGCGACAGCGATGAGCGCGGCCCACAGGAGCACGAATCGCCAGCTCGCCTTGAGGTCGATGACCGCGAGCCGCACGAGGCGCAGCGGCCACCCGAGCGCGCCGGCCCAGCCCGAGTCGGCGCCGGCGACGCCGACCGACCGCAACTGGTCGTTCAGCCGGTCGCGCTCGGCGACGCGCCGCTCGAGCTTGCCGGCAACCTCGTCGCGCCGGGCGCGGACGGCGGCGGAGTCCGACTCGTCGGTCTCTTCCGGGACGAGGCTGCGGAACAGGTGCTCGATGAGGCCGACCCACAGGTGGTCGTCGCTGTAGTGCCACGCGTTGAACCGGACCTGGCGGACCGTGGCGGCGAAGACGCTCTGGCCGAGGTTGTTGCGGGACAGGTCCGACAACCGGGTCACCTCGCGTTGCATCTGGACCATGAAGCTCGACTTGCCCGAGCCCCACTCACCGAGCAGCGCGATCGAGAGCGGCGGCTCCGTCGTCAAGGACGTCACGAGCGCGGCGAGCATCTCCACCTCGGTCGCCCAGTCCAGGAGATCTTCCGCGCTGGGCTCGTCGCTGCGAACGGCGGCGAGGCGTCGCGCCGGCCCGATGCCGCCGAGCTGCGTCCCTCTGACCTGAACGCCGCGGCGACGGTTCCAGATCCGGATCGTCCCGTCCTGCCCCGCGGTGACGAGCTCTTCGGAGTCCGGCGTGACGGCCACCGCATACACCGTCCCGGCATGGCCACCGAGCCCCGCCCGCAGCGCGCCCGTGCGACGGTTGAAGATCCGCACGATCCCGTCCAGACCCCCGGTCACGACCTCCTCGCCGTCAGGTGTGACAGCGACCGTCTCGATGATCGCCGCGCCGTCGCTGAGCGCCGCCCGTTGCTCGCCGGTGCGGCGGCTCCAGATCCGCACCGTCATATCGTCTCCGACGCTGATGACCTCCTCGCCGTCCGGCGTCACGGTCACGGCCTTCACCCAATCGTTGTGACCGGTGAGCTTCGCGCGCTCGTCGCCCGTGCGGGCGTCCCAGATCCTCACCGTCCCGTCGTCGCCGGCGCTGACCAGCTCCTGGCCGTCGGGCGTCACGGCGACGGCCCTGACCCAGTTCTCGTGGCCCCTGAGCACCGTTGCGGCGCCGGTCTGGCGGTCCCAGAGCCGCACCGTCGCGTCGTCGCTCACACTGACGATCTGCTGACCGCCGGGCGCGACCGCCACGGCGCGGACGTAGTCGGTGTGACCCTCAAGCGTCTCCCGCAGCTCCCCCGTGCGCGGGTCCCAGATCCGCAGGCTGCCGTCCGAGCACCCGGTGACGATCTCCTCGCCGTCCGGTGTCACCGCCACCGCGAGGACGGATCCGGGGTGCGCGAACGTCGCACGCTCTTCGCCGCTACGACGGTCCCATACCCGCGCGGTTCGATCCGACCCGCCGGTGACGATCTCGCCGCCCGGCGCGACGGCGAGGGCGAGGATCGCACCGGTGTGGCCGCCCATCATCGCGAGCTCTTCGCCCGTACGGGCGTCCCAGACCCGCACCGTCCCGTCGTTCGCTGTGGTCACGATCTCGTCGCCGTCGGGCGTCAGCGCGACCGACAGCACCGTCGACGCGTGGCCGGTCAGGGTGATGCGCGGGTCTCCCGACTCGAGGTCCCAGATCTGCGCGATCAGGTCGGCGCCGGCGCTGACCACCGACTTCCCGTCCGGCGTGACCGCCACGCCCTCCACGTCATCCGTGTGGCCGGTGAACACCGCGAGCTCCTCGCCCGTCTGCCGATCCCAGACGCGCACCGTGCGGTCCGTGCCCCCGCTGACCAGGCGCCGGCCGTCGGGCGTCACGGCCACTGCCTTGACCCACCGTGCGTGGCCGAGGAGCTGCGCTCGCTCATCGCCCGTCGATCGATTCCAGATGCGGATCGTGCCGTCGTCGCTGGCGCTGATCAGCTCGTCGCCGTCGGGCGTCACGGCCACGGCCCGCACCCAGTCGCTGTGACCCGAGAGCGTTGCGCGCGCCTCGCCGGTCCGGCGGTTCCAGATGCGCACCACCATGTCCGCGCCGGCGCTGATGATCTCCTGACCGTCCGGCGTCACGGCGACGGTGAGGACCAAGGTGCCCTGCGTGGCGATGGTCAGCCGCGCCTCACCGGTGCGGCGATTCCAGACGCGCACGGTCCCGTCGCTGCTTCCGGTGACCACCTCCTCACCGTCGGGCGTCACCGCCACGGCGTAGACGGTTCCCATATGACCGGTCAGCGTCGTGCGGATCTCGCGCGTGCGACGGTCGCGGATGCGCGCTGTCCGGTCCTCGCCGGCGGTGACAAGCTCCTCGCCGTCCGGCGTGATCGCCACGGCATGCACCGGCGCGAGGTGCCCGGCGAACGGTTCACGCGACGTGGCGAGCTCCTGGTCCACCCGGAGCGCAGCTTGACGGATCAGTGCCGCGCGAGTCCAGGGTGCGGCTGCGATCTACGCGGCGGCGAGCGCGACCCGGTTGCGGCCGGCGCGCTTGGCGGCGTACAGCGCCGCGTCGGCCTCCGCATACACGTGCGGGAAGCGCACCTCGGTGCCGGCCACAGCCGCGGCGCCGAAGCTCATGGTCACCGAGATGCCGCCGGTACTCGCGCGGGCCACCGCGGCGCGCAGGCGCTCCGCGATCTCCTCCGTGCGGGTGAGGTCGGCGCCCGGGAGCACGACGACGAACTCCTCGCCGCCGAGGCGGTAGACGACGTCGTACTCGCGCAGCTCGCTGCGCATCGCATACGCGACGTCGGTCAGGACGGCGTCGCCGACCGGGTGCCCGTGAACGTCGTTGATCCGCTTGAAGTGATCGATGTCGCCGACGAGGAAGCCGAGCATTGCGGCCTCGCCGCGGTCGACCTGGTCCTGCAGCTCGGCCAGCCGCTGCGCGAACGCCGCTCGGTTCAGCAGCCCGGTGAGCGGGTCGATCACGGCCTCGCGGCGGTGCTCGCGCTCGGACTGCACGGCGGCGCCGGTGAGGATCGCCATCGCGATCACGGCGACGAACGCGAAGATCAGCATCTGCGGCCGGTCGAGCACCGTGGCCGTGTCGAGGCCCGCCGTCACGAACACGAGCAGCGCCAGCGTCCACGCGATGCCGAGCCGCACGCCGCGCGGCTCGAAGCGGGCGCCGAGCGTGGCCACCGGGATCGCGAACCAGATCAGCGCGGGACTGTCGGCGCCGCCGCTGAGCGGCGTGCAGGTGGCGATGAAGGCGGGCGCGAGCGCCCAGCTGATCGCGGCCCAGCGCTCGGGAACCCGGCTACGGGCCAGCCGCCGGGCGGCGAACGCGAAGCCGGCGAGCAGCAGCGCGAGCGGGATCACGAACTCGAAGCCGATCCACGGACCAGACGCGATCACGCCGAGCGAGAGCACCGCGAACGCCTGCCTGCGGACGCGACCGATCCGCTCCTCCATGTCGAGAAGCCGCTCCCGTCGCAGCTGATCCAT
>Ga0111538_10015230_pt1 | contig 10114 bp, 3 predicted proteins | sample SoiMethybrSBSTD1_FD_79669 | JGI IMG/M metagenome (GOLD analysis project Ga0111538, IMG submission 79669) | Bulk soil microbial communities from a Populus tree surrounding site in Tennessee, USA - Soil MetaG P. TD hybrid SBSTD1 (version 2)... | ecosystem: Environmental > Terrestrial > Soil > Tree... | reverse complement strand
TGCAGCATTCCTTTTACAATTGATTCAGCGCGTTTGCCATGCTCGTTTATTTTTTCCTGGTTATTGATGACATTGCCGGCAAGTGACTTCGCTTCTTCAAGATTTCCCCTTTCAATTTCTTCTTTCATCTCAGAAAGCAATTCTTTATTTACTTCTGAAAAGTTGTTTACGAAGTTTAATGGGTTTTGAATTTCATGAGCTATTCCTGCTGTTAGCTCACCCAGCGATGCCATTTTTTCGGAATGAATGAGCTGTGTTTGCGTCGCTTTCAAATTCGTAAGAGACTCTTCCAGTTGACTATATGCTTTCTTTAGTTCTTTTGCCTGTTCCAATTCTTTGTGCTGAGCCCTTTCGCGCTCCATGCGAATAACTCTTGCTTTCTGGTAACGGTGGACAATCAAAACAACTCCGCAGAATATCAAAAAATAGAAACCATATGCCCACCAGCTATACCACCAGGGAGGTCGAATGCTAAATGGATATTTGAATTCATTGCTCCAATAACCGTCGCTGTTCATGGCTTTTACTTTGAAGGTGTACGAACCGTACGGCAGGTTACCGTAGGGTGCTTCCGTACGACTGGTGAGGGCACTCCAACTTTTATCCATTCCTTCCAATGTGTATTGGTATTTTACTTTTTTGGATTGATTCATCGTAATGCCGACAAAACTAAAGGTGAGATAGTTGTTGTCATGAGACAGACTCAGGTGTTCGGGCAAACCGTACCACCTGGATCTGCCGTCAAATTCAAGATCTCCAACCTCAACTCCATTTCCAAGAATGAAGGTGCTGTCGATTTTCTTTTCCAGGTTTACCCAGGAAATCTTCTCATTAAAAAGTTGTAGCTCTGTTATTTGAATGTTGGGGGGAATTGTATCGGTGTCCGCCTTAGCTGTGGGATCGTAAACAGTAACTCTATCGTCTCCGCCCATCCAGATGGTTCCGTTGCGATCTTCGTAAAGCGCGTTGTAACCAACACCCAGCAGTCCATCGTCATAACCATAGTTTCTGAAAATGCTATGATGTTCTCTTAGGGGTTCTGATTTCACTTGGGAGTGATCGGCCGGTAATTTACTTAACCCAAACTGTGTGCCGAGCCAAAGATTGCCGGAGTGATCTTCCAGGATACTCCAAATGATATTGCTGGATAGTCCTTCCTGTTCCGTAAAATGAGTGAACGACGTACCATCATATTTGCTCGCCCCTCCGCCATCAGTGCCAAACCACAAATTGCCGGATTGGTCTTCCACAATGCTAGTAATAAAATTATTTGATAGACCTCCTTTCTCTGTAAAATGGGTAAACGATTTGCCGTCATACTTACTTATGCCACCACCCCAGGTACCGAACCATAGATTGCCGGATCGGTCTTCCCCAAAAGTATAAACCCGATCATTGGAAAGGCCTTCTTTCTCCGAAAAATTGGTGAACGATTTGCCATCATACTTACTAACTCCTCCGCCCCAGGTAGCGAACCAAAGGTTACCGGATCGATCTTCCAATATATTTCCCACAGAATTATTAGCGAGACCTTCTCTCACTGTAAAATGGATGAACGATTTGCCGTCATATTTACTTACTCCTTCACTGCTGCCAAACCAGAGATTTCCTGATTTGTCTTTCAGCACAACCAAAATATTATTACCCAACAAGCCTTCTGTCTTAGTAAAATTGGTGAACGATTTACCATCATACTTACTCACACCTCCTGCGCTGCAGAACCAGAGATTATCGAATTGGTCTTGCAGGATACTAGTAACTTTATTTCTTAGGAGACCTTCTTTCTCAGTAAAATGCATAAAGGATTTGCCATCATACTTACTGACTCCTCCTTGCCAGGTACCGAACCAAAGATTGCCAGATTGATCTTCCAGGATGCTGAAAACGTCATTTCTGAAAAGGCCTTCCTTTTCTGTAAAGTGAGTAAAGCTTGCCTCTGCACCACCAGGGGAATTACCGTTATATATACTTACGCCTCCACCGCGTGTACCGAACCAAAGATTGCCGGATTTGTCTTCCAACATACTCCGAACAATATTATTAGAGAGGCCTTCCTTTTCCGTAAAATGGGTAAACGATTTACCATCAAACTCACTTACACCTGCAACTGTGCCGAACCACATATTGCCGGATTTGTCTTGCATGATACACCAAACAGTGTTACTGGATAAACCTTCCTTCTCTGTAAAATGTGTAAAAGATTTTCCATCATATTTACAGACCCCTCCGGCATCAGTGCCAAACCATAGATTGCCGGATTTGTCTTCCAACATACTTCGAACAATATTATTGGAGAGGCCTTCTTTTTCGGTATAATGTATAAATGATTTGCCGTCAAATCTACTTACGCCTCCAGCCGTGCCGAACCAAAGGTTACCAGATCGATCTTCGATTATACTGCTGACCGCGTTGTTAGATAGACCTTCCTTCTCCGTAAAACGTGTAAACGATTTGCCATCATATTTATTTACACCTCCAGCGGTACCGATCCAGAGATTGCCTGATTGGTCTTGCAGGATACTATTTACTGTATTATTGACCAGTCCTTCCATATGGGTAAAATGCGTAAAGTATTTGCCATCATACTTGCTTATCCCTCCGCTCAGTGTGCCAAACCATAGATTGCCACAATTGTCCTCGAGCATGCTTAATATGTTGTTGTCGGTTAATCCCTGGAGTTTATCGAAGGTGCGGAAGCCATGTGGGTTTGAGTCTTTGGTGGACGGGTCTTTCGCCTCTACAACTACAGGTATACCTGCAATAAAGGGGCGGTCAATAGCAGGTACCGTTTGAGGTAATGCAAAACCGTCCTGTCCTGGCGTGCAAATTCGAGACTTACCAGCAACAACAACTTTTGGTTTGCCAGCAGGGTGTACGTTGCTATGTATGGGTATTACTTTTGGTTTGCCAATCGGGATTTTTTTCAATTTGTTTTCATCCACTGGTATGACCACAGGCTTGGCCATGCTATCAGCGGGGACGACATATCCATTCGCTTCCACTACTTTTGGACCTGTATAGCCCTCGAATGGCTTATGCCTATTATCACACGTAAAAAAAAAGAATACAACTGCCGCAGAAATAACTGAATATTTTTTCATGACCGTGTATATCTACAAAGATAAAAGAACTGTAAGTTCCGTTTCTGCATTATTGCATTTATCTGTTTGTTCCCACGATCTCCTACCTTTAACGAACCGACGTTCTTAGCTGACTAGTTGTGGTGAGCATTAACCAAAAAGCTACCCCTATCCGAAAAAATTTCTAAAGAGAGTAAAACCAAGTAAATATTTAGTCATTTGATAGACTTAATTGGCAAGTTGGATAGCATAAGTATTAATCCCCCTTTAAACTGCTTAACCGGCGGAATGGGTGCTGGGGATTTGAATTACGAACTCCGAACCTGATCCGTTCTTCGTCTGTACTGTCAAGTCCCCACCATGTGCTTTCACGATATCGTAACTCAATGACAGCCCCAAACCTGTGCCCTGACCGGTTGGTTTCGTCGTGAAGAACGGCTGAAAGACCTTGTCGAGTACTTTGTCTGGAATACCGTTCCCATTGTCCTTGACGGAAATTAATACTTTATCGCCGGACTTCCCTGTGCTAATGGAAACTACCGGTTCATATTTATCGACCGTCTGCTTTCCTTTTTCACTCACAGCGTAGAATGCATTGTTGAGAAGATTAAGGATTACACGGCCAATATCCCGAGGGATCACGTTTACGTTTCCTATTCTTTCATCAAAAGAAGTATTCAGTGTAACATTGAATGATTTTTCTTTTGCACGCATTCCATGGTACGCGAGTCTCACATACTCGTCAACCAAAGAATTTATGTCTGTAGGTTCCTTGATTCCGCTGCTGCTTCGGCTGTGTTGCAACATGCCTTTTACAATTGCATCAGCACGTTTACCATGCTGATTTATTTTTTCCTGATTGTCGATGACATTGTTTGCAAGTGACTTCGCATCTTCGAAATTTCCCTTTTCAATCTCTTCTTTCATTTCGGAAAGCAATTCTTTGTTTACTTCCGAAAAGTTATTTACAAAGTTCAATGGGTTTTGAATTTCGTGGGCGATACCGGCAGTGAGCTCACCAAGCGAAGCCATCTTTTCCGATTGGATGAGGAGCGTTTGGGTAGACCGTAATTTTTCAAGTGTTTTTTCAACGGTTTGTTTCTCCTGTTGAAGAAGTATGTTAGCTGCTTTTCTATGTTGATTGTTTCGCCATAGCAGGATACCTGTAACCGCCAGCGTAAACATGACCCCTAACAGCGACCATATTCTATACTTATTGCGGGCGGCCTCTTCCGCGGCTTTCGCATCGAGCTTGCGGAGCTCCTCGTTAAAAACAACACTGTTAAACTGATTAACCTTGTCCCTGCTATAGAGGCTGTCTTTTAAAGCGGTGCTGATCTTGTAATATGCGATTGACTTCTTCGGATCTATATTTTCATAAATCTGCGACAATATATGACTTGCCTGCATTGCACCCTTTGAATATTTGATTCGTTCGGATATTTTAAGTGCTTTTCCCGCGTATAGGATACAAGAGTCTTCATGGTGTATTTTGGCAAATACTAATGATTTTCCTATGAAATTTTTTGCGCTATCAATGTCAAAATTGTACGTTGTCTTCGTATTGTAGCTTAGTAATGCAGATTGGTAGTCATTTGTCTTGTAATATACGTCTCCGAGTAAAATTGGTGGGGACGACCAGTCGTGCTTAAGATCCTGGTCAAGTTTAAAGGCTGCCTTGGCCAACATCAAAGCTGAGTCGAGCACGTTAGCCGCCAGGTAGACTTTCCCTAATTCATAATTGATTTGCATTTTCCTAATGCCACCGAGTATAGTGGTATCAGTAGTTCGATCATAGTATGAGCTTCCAATCGAATTGGTCATTGCGCGCGCTTTATGCATTTCTGCAATGGCTTTTTTATAATCACCTGATTCGCTGAAAAGGTTGCCTAGCTGAATACGAGCACCAAATATCGCGATCTCATCATTTAAGAATTGAAGTAAATGTAATGCTTGTTGAGAAAAATAGAGACCGTGTGAATAATCTCCTTTGTACAGATATCCATCTGCTTTTAATTGATATCCGCGCGCCTTTCCATACTCGAACTTTATTCTTTCAGAAAAATTAATAATACTATCGGCATAAAAAATGGCCGAATCAGGCTGCGTGAAGGACATATAATCCGTTGCCGTTAGCAGTTTTTTTACTTTGTTGCTATCATTGGGCGTGCTCAGTAATTCCTTGCGCAGTTCATCAGAAATAAGCGACTGTGCATTTGTCGAAGAGGGAATTGAAAATAATAGGAGAAAGGAAAGGACGGGATTTCTTATTAGGACAACCAAAACGGACACCAAATTTCTCATAGGCATCTAATTAATTAACAACGCAATAGTAAACTCAGCGCCCTCGCCCACAATAGTTCTTACTTTCAGCTCTCCGCCATGGGCTTTCACAATATCATAACTCAACGACAACCCAAGACCGGTGCCCTGACCGGTAGGTTTCGTAGTGAAGAACGGTTGAAAGATCTTGTCAAGGACTTTGTCTGAGATACCTATACCGTTGTCGTTTACTGAAATTAACGCTTTATCTCCAGACTTCCTTGTGCTCAGCGAAACGACTGGTACGTAGCCATTAGCAGTCTTTCTTTTTTCGCCCACCGCATAGAATGCGTTGTTGAGAAGATTTAGTATCACGCGACCTATATCCTGGGGAATGACATTCACACTGCCTATTCCTTCATCGAAAGAAGTATTCAGTGTAACATTGAATGATTTGTCTTTGGCGCGAAGTCCGTGATAGGAGAGGCGCAAGTATTCGCTGCATAAAGCATTGATATCTGTGGGTTCCTTAACTCCGCTACTACTTCGGCTGTGTTGTAGCATGCCTTTCACAATTGCATCAGCGCGTTTGCCATGTTGATTTATCTTTTCCTGATTGTCGATGACATTGTTTGCAAGTGACTTTGCATCTTCCAGATTTCCTCTTTCAATCTCTTCCTTCATTTCAGAAAGCAACTCTTTGTTTACGTCGGAAAAATTATTTACAAAGTTCAATGGGTTTTGAATTTCGTGGGCAATACCTGCAGTGAGTTCACCAAGCGAAGCCATCTTTTCCGACTGGATTAGCAACGATTGAGTTGCTTTTAGTTCATTGAGAGTCGCTTCAAGCTCATTTCTCTGAGCTGATATTTGATCTTTTTGTTCACTCAAACGGCGATTGACGATTTGTTTCTTGCGATTGTTCTGCCACAAGATGATTGCAAGAATAAAAAAAACCCCCAAGGCTGACAGCAGCGCCACTATTCGGTATTTGTTTTGAAGATCCGCTTTTTCTTTTTCAAGCTGCAGTTGACGTTCTTGTTCACGAAGTGTTATGCGCTGGAGTTGTTGGATTTTTTCAGGACCATACAGACTGTCGCGAACGGCTATGTTTAACTCCGCATATTGTAACGCACTGTCAGGCTTGCCGATGGACTGATACATGTTGGTCAGCAGTGCCGACGCTTCGTAAATAGCTTTTTTCCACGATACTATTTTGGCTACATCAATAGTCTTTTTGGCGTAATAAAAACCAGAGTCATAGCGCTTTTGAAGATGAAAGACTCTTGTCAATTGCAAGTAGTTTGCCGCGAGGTTCCGATAGTCGTTATCGATTGAAGATTCACGAATGCCTATTCGGTAATGTATTATTGCGCTGTCGTAGTTTCCAAGGCGTCGTTCAACATTACCTAGACGTTCTCGCATTTCTCCATAGGTGATTGCATATCGATCGGTATTCGTCAAGCTGTATTTAAATACTTGTTGCTGATAGATTTTCGCGGAATCCAACAGCCCCATCATTTCATATACATTGCCGATGTTAGAGAGTAAGTTGTAGACGTAGCCCTCCTGTTTATAAAGCACAAAAAGATTTTTTGATGCCTTGTAGTTGTCGATCGCCCTTTTGAAATCGGCGAGCTCCATATACGTATTTCCAATCCGGTTCAGGCACCAGGCTTGCAGGTAAGAATCCTTTGTTTTTTCCGCGAGACTTAGCGCCATGAACTGATTTTGCAGAGACTCGGGTATTTCTCCGATTTCAAGAAGAATATAACCTTTCTGCGAAAGTGCGTACCCTTCCATTACCGGCCGGCCTGTTTTCTTACTTTCTTCGATGGCATTTCCCGCAAATGTTAGCGCGGAATCAACGTTTGAGAAGCGATACGCATTGGACAAATCAATCATTAGATTGATCCGTGCCGAATCAGACTCTGTGGAGGACAATTTATTCCTTAGTAGCGTGATTTCGTGAGGTGGTAATTGTCCACATACCTTCATTGATAGAAAGGCGGAAATGAAAACCAAAAGAAAATAATCTTTCATTTGTCAGGTATGCGCTTGCAGCGCAATGATGAATTCCGAGCCTTTACCTTCTGCAGTTTCAACTCTTAGCTCACCGCCGTGTGCTTTTACAATATCATAACTCAGGGATAATCCCAATCCTGTTCCTTGCCCCGTTGGTTTAGTGGTGAAGAATGGTTGAAAGATCTTGTCTAATACTTTTTGTGGGATACCGTTACCGTTGTCTCTTACAGAGATAAGAACTCTATCTCCATTCATTCTTGTGCTTACTGTAACTGTCGGCATGTACTCGTGTTGAGCTGATCCGTCTGGCTGCAGATATCTTGCTTTTTCTGTCACAGCGTAAAACGCGTTATTGAGTAAGTTCACGATAACTCTCCCGATGTCCTGCGGAATGACTTGCACTTTTCTCAATTTTTGATCAAAATCTGTTTCTATTTTCGCGTTGAACGACTTGTCCTTTGCCCTTAGGCCATGGTAAGCAAGACGGGAATATTCATCGGCCAGGATGGTAATGTCGGTTGGCTCTTTGACACCACCGCTGGTCCGGCTATGTTGTAACATTCCCTTTACAATTCCATCGGCGCGTTTACCGTGGTGGTTTATCTTTTCCTGATTTTCTATGACATCTACCGCTATTGATTTTACTTCCTCTAAATTTCCTTTTTCAATCTCCTCTTTCATCTCGGATAGCAATTCTTTATTCAGCTCAGAAAAATTATTTACAAAGTTTAACGGGTTTTGTATTTCGTGAGCAATGCCGGCAGTGAGCTCGCCCAATGAGGCCATTTTTTCCGATTGGATCAGCTGATTTTGTGTTGCACGCAGCTCTTGCAGGGTAGTGGAGACCTGATCGCGTTGCTTTTCAATTTCTTTATTTCGCGCCATTACCTCTGACGTCCGTTCGGCTACTTGCTTCTCCAGTGTTTCGTTCTGGCTGGAAAGGATCTGCTGCTTCTCCTGTTCCTGCTCCAGATTTTTAATGGAGAGCGCTTTAACAGAATCAAGTTGACGACTTAAGTCGCGATTTGCAGATCCGAATTCCCATGCAAAGTGTAACGCCAGTGTGAGTGGAAACGATAAGTCAGTCATGACTTCCAGCACAGTGTGTGTCGTTGTGACGTACCAGGGGAAAAAATTAAAGACGTTAAATATTACTATGAAAGCGCCACAAACGGAAACAAATACTCCTATAGCAAGAATCCAGAATCCGGTTTTCTTTTTTATAATTCCAAGGATAATTATCCGCCAGGCTTCGACCTGTAAGGGTATAAAAATTGGAAGGATAATATTAAATGGGATTGGGATTGCATTAGAAAAGATACTTATTGCTGCGCAGAGGATCATCAACGCAACGACTATCCAGGATCGTTTGGGTAACCTATTAAAATATGTTGCGTACAAAAAAAGAAGTATCCATCCGGGGTTACAGGCAAATCCAATTCTCCAGAGATTCACACCAATCATAAAACTGTCAAGCGAATGGGACTGTTGTGTTGTGAATCCTCCAATGAAAATCAACGAGAAATTGGCTATGTACAAAGCGCTCAGCAGGCTTGCCAGTCGGAAGGGATAAAATGCATAGACAAACCAGAAGAACAAACAAAACGCGAGAATGATGCACATGGAGGGGATTCCTTGTGGAAAAGAGTCTTTTGTATACCCAATTGCATTACCGGGGGCGAGCATAATAACAAAGCCGCTCATTTCACTGCTTATCAACTCACTGTCATGGTTAGAATAGCTTACGGCAATGACGTGTGATGGCTTGTCATCCAGTTCAACCTGAATGGGATACTGAGGAGTTGTCACGAGTGTCACCACTTCATCGGCCGCGTTCGCTGCTACTGTCCCGCTCTGAGTAATTAATTTGCCATCCAGGTAGATATCCAAAGCTCCAGCTGAAATCAGCAGAATCAATTCAGCCCGTTGACCCCTTAAAGAATCCGGCACATTAAATTTCATGCGGAATACGCCGATACCTGGCCACGATGATTTATCAGAAGCAACAAAACCCACGGAATCTGTATGAACATCAGACCAAGATTGATCGTCATAATCAAGTTCAAGATATTCTTGTTTCGGAACTCCACCCTGATACTTCCATTTTTGACCCTGCCACAGAAAATTGTGTTTCGTCCATTCAATGGGTTGCTGACCAAAACTTACGTGCGAAACGAGCAGCATAAAAAGTAAAACAAACCCAGCCGAGAATTTTTTTGATTGATGATTTCGCCTAACCGTGGAATGCATTTATTCGTTGTTTAGGTTTTGGGCAACAGGATAGTAAACTCGCTGAATTGACCTTCAATGGTTTCGATTTTAATTTCGCCACCGTGTGCCTTTACGATATCATAACTCAATGACAAGCCTAAGCCGGTACCTTGTCCTGTGGGTTTGGTGGTAAAGAAAGGCTGAAAGACTTTTTCTAACACTTTGGCAGAAATACCATTACCATTGTCTTTTATGGAGATGAAGACATTCCCATCATTTCTTTTTGTTCGCAGCGTAACCGTTGGTTCATATTTATCCTCGGATTGTTTTTTCTTTTCAGAAACGGTGTAGAAGGCATTAGTGATAAGATTAAGAACCACTCTACCAATATCCTGTGGCACCACGTCAACCATTCCAATGGTTTTATCAAAATCAGTTTTCGTCGCCACATTGAACGAATTATCCTTAGCACGAAAACCATGAAATGCCAGGCGCAGGTATTCGTCAGCCAAAACATTTATGTCGGTCGGTTCTTT
>Ga0111538_10015227_pt1 | contig 10115 bp, 9 predicted proteins | sample SoiMethybrSBSTD1_FD_79669 | JGI IMG/M metagenome (GOLD analysis project Ga0111538, IMG submission 79669) | Bulk soil microbial communities from a Populus tree surrounding site in Tennessee, USA - Soil MetaG P. TD hybrid SBSTD1 (version 2)... | ecosystem: Environmental > Terrestrial > Soil > Tree... | reverse complement strand
TGGCACCGCCGGCGGAGGGGGCGGCGGCGGGGGCGGCGGCGGCGGAACAGCCGCAGGAGGCGGAGTGGGAGGCGGCGGCTGAGGGGGCGGTACCTTCTTCGAGCAGGCCCCTGTACCCAGAGCGGCCGTCAAGACGATTGCCATCAACCACGCACACCGATCCTGTCTCATCGAGAATCTCCCACGTTTTTTATCCTTCGGGCTGGTCGAGCTTAGCGTCCGATCGATCCGCTGTCAATGAATGTCGGCTGCAGATCGACGCAACGATGGAGAAGGAAAGAGGCTGTCAATTCCCAATTGTTTCACGGCCAACTCCCAAGTGGCTGGACGCGTTGGTAGTTAGGCGTTGGAAGCCGGAGTGGACATTGATTCAGGCGGCGTCAGACAGGATCGAGCCGGACACCCTCGTTGAGACTGCCCATTCGATATCCCTGAAGATCGATGGTGACGTGCTGGTAGCCGATGGCGCGGATCTCGCGGACGATCCGATCCCGCAATTCCGGGACCAGTGCACGCGGAAGTTCGTCGGTGGCGATCTCGAGGCGCGCCAGCGTCGGCGCCGGTTTCGATCGATCGCTCGTGCCGAGCTCATGATGACGCACGCGGCACACACGAAATCCCATCGAGTGGAGCACCTCTTCTGCCCGTTCGATCGCCTGCAGCTTCTCGCGTGTCACCTCGGAGTGGTAGGGAATGCGCGACGAGAGGCACGCTGACGCGGGCTCGTCCCAGGTGCGAAGACCGGCACGGCGCGAGAGCTCCCGGATCTCGGCCTTGGTCAGGCCGGCTTCGTCGAGCGGGCTGCGAACGCCGAATTCGCGCGCCGCCTGGCGGCCTGGGCGATAGTCGCCACGATCGTCGGCGTTGCTGCCGTCGGCGACAACGGCGATGCCGCGCTCCAACGCGATGCCGGTGAGCACCGTATAGAGTTCGTGCTTGCAGTAGTAGCAGCGATTGGTCGGATTGGCGCGGTATTCCTCGCGATCGATCTCGGAGGTTCGAATGATCTCGTGCCGGAGCCCCGCCTCGCGGGCGACCGCCAAAGCGAGCTGGCGATGGCGATCGGGGTAACTCGGACTGTCCGCGGTGACGCACAGAGCCGATGGTCCGAGAACGTCGGTCGCCACCAGGGCCAGGAACGCGCTATCGGCGCCTCCGCTGAAGGCGACGATCGCCGAGCGATAGCCGGCAAGCAATTCCCTGAGACGGGCTTCCTTCGCCTCGAGAACTTCCGGCCGCGCCCCCACACTCCGTTCAGCGGGATCGGTCCGCGGGAAAGCGGCCGCCGCTCGTGCGCCCGCTTCCAGAATCACTCGTCGAAATCCTCCTCCTCGTCCTCGTCCTCGTCATCTTCGTCGACGTCTTCGTCGTCGTCTTCCTCGTCCTCGTCCTCGAGATCGTCATCGTCGAGGTCATCGTCGTCTTCGTCGGCGACGTCGAGCTCGTCGGATCCCACCATGACGAGGCCCTTGCCGCACTCCGGACAACTCAGGCGGTCGCCCTCCTCGAGGTCCTCGGTGTCAATCTCGTCGAATTCGCACTCTGGGCAGGTCGCCATACGAGCTCCATCAATCGAACGGGCCGCTCGGGTTAAAACGGGAACCGAGGTCGCGAGCGGCTCTGGCCCCATCCCCGGGCAAGATTTTGGATTATAACGAGGAGTCGCAGATTTCGGCAACGAACCCTCACGATCCTGCTGCATGTGACCGATACATCATTCGATGACGGCAGCGACCATGGTCGCCACGCGCACCGTGCTGGTTGCCGACGACACCGCCTTCGTTCGCGACCGATTCAAAGCAGCCATTGAAGCGGCCGGTCACAACGCGATGACCGCGTGCACAGGGCAGGAGTTGCTGTCGTACATCCACGCCAACGCGCCGCGGCTCGATCTCATTGTCCTCGATCTGCGCATCCCGCGGGGTAACCGCGTCGCGATGATTCACGCCATCCAGAAGCTCGGCCATCATCCGCCCATCGTCGTCTTCTGCGGAACGATCGCCAGCGCAGACGAAGTGCGGCAACTCGATGCGCTTGGCGTGGCCGGCTACGTCAACGAATACACGGCGGCCCGGAACATTTTCCCGTCTCTGCTGCCGCACCTCGGTGCTGACTCGGGCAACCGGCGGTCGAGCCCCCGAGTGTCGCTCGTCGTTCCGGTGACCTACCGCTGCGGCAACGCCATCGCTGCGGCGCTCACGAGCAACATCAGCCGCGGCGGACTCGCAATCCGCACGACGAACCCGCTTGCCGTGGACACAATCGTGAGGGTCCGCTTCCGGCTACCGCCTGGCATGATCGAGATCGACGTCGAGGCACGGGTGAAGTGGGCCGAGCGACGAGCCGGAATGGGCGTGGAATTCAACGGGACTGGCGCGTCGGAGCAGTCGCGGATCGAGCGGTACGTCGAGTCCCACCTCTTCTCGTACCGAAAAGCATAAGGAGTCGGGCGCCCCCGACGGATCAGATTTATCGTGCGCGCAGCAGGCGAAGGGCGTTCGCGACGACGATGACCGATGCGCCGGTATCGGCCAATACGGCCATCCACAGCGTCGCGGATCCGGTGATCGCAGCCACCAGGAACACAGCTTTGAGAGCCAGTGAGACGACGAGGTTCGTCTTGACGTTGCGAACCGTCGCGCGTGCCAGGCGCAACGCGTAGGGCAGCTTCAGCAGCTCTCCAGACATCAGCGCGACGTCGGCGGTTTCGAGCGCCGCGTCCGAAGCCGCCGCGCCCATCGCCACGCCCACGTCCGCCGCCGCCATCGCAGGGGCGTCGTTGACCCCGTCGCCCACCATCAGAACGGCGCCGTCCCCACGCATCTCGAGAATGCGTGCGTGTTTGTCCTCGGGCAGCAGGCCGTGGTGGTCCTCGTCGAGCGACAGGGCGGCGGCAACCGCACGCGCGGTGAGGGCATGATCGCCTGTCAGCATGGCCACGCGCCGAATCCCGTGCGAACGCAGCATCTCGATCGTCTCGCGCGCCGTCTCTCGCAACGGGTCGGCGATGCCGATGACGCCAATCATGCGCCCGTCCACCGCCACGCAGACAGCGGTGTTGCCGCGAGCGCGCAGCGATTCCACCGCATCGAGGGCGACGGGAATTCTCCGGGACTCGAGCAGGAGATCGTTGCCGACAACGACGTGCCTGTCACCGACATAAGCTTCCGCGCCACGGCCGGGTGTAGACGTGAACGCACGTGCAGGCGGCACTTCCAGCGCGAGTTCCCCCGCCCTGTGGCCGATCGCCCTGGCGAGCGCGTGCTCGGAGCGGGCTTCGACCGCGGCGGCCACGCTCAAAATCTGCGCAGCGGACTCGCCGCCCGTGGCAATCACTGCATCCACCCGCGGCTCGCCCCTCGTGAGCGTGCCCGTCTTGTCGAACGCCACCACTCGAACCTCGGCCAGCCGCTCGAGGTGCGCGCCCCCCTTGATGAGCACGCCGTTTCTGGCCGCTGCGGACAAGGCTGCCACGATCGAGACGGGCGTCGAGATCACCAGTGCGCAGGGGCACGCAATGACGAGAAGCACCAGGGATCGATAAAACCACGTTGCGACATCGCCGCCCGAGGCCAGGGGCGGCACGATGGCCACGAAGAACGCGAGCGCGATGACAGCGGGCGTGTAGACACGCGCGAATCGATCGACGAAGGACTGCACCGGCGCTCGCCTCGCCTGGGCGGCCTCGACCAGGTGGATGATCTTCGCGAGCCGCGTGTCGCGGCCCACCCGGATCACTTCGAGATCGAGCGAACCGCGGCCGTTAATCGTGCCGGCGTACACCTCGTCGCCCGGTCCCTTGTCCACCGGGAGCGATTCACCGGTAATTGGCGCCTCGTTCACGTCGCCGCGGCCGGCAACGACGCGGGCGTCGAGAGGCACTTTGTCGCCGGGGCGCAGGACGATTTCGGCGCCCACGGGAATCGTCTCGACGGGCACCCGGAACTCGACGCCGCCGCGCTTCACGATGGCCTCGCGCGGCGACAGCTCGACCAATGCCCGGATGGCCTGTCGCGCCCGCTCGAGCGTCCTGGCTTCCAGCCACTGCGCAAGCGCGAAGAGAAACACCACGCTGGCGCCCTCGAACCATTGGCGGAGCGCCATGGCGCCAGCCACGGCGACGATCATCAGCACGTTGATGTCCACCGTGCGCGTCCGCACGGCGACGAGGGCCCGGCGTATGGGGAACACGCCGCCCGTCACCGTGGCAACCACGAAGAATGCGATCGCCAGGCTCGCGCTGACGGCGTTGACGGCGAGGGCCGCCAGGATGGCGGCGCCGGAAGCCACCGTCAGCCAGAACCGCACGCGCACGTCCGGACCCGATGCACCTGGACCCTCGTGTTCCAGCCACATCCGCATCCCGGTTTGCCCGACGGCATCGACAAGAGCGGCCGTCGTCAGTTTTGCAGCGTCATATGAGACGTGCAGGCGCTGGCCGACCAGGTCGGCCGAGAGCGCCTCCATGCCGGCCAGGGGACGAAGTCGGCGCTCGAGGATGACGACCTCTTCGTTACAATCCATTCCCTCGACGCGAAACACTGCTTCCGCGTGGATTTCACAGTTGGTGCAGACAGCGGACGCCTCGGCCGCAGCCATCAGTGTTCGGCCCGGCGGCCGTCCTCCTGGACGTGACGCAAGCCCTGCCGGAACAGCGCGAGGACGTGCTTGTCGTCGAGCGCGTAGAAAATCATGCGTCCCTCGCGGCGCGCCCGCACGATTCGGGTGTTGCGCAACAGGCGCAGTTGATGGGAAACGGCAGACTCGGTTACGCCGAGCCGAACGGCGAGGTCGCCGACGCACAGCTCAGACCGTGACAGGGCATCGAGGATTCGTACGCGCGTCGGATCTCCCAGGACGCGGAAGATTTCCGTCAGTCCTTCGACGATGCGCGGATCGAGGTCTGACATCTGAATACTTGATCAGATATTACTACGACGGGCTTGCCGCAGTGCCCGCGCTTCGGCTACTATCGCGCGCTGGGGCATGGTTAAAACACACGTCCTCTACAAGTTAGCCAGAGGCTAGAAGATCGGGCCGGGCCGCGAGGCCCCGGTGAAGGAGACCAGCAGTGATCGAAGTTCAACACCTCACGAAGCGATACGGCCCTATCACGGCCGTCGACGACGTGAGCTTCAAGGCCGAGCGAGGCGAGATTCTCGGATTCTTGGGGCCGAACGGCGCCGGCAAGACAACGACGATGCGAGTGCTGACCGGCTACATGCCGGCCACCGACGGCAAGGCCATCGTCGCCGGCTACGACGTGCTCGAACAGCCGGTCGAGGCCAAGCGGCGAACCGGCTACCTTCCCGAAACGCCCCCGCTCTACCCGGACATGACGGTGTCGGATTACCTCACTTTCTGTGCCCGCATCAAGGGCATACCCAGATCCGAGCGCGCCACGAGGCTGCACTCGGTGATGGAACGAACGCAAATCGCCGACGTGGCCGCTCGCCACTGCGGGAAGCTCTCGAAGGGCTACCGCCAGCGCGTGGGGCTGGCGCAGGCGCTGCTCCACAATCCCGAGGTCCTCATTCTGGACGAGCCTACGGCAGGCTTGGACCCGAAGCAGATCATCGAGACGAGGCGGCTCATCAAGGGACTCGGCGGAGATCACACCATCATCCTCAGCACGCACATCCTTCCGGAGGTCAGCCAGACCTGTAACCGTATCGTGATCATCAACAAGGGCCGGGTGGTGGCGGTAGACACGCCCGACAACCTGACCGCGCGGCTCCGCGGATCGGAGACGATGTACCTGCAGATTGACTCCATGGGCGGAGACGCCGAGGCCGCCCTGTCGTTGGTGCCTGGTGTCACACGCGTCGCGGTATCGGACAGGCGAGACGGCATCGCCGGCTATGAAGTCGAGAGCGAGCACGGCCGCGACGTACGCCGGCAACTGGCGGCGGCGGTCGTCAGCCACGGCTGGGGTCTGTTGGAGCTTCGGCCCATGCGCATGAGCCTGGAAGAAATCTTCCTGCAAGTCACTACTGAAGACGCGGCGGCGCCGGACGCTGCTGCGGCGGAGGCCAGCCGTGAGTAACGTTCTCGCTATCGCCCACAAGGAGCTGAAGGGATACTTCGCTTCGCCGATCGCGTACGTGGTGATCGGCCTCTACGCAATCATGTTCGGGTACTTCTTCTACGCGCTGCTGCTCTATTTCGATCGGCAGAGCATGCAGGTGGCCGGCGTCGGCGGGGGCCCGGCGGCAAATGTCAACGAACAGCTGATCAGGCCGGTATTTCTCAACACCACGGTCATCTTCCTGTTCATCCTGCCGATGGTCACCATGCGTACTTACGCGGAGGAGAAGCGGTCCGGGACCATCGAACTGCTCTTGACGGCGCCCCTGACCGACTTCCAGATCATTGCCGGCAAGTTCCTCGGGGCGATGGGCCTGTATGCGGCCATGCTGGCCGTCACGCTGCCGCACATCGGCCTGCTGTTCTGGCTGGGAAATCCGGAATGGGTTCCGATCCTCGTCACCTACCTCGGCCTGCTGCTGATGGGCGGCTGTTTCATTTCGGTCGGGCTGTTCATCTCGAGCTTGACGAAGAACCAGATCGTGGCCGTGATGGCCACCTTCACGGTCTTCCTCATGCTCTGGGTCATCAACTGGATTGCCTCGTTCACCGGGCCACGCACGCAGGAGATCCTGAACTACCTCTCCATCACCGATCACCTCGACGACTTCACTCGAGGCGTCGTCGACACGAAGCATCTGGTGTATTACCTCAGCTTCATCAGCTTCGGGTTGTACCTGACGATGAGGTCGGTGGATACGGAAAGGTGGCGCGGGTAACGCCATGGTCAAACGTCTTCTCGGAGTCCTCAGCTACCTCGGCATGCTCCTCGTGTTCGGGGCATTGGCCGTCAGGTTCGTCAAACCGGATTGGGATCAGTACGCCGTCTACGCGGCATGGACCGGTCTGGCGCTCGTCGTGCTCTACACGCTCGGTCAGTGGCGCGAGATCGCCGCTCACTTTCGACAGCGCAACGCGCGATACGGTGCGCTTGCCGGAGTAGGCGTGCTCGTCGTGCTCGGGATCCTCATCGCCGTGAACTACCTCTCGACCCGCAGGAACACCCGCTGGGATCTCACGGCCAACAAGCAGTACAGCCTCTCGGACCAGACAGTGAAGCTGCTGCAAGGCCTCAAGGCCCCAATCAAGTTCCTGGTGTTCGACCAGGAAGCGAACTTCGATCGGTTCCGTCCCCGGCTCGAGGGCTATCGATACAACTCGAAACAGGTGGAAGTCGAGTACGTGGACGCCGATCGGCGCCCGGTTCAGACCAAACAGTACAACGTGGACACCTACGGCACGGTGATCATCGAGTACATGGGGCGCACCGAGCGCGCCACGTCCGATTCGGAACAGGACCTGACCAACGCGCTGATCAAGGTGCTCAATCCTCAAATGCGCAAGGTCTACTTCCTCAGCGGACACGGAGAGAAGGACCCGGCGAGCTCTGAACGCACCGGATACAGCGCCATCGCCGACGCGTTGAAGCGGGACAACTACCAGTTCGACAAGCTCGTGCTCGCGCAAACGAACGAGATTCCCGCCGACGCGACCATGCTCGTGGAGGCCGGCCCGCGCACCGATCTGCTCGAGCAGGAACTGCCGATCATCGAGGAGTACGTCTCGAAGAAAAGCGGCAAGCTGCTCGTCATGCTCGACCCGTCGGACGACTTCAAGCAGCCCGCTCCCATGTCGAGGCTGACCGGTTTGCTGAAGGAGTGGGGCATCAACGCCACGCAGTCCGTCGTGGTCGATCTCAGCGGGCGAACGCAGGTCGCAACAGTGCCCGTGAGTGCGCCGCCCTATCCTTCGCACGCCATCACCCAGGGATTCGGTCTCATCACGATGTTCCCCCTCGTGCGCGCGATCACACCGGCCACCGACGCGCCTCAGGGCCGCACCGGGCAGTCGTTCGTCCAGACTGCCCAGCGCAGTTGGGCGGAAACCAACCTCGCCTCCCTGGAGGACCCGTCAAAACTGGCTGCGGAACCGGAGAAGGGCGACGTGGCAGGTCCTGTCTCGATCGCCGTCGCGACTGCGGTGCCTGCTCCATCGTCAGACAAGCCGGACGCGACTCCGGCGAAGAACCCGCCCGACACCGCCGACCAGGCGCCCAAGCCGGAAACCCGGATTGCGGCGATCGGCGATTCCGATTTCGCCGCCAACGCCTATCTCGGGATCGAGGGGAACCGCGATCTGTTCATGAACACGGTGAACTGGCTGGCGCAGCAGGAGAACCTGATTTCGATCAGGCCGCGCGAGGCGGCGGACCGCCGAATCACTTTGACGGCCAACGCGGCCACCGGCATGTTCTGGTTGACCATCGTGGTGATCCCGGCAATCGTGCTCGGTACCGGTGTCTTCACCTGGTGGCGGAGGCGCTAGCATGCGCAGGGGTTGGTCCACGCTCGTCCTCGTCCTCGTGTTCGGCGGACTCGTCGGCTACATCTACTTCGTCGACGCCAAGCGGGAGCCCGGCAGCAGCACCACCCGGGAGAAGCCGTTCACGGCCGTGCAGGCCGACGACATCGAGGAGGTCCAAATCAAGAGCGCCGACGGCGACACGACGCGCCTGCAGAAAGCCGACGGGAAGTGGCAGGTCGTCGAGCCGGTTCAGGCCGCCGCCGACGCGAACGAGATGACGACGATTGCCAGCAGCCTGTCGTCGCTCGAAATTCAGCGGGTGGTCGATGAGAACGCCGGAGATCTCAAGCAGTACGGCCTCGAGCCTGCCCGTGTCGAGGTGGCCTTCCGCCCGAAGGGCGAGAAAGACCTGAAGCGTCTGCAAATCGGCGAGAAGACTCCAACCGGCAGCGATCTGTACGCGCGCCTCTCCGATCAGAAGCGCGTGTTCCTGGTCTCCTCGTTCCTCGACACCACGTTCAACAAGAACACCTTTTCGCTGCGCGATCGGCGCATCCTCGTGTTCGACCGCAACATGGTTGACGGGCTGGAGCTCGCGAGCGGAACGTCGAAGACACAGCTGGCCAAGAGCGGATCGGAGTGGCGGCTCGCGTCGCCGGTGTCGGCCCGTGCGGACTTCGCCGCCGTCGAGGGAGCGCTGGAGCGCCTCTCCTCCACGCAGATGCAGGGCATCGTCGACCCGGAGGGAAAGGATCTGGCCAAGTACGGGCTGACGAAGCCCACGGGCGCGATCACCGTCAGGACCGGGAGCTCCAGCGCGACGCTCACGCTCGGGTCCACCGAGAACGCGCTGCTCCACGCGAAAGACTCGTCGCGGCCGATGGTCTTCACGGTCGCGCCGGTGCTCAAAGACGACGTGATCAAGAAAGTCGCCGACTTCAGGCGGAAGGACCTGTTCGACGGACGCGCCTTCACCACCACGCGGGCCGAACTCAAACGCGGCGCGGAGACGCTGGTGCTCGACAAGAGCAAGGGCAAGGACAATGCGGACGTCTGGAAGTCGGGCGGCAAGGACGTCGATTCGGCAAAGGCGGAGGACGTGCTCACCAAAGTGACCGCGCTTCGAGCGGGATCGTTCGAGGACCAGGCGCATCCGTCCCTCAAAAATCCAGCGCTCGTCGTGACCGTCACCTTTGGCGAGAACAAGCAGGAGACGGTCACCTTCGCACGATCCGGCACGGACGTATTCGCGAGCCGGCCCGATGAGCCGGGCTCGGTGAAGGTCGAAGGGACCGGACTCGACGACGTGATGAAAGCGATAGATGCCTTGAAGTGACGGTTCGCGCCTCTCGCCCCGGCGCCGCTGCGGCGCTGCTTGCCTGCTGCCTGCCGCATCTTGCATCGCAGGGCTGCGCATCAGCGGCCGCGCGGCGTTCTCACGCTGAGAACGCGCTGGCGCAGCTAGGGACAGATCTCGTTGCCGCCACGCGCATACCTGGCGTGAACCGCGCGTCGTGGGGCATCGTCGTGGACTCCCTCGATCGCCACGAGCGCCTGTTCGATCTGAATGCCCGCACGCTGTTCGTGCCGGCGTCGATCGCGAAGCTCGTGAGCGTCGCCACCGCGGCGGAAGCCGTCGGGTGGGACTATCGATTCCCCACTACTCTTCTCGCAACCGGTTCGATCTCGCAGGGAACGCTCTCCGGCGACCTGGTGATCGTCGG
>Ga0111538_10015226_pt1 | contig 10115 bp, 8 predicted proteins | sample SoiMethybrSBSTD1_FD_79669 | JGI IMG/M metagenome (GOLD analysis project Ga0111538, IMG submission 79669) | Bulk soil microbial communities from a Populus tree surrounding site in Tennessee, USA - Soil MetaG P. TD hybrid SBSTD1 (version 2)... | ecosystem: Environmental > Terrestrial > Soil > Tree... | reverse complement strand
CGCGTCGGCGATGTGGTGTCCGTCCCCGGACGCGACGCCGTGGAGCACCAGCTCCTCGATGTGGAGACGCACGCTCATGTCCAACCTCCGAAGTCGGCCTCGTTGACCGGTCGCTCGAGCTTGATGAACTCGATCTCGGCGGCGTGACGCAGGTGCAGCATCCGCACCGGCTCGTCGCGATCGGCGGCGATGAACGCCGCGTTGAGCGCGATGTTGCGGATGACGCCGCCAGGCACGTTGAGCCGCGCCAGGCGCACCACGTCGACGCCGTCGCGCGGCGTGTCGCGTGGGAAGACACGGCGCCAGATCTCCGTGCGCTCGGCGATGCCGGGAAACGGAAACTCCACGATGAAGCGGAGGCGGCGCAGAAAGGCCGGGTCGAGCGCGCTGCGCATGTTGGTGGTCAAGATCGCGAGTCCGCGATATGCCTCCATGCGCTGGAGCAGATAGCTCACCTCGAGGTTCGCGTACCGGTCGTGGCTGTCCTTCACCTCGCTGCGCTTGCCGAACAGCGCATCCGCCTCGTCGAACAGGAGCACCGCCCCGCCCTCCTCGGCGGCGTCGAAGATGCGGCGCAGGTTCTTCTCGGTCTCGCCGATGTACTTGGACACGACCTGGGAGAGATCCACCCGATACAGATCGAGGCTCAGCTCGCCGGCGATCACCTCGGCGGCCATCGTCTTGCCGGTGCCGCTGGCGCCGGCAAAGACCGCGCTGATGCCCAGACCGCGCGAGCTCAGCTTGCCGAACCCCCAGGTCTCGTACACCTTGGCGCGCTGGCGCACGTGGGCCGCGACGTCGCGCAGCATGCGCATCTGCGCGGCTGGCAGGACGATGTCGTCCCAGCCGGCGCCGGGCCGGATGCGCTGGGCAAGATCGTCCATCCGCGGACGCGCCTGGCTGCGACAGGCGTCCCACAGGAGCAGGCCGAGGTCGGCCGAATCGGCCTCCTCGGCGGCGCGGCGCTTGAGGTCGACCGCCGCTGCGCGCATGCCGGCTGCGCTGAGGCTGAACTGAGTCACGACGCCGGCGATCTGGCCGTTCATCCGCGCGGAGAACGGGCCCAGGGCGGCCTGCCACAGCGCCCCCTGCTCGTCGTGACGCGGTCGCTCGAGGTCGAAGCGAGCCGCCACGCGCGAGCGAAGTCTGATCGGATCGCGGCTGGCCACTGCGACCAGTCCAGAAGCCCGCTCGACCAGAGCAGCGGCTGCTCGCATCTGCTCGGGGTGGTCGGCGTCGTCCACGACGACGACGAGCGCGCAGGCGCCGAGCAGCCCCTCTCGGCCCCACAGCCGTACCAGCCCGTCGCGCTGGGACGCCTCGAACGGAACGTCCGCGGCTCGCAGAGCTCGCAGCGTGTAGCCCGCGCGAGCGGCGGCGTCGGCGAGCACCGTCTCCTTGCCGGAGTGGTCGCCCCCGCAGAGCTGGATGACCGGCAGCTCCGGCGTGGCCCAGGCGGCTGCGATCTGCGCCGCGATCGCGCGGTGCGTCGGCGCGAGATCTTCGCTGCGGCCCGCCGGCACATGCTCGGTCAAGGCTGCGATCCGCTCGTCGACGGTGTGCGTTCCCAGCAGGAAGTGGAGCACGCGCTCCTCGATCGAAATGCGCGCCTGCGCCAGCTCCGGGTCGCTGCCGAATTGCACGAGGCAAGAGCGCCGCAGCGGCCGCTCCGACGTGAACGCAGCCCAGTGCGGATCGGGCAGCACGGCGAGCGCGAGCGACGCCGTCGGGAAGGGTCGGCGCGGATCACCGGCGGCAATCGCGCAGCGCGCGCCGAAGCCCGGCACCAGCTCCGGGCCGGCGCACATGGTGACCACGAGTCGCTCGAACCGGGTCAGCCCGAAGCGATCGGAGAGGATGCGCAGCGCGCTGTGGCCTTCGAGCGCCTCCTCCGCGGACGCCAGTGCGGCGAGCTCCGCCCTGGGCTCGGCGCTGCGATGACCGCCCTGCGCATGGAGGTCGAGCCGCGCGCGCACCTCGTCGATCGCGCGTAGCAGGTGGCGCGCGTTGGCGGCGCGCCAGGCAGCGTGCGGTTCGGGCGGTGGGGGCGGCATCATGGCAGCACCAGGACCTGCCCCGGGTCGTATGCCGGCGGCGTCGCGCCGTAGTCGACGAGAAAGCTGTCCACGCCGTCGACGCGCAGCCGCACCACGTAGGTGCCGGCAGGCCGCGGAACGATGAACTGCAGCGTGTCGGTCTTGGCCGTGTGCGGCTGGGCGACCACCTCCACGGCGCCGACCAGGAGTGAGGCGCGCTGCTCGGGCCACACCTGGGGGCTCACCCTCACGGTGACCGGCACGCCGTCGGCGGTGCGCGCAGCCGTCGTGGTCCTGCGGATCCTGGGCGCGATCACCAGCGCGAGGAGGTTGGTCGTCCGGTCCTTCGCCGGGTCGGCGCTCTGGCTGATGCGCGCGCTCACCTGGTAGAGGCCGGCCGGCATCAGGCTGTGGTCGGTGGAAAAGTCGACCTTGAGCGCCGCAGCCGACGACCCGGCCAGCGGAGTGCGCTGGATCGGTGCGGCCAGGAGCGGCCGGGCGAAGAGCGCCGCCGTCGCGGTGCCGCTCAGGTCATGCCCGACCAGAGTGATCTCGTCTCCGGGTGATGCGGGCAGCGGCGGCCCGGTGAGCGCCGGCGCCGGCACACGCGCAGCCGGTTGCGCCGGCGTCGGGAAGGTGATGGACGACAGCTCCGGGTAGGCGGGCGTCATGCTCGCCTGTGCCGCGGCGCCGCGGATCACGACCGGCGGAGCCGCCGCTGTCCGGCGCGTGCTGTCGATGAGGACGACCGACACCTCGTAGGTCGCCGACACCCGATAGGGTGTCTGGAACACCGCCCACAGCTTTGACAGCTCCTCGCCCGAGAGGGCATGAGGCGTGATGCGAACGCGCTCGACCTGGCGCGACAGGTCGGCGGTTGGCAGGGCGGTCTGGATCTGCGACGGGAGGAGCACTGCGCGGTCGTGGAGCAGGCTCATCGCGCGGCCCAGGACCCGGTGTGCGAGCAGGTCCTCGTTGTTTTTTCCGTAGGCGGTGACCAGGTAGTAGAGGGTCAGCGCGACCGGCGTCATGCCGGTCTCGTTCGGCCGGACCTGACCGGCGATGTTGGCGTTGCGAAGCGCGCCGTTCCATGCGGTCTGGTAGAGGAAGAGGTTGAGCTGATTCTGGCCCTCGCTCGTGCGCGCCTTGTCGGGCGGCCGCGTCGTGCAGGTGACGTCGTTGAGGTCGGTGTCGGGATCGGGATCGAAGGGCAGCGGTTGCGCGGCGAGGTTGAGGATGTTGCGGATGGTGGCGGTGACCGCCGCGATCGCGAGGCTGTTGCTCACCGCTCACCTCGGTCTCGCTGCCGCAGATACTCGCCGAGCGAAATGGGAGGCTTCGGCGTGGGCGGCGCCGGACGCCCGGCGGGCGCGGAGAGAACCGCGCGCACGTCGACGCGTCCGATCGTGACGTGTACGGTCGGCGATGCAGGCGCCGAACGGGCTCGGATCGCGGGTGCCACACCCACCGGCGGCGCGCCGGCGACGGGCATCGCCGCCGCGTCGCCGGCGAGATCCGCGCGCCACGCGACAAGCTGATCGCCCGGCGCCGGTGGTCGCCCCGGCACCGGCGAGCCTGGATCCCCGGACCGAGCCGTGCCCGGCGCCGAGGTATCCCGGGCGGTGGAGGCGTCTCGCGAGTTCTCCGGCCAGCTCGGGGCGAGCTCGGCGCTCGGCCCGGCGGTTGTCGATACCGCAGGTGGCGAGGTGGGGTGACCTGCGCGCTCCCACCCGGCGTCAGCGCGTAGATCGCCATCGAGCGGAACCGGCCGATCGAGCGGCACGATCTGATCCGGGGCAACCGGGTCGCCGGACGAGCTCGGCGAGCGCCCGACCGAAACCGATGGCGTGCTCGCCACCGGCGACGGCGCGGACAGCGCATAGCGGGCGATCGTGGACCTCTCCACCGATGCCCCGAGCGCGGGTGGCGGCAACGCCGCTGCTGGCGCTGCCGGCGCCGCCTCGTCCTGCTCCTCGAGCTCCGGCTCCGTCGCCTCTTCGAGCGGCGTGTCTGGCGCGAAGCGGGGCGCGTACGGCCTCACACCGCCGCCCGTGTCTCGAAGCCGTCCGGCGAGGCGCTCCATGAAGCCGCTCACCCGGCACCCCCGGTGGCCAGCTCGAGGTATGTGCGCCGGCGCCGCGGCGAGAGCGCCAGGACATCCGCCTCTCGCCAGCCGTAGGCCCGAGCGAGCACGTCCACCTCACGGAACAGCCGCCGCGCCCAGCCATCGAGATCACTCCACAGGAACCGGAGGACGTCGAACGGCTCCTGCCATCGCGCCCTGCACTGCGGGCAGGTCAGATCGAGGACGATGTCGGCCTGCGGATCGAGCTCGGCCATTCGTTCCTCGAGCCGCGCCTCGATCTCCGGCGAGAGCTCCTCGATCGGCTGATCCCCGCGGTGCGCGGCGATGACGACGCGGTCGAGCAGCACGCGGCGCGCGGCGGCGACCCCATCGCAGGGCAGCGCGGCCGCCAGGTCATGGCTGTCGATCAGGCGGAAACGCACGCGGACGCCGTCGACCTCGAGCAGCTGCTCGGCCGGCGGTGCGGCAGTGTCGAGCTCGGGTGCCGCGCGCAGGCCGGACGTGGTGAGCGCGAGCTCGAGCGCCTCGGCGCACTCAGGGCAGTCGGCGACGGCGCGCAGCGAGCGGCCGAACAGCCGCTCGCGCATGGACAGCAGCAGCGAGTCCCGCGCGCCGACGCTGATGCGCGCCAGCTCGCCGCGCGCCCGCTCGGGCCACGCCGTGCGGAGAAGCGTCAGCGCACGGTCGAGCGGATGCTGGACCGATGCGTCCTCCCACGCCCGCAGGAGGTCCTGTTCCGCCGGCGCGATCACGGCTTACGCCGGGTTCGAGAACGTGGGCTCGGCAGGCTCTGGAACTTCCTGGTCTCTCTCCCAGCCCTCGTTCTCCAGCTTCAGGTGCTGGATCGCGACAGCGTTCGCGTTGGCATCGAGATCGGGCAGCGACTGATACTCCGAGACCCAGCAGCGGTAGACCCTGTACGCGATCGCGAGCTGGCCGGCCTCGTTGTAGATCTCGATGATGATGTCCTTGCGGAAGTCCTTGAGCGAGACCTCCGCGCCCAGCCCGGCGCCGTAGTTCCACACCTTGTTGGCCCACTTCTCGAATTCGGTGTCGTGCGTGACGCCGCGCTCGAGGGTGATCGGATCGTACTCGCTGCGACCCGGCGACTTGCGCGAGCTCGAGTAGTCGCCACCGTCGCGGTGCTTGACGACCTCCGTCGTGCGTTTGAGCATGCTGCACTTGCTGACGCCGAGGACGTACTTGCCGTCCCACTTCACGCGGAACTTGAAGTTCTTGTACGGATCCAGCCGTTGCGGGTTGACCGTGAACTGGGCCATGTCTCTTCTCCTTACGCGGCGACCTGACCGGCCATCTGCTGCAGCTTGATGATCACGAACTCCGCCGGCTTGAGCGGTGCGAAGCCGACGACGATGTTCACGATGCCCTTGTTGACGTCATCCTGCGTGGTGGTCTCCTTGTCGCACTTGACGAAGTAGGCCTCCTTCGGCGTCTGCCCCTGGAACGCTCCCTGGCGAAACAGGCCCTGCATGAACGCGCCGACGTTCAGCCGGATCTGCGCCCAGAGCGGCTCGTCGTTCGGCTCGAACACCACCCATTGCGTGCCGCGGTACAGACTCTCTTCGATGTAGAGTGCAGTGCGGCGCACCGGCACGTACTTCCACTCGGACGCGAGGCGGTCATCGCCTTGCAGGGTTCGCGCGCCCCAGACGATCCGACCGGACGCCGGCATCACGCGCAGGCAGTTGATACCGAGCGGGTTCAGCTCGCCGTTCTCGGCATCCGTCAGCACCACCTCGAGCTCGGGCACACCGACCAGCGTCGCTTCGAGGCCGGCCGGCGCCTTCCAGACGCCGCGGTTGGTGTCGGTACGCGCCCAGATGCCGGCGATCGCCCCCGACGGCACGAACTCCTCCAGGCGGTTCGAACGGAGGGGGTTCGGCTCGCGCACGCGCGGGAAGTAGAGCGCAGCGTTCTTGCTGCTGGTGCCGACCACCGAGACACCGCCCTTGGCAGCCTCCTTGTCGTTCCAGCTCGCGGGCGTGTCCACGAGCAGCATCGCCCGGCGCGCTTCGCAGTATGACGCCGCGGTGCCGAGGAGCGACGCGTCGACGTCTCCGCTGACGATGTCGTCGCCCGGGTTGAGATAGGGCGGAATGACGAGGATGTTGAACAGATCGGCCTGCTCCAGGGCGTAGAGGCCCAGCTTGTTGACCTGTCCCGACGTCGGCAGGAACGCGCCGGTATCGGTCGCGGTGCCGCTGGCGGCGAGAAACGTGCCGTCGTCGCCGCCCGCCACGCTGTCGGTCGTGACGCTGTTCTCGTTCTGGCTGCTGAACGAGTTCGGCGTCGTCTGCGGGGTCGACAGCGGCAGGCTGATCAAACCCGGGGTCGTACCGTTGACCCAGCGTACCAGCTTGGACTCCGCGGCGAGGATCTTGTCGATCCGGCGGGCGCTGTCCTTCAGCGTCAAGTTGCGAAAGACCTCGATCGCACCGGTGGCCGTGTCGCGCACCGTGAGGTTGAACAGATCGGTCTTGGACACCCCGAGCGCGGTGGCGGCCCCGTCCGACACCTTCCAGTCGAGGGCGCCGGTCAGCTTCTTTCCCCACTGGCCGGGGCTCGCCGCGTCGAAAAGCACGCTGACCAGAGGCGCCGACGAGGACGACGACGAGCTCGACGACGACGAGCTCGACGACGACGACGAGGAGGAGGACAAGCTCGACGACGACGACGACGACGAGGACGAGCTCGACGACGACGATGACGAGGAGGACGAGCTCGATGACGAGGAGGACGAGGAGCTGGGAAGCGGCGGAGCCGCCCCGACATCGATCGTCAACCGGGCTGTCGTGGGCGTGACGGTGCCCGGCTTGAAGAGGCGCACGATCACCGCGCTCGCGCCTCCGTTGAGGTAGAAGTCCCGCACCGCGAACGCGAGCGGCGAGTACATCTGCAGGCCGCCGAACACCCGCTCGAAGTCGCCGAAGCTGTTCACTGTCGTCGCGACGTTCACCGGCCCGCGCTCGGTACGACCGACGAACGCGGTGATCGACGTGGCAACTCCAGTAATCGTCCTGACGCCACTCGGAATCTCTTCGATGTACACGCCTGGATAGCTGGTCGTCACCGGCATTGCGCGATTCCTCCTGTCGCGAGCGATTCACTGCATGGCGGAGTGACCACTCGAACGCCCCCGCGAGTGATTGCCAGTTCTACCTAGCTGGGCAGCCGCATCCAGATCAAGCGCCCTTCGATGCCATCTGCGCCGCGACGTCCCAAATCTGGATCTGTTCACCCCGTTCGGGTGAACGCAGTGCACGTCATGCGCGCCGAAGATGGAACGCGGCCACGTCGACCTAGAGGATCTCTTCCCATCCGCGCCAGCAGGCCTCCTCGTCGACCAGCGACTCGACGAGGAAACGGCGACCGCGCTCGGCGATGGTGCGATGGCGATCCGGGTCGCGCGCGAGCAGGCTGGCGTACCAGCTCATCTCGTCCGACTCCGAGGCGCGGAACCCGGTCTCGCCGTGCACGACGATGTCGGGAAAGGCGTAATCGTCCTCGACGATCGGCACCACGCCGTGCGCGTAGGCCTCGATCACCACGCGACAGTAGCTCTCGCCCGAGCCACCCGTCTTGTGGATGAGCGTGTCGATGGTCCGGTAGAAGTCGCTGGCCGGGATTCCACCCGGAGCCCAGGTCTGCCAGTCCAGTCCCGACGGCGCCGGGCCGATCTTCGCCGCGGCGTTGCTGCCGTATCCGAGTAGATAGACCTTCTTGGCGAGTCCCGGCGGCACGATCACCCGGTCGAAGATGCGCCAAGTGTCGGCAGCATACTTGCCCGCGTCGTCGCGCGAGATCCGGCCGACGCGGTAGGTGCCGTTCCACGGTCGATAGCGCCACTCGATCTCGCCCAGATCGAAGTACGGGCGGTAGCTGAAGCTGCGGACGAGGCCGAGCGCCGCCAGTTTCGGCTCCAGCAGGCTTCGCTGGTAGGCGCTGACGAAGCCGAAGAGGTCGATCCAGCCCTGCCGATGCGCCTCGCGCTCTGCGTCGAACAGCCAGGTCATGCAGTTGAACCACACCACCGTGGCAGGTCGCCCGGCCGCCATGATCCGCGGCAGATGCGCCAGGAACTCGCCGTTGCAGTAGCTGACCACGACCTGTCCGCGGAAGATGTCGTCGCGATACTCGTGTATCGAGCAGCCCCGCGCGAGCATGCGCTCGCGGGTCCGCGCATCGGCACCGAACATCGGAACCAGGTGCACGTCGACTTCCCGGCGCCGCCACAGGCTGATCTGGTGATCGAGCTCGGTGTCGGCGCCCCCGTAGGGCGACGGGAACCCGGCGACCCACACGGCGCGCCGGCTGCGGATCGCAGGCGGATTCGCGGAACGGTCGCGGGCGCGCAACCACGCGATGACCGCCGCGGCGCCGCCGTCGCTCGGCAGGCTCGCCGCCGCGAGGTGGGCGAGCAACCTGCGGTTCATCGACTCGCCGCCAGGGCTCGATGCCGCATCCAGGAAGAGCACAGGCCGCTCGCGCTGGTGGGCGCCGAGGGCGGTGGCCAGCGCGACCGTGCTGTCGCCCGCCACCACGACTGCGGTCGGATGCTCCGCCTCGAGCAGGTCGTCGACCGCGACGAGCGCTTCTGCCAGGGCGTGGCTCCGCGAGGCGCCGCGGCCGCGCAGATCCCGGTCGGGTCCGAAGTCGGCGTCGTCACCGAGCGCGAGCTCCTGGCCGCCCAGGCACGTCACGACGTCGACCGGGCTGTCCGGCACGCGAAGGGTGCGCACCAGCGGTGTGAGCCTCGCGACCTCGTCGCGGCTGCCGGCCACGACCCACAAGGTCCATGGCTTCACGGGCTGCGTCATTGCCGGCTTGCCCGCGCGCGCTCGCCCGCCAGCTTGCGGACCTCCTTGTCCTTGTCGGTCCGGGCTATCGCCTCGAGCGCGGCGCGATCGAAGCACCCGAGCTCGGCTCCGGCGTAGACGACCATCCAGCGGACCTCGTGGTCGGGATGCGAGACCAGCGCTGTGATCCGGGCGCAGTCCGCTTGATCGGCGCGCGCGCGGAGCCCGTCGACCGCCGCCACCACCACCCGTGGTGTGGCCGATGCGATGCCCTCCAGCAATGCCTTCCGCGCAGCCGGATCGGTCGACATCCCCAGGGCCACGGCGGCCGTCTGGTTGCCCCGCTCCAGCCCTGCTCTCAAGAGGGGTGTGGATTCCGGTCGCTCGAAGCGACCGAGTATCTCGATGAGGCGATCGTTGTCCGGTTCGGCCTCGGTCGCCTCGAGCACACGGCCATAGGTTCGATCACCGTGCTCGACGAGCCATGCAGCGGCTCGTTCCCTCTCGCGCACGTCCGCGTCGCCCCCGGACTGATCCAGCGCGAAGCGCAGGTGCATCTCGACTTCTTCGTCTCGTCCTTGATCGACCATGGCGTCCTCCGCATGCCGCGCCTGAGGTTGCGGTGCCGAGGCGACGGGCGTCGGCGTGTCGGCCTCGCGCGACGGCGATCGGCCTGCGCATGCCGCGATCGCGACTCCGGCCAGGGCGCATCGTATGACGTACGTCATTGCAGGATGTCCTTGGCATCACCCGGCCCGAATCCGTTTGCGACCGTGACGTGTGCGTTGACACCTTTCTCGAAGGCGGCGAGTGAGATCGCGACGATCCGGGGGTCGATGCGGAACCGCTGGAACAGCCCGCGGAGCAGCGCCTTCGCGACCCGCGGTTCCCATTGCTTGACGATGATGCCGACCCGGTCGGAGATCTCCTTCTGCGACGCTGCGAAGTTGGGATCGCTGGGAACGGTGAACTCGAGCTCCCGCATCTCGGCGTACATCTCGGTCTCCTGATATCCGAAGGCGTCGTACTCGCTGGTCCGCGCTGCCCCGCTCGGCTGCTTGTAGCCGGGCATCTTCGCGGCCGACCGATCGTACAGTCCGAACGCGTACTCCTTGTCGCCGTACTCGCGGTGTCCCCACAGCTCGTGCACCATCAGCGGGAGCGCACGCTCCGGGT
>Ga0111538_10015224_pt1 | contig 10116 bp, 6 predicted proteins | sample SoiMethybrSBSTD1_FD_79669 | JGI IMG/M metagenome (GOLD analysis project Ga0111538, IMG submission 79669) | Bulk soil microbial communities from a Populus tree surrounding site in Tennessee, USA - Soil MetaG P. TD hybrid SBSTD1 (version 2)... | ecosystem: Environmental > Terrestrial > Soil > Tree... | reverse complement strand
TCCTTGTCGTCGGGCGACCACGAGGGCATGAAGTCGTCGGACGGCGCCTTCGTCAGCTGGCGCATCTCGCCGGTGCGCACGTCGAGCAGCCAGATGTTGTAGTCGCTGCCGAGCGGATCGCCGCGATCGGAGGAGAACGCGAGCCGCGTGCCGTCGTGCGACCAGGCTGGCTCGCGATCGTCGAAGGCGCCCCAGGTCAGCTTGCGCTGATTCGATCCATCCGGCGCGATCGACCACAAGTCGTAGCCGCCGTCGCGATAGGCGAAGAAGGTGATCGACTTGCCGTCGGGCGCCCACGTCGGCTGGCGCGCGTCGTTGTAGATGTCGGTGATGCGTTTGGCGGCGCCGCCGGCGGCGGGAATGGTCCAGATGCTGCCTTGCAGGTCGACGGCGAGCGTGCGCCCGTCGGGCGAAACGGCGACGGACATCGAGGTGCCTTCGTGCACCGTCACGTCGACGGTCGGCGCGGGCGCGGCCGGCGCGCCATTCAACGAGGTCACCAGGCCCAGCACGCCGATCGCAAGCGTTCTCCGCCGCATCAAACCGCCTCCAATGGGGAACTTTGCGCGTATTCTACGCGCTGGCGGAGGGGGCACCAGTCCTATTTGGCCGGCTTGCCTGTCAAATTGCCGGCCGGCCCCCAGCGGATCCAAAACGCCGTTCCACCGCGGGTGGACGCGCGGCGGCCAGTTGAAAAAGCGCGCAAAAAAAGCAGGCGGAGCGCGGCGGCTACGCGACGCGGCGGGCGATGACGTCGATGATCCGCTCGCCGTGAAAGCGGCCGTTCTCGATGAAGATTGTGCCGGTGTCAATTCCGGCGACGGCGCCGCCGGCGACGAAGAGCCCCGGCACATTCGTCTCGAAGGTCTGCGGGTCGTAGACGGGCGCCGATCGATCGTTGAGCGCTACGCCGGCGCGGCACAGGAGATCGGTGTCGGCGCGGTAGCCGGTCAGGAGGTACACGGCGTCGGCGGGAATTTCTTCTTCCTTCCCGGCGTCGCCCGCGGGGCACGCCTCGGTCGCGGTATCGCCGGGCGCGTCCTGGCTCTGAGTGCCCGGCACGATCGCCTCGTCGTGGGGGCCCGATCCGACCAGCCGCCCCGCACTCGACCCGGTCGATCTCACCACCACCGAGCTCGGCCGGATCGCCGTCACGCAGGTGTTGAACCGCGCGGCAATCGATCCTTCCTTGATCCGGTTCTCGATGTCCGGACGCACCCAGTACTTGATCGTCTTCTTGAGCGCCGGCGCGCGGTGGACGATCGTGACCTTGGCGCCGGCGCGGTACATTTCGAGCGCCGAGTCGGCTGCCGAGTTGCCGCCGCCGACAATCACGACCCGCTGCTGGAAATGGGGATGCGGCTCGCCGTAGTAGTGGTGCACGTGCGGCAGATCCTCGCCCGGCACGCCGATCATCACCGGATGATCGTAGTAGCCGATGGCCACGATCACGTTGCGCGCGGAGCGCGCGCGCTGGACGCCGCGCGACGACCGAGTTGTCACCACGAACACAGGTTGCTTGTCATCATCCCGATTACCTGCCCGACCCGTTTGACCCGACCCAACCACCCCACCCGCCCCACCCGACCTACCTACTTCTTCAGTCTCGCGCTCGATCGCCATCACTTTCTCGTCGTAGGCGATCTGCAGGTCGTAGGTGCCGGCGACCTTGCGGTAGTACTTCAACGCCTCGGTGCGCGTCGGCTTGTCGAACGGCGAGACGAACGGCAGCCCGCCGATCTCGAGCAGTTCCGGCGTCGTGAAGAACACCATCTGCGGCGGAAAGCGGTAAATCGAATTGACCAGCACGCCCTGCTCGACGATCAGGTAGTCGAGGCTGCGCTGCTTCGCGGCAATCGCCGCCGACAGGCCCGACGGCCCGGCGCCGACGATGATGACGTCCCTCACCGACATGGTCCTTGATAATATCGCGGCCATGAAGAAGTTCTGTGTCGCCGTCTGCCTCGCCGCCGTGGCTGCAGTCCTGCCCGTGCACGGTTATTTTCATAGTGAGCCGGTCACCACCGAGAAGGACCTGCTGAAATTCACATGGATTGCCGATCCGCAGCTGTCGCCCGATGGTTCGACCGTCGCGTTCGTGCGCGTGACGGTGAACGAGCGTGACGACCGCTACGACACGGCGATCTTTGCGGTGCCGTCGAAAGGCGGCGAGGCGCCGCGCCGGCTGACGTCGGGCACGCGCGACACCGCGCCGCGATGGTCGCCCGATGGCAAGCGCCTGGCGTTCGTGCGCGCGTCCGAGCGCGACGGCAAGACGCAGCCAGGCCAGCTCTACGTGCTGGCGATGGACGGCGGCGAGGCGCGGCCGATCACCGAGCTGACCGGCGGCGCCGGCAACCCCGCCTGGTCGCCCGACGGGACGCGCATCGCGTTCACGAGCGCCACGGAGCTCAAGGACCCGAAGAGTGCCGGCGAGGCGAAAACGCCGGGCGAGCGGAAGAGCGACGTGCAGCTGATCACGCGCGCCGTCTACCGCGAGAACGGCAATCCCGGCTACGTCGACACCGAACACCGGACGCATATCTTCACCGTGGCCGGCGTCGGCGCCGACGCGCGGCCCGGGTCACAAAAGCCGGAGGCGCCGGTGCAGGTGACCGACGGCGAGTTCAGCGAGGGTGGCCTGCAGTGGGCGCCGGACGGCTCGAAGATCTACTTCGTCTCGACCCGCGTGCCGGAACCGTATTACGAGGAGAACGGCGCCGAACTGTTCTCGGTGCCGGCGGCGGGCGGCGCGATCGCCAGGGTGGCGGCGATCGAGGGCAGCATCGGCAACATCTCGGTGTCGCCGGATGGATCGCGGATCGCGTTTGTCGGCGAGCTGCGCGGTACACCGATTCGCTCATACAGCCAGACGGATCTGTGGGTGACCGGCGCGACGCCGGGCAGCGCGCCGAAAAACCTGACCGCCGACTACGACTTCGACATCGCCAGCGGCATCGGCGGCGATCAGGCGGCGCCGCGCGGGCAGAATCGCAAGGCGATCGTCTGGGCCAGAGACTCCGCGTCGGTGATTGTCGTCGCCGCCGAGAGAGGCAGCTCGAACCTGAAGCGCGTGTCGATTGCCACCGGCAAGGTCGAGCCGCTGACCACCGGCGAACACGACGTCGTCGCGTTCAGCGCCACGCCGGACGGCTCCACGATCGCCGCGACGCTGTCGACGCAGACCAACATCGGCGACCTGTCGATCCTCGATCTGACGTCGAAGACCGCGCCCGCGCCGATCACGCGCGTCAACGAAGAGCTGTTCAAGGACATCACGCAGAGCCCGCCCGAGGAGATCTGGTACCGGAGCTTCGACGGCAGGAACATTCAGGGCTGGATCCTCAAGCCACCCGACTTCGATCCGTCGAAGAAGTACCCGCTGATTCTCGAGATTCACGGCGGCCCGCATTCCGCCTACGGCAACACCTACACGCACGAGTTCATGTGGATGGCGGCGAAGGGCTACGTGGTGCTGTTCACCAACCCGCGCGGCAGCACGACCTATGGCCAGGAGTTCGGCAACATCATCCAGTACCGCTATCCCGGCGACGACTACAAGGATCTGATGGCCGGCGTCGACGAGGTGCTGAAACGCGGCCACGTCGACGCGAACCGGCTCGGCGTCACCGGCGGCAGCGGCGGCGGCCTCCTGACCAACTGGACGATCACCCAGACGCAGCGCTTCAAGGCGGCGGTCGCGCAGCGCGACATCGCCGACTGGAGCGGGTTCTGGTACACCGCCGACTTCACGCTCTATCAACCGACGTGGTTCCGGAAAGCGCCGTGGGAAGATCCGCAGGACTTCGCGGCGCGCTCGCCGATCACGCACGTCGCGAAGGTGACGACGCCGCTGATGCTGATCAACGGCGACGCCGACTTTCGCACCCCGCCGGCCAACGGCGGCGAGATGATGTTCCGCGCGCTGAAGTATCGCCGCATCCCGACGGTGATGGTCCGCTTCCCGCGCGAGAACCATGAGCTGTCGCGCTCCGGCGAGCCGTGGCATCGGATCGAGCGCCTGCGGCACATCGTCGGCTGGATGGACCAGTGGCTGCAGGGCAAGAAGAACGAGGCGTATACGCAGTAAGAGCGTGCAAGACGGGAAGGCGGGAAGGGCCCCCACGGCGACCGTTCATCCAGGCCGAACCGCCTCTCGTCGGAGTTGTCCCCGAATTCTGCACCCGCGCGGTTAGCCTGCGTCTGGAAGGAGTCTCCATGACGCTACTGCTCACGTTTCTACTCTCACTGTTCTTCGCACCGCAGGAAGCACCCGCCCGCGCGCAGCGATTCGACTATCTGGTCCGCGCCGATTTCTTTGCCGGAGTGGCCGGCGACGAGGCGCGGCTGGCGAAGGCCATCGAGGCCTGCGAGCGCACCCTCGACGCCGATCCGAAGCATCCCGAGGCGCTCGTGTGGCACGGGGCCGGGCTGCTCGTACGGGCCGGGCTCGCCTTCCGCCGCGGCGATATGGCGGCCGGCGGTCCGCTGTTCGATCGCGGGTTGAGCGAGATGACCGAGGCGGTGGCGCTCGCGCCGAACGATCCCGGGGTGCTGATCCCGCGCGGCGCCGTGCTGCTCGAGGCGACGCGGCAGATGCCGCCGGACATGGCGCGGCCGCTGCTCGAATCGGCGGTGCAGAACTACGAGCGCGTGCTCGAAATCCAGGCGCCGATCTTCGCCAGCCTCGGCGATCACCCCAAGGGTGAGCTCCTCTTCGGCCTCGCCGACGGATGGAGCCGGCTGGGCGATCGCGAGAAAGCGCGGCGCTACTTCGATCGGTTGATCGCCGACGCGCCGACCTCGGGTCAGGCGCCGAAGGCACGCGAGTGGATCGCCACCGGCACGATCCCGAAGTCGAACGGCGCGAGCTGCGTTGGATGCCACAAGTAAACCGGCGCCGCGGCCGCCGCTACTGGGGCCGCATCCTCCTCGCCAACTTCGCCGGCGCGCTGGCCGTCATCGGCGTCAGCGGCGGCTTCGCGCCGGGCGTGCGGTTGATCGCGCTGGTGCGCGCGCTCGCGGTGTCGATGGTCTATGCGAACATCATCGGCACGCTCCTCGCGCTGACGATGCCGCGGGTTGCCGGCCGGTGCTGGGAGCGGCCGGCGCGTTCTCGATGGGCGGTGCTGCTGGCGTCGATGGCCGTCGTCACCATCGCCGGCACGTTCGTCGCGAACGTGCTGCTGTACGCGGTCGGCTATGTGCCGCGCGGCCGCTTCATCGAATGGATGCTTGGCGGCATCAGCACCGCGCTGGTCATCTCGCTGATCATCGGCGTCTCGGTCACCGCCTACGAATCGCTGCGCGGCCAACTCGACGACGCGATGGTGGCGCTGAGGACGAAAGAGCGCGACGAGGCGGAGGCGCGGCGCCTCGCCGCCGAGGCGCAGCTGGCCTCGATCGAATCGCGGGTGCAGCCGCACTTCCTCTTCAACACGCTCAACTCGATCGCGGCGCTCGTCCACGACGATCCGGCCGGCGCCGAGCGGATGACCGGTCAGCTGGCGGCGCTGCTCCGCTCCGCGCTCGACAGCACGGCGACGCCGCTCGTGACGCTCGATGACGAACTGCGGGTCGTGCGCGCCTACCTGGATATCGAGCGCGTCCGGTTCGGCGATCGGCTGCGCTATACGGTGGCGGTGCCGGAGGGCGCGGGCCAGAAACTGGTGCCGCGGATGGCGGTGCAGACGCTGGTCGAGAACAGCGTGAAGTTCGCGGTGTCGCCGCGGCGCGAGGGCGCGGCGATCACGGTTCGCGCCAGCCTGGCGGCCGGCCTCATCGTGCTGACCGTCGAGGACGATGGGCCGGGGTTCGATGCCGGCAAGCGTCCCGCCGGCCACGGCCTGGACCTGCTCGCCGGCCGCCTGGCGATGCTCTTCGGGGATCAGGCGTCGATGCGCGTCGACAGCCAGCCCGGCCGGACGGCCGTGACCCTCGCGGTGCCGCAGACGGTGCCCGGCACCGTGCCGCAGACGGTGCCGCAGACCGTGCCCGGCACCGTGCGCGGCACCGGGGACACCGACCGCTGACGCCGATGCGCGCCTACCTGGTCGACGACGAACGGTTGGCCGTCGAAAGGCTGAAGCGGCTGCTCGAAGCAACCGGCCGGGTAACAATCGTCGGCAGCGCGACCGACCCCGAGGAAGCGTTGGAATTTCTGCGTACCAAGCCGGTCGACGTCCTCTTCCTCGACATTCAGATGCCCGGCCTCACCGGCTTCGAGCTCCTCGAGCAGCTTGCGACCGACGTCGCCGTCGTGTTCACCACCGCATACGATCGCTATGCGATCGAGGCGTTTGCCGTGAACTCGATCGACTACCTGCTGAAGCCGATCGACCCCGAGCGCCTCGACAAGGCGCTCGACAAGCTGGCGCGGTTTGCCGGCCAGCCGCCGCCGGACGTCCGCGCGCTGGCGCGCGAGCTCGCCGCCGAGCTGGCGCCCAACCGCCGCCTCGAACGGATCGCGTCGCGCGTCGGCGAGCGCACGACGGTGCTCGATGTCGCCCGCATCGGACACTTCGCCGCCCGGGACAAGCTGAGCTTCGCGGTCGTCAACGGCAGGGAGCACGTCATCGACTACACGCTGAACGAGCTCGAAGCGAGGCTCGATCCGCGCCGCTTCGCCCGCATTCACCGCGGGACGATCGTCAACCTGGCGTTCGTCCAGGAGCTCTTTCCCGCTGTTGACGGCGGCGTGCTCGTTCGCTTGAAAGATGAGCAGAAGACGGAGCTGTCCGTGGCGCGCGATCGCGTCAGGGAGTTGAAGACGCGGCTGGGAATCTGACCGCGTCAATCGGGGCCGGGAGCTAGGGGGAGCTAGGGGCTGGGGGCCGACCAAGGCCGGCCCCTACGGGCGATCAAACTTCGACGCCTTACAGCCGTAGGGGCGGAGCTTGCTCCGCCCCGAAGCCAGCCCCCAGCCCCTACTCGCGCGCGAAGCTCAGTCGATCGAGCCCGACGCGCCCGTTGCTGATCACGAGCAGCGGATCCTGCAGCGTCGAGATGTTTTCGAGCGGATTGTGCTCGACGGCGATGAGATCGGCGTCGAAGCCGCGTTCCAGCACGCCGATCGCTTTCTCCATCCGCAGCATCTCGGCGCTGACGATCGTCGCCGACTGCAGCGCCTGGAGCGGCGTCATCCCCATCTCGACGAAGTGCGCGAGCTCCTGGCTGATCCGCGTCAGGCTGTTGCGGCCGTAGCTGGTGTCGCTGCCGGCGACGATCTTCACGCCGAGCTTCTGGGCGCGGACCACGGTTTCGCGCAGCCGCGGCAGCATGTGCTGGCCGCGGACGCGCAGCGCCGGCACATCGTAGTCGCCCCCGGCCTCGGTCAGGTCGACGACCGTCGTGTAGGTCGGATCGAGGAACGTGCCGCGCTCCTTCATCAGCCGCAGGGTCGCTTCGGACAGATACGTGCCGTGCTCGATGCTGCGGACGCCGGCCTTGACCGCCGCCATCGCGCCTTCGTCGCCGTGGGCGTGCGCTTGGACCGGCACGTTCCGCGTCGCCGCCTCCTGAACGATGGCGCGAATCTCGTCCTCGGTGTAGACCTGCTTGCGCGGATCGGTGTCGGCGGTGCCGGCCCGCTCGGTTGCGAGAATCTTGATCCAGGCGACGCCGTGCGACAGGTTGAGCTGGACGGCGCGGCGCATCTTCTCGATCGTCGTCACCCCCGACATCAAATCGGCGTAAGGCGGATCCGAGAGAAACGCCTCCTCCGCAATCCGGGGCCGCACGTGATAGCCGGCGGGGACGACGTCGGGACCGGCGACGGCGCCGCTCTTCACCAGACTATGGAAGCCGACGTCGGCGTAGAACGACACCCCGGCGCTCCTCACCGTCGTCACACCCGATTCCAGCGCGCGCCGGAACGACTCGAAGTCGGCGGCGTGCGTGTGCGCGTCGATCAGTCCCGGCACCACGTACTTCGCCTTCACGTCGATCGCGCGCACGCCCGAAGGCGCCGATCCTGATCCAATCGAATCGATCCGGCCGTTGCGGATCAGCAGCAGCGCATTCGGCGTGACTCGTCCGTCGCGCACGTTGACGAGGTTCGCGTTGACGATCGCGATCGCATCCGCGCTCGGCGAGGCAGGCGGTTGGATCGCGCCGGATGAGAGGCCGGCGACGGCGAAAATTGCCGCCGCTACGCTGAGCTGTCGGGTCATTGGGAAGCCTTTCCTGGGCGCGAATTATAGGCGACCGGAGCGGTCGGGTATGACCGTCCAGCCCGTCAATCTGCCCGCTCGGTGCACCAGCGGCCCGTTGGCTGAAAATGTAATCGGCCCAAATCTTTTCTCCACTATGCTTTACAGGATTTTCTGGGCCTCCAATGGCCAGACTGTGAGGAGTTGAGAAGATGCACGCGCCCATCAAGTACTTCGAGAAGGGGCTCTCGATCGCCGCCAACGGTGCATGGACGGTCTTCAATGGTTTGAACCGGATCAACCAGAACCCGTCGTTCACACCCAAATGGTCGGACAAGCCGCTGTTGAAGTCCTGGGAAAAAACCAAGCCGCCGCTGGGCTGGCCGCGTGAAACCGACTCGCTCTGTCCGGTGTGCACGCGGGAGGCGCGCCAGGCGATTCTCGACGGCAAGAAAGACGTCAGCGTGCTGCTGAACGAGAAGGTCGGCGAGATCAAGGCGACCATCCTCGAACGCGACGGCAAGATCCTGATGGTGAAGGACTGCCCGATTCACGGCCACTTCGAGGACGTGATGGCGATCGACACGGCGTTCTTCAAGCACCTCGAGGAAGTGTTCCCCGGCCGCGACATCCGCGCCCACAACGACGAGACGCTCCACAACCACGGCAGCAGCACCATCAAGCACGGCCGTGGCTCGGTGCTCACGGTCGACCTCACCAACCGCTGCAACATGATGTGCGACCCGTGCTTCATGGACGCGAACCAGGTGGGGTTCGTGCATGAGCTTTCGTGGGAAGACATCAAGACGGTGCTCGACAACGCCATCAGCATCAAGCCGCGCCGGCAGATGTCGGTCCAGTTCTCCGGCGGCGAGCCGACGATCTCGCCCTACTTCATCGACGCCGTCCGCTACGCGCGCAAGGTTGGCTACAACAGCGTCCAGGCGGCAACCAACGGCATCGAGTTCGCGAAGCGGCCCGAGTTCGCCAAGGAGGCCGCCGAGGCCGGGCTGCGCTATGCCTATCTCCAGTTCGACGGCATCGGCAACGCCGCCAACTCGCACCGCCGCGTCGGCAACCTGTTCGACGTCAAGCTGCGGGCGATCGAGAACCTCTACAATGCCGGCGTCGACATCGTCCCGGTGGTGACGATCGTCAACGGCGTCAACAACGAGCAGGTCGGTCGGATCATCGAGTTCGCGCTCGACAACCCGAAGAAGATCAACTTCCTGTCGTTCCAGCCGGTGAGCTTCACCGGCCGCGACGAGGAAGTGACGCCGGAGCGCCGCGCCGCGCAGCGCTATACCCTCTCGCACCTCGCCCACGACGTGAAGAACCAGACCGGCATCGGCGAGCCGGTGCGCGACTGGTTCCCGATTTCCTTCATGGGCAGCTTCACCGACTGGGCCGACGTCACCCACGGCGCCGAGAAAGAATTCGGACAGCTGACCTGCGGCTGCCACCCGAACTGCGGCGTCGGCATGGGAATCATGATCGACAAGGAAACCAAGGAAGCCGTGCCGGTGACGCAGTTCCTCAAGGTCGAGCAGCTCGCCAAGGACTTCGCCTCGGTCAGCGACGCGGGCCGCGGACGCTTCCTCTCGATCTTTGGCGTTGCCCTCGCGCTGGTGCGCAATTACGACTCGTTCCAGTCGCCGACGCATTTCAAGCTGACCGACCTCTTGAAGAAGTTCGACAAGACGTTCGGCGGCACGAAGAAGGCGGAATCGGGCGCCTACGGCAAGACCAGCGGCGACCGGACGATGCAGGACATCGCGAAGCGGCGCGCCGACCGCTGGAACTTCCTGTTCATCGCCGGGATGTGGTTCCAGGATCTCTTCAACTACGACTTTCGCCGTACCGAGATGTGCGTGATTCCCTACGGGACACAGGAAGGCGAGATTTCATTCTGCGCTTATAACACCGGCGTGGGCTGGCGCCAGATCATTGAGAACATGCACAAGAC
>Ga0111538_10015223_pt1 | contig 10116 bp, 5 predicted proteins | sample SoiMethybrSBSTD1_FD_79669 | JGI IMG/M metagenome (GOLD analysis project Ga0111538, IMG submission 79669) | Bulk soil microbial communities from a Populus tree surrounding site in Tennessee, USA - Soil MetaG P. TD hybrid SBSTD1 (version 2)... | ecosystem: Environmental > Terrestrial > Soil > Tree... | reverse complement strand
TGGCGCCGACGTGGAGCTTCCACGTCTTGGTCGCGGCGGTGGGCGCCACCGTCTCCAGGACGGTGGTGTCCCAGTGCGTGGCCGGACGGCTGGAGGCGGTGATGTTCAAGGCGTAGCAGTCGCTCCCGCAGCTGGCCGTGCCGCCGGGTCCGATGGTGCCGTAATCGGCGGCCGCGTCGGTGATGGTGTAGGTGGGCCCGGCCGGCCCGGTGAAGTTGGTGAGGGCACCGGTCACGGCCAGGGCCATGGCGCCGGTGTTCCGCCAGCGGGGCGCCATGACGACCGTCTCGCCCGGCTCGAAGACGCCGTTGCCGGCGGCGTCGATCAGCAGGGACGCGGGGGCGCTGGCCACGCTGCGGAGGATGACGAGGGCGTTGTCCAGCCCCGAGGGGGGAAGGCCGATGGCGGCGGCGACGTCCGGCCGGCCGTCGTCGTTGAAGTCGGCCACGGTGCCCCGAAAGGGCGTGTTCCCGATGCCGTAGCGCTGCTGGGGAAGCAGGGCGCCGCTGCCCGGGTTCAGGAACACCGAGATGTCGTTCGAGGCGTAGTTGAACGCCAGCAGGTCGACGTGGCCGTCGCCGTCGAAGTCGGCCACGTCGAGGTCGTCGCTGATGCGGAGCGACTCCGCCGTGTTCGAGCCGCGCTGGGTCTGGGCCGGAGCGAAGAGGCCGCCGCCCAGGCTCAGGGCCGTCGCCACCTCGACCTCGAAGACCTCGGTCTGGCTGAGGACCATCCCCACATCCGGCCTGCCGTCGCCGTTGAAGTCGGCCAGGGCGAACTTGTAGGGGCTGGTGCTGCTGATCACCGGCGCCCCGAACGAGAAGCCGCCGTTGTTCGGGATGACGCCCATGCCCAGGGACAGGGCGGTCACGAGGTCGAGGCGGCCGTCGCCGTTCATGTCGGCCCCCGCCATGCCGCGGGCGAAGCCGGCGCTCGAGACCAGGGTGGCGGCGAGGGCGAAGGCCTGGTTGCCGTCGTTGCGGAACACGAAGATGCGCGGCTGCGGCACGCTGGGGCATCCCTGCTCCTCGGTCAGGACCACGTCGCGATCGCCGTCGCCGTCGAGGTCGAAGGCGTCGATCGAGCCTTGGCCGCAGGAGCCCACCGGATGGACGACGATGGGAGCGAACGTGCCGTCGCCGTTGTTGAGGGCGGTGCCGAAGTTGTAGGGCGGGAAGTCGTCGTCGGGCGCCAGCAGCAGGTCGACGAAGCCGTCGCCGTTGAGGTCGCGCAGCTTGATGTCGCCGAAGTTCCGCGGGGGCGGGTAGGTGTACGACGCGCCGGGCACGAACGTGCCGTCGCCGTTGTTCTTCAGCACCATGATCACGGCGTCGTTGGAGGCGATGTTGGCCTGGTTGTTGGTCACGATGTCGACGTCGCCGTCGTGATCGATGTCCGCGCTCTCGACGGCGTCGGTCAGCTGGGCCAGCGGGTAGCGGGTCGGGACGCGGAAGCTGCCGCTGCCCGGGTTGGCGTGGACGGTCAGCGCGGCCGAGAACCCCCCCACGGTCGCCACGTCCGCGTCACCGTCGCCGTCGGCGTCGAAAGCGGCCGCGGCGTAGGTCCACTGCTCCGCCTCGTAGTAGGCGGGGGTGCCGAACGAGCCCGTCCCGTTCGAGGGCAGGACCACGTAGCCGTCGATCGCCCGTCCCGAGGGCGTGCTGGCGATCACGTCCGCGAAGCCGTCGCCGTTGAGGTCCGCGGTCGCCAGCGACCAGGGATCGGGGACGAAGTTGCCCATGAGGTAGACCTCGTGGCCGCCGAACGTCCCCTGGCCGTTGTTGCGCCGGACGGTGAAGGCGCCGCTGACCACGCTGCCGCTCTCGTAGGCCCCGCCGCTGATCAGGTCGGCATCGCCGTCGTTGTCGAGGTCCCGCAGGGCCACGCGGGTGCGCGCGGTGGGGAAGGAGCCGGGCGCGGCCTCGTAGGCCACCGGCGGGGAGAAGCCTCCGCTCCCGTCGCCGCGGAGGATGGCCAGGTAGGTCACGTTGGTGTCCTGGAACCCGCCCACCGCCAGGTCCAGGTGGCCGTCGCCGTTGACGTCGCCGGCGGCCAGGTCCTCCACGCGCATCCCCAGCGCGATGTCCGCCCGGGGCAGGAACCCGGCGCTGGCGCCCGTCTGCCCGTTGTGCTCGAGGAAGGAGACGGTCCGCGCGCCGAAGGCGTAGTTGGCGGTGGCCACGTCGGGCTTGCCGTCGCCGGTGAAGTCGGCGACCAGGATTCCGACCGGCGCCGGGCCGGTGGCGAACTCGACGGGCGGGGCCAGCGTGCCGTCGCCGCCGTTCCGCCACACGAGCAGGCTCGCCCCGTCGTCGTTCGCACCCCGAATGGTGGCGAAGGCGTCGCGGTCGCCGTCCCCGTCGAAGTCGGCCAGCGCCACCTCGCCCACGGACCGGTTCTGCGCCAGGGCGTAGTAGACGGGTGGCAGGTAGGTGCCGTCCCCGCGGTTCTTCAGGACGGAGACGCCGGGGCCACCGAAGAAGCTCTGCCCGACCAGCACGTCCTGGTCCCCGTCGCCGTCGAGATCGCCGGCGGCCAGTGAGTTCGGAAGGAAGCCCTGCGGAAGGCGCCCGGTCACGAAGGCGTGCCAGGGCGCGTCGGGCCACAGGCTCTGGGCAGGCGCCGGCGACGCCCCCAGGATCAGCGAGGCCAGCGCGCCCGCGGTCGCAAGACGAATACCGACAGCCCGGCGCCCGATCCTCATGTGGACCCCCTCTCGCTCTACCTGCTCCTAACGCGAGAATGCGGCGCGAGAACGGTCACCGGGGCCCGACTCACTTGAGCGCCTTCGCGCGGTAGGCGGCCGCCGCCGCGGCGTTGCCCTGGGCGTCGTAGAACGAGACCAGCTCCTCCAGCGCGGCCGCGGTCTTGCCGCTCTGCGCTCCGCGCCCGCGCAGCAGTCCCTCGTACCCGCTCACCAGCAGGGGCTCGGCTTCCTGCGGCTTCCGGCGCGCCACCAGGCAGGCGCCCAGCCGGCTCTCGGCCTCCGCGATGCGCCAGTTGCCGGCGGGCAGCGCCCTGGCCAGGATGGCCCGGCCCCTGCGCAGGAGCTCCTCGGCCTCCTCGCCCGCACCGGCGGCCAGGCGGATCGAACCCAGCGTCACCAGGGAGGCGCCAAAGTCGGCGTGGTCCTCGCCCAGCGCCTTGCGGCGTATCTGCATGGCCTCGCGCGCCAGCGCCTCGGCCCTTCCGGCATCGTGCTGGGCGAGCGACACGTCCGCCAGGTGGGCCAGGACGACCGCGTTGCGCGGATGTTCGGGGCCGAGGACCTTGCGCTGGACGCGCAGCGCTTCCTCGTAGAGCGCCCGCGCCTCCTGGAGGTCGCCCTTCTGCTCCCGCAGGTCCCCGAGGCTGCCGAGGCTCATCGCCACCTGCTCGTGATCGGGACCGAAGAGCCGGCGGCGCATCTCGAGCGCCTCGCGCGCGGTCGCGATCGCGCCGTCGTAGTCGCCTCGCCCCCGGAGTATCGACGCCAGGTTGCTGAGCTGCAGCGCGATGTCCGGGTGCTCCGTGCCGTAGAGCTTGCGTGTGATGCCCAGCGCCTCGCGGGCCAGGGTCTCCGCTTCGGCGAAGCGGCCCTCGTCCACCAGCACGACGGCCAGGTTGTTGACCTGGCGGGCCAGGCTCGGGTGCACCGGCCCGAATACACGGCGGCCGATGGCCAGCGCCTCGCGGTGGGAGGCTTCCGCTTCGGGGAGCTTCCCGCTCCTGCGCAGCACGGAGCCGAGGTTGCTCAGGTCGCCGGACACGCTCTGGTGGGCGTTCCCATGGGCCCGGCGGTGGATGACCAGCGCCTCGCGAAGCACCGCCTCGGCCTCCGGATTCTTCGCCCGCGCGATGAGCGTCGCGCTCAGGTCGTTCAGGGCGTCGCCCACCCGGGCGTCTTCACCGCCTAGCTGCGCGCGGAGGATGCCGAGGGCCTGCCGCTGGCCCGCTTCGGCCGCGGCGAACTCGCCGCGATCCTGGTCCAGCACGGCGAGCGCCAGCAGGCTCTCGGCCACGGCCAGGTGCGAGGGGCCATACAGCTTCTGGCGCAGCGACAGCGACTGCTGGAGGAGCGGCTGGGCGCGCTCCCGCAGCCCCAGGCTCTGGTAGACCCGGCCGATGACGAGGGCCAGCGCCGCCTGCGTGTCGGGCTGGTCCTCGAGCTCGGCCATCGTCCGCGCGGCACCCTTGTCCAGGATCTCGCGCGCCGTCAGCTTCTCCCCGCGGGCCTCGCTGGGCTCGGAGCCCGCGAACACCTGTTCGAGGAAGTGCGTGAGCTTCACGGCCTTGTCGCGCTCGGCCCGGATCTCGTCGCGCTGGCGGGCGAGCCGCACCGCCTGCACGGTCATGCTGGCCGCCAGGCCGAGGATCATGGCCAGGCCCAGGGCGGCCGCCGCCACTCCCGCTCGATGGCGGCCCACGAACTTGCGCGCGCGGTAGCCGAGCGTGTCCGGCTGCGCCATCACGGCCAGGCGCTCACGGTGGCGCCGCAGGTCCTCGGACAGGAGGCCGACCGATGCGTAGCGGCGCGCGGGCTCCTTGCGCAGCGCCATGAGGACGATGTTGTCGAGGTCGCCCCGCAGCTTCCGGCGCAGCTGCGGGAGGCGCAGGCCGTGCGCTTCGCTGCTGACGGCCGTGCTGGGCCGCACGGGGTCCTGCTCCACGACGGCGCGCTGGAGCGCATCCGAGCGCGTCCCGGGCAGCCGGTAGGGCAGCTGGCCCGTCAGCAGGACGTACAGCAGCACACCCAGGGAATAGACGTCGGTGGCCGTCGTGACGGCGCCCCCCTCGACCTGTTCCGGGCTGGCGTACTGGGGCGTCATCAGCCGCAGGCCGGTGGCCGTGGGCTCGATGGCGCCGGGGAGCTGCGTGCCTTCGAGGAGCTTGGCGATGCCGAAGTCGAGGAGACGCGGCACGCCGTCGGCCGTGACCAGGATGTTCGAGGGCTTGATGTCGCGGTGGACCACCAGGTTCTGGTGCGCGTACTGCACGGCGGTGCAGACCTGGCGGAAGAGGTCGATGCGGGCGTCCAGGCCCAGGCGGTGCTGGTCGCAGTACTGGTCGAGGGGCGCGCCCTCGATGTACTCCATCACCAGGAACGGCCGGCCGTCGTCGGTCGTCCCCCCATCGAGAAGGCGCGCGATGCCCGGATGGTCGAGCGAGGCCAGTATCTGGCGTTCCGCGCGGAAGCGGGCGGCGAGGTCGGCGCGCTCCGCCCCGTAGCCCAGCACCTTCAGGGCGACCTGCTGCTGGTAGGCGTCGTCGGCGCGCACGGCCAGGTACACGGTGCTCATGCCGCCCTCGCCGAGCCTGGCCTCCACCCGGTAATGGCCGACCCGCTGGCCGACCAGTGACGGCGGCGGCGCCGGCGGGGCCGCCGCGGAAGCGACAGGCCGCGCCAGGAACCCGGCCGCCTTCTCGTCGGCCGCGAGCAGCGACTCGACCTCGCCCCGCATCTCTGGATCGTCGCCACAGGCGCGGGCCAGGAAGGCCGCCCGCTCCTCCGCGGGCAGCAGCGCGGCCTCGTCGAAGAGCGCCTCGATGCGGTCCCAGCGGCCCGCAACCGCCATCATCACGCCCCTCGCCCGCTCAGGCGCCGATAGAGCCAGGCCTTGGCGATGCGGAAGCGGCGCCGCACGGTGGCGTCCGAGACGCCCAGCACCGCCGCGATCTCGTCGTGGTCCAGGCCGCCGAAGAAGCGCAGCTCCACGATCCGGGCCAGCTCCGCATTCTCCTGCGCGAGCTCGCCGAGCGCCTCGTCCACCGCGACGATCCCCGCGTCGCCGTCCGCGGCCGGGTCCGGCACCTCGTCGAGCACCAGCGGCCGCCGGCCGCTCCCGTGCTTGACGGCGGAGCGCCGGCGCGCGTGGTCGGTCAGGATGCGCCGCATCATCTGGGCGGCGATGCCGAAGAAGTGTGCGCGGTTCTGCCAGTCCACGTGGCGCTGGCCGATCAGGCGCAGGAAGGCCTCGTGGATGAGGTCGTGCGTCTGCAGCGTGAGGCCGGCGCTCTCGTGGTTGAGGGAGCGCCCGGCCAGGCGCCGCAATTCGTTGTAGACGAGGGACGCGAGCGCGTCCAGGGCCTGGTCGTCACCCCCGCGCCACCGGACGAGGAGCTGCGTCACGTCGTGGCGCGGCTCGTCCCTCAGGGTCCCGTCGCTCTGCGATTCGTCGCTCATCGGGCTTGGCCTGAAAGGGGCCCGTTCAGGCCATTGTAGCGCCGCCGTCCGAGGGCGGCCGGCCGTCAGCGGCTCAGTCGCCGGAGGAGCGGCACGGCCAGCAGCGATGACACGTCCCGTGGATCCACGGCGGTGCGGCGCTGGCTTCGATCGAAGTGATAGACCCGGCCCGTCACTGCCCCGCGAATGCTCAGGGCCGTCGCCCCGACGTACTCGAACAGCGTCGAAGAGGACGGCTGCCCCGGCCGCGAGCGGCCAGCCCCGGGCGAACCCTGAGCCTCGGTAACGGTGCCTCCACGTCTGCCGCAGCACATATCAGCGCTCCTCGTCCTCGTAGACGGCTGCCGTCGGGTCGGTTGGTCGCGCGGTCGCCCGCTCGAGCAGGATGGCGGCGGCGGACAGGGCAAGCCACAGAGCGGCCCCGTCGCGCCAGCCGTCCGCCAGGGAGAAGGCGGCGGGAGCCGCCACCCAGAGGCTCAGGCAGTAGAAGCAATCCACCAGCGTTCCCCAGAAGCCCGAGCCAAGAAGGCCGCGGAGGCGGCCCAGCACGTTTGCCGGTCCGGCCTCCGCGGCCAGGAGATGGGTGATGCGCCACACGACCAGGGTTCCGATCAGGAAGCCTTCAGCTCCGTGGCGCATCGCCCTTGACCCTCGTGACCCCGGCTACTCCTCCTCCTCCCCCTCGAGGCAGAAGCCCACGTCCCGGGGCGTGCACAGGTGATTGCCGGTGCTGTCGTAGTTGGTGCGGTCGCAGGCCCAGAGCCGCACCACATAGCCGCAGGCAGCCATGTCTTTGGTGTCCAACGTCCAGGTCCCGGACTCGCCGATGGTGGGCACCACCGGGAAGGAACGGGCGCCCGGATCGACGACGGCGCCGTTCGCCGGCTCGTCCGGGATCACATCCAGTGAGAAGCCGCCAAAGTGCTGGTTGGTCGAGCTGGTGCCGGCGTCGTGCACCTCGTAGCTGCCCTCGATGACCGCTCCCACCTTGAACTTGCCGCAGTCGCTGGCGGGAAGGGTCTCCCCGTTGAACGTGACGCTGGTGATGGCCAGGTCAGCGGTGGGCGCCGTGTTGTCCACGCGGACCTTGACCTCCTGGAACCCAGGGAAGACGGTGGGCGGACTCGTCGAGGGGTCCTTGGCGGTGATGCGGATCTTCCAGAGGCCCTCCATCGAAGAGGTCGTCGCCCAGACCGCGAGCTGGTCCTGCACCAGGTTCCGCGTCAGGCCACCCTTCACGTCCTCCAGGTATTCGTACCAGCCGTCGCCCAGGCCGTCGCCATCGTCCGAGGCGGTGAGGGTCCGGTCGCACACCACGTCGAAGCCGCCGCCGGGGTCGCAGTCGATGGGCACGCCGAACGCCGCTTCGGAGATCTTCACCGGAACCTGGTTGGTCAGGGGATGCCAGTCGTCGGCGCCGGCCGGGCTCACCTCGACCTTGTACTTGAACCGCGCCGCTCCTCCGCCGAAGGAGTCGGGAGGATCGCCGATGCGTCCGCTGATCTTGATGGCGCCCCCGAACGGGCTCTGATCGACGTTGAACGAGGCCCCTACGCCGGGGCCGCTGCCCAGGCCGGTGACCGGATCGATGTCGTCCACTCCCAGGTTGCCCACCGTCTCGATCACCGGGATGTGCCCGGCCAGCACACCGGTGCGGAGCACCACCCGGCACTCCTCGCGGTTGCCCCAGGTGGGCACGTAGCCCGGGTTTCCGGGGGGCGGGGCCGTCTGCCAGGACAAGATGGCGCGCACGCGCACCAGGCGGGGGCCGGCCAGGCAGGAGACGATGCGCTGGCTGAGGTCGGTCTTCAGGAAGACGGCATACTTCACGCCCTCGGCGGGAATCGTGGCCAGGTCGTGGACGCGCACGCTGGTGGTGCCCATGTAGGTGAAGCCGCCGCCGTCGGCGAAGTCGATCCAGAAGGCCACGTATTCCACCGAGCCTCGAGTGCACGTCCCGCCGGAGTAGCCGCTCTTCTTCTTGAGGGTGAGGACGGCCTCCAGCATGTCCTGTGAGGGGAGCAGGCCCACGCAGCTCAGCTCCTCGAAGCTGGTGTCGCCGTCGGTGGCGATCTGCAGCTTGTTGAAGAGATCGGCGATCTCCTTGGCGTCCAGGCCCAGGTCGAGCAGCGGCGTCTTACCGCCGCCGGCAAAGACCTCGGCCGCGGCCGGGGCCTGCAGGAGGTGCTGCGCCTCGGCAAAGGCGAAGCGGTGCGCCGGGACCTCCTGGCCGCGGTAGAGGGCCCTCTTCTCGGGGACGCTCAGCACCTGCGGCGCGGCGGCCTTGAGCGGGACCTGCGGATCGAGATGCTGGACGATGGGTCCGATCGGGTCCGGGAGCTTCACCTTGGCCAGCGTCAGCTCCTTGACCAGGTCGCCCAGGGGCAGGAAGAGCCGCGGCCGGATGACCACCTGGACCGTGCGCTGGTTCCCATAGACGGGGATGAAGCCGGGGTCGTTGGCGGGGGGAGCCACGTCCCACGAGAGGATGGCCCGCACCTTGACGATGTTCTCCGCGGAGCAGAACTTCCGGAAGGGCTCGAAGTCCAGCTTCACCGCGTAGCACAGGGGCTTGTCGCCGGGGATGTCGTGGACGGCGACGCTCGCCACTCCCACGTCGTGCCACACGCCGTTGTCGTGAAGGTCGACGTAGAAGCGGACGTATTCGCGCGAGCCCGGGCTGCAGATGTTGCCGCCATAGCCCGTGGCGAGCTTGACGTTGATCACCGCTTCCAGGCGGTCGTGGGCCGGGTTGAGCCCCACGCAGGCCAGCTCTTCGAAGCTGGTGTTGCTGTGCAGGACCTTGATCGGCTTGAACGGGCTCTTCGGCAGGTTGCCGAAGTAGTTGGGGTTGCCCAGGAGGAGAGCCCGGAATTGTGCCCGCTCGCGCGGAATCGCCACCCCTGCCGCCTCCGCATCCGGCGTGCGGCCTCCTTTGGCCTTGCCTTCTTCTGACTTCATCTTCTCCTCCGCTCGATGAGGGCTCACATGCCCACACGGGAGGTAGTGACGGGAGCGGGGTCACCGTTGCACCGGCCCTGGGACCGGAAACCTGAACCGCCGCCGCGGCCGGCGCGTATCCGGGGAGGTGCTCCTCCTCCGCCTCTTCTGGAATGGGCGCGAACGGCGCCTGCGGGTGTTCGTGCGCCTCGTGGCGCAGGCGGTCCTGGCCCTGGCCCTGGGCCTCCTGCCCATCCTCCTGGTCGCCGAGCCGCTGACGGCGCTGCACCGGCGCGGCCACTTCCTGGCCTCGCTGGCCAAGGAGCCGTACGACCGGGTCATCAACATGGTGGTGGGCCCGCTCGTCACGATGGGCGTGCTGGCCAGCGTCGTGCTGGCGGCGCGCTTCATCGACCGCCGCCGCCCGGCCGAGCTGGGACTCGCGCCGCGGGGTTCGGCCGGGGAGCTGGCGCTCGGCGCGGCGCTGGGCGCGGCGCTGATGGCGGGGGTCTTCGCCTGCGAATACGCGTTCGGCTGGGCGCGGCCGCTACGGCTGTTCGAGGTGCGCGTGGCCGGCGTCTCGCTCGGCATGGCCCTCGCGTTCACCGCGGTGAAGGCGCTGTGCGTGGCGCCCATGGAGGAGGCGGTCTCGCGCGGGTACCACATCGTGAACCTGGCCGAGGCCTTCGAGCGGCGGCTGGGGAGGGGGCGCGCGCTGGGCCTGGCCGCCGTCGTTTCCTCGATCGTCTTCGCGCTGCTGCACGGCGGCACGGCGAACCTGTCGCCGCTGAGCCTCCTGGGCCTTTTCGTCAACGGCCTCCTGCTGGCGGCCGGCTTCCTGTTCAGCGGGCGCCTGGCCCTCTCCATCGGGCTGCATGCGGCCTGGAACTTCACCCAGGGCGCCGTGTTCGGGTTCGCGGTCAGCGGCGACCTGGAGGGCGCCAGCCTCCTCTCGCCGACCGTCAGCGGGCCCGTGCTGCTCACCGGCGGCGCCTACGGTCCCGAAGGGGGCC
>Ga0111538_10015220_pt1 | contig 10118 bp, 7 predicted proteins | sample SoiMethybrSBSTD1_FD_79669 | JGI IMG/M metagenome (GOLD analysis project Ga0111538, IMG submission 79669) | Bulk soil microbial communities from a Populus tree surrounding site in Tennessee, USA - Soil MetaG P. TD hybrid SBSTD1 (version 2)... | ecosystem: Environmental > Terrestrial > Soil > Tree... | reverse complement strand
GTTCGACCGCCGGCTGGGTGTTTATCTCCGCACGCTTGTCGCCGATATTGCATCACCGGAAGAGGCCGGCGAAAAATTTCCGCAGTCATTGGGCGAGCCGCTGTTCGAGTTACCTCTATCGGGCTGGTACTGGCAGGTAACGCGCGTCGATTCGGGCAAGACCGAAGTTCGATCGTCGCGTTCGTTGTGGGATGGCGGCTTGCCGCACTTGCGGGACCAGGGCATTGCCGGCAGTGCGGACGGCTCGCGCGCCGGATACGTGGGCGGACCGGAAGATCAGCGCCTGCGCCTTGTCGAGCGCAATGTCGATCTGGGCGACGAAGGACACTACCTTGTCGCCATAGCTGGCGATGCTGCAGAAATTTCGGAAGAAACTCGCTCGTTCGATAAGGCACTGATCATCACATTTTTCATTCTTGCGGCAGTCCTGCTTCTTACGACGACATTTCAGGTCCGGTTCGGCCTTGCCCCGCTCAAACGCATCACTGATGGACTGGCCGCCATCCGATCCGGCAGTGCCGAGCGTCTGACCGGAAAATTCCCCGAGGAGATTGCGCCGCTAGCTCGCGAAACGAACGCTTTGATCGAGACCAACAGGGAGATTGTCGAGCGAGCACGGACGCATGTCGGAAATCTGGCGCATGCACTGAAAACTCCTCTCTCCGTGATGGTGAACGAGGCCACGGCACACGGCACCGAGCCGTTCGGCCAGAAGATTCTGGAGCAAGCCGACATCATGCGCGATCAGGTGGCGCGGCATCTCGAGCGCGCACGTCTGGCCGCAAGATTGACGGTCGTCGGATCGGTCACGCAGGCGGCACCCGTTGTGACGGCGCTCGCGCGAACCATGGAAAAGATTCACCGCGACAAGAATCTGACAATTGATGTCCATGCGGACGCGACTGCGCAATTTCACGGCGAACGTCCCGATCTGGAAGAGATGGTGGGAAATCTTGTCGACAACGCCTGCAAATGGGCGTCATCGCGAGTCACGATTGAGGTCGTCCGCGAACGCCTTGATGCGGCGAGCGACCGGCAGGTCGTGCGGATCGTCGTCGACGACGATGGGCGCGGGCTGTCGCCGTCCGAGCGCGAGCAGGTGGCCAAGCGCGGACGCAGGCTCGATGAGACGAAGCCGGGATCCGGTCTGGGCCTGTCGATCGTGCTTGAACTCGCCGGGCTTTATGGTGGCGGACTGACGTTCGGGGCGGCGCCGCTTGGTGGGTTGCGCGCGGAGTTGGTGTTGCCGGCCGCATGACCGGCTGCCGAGCTCTTTTGCTGTCCGCCGGAGTTTTGCCCCAATCCTAGCATCCGGATAGCGCGATCTTGCAGATGACGGGATCAGGGTTCCTCGGGGGGTCCAAAATGTCGGCATTCAAAATTATTGCTGTGGCTGCCGCGGGTGCCATTCTCACCGGATGTGCCGGTAGCCCGGACGGGATGGGTCCCGGACCCAAGGAAAACACTGGCACCCTGCTGGGCGCACTGGGAGGCGCGGCCATTGGCTCTCAGTTCGGCGGCGGCACCGGCGGCCATATCGCCGGAGCTCTTATTGGTGCCGGGATTGGCGGCCTGATCGGCAATCGAATCGGTGCCGCGCTTGATGATGAAGATAAGGAGCGCGCCTACGCGGCGCAGATGGAGGCGCTCGACCGTGGCCAGCCAGGCGCGCCGGTCTCCTGGCGTAATCCGGATTCCGGGCGCTACGGCACGGTCGTTCCCGGGCCTCAATATCAGCAAGCTGGCCGCAACTGCCGGTCCTATACCCACACGATTTATATCAACGGGCAGCCGCAAACCGCCCGCGGAACGGCGTGCCGCAACCCGGACGGCACCTGGACGGCGGTCGGGTAGCATCAAGTTACACTTAACAAGTTCTTAACACCCGCCGCCGTATCAAGCTGAGAGGCTTGAATTCGGATCGATCGAGGATGGCGGGCGCCGAGACGACCGTCGAACGGCTGCGGCATTTTCTGCGCGAGCTCTCGCCTGGGGCGCGTTCGCTGTTGATCGGCGAACTCGAACGCAGCGTTCTGCGCGGTGATGAGGTCGTGGGCGCGGACCTGGTTCTCCAGGAGCTCCGCCGCATTATCCGCGAGCAGCGAGACACCGGTCCAAGCATAGAGGTTTCTGCCCGGCTGCTGTTCAAGCCGCTTGAGCCCTTCATTGTCGACGACCGGGGCGACCACAAGCACCCGGGCCGCATCGCGCGCTCGTCGCTGGACGCGCTTTGGAATTGGATCCGGCGCGACCTCCTGCCCCACGACGCCGACGCGCTGGCCGGCGAGGTGGGCCAAGCCGTGATCGCGGGCGACCAGGCCAAGAGCGAGCGGTTGGCGCGTATGTTTCAGGACAGGGTCGCTGCGGCGATCGAGTCGAACGTCAATGCCGACGACCAGGACGGAAGGATTCGGCGTCGCATCCTGCAGCAGATCGGCACACCGCGTGCAGGCGACGAGCTTGCTGCGCTCAAGGCTGCGCTCAAAGGGCGCGATGTGTTGGCATCACTTTCCGCGAGGTTGCCTCTCCAGATCGGCAATCTCGCCAACGCTCAGCTCGAAGAGTGCAAGTCTCTTATTGAGAGCGCGGCCGCCCGCGACGGCGAACTGTTCCTTTATGCCTTGCTTACAGTCATGAACCGAATGGCTGCTCCATGGCAGTTGATCCGGCTTGGAGTTAAAGCGGCCGGAAGCGACACGGCGGCGCGCGTTGCAGAGACGCATTATGGTGTGGCCGTCAATATCGTCATGGCAGAGCTCGAACGCATGGTCGCGGAATTGCGCGAAGACCTTCGAAGCGGTCAAGGTGTTGCGGTAGGCGCGCTCCTCAAGACGATTCACGATTCAGCGCGAGGCTTGCGTACCGAGCTTGCACTTCCGGTCGACAGCACCTGGGGTCGTGCCTTGGCGGCTCAACGCACTCATATTTCCGATATCCTGCGCGCTGAAATTGAATCGATGCCGGGCCGTGTCCGTCATCTGTTGCGACCGCGTCAGGCGAAGGAAATTCGTCCGAATTCCGTGCTTGATCCCAACGAGGTCGCTGAAGTCGAGGCGCTGGTCGAATTTGTCGGCATCTGCAGATATTTCGCCGGCGAGCTCGCAATCAACGAAATGACGCAACGCGCTCTGAGCGAGCTGCGGCACTATCTCGACAATGGCACACGAGCATTGCTTGAGGGATTGCGTAACGCAGGCGATGCCGATCGAAGTTTCCGTCAATCACAGGTCGATGCGGCTGTGCGGTTCTGCGCCAAGGTCTTTGGGCGGGAATACGCGGCGCTACTGGGCAAGGCCGCGGAAGTTGCAGTCACGGGCGAAAACAAGGCGGGACGCGCTTAAAGCCCGTTTTTGCGGCAGTGCGCCTGTGCGATAATGCACATTGCTGTCACGATTAGACGTAATGTATTCCCTGCGTCGTCCTCCGCTAGAGGGCGAGACGGAAGTTAAGGCTCCATGACCCTTTGGTTTGTGTTCGCGCTGATGACAGCGGCGGCGATTTTCGCCGTCCTGTGGCCGCTTGGCCAAACGGCGAATGCGCAGGCCGGCAGCGACCTGGCTGTCTATCGTGATCAGCTGGACGAAATCGAACGCGACCGGGTGGCCGGGCGGATCGGGGCGGCGGAATCTGAAGCGGCGCGGGTCGAGGTTTCGCGTCGCCTTATTGCGGCGGCCGATGCCGCTGAATTCACTCACGCCTTGCCCATCGGGTCGCCGCTGTGGCGCCGCCGCGCGGTGACGCTCGGCGCGGTGGCCTTGTTGCCCGGCATTGCTGTCGCATTTTATCTGGCGCTCGGATCTCCGCAGCTGCCGGGTCAACCGCTGGCCGAGCGGATTCATGAGGCGCACCAAGGCCGTTCAATTGCAAGCCTCCTGTCCGAGGCCGAAGCACATCTTGAACGCAATCCAGACGATATCCGCGGCTACGAGGTCCTGGCTCCGGTTTACCTTCGCATGGGCCGCTTCGCCGATGCCGTTAGTGCGCGACAAAAGTTATTGACGCTCGGGGGCGAGAGCGCCGGCCGGCAGTCAGATCTTGGCGAGGCGCTCGTTGCAGCGGCGAATGGCGTCGTTACTGCCGAGGCAAAATCTGCGTTCGAGCGCGCAGTAGCACTCGAGCCGGAAGAACTCAAAGCCAGGTTCTACATCGGTCTCGCGGCCGAGCAGGACGGCGACCGGACAAAAGCAGCCGAGATATGGCGCACCATGTTGAAGAATGCGCCGGCCGATGCACCATGGGTTGCGATGGTGCGGGAAGCTCTGGCGCGCGTCGATGCACAATCTCCAAGCAATATCGCGCCAGGTCCGACTGCCGACGATATTGCCGCTGCTGGCGCGATAAGCGAGAAAGATCGTGGCGACATGATCCGCGACATGGTCGCCCGGCTTGCCGACCGGCTGAAGGAAAACGGAAGTGATGTCGAAAGTTGGCAACGGCTCTTGCGGGCTTATCTGGTGCTTGGCGAACGGAACAAGGCGGTCTTTGCCGCGCACGCCGCAAAACGAGCCCTTGCAAACGATGTGGACAAGCTTCGTCGTATCGAGGATACGATCAAAAGCCTTGGACTCGAAGGCTGAGACGAAATGACACGCAAGCAACGACGTCTGGCGTTGATTGGCACAAGCCTGGCCGTGCTGGCGGTCGCTGCAGCACTCGTATTGAGCGCGTTGCAGGATTCTATCGTTTTTTTCAACTCACCGACTGATGTCGCCGAAAAACATCTTTCGCCGGGCACCCGCATGCGTATTGGCGGGCTGGTTAAGGCTGGCAGCATCGAGCGTGGTGACAACCTGCTCGTGCGTTTTGCGGTGACTGATGGCAAGACCGACATCGCGGTGCGGTATCACGGCATTGTGCCCGACCTGTTTCGCGAAGGGCAGGGGGTGGTCGCCGAAGGAAAGCTTGATATCGGCGGGATATTCGCGGCAGATACGGTTCTCGCCAAACATGATGAGCGCTATATGCCGCGAGAGGTCGTTGATGCACTGAAAAAGACCGGGCGCTGGCAGGAAGGCGAGCAAAAGGGTGCCGGGAGTACTGCCAAATGATTCCCGAGCTTGGTCACTTTGCGTTGGTATTGGCGCTGGGTCTCGGTCTGATCCAGTCGGTTGTTCCCGTTATCGGCGTGCAGAGGCATGACACCTCGCTCATGGGAATCGCCGACTCGACCGCGCTTGCGCAATTCGTTTTTGTCGCCTTGTCGTTTCTTGCACTCGCGAGCTGTTACGTCTCGTCGGATTTCTCCGTCGCCACCGTCTACGAAAATTCACATTCGATGATGCCGCTGGTGTACAAGTTCACCAGTGTTTGGGGGAACCACGAGGGCTCCATGCTCCTGTGGGTCCTGATCCTTTCCCTGTTCGGCGCCATGGTCGCGCTCTTTGGCAGCAACCTTCCGGCACAGCTGAAATCGCATGTCCTTGCGGTGCAATCATGGATTGCCTGCGCGTTCTATCTGTTCATTCTGCTCACCTCGAACCCGTTCCTGCGCCTGGTGCCCGCGCCGTTCGAAGGGCGCGACCTCAATCCGATCCTGCAGGATATCGGCCTCGCCATACACCCGCCGCTTCTGTATCTCGGCTACGTAGGCCTCTCGATCGCATTTTCATTTGCTGTTGCCGCATTGCTTGAGGGCCGTATCGACGCTGCCTGGGCGCGCTGGGTGCGGCCGTGGACGCTCGCTGCCTGGATGTGTCTTACCGTCGGCATCGCGATGGGGTCCTACTGGGCCTATTACGAACTGGGCTGGGGCGGCTTCTGGTTCTGGGATCCTGTGGAGAATGCTTCGCTCATGCCGTGGCTGGCCGGCACCGCTCTGCTGCACTCGGCCGTGGTGATGGAAAAGCGCAATGCGTTGAAGATCTGGACAATCCTGCTCGCGATTCTCGCTTTTTCACTTTCTTTGGTCGGCACATTTCTTGTGCGCTCGGGCGTTCTTACCTCCGTGCACACCTTTGCCAATGATCCCGCACGTGGCGTGTTCATTCTTGCGATTTTGATCCTTTTCATCGGCGGAGGGCTGTCGCTTTTCGCCTGGCGCGCTCCGCTGCTCAAGCAAGGCGGGCTGTTCGCACCAATCTCGCGCGAAGGTGCACTGGTCTTTAACAATCTGTTCCTGACAACGGCGTGCCTGACAGTCTTTGTTGGCACGCTCTATCCGCTGGCGCTTGAGGCAGTGACTGGAACAAAAATTTCGGTCGGCCCGCCGTTCTTCAACCTGACCTTCGGACCGCTGTTTTTGCCGCTGCTATTTGCGATGCCATTCGGGCCGCTGCTGGCTTGGAAGCGCGGTGATATTCTCGGAGTCGCTCAACGGCTGATGGGCGCCTTTGCGGCCGGTCTGGCCACGATCGCAATCGTTGCTGCGGTCGAAGGCGGAGTTTCCGTCCTGGCGCCGTTCGGGATCGGGCTGGCGCTGTTTGTGATGACCGGCGCTTTGACCGATATCATCGAGCGCATTGGACTGTTTCGTGTTCCTCTTTCTGTCGTGCGTCAGCGCGCGGCAGGTCTTCCCCGCTCCGTTTGGGGCACTGCTTTCGCGCATTTTGGAATAGCAGTGACCCTGCTCGGAATCGTCAGCGTTGGCACCTGGGAAAGCGAGCGCATAGTCGGGCTCAGGCTGTCGCAAACTGTTTCGTTGTCAGGTTACGACCTGTCCTTTGACGGGCTCGCCCAACGTTCGGGCCCAAATTACCGCGAATTGGTCGGAAAGTTCACGGTGCGTCGTGCCGGAGTTTCGATTGCAACAATGGAGCCGGCAAAGCGGAGCTTTGAGTTGCGGGCGGCCACCACAACGGAAGCTGCGTTGCTGACGCGTGGTTTCAGCCAGCTCTACCTGTCGCTTGGCGACGTCAACGACGATGGCTCGGTCGCGATCAGGCTCTACTACAAACCGTTGGTCCTTCTCATCTGGATCGGTGCGATTGTCATGATGTTTGGTGGCGCGCTTTCGTTGTCCGATCGACGGCTGCGGATTGGGGCTCCCAAACCGGCGGCAAAGCCGGCTGTGCAACCGGCGGAGTAGATCATGCGCCGTCTTGCAGCGATCGCTCTGTTGCTCACCGCCATGGCGTCAAGCAGTTCTTTGGCGGTGCAACCCGATGAAATGTTAAAGGATCCAGCGCTGGAGGCGCGAGCTCGCGAACTGTCCCGCGAATTGCGCTGCATGGTTTGCCAGAATCAATCCATCGACGAGTCCGACGCGCCGCTTGCGCGCGATCTGCGTCTGCTGGTCCGCGAACGGCTCACCAAAGGTGATACCAACCAGCAAGTGCTTGATTTTTTGGTAGTTCGCTACGGCGAATTTGTGCTGCTCAAGCCACCACTCGACAGCAGAACGGTCATTCTGTGGGCACTACCGCCGATAGCACTGCTTGCCGGCGCTATTGGGCTGTATTTCGCGGGGCGGCGGCGCCGGCCAAGTCAACTGGGACCTGCGACACTTAGTAACGACGAGCAGCTCAGGCTTTCGACTTTGGTCGACAAGCACTCCGCTGACCCTTGATTATCTACGCGAATTTCAAACGCTGCCATAATCCCCACCTTACCAAACTTTAATCCTGCCGACAGGACGCCGTAAGGCTCATCTCCCCATCTTCAGGTTCGAAAAAGCGCGACACGCGCCACACGAATCGCGATGGAGATTTTCTAATGAACCCGAGCGTCAATCCCGCTCCAGAAAGCCGAAAAAAGCCGCGCGTCCTTTCGGTGCGCCGCGCGGTGCTGCTGGCGACGACAATCGCCGGCCTTAGCATTGGTGCGTTCGTGGCCGGTCCCGGCTTCGACAGTCGCGCCGGATATCCGACAGCACTTGCGCAAAACCTCTCCGAGCAGGCCCACAAGCTTCAGGCACCCGTCGGATTTGCCGACATCGTGGAGAAGGTGAAGCCCGCGGTTATCTCGGTACGCGTGAAGGTCGATGGCGGCTCGCAGACAAATGGTCTCGGGAACAATGATGTTCCTCCTGGGCTGCGTGAGTTTTTCCGCCGCTTTGGGATGCCTGATGCGCCCGAGGGCATGCCCCGCGGCCGGCACAACACGATCACCGGCCAAGGCTCGGGATTTTTTATCTCGGCTGACGGCTATGCGGTGACCAACAATCACGTGGTTGAGAAGGCGGAGAGCGTTCAGGTCACGACCGACGACGGCAAGACACATAAAGCCAAAGTCATTGGTACCGATCCTCGCACGGACCTGGCGCTGATCAAGGTGGAGGACGGACCTTTCCCTTACGTGAAACTGTCGGAAAAAACGCCTCGCATCGGTGATTGGGTTCTCGCCGTCGGCAATCCCTTCGGTCTGGGTGGCACAGTTACAGCCGGCATTGTGTCAGCGCGTGGCCGCGATATCGGCGCGAGTGCCTATGACGACTTCATCCAGATCGATGCCCCGGTGAACAAAGGTAATTCAGGTGGTCCAACGTTCGATACCGAAGGCAATGTAATTGGCGTAAATACGGCAATCTTCTCGCCATCGGGTGGCTCGGTCGGTATCGCATTTGCGATTCCCTCCGAAACTGTAAACAGCGTGGTTGCACAACTGAGAGAGCACGGCTCGGTCACTCGCGGCTGGATCGGAGTTCAGATTCAGCCGGTAACGCAGGACATTGCCGACAGCCTCGGACTCAAAAAAGCCGAGGGGGCACTTGTCGCGGAACCGCAACCGAACAGTCCCGCCGCCAAGTCTGGAATTGCGGCAGGAGACGTCATTACTGCCGTTGACGACAAACCGGTCAAGGACGCACGCGATCTCGCCAAGAGAATCGGAGCGCTGGCGCCGAAGGCGTCGGTGAAACTGACCGTTCTTCGCAACGGATCTGAAAAGGTTCTGACACTGACACTCGCCGAAATGCCGAATGCCAAAGAAGCGCGTGCGTCGGCGGACGAGGGAGACAACGGTGCCGATCTCGGCAAGCTCGGTCTCACTCTTGCGCCGGCCGCCCGGGTCGCGGGCGCCGGCACCGAAGGTGTGGTTATCACCGGGGTCGATTCGAGCGGCGTCGCGGCAGATCACGGCTTCTCGACAGGCGACGTCATTCTCGAGGTCGCCGGGAAATCCGTTTCGACGCCGACGGATGTGCGCGAGGTCATCACGACCGCGCGAACGCAAGGCAAACGGACAGTTCTGGTCCGCGTGAAGAAGGGCGACAACACGCGTTTTGTTGCGCTGCCGTTGGGCCGTGGCTGAGACACGAGATTGGGGACGTCCTGCCGGCATCCGTCGCCCCCGCCGGTGGTCCGACCTCAACGGGGCGGGCATCACGCCCGTCCCGGCAAAATTCCGGGAGTGGTTCTTACTCGGGCCACTTTCGACAGAGCTCCAACCCTGGCATCCGTCGCCCCCGCTGGGGTGGAGTCGTTGAGGGGGTGGCGGTCTCCCGCCACCCCCTCGCGTTCGAATGGGGGACCGGCTGAAGGCAGTTGACCTCGCCACCGAAATGACTGGAATTGGTGTGAACGATGCCCACTTTTGCGGATATTAACGGGCAGCGCCCTTTCAGCTGGGCAGCTGAAGCGCAACCGGACCGGGTCACCATGCGCCTACTGGTCATCGAGGACGATCGCGACGCCGCGGACTACTTGGTCAAGGCGTTCCGTGAGGTCGGGCATGTCGCCGATTCGGCTACCGATGGTGACGATGGACTGACAATGGCGATTGACGGTCAATACGACGTCCTGATCGTGGACCGAATGCTCCCGAAACGAGACGGTCTTTCGCTAATCGGCGCGCTCCGGGGCAAGGGAATTGAGACTCCGGCCCTGATCCTGTCGGCACTCGGCCAGGTCGATGACAGGGTCAAAGGCTTGCGGGCCGGCGGGGACGACTATCTGTCCAAGCCGTACTCATTCTCCGAGTTGCTCGCTCGGGTAGAAGTGCTCGCTCGTCGCCGCATCGGCCGGGCCGAAGAAACCGTGCTTCGGGTCGGCGACCTCGAACTCGACCGCCTGTCTCATCAGGTGCGTCGGGGCGATGAAGAAGTCTCACTGCAGCCGCGCGAATTTCGGCTGCTGGAATACCTGATGCAGCATGCGGGGCAGGTGGTTACCCGCACAATGCTGCTGGAAAACGTGTGGGACTACCATTTCGACCCCCAAACCAACGTCATTGACGTGCACATC
>Ga0111538_10015219_pt1 | contig 10118 bp, 9 predicted proteins | sample SoiMethybrSBSTD1_FD_79669 | JGI IMG/M metagenome (GOLD analysis project Ga0111538, IMG submission 79669) | Bulk soil microbial communities from a Populus tree surrounding site in Tennessee, USA - Soil MetaG P. TD hybrid SBSTD1 (version 2)... | ecosystem: Environmental > Terrestrial > Soil > Tree... | reverse complement strand
CGAGGCGTCCTTCAGGACCTGGCTCCTGCGCATCGTCACGACCCTCTGTCTCGATCACCTGCGCCGCCGCGCCGGCCGTCCCGACGCCGAGTCATTGCAGCAGGAGGCTCGGGAGAAGGGCGCGGCGCTTCTCGACCCTGCCGACGAGCATCCCGACCGGGACCCGGAGCGGGTCCTGCAGCGGCGGGAGATCCGCAGGCGCATCGCCACGGCGCTCGCCGGGCTGGGGGCGCGCGAGCGCGTGGTCTTCGAGCTGCGGCACTACGAGGGGATGCGCCTCCGGCCGATCGCCGAACTCCTCGGCACCACGGAGGACACGGTGAAGAACAGCCTGTTCCGGGCCCACCAGCACATGAGGTCGGCGCTCGGAGACCTCGGGGGGGTCGCCCCGGGGCTGATGCGTTCGCCCGGGGACCCGGCCCCGGTGGAGGTCTGAGATGAGCTGCGAGCACGCCCGGCGGTCGATCCTGCTCATGCTGTACGGTGAGATCGACGGCCGTGAGCGCCTGAAGACGGAGACCCACCTCGCCGGCTGTGGCGCCTGCCGCGACGCCCTGGCGGGAGAGCGGCGGCTCTTCGCGATGCTCCAGACCGGGCCCCCGGCCGAGCCCACAGACGATCTGATCGACATCTGCCGCGACCGGCTCGCCCGCGCTCTCGACGCCGAGGCGCCCCCGCCTCCGGCCCCCTGGACGGCGCGGTGCATGGAGGTGTGGCGGCAGGCCCGCCTGTCGCCGGCCTACGGCGTCGCGATGCTGGCGGTCGGGTTCCTCGCCGGCACCCTGACGCTGCGGGCCTCCGCCTCCGGGCCGGTGCCGACGGCCGCCGCCACCGAGGGATCGGGGACCGCGCCGACGATCGCCAGGACCGGGGCCGGGCCGGACAACCTGCCGGTGAACAGCGTCCGCAGCCTCGAGCCGTCCGCGCAGGACGGCGAGGTCCTCGTCGGCTACGACACGCTGCAGCGCGGCTCGCTCGAAGGGACGGCCGATGATCCGGCGATCCGGGCGCTGCTCGTGACCACGCTGCGCGACAGCCTGAACTCCGGGCTGCGCCTCGAGGCGCTCGACGCGCTGCGGTCGCACGCCGACCAGGCCGACGTGCGGCAGGCGCTCCTCGATGCGCTGCGCCTCGACGAGAACGCCAGCGCCCGCCTCAAGGCGCTCGACGCCCTGGCGGCGCGCGCCCCGGAGGACTCGCAGGTGCGCGGCGCCATCGTGGACGCCATGCAGAAGGACACCAACCCGGGCGTACGGGTCCGGGCCATCGACACGCTGGCGCGCGGGCGCGACCCGCGCCTGCTCCCGGTGATGGAGCGCCTGTCCCGCGACGATCCGGACGCCTACGTGCGGATGCGCTCCGGCGACTTCCTCGACGCCATGTACGCGAGCAACCGCCAGTGAACCCGGCCCCGATCACACCGCCGCCGTCGCGCCGCCCCGTGGCGCCGTCCCGGAAGATGACGGCGGTCGCCGCCGGGCTCATGGCGCTGTGCACCGTCCGCCTGGCGCTTTCGGTGACCGCGGCGCCGGTGCGCGAGCCGCGCGTCTCCTACTACCAGGAAGGACGCAACATGGTGCACGAGATCACCGGCACCCTTCCCGCCGAGGCGGTCCGTCTCAAGGTGGACACCCACCTCGGTGCGGTGCGGGTCGTGCGGCGCCCGGGCGGCGACGTGGCCTACCGGGTGCGGGTGCGCGCCTCCGGGCCCGACATGGCGGAGGCGCGGCGGCGGCTCGATCGCATGGTCGTCGGCGCCAGCCGCGAGGGCAACTTGTTGACGTTCATCGGCACGCTGCCGAAGCCGGCCGACGCGCGCGGCCTCGGCGCCGACTTCGACATCGAGATCCCGGACACCTTCGGCGAGGTGGCGGTGACCACCGGCGCGGGCGACATCAGCGCCGAGGGGGCGCCGGGCAAGGTGACGCTCCTGAGCCGCGCCGGGGCCATCGTCGCCCGCGATCTGCCGGGGCCGCTGCAGGCCGAGACGCACGCCGGCAACATCACCGTCTCCGGAATGAAGCGCGGGGCGCGCCTCCTCAGCGCCGGGGGGGACGTGCTGGTCGAATCCGGGGACGGCGACCTGTTCGTGCGCACCTCCGGCGGCGACGTGCACATCGGCCAGGTCGTCGGCCGGGTGGAGGCGGAAACCGGCGGCGGCAGCGTCGCCATCGAGCGCGCCTCCTCCGCCGTGAGGGTGTCGAGCAACGGCGGCGACATCGACATCGGCGACGTGGAGGGCGAGGTGAGCGCCGCCACCGGCGGAGGCGGCATCCGGGTCGGCCGCGCCGGCGGCGGAGTGCGCTGCGAGACCGGAGCCGGCTCGATCGTCCTCAGCGGCGTGCACGGACCGATGCGCGCCCTGACGTCCGCCGGCAGTATCCGCGCGTTCCTCGCCGGAAGCCTTCCGGGCGACTCCGATCTGCAGACCTGGCACGGCGACGTGATCGTGGCGATCCCGGACAGCGTTCCGGTCACCATCCGGGCCCTGGTGGACAACCCGGTGGGGCGCGCGATTGAGAGCGAGTACCCGCTGACCCTCCTGCGCGAGGTCGAGCCGACCGGCCGGCCGATGGAGATGGGCGAGATGCGCATCGGCGTCGGCGGACCGGTGCTGAAGCTGCGCACGCTCGGGGGAAGGATCGTGATCCGGAAGGTGAAGGTGGTGCCGGGGGTGCCGGGGGCGCCGGTGGTGCCGATGCCGTACCCGACACCGCCTCCGAACGACAGGCGGGATGCAGGCGAACCACGTTTCGAGTGACGGAGGAGGAACGATGAGACGCAGTCGCGTGTGGGGGGCGGTGGCGCTGGCGGCCGCTCTGGTGATCGTCGGGGCGGCGTTCAACGCGGCCCGCGCGGGAGAGGAAGGGAAGAAGGTCCAGAACAAGAAGGTCGTGATCTTCCGCTCCGGGGGGTCGTGGCTCGGCGTGCAGATCGCCGATGTCGACACCGACCGCGGCAGGGAGCTCGGCCTGCGCGACGTGCACGGCGCCGAGGTGCAGTCGGTGTCCCCGGGCAGCCCGGCGGAAGGGGCAGGCATCAAGGAAGGGGACGTCATCACCGAGTACCAGGGGAGCCGTATCGAAGGGGTGGCGCAGCTGACGCGGCTCGTGCGCGAGACCCCCTCCGGGCGCACCGCCAGCATCGAGATCTGGCGCAACGGATCGAGCAAGGACCTTCAGGTGACGATGAAGGCGCGCGAGCACGACGATGACGACCTGCCCGGCAACGTCCACGTCTGGACGGGGGACGGCGACGGCGATGGCGACGGCAAGATGACCTGGTTCCACACCCCGGCCCCGCCCGAGCCGCCGGACGTCGACCTCCGGGCCCTCGAAGGTCTCGGGGATCTCCAGATGTTCGGTGTGCCCGGCATGCGACCGCGCCTCGGCATCACGGTGGACTCGGTCGGCAAGCAGCTGGCGGAGTACTTCGGCGTCAAGCAGGGCGGCGGCGCGCTCGTGACCGCGGTCGGCAAGGGGAGCGCCGGAGAGACGGCCGGGCTCAAGGCCGGCGACGTCATCGTGAAGGTGGACGAGGAGGCGATCCAGGACGCCGGCGACCTGCACATGGCGATGCGCCACCGGCGCGGCAAGGCGCTGACCCTCACCGTCGTGCGCGAGCGGCGCGAGACCACGATCAAGGTGCCGGAGCCGCCCGAGGGGGACACCCCGGCTCCCGGCGCGCACAGTCGTCCGGCGGTCGATCACCAGGAGATCCAGCGGGAGGTCCAGCGGGCGATGCGCGACGCACGGCGCGCGATGCGCGACAGTGAGCAGGCGCGCCGCGAGGCGCTGGCCACGCAGCGGGCGGCCTACGCCGAGGCGCTGCGGACCGTGCAGGAGGCGACGCGCGTCAACGGCGCGCGGCGGCAGGAGTACCGCGAGGCGCTGCAGCAGATGCTGGAGCGGCTGCAGAGCGAGATCGACCGGCAGGAGGCGATCGAGGTCGAGCACGCCACCCCGGAGGCGACCGCCATCGACGACGAGTCGATGCAGGACGCCATCGAGGACGCGGTCGACGAGGGGGTCGAGCAGGGCCTGGAGGAAGGCATCGAGCAGGGGCGTCAGGATGATTCCGCGGTCGAGGAGCACGAGACCCCGGCCCCGTCGGACGAGGAGGACCGCGTGGACGCCGGCGACGCCACCGACGAGCAGCGCGCCGAGATCCGCCGCGCGGTCGAGGAGGCGCGCCGCCTCCGCCTCCAGATGCAGCAGGAGAACGACCGGTAGATCGTCCACCTCCGTCCTGCCAGGAAGTGCGTGCCTGTTACGCTGATCCCGCCCAGGCACGTCCGGCCCGGCGCTCCGTCGTGGGGCGCCGGGCCGAGGTTTTTTCGGCGCCGTGCGCCCCTCTCGCGCGTTACGCGTTAGATGAAGACGGCCGGGGCGCTGCCGAGGAGCGCCACCGCCTCGGCGCGCTGGAGTCCCGCGAGCCAGCTCCGCGCCCCGGGGTTGCCGGCCAGCGCCGGCACGAGATCGAGCGTGACGGCGAATCCCCTCAGGCCGGCGCTGCGCGGCGCGATGCGGCGGAACAGGTCCGGCCCGAGGGCGCGGGCGGCGCGCCGCCGGTCGCGCACCACCGCCGTCAGGCGCCGCTCCTCCCCTTCGAGCAGGCGATCCACCATGACGGGGTCGGCCGGCTCGCCGCGCGCCGCCGCATCCCCGGCGATCGCCAGGGTGCGCGCGAGGATCGTGTCGGTTGGGGCGGAGGGGACGTTCATCGACCAGGAGGAGAGGGGGATCAGATCGCGGAAGGTATCCTGCCCCGAGACGAGGAGGGGAGCCCGCATCAGGATCGCCAGCACCGCCGCCTGGTGCGCGGCGCGCGGCGCCAGGTGCTCCGGGGTCGCGGCCGGCATCAGGTGAGCCGCTGCCTCCGCGGCGCGCGCCGCCTCCGCCTCGTCCGGTGCACGGAACGGCGGGTGCTCGAGGCGCCCGATCGGCCGGCCGGCGAGGGCCCGCGGCGCCACCACCACGTCGCAGTCGGCCTGGTGCAGGGCGACCCAGTCCACCGCCGCCCGCGAGGCCGCCTCCCCGGCGGCGAGGAGCAGGACGCGGCGCTTCAGAACTTCACGCCCAGGCCGGCGTAGGGACCCTCGTAGGTCAGGTCGGCCCGGCCGAAGTCCTCGGTCTCGACCTCGCAGTGGACGCTGCGGTAGCCACCGAACACCCCGAAGAAGTGCAGGAAGTACCACTCGATCTGCGCCCGGTAGTCGAGGAAGTCGGCGTGGTCCCCCCCCTCGCTGGCGGAGATCCAGCCCGCCTCGGCGCGGATGTGGAGCCCCGGCAGCGGCTTGATCACCAGGCCTCCCTCCACCGTCGGGAACGGCACCTTGTCGTCGAGCGTCGCGGCGCCGGTCGTCGATCCGTTGAGGTCCATCTTGAGCGCCACCTGGTTCAGCCCGAGCCCGAGCCCGAACTCGAAGATCTTGAGGTTGAGGAAGTGGTAGCGGTACTTCACCTGGATCAGCTCCATCTCCATCGTGGTGTCGACCGACTCGCCGGCGTTGTAGGTGACGCCGTTGAAGGTGAGCGGCTGCGACAGGGTCGCATCCCCCTCGTGGTTGGGGTTGAAGTAGTCCACGAACAGGCGGTTCCTCTTCCCCCAGCGGAACCAGACGCGCGCCTGCGTCGAGGTGTCGTCGTCGGTGACGCCGAGCGTGTCCTCGACGTCGAACTCGGTTCCGGGGATGCCGTCGTCCTCGATGGCCGCGGTGCCGGTCGGGGCGTTCTGCAGCGCCGACAGCTCGACGCCGAACCAGTCGGCGAGGGCCCAGGCCGGCTGCGGCGCGCCGAGGAGGAGCACGCCGAGGAACGTCGCCGCCGCCAGAGCGGGATGGGCTATCATCGTTTTCATGCCCCGGAACGACGATCGGCCGGCGCCGGACGGCGACCGGGACGCCCTCATCCACGACTGGAACCGGGACGGCGACGTCTGGCGACCGCCGTTCAAGGTGATGCTCGACGACGAGACGCTGCGCGACGGTCTGCAGGGGCCGAGCGTGGTCGATCCGCCGATCGAGACCAAGAAGGGGATCCTGCGCGCCATGGATCGCCTCGGCATCGACACCGCCGACATCGGACTGCCGGGGGCGGGGCCGCGGGCGGTGACGGACGTCACCGCCCTCTGCCGCGAGATCGTCGACAGCCGGCTGAACATCCGGCCGAACTGCGCCGCGCGCACCATGATCCGTGACATCGAGCCGATCGTGAGCATCTCATCCTCCACAGGGATCCCGATCGAAGCATGCCTGTTCATCGGTTCGTCCGCCATCCGTCAATACGCCGAGGACTGGACCCTCGACACGCTGCTCGAGCGCACCGGCGAGGCCGTCACCTTCGCCGTCAAGCAGGGGCTGCCGGTCATGTACGTCACCGAGGACACCAGCCGCGCGAATCCAGAGACGCTGCGGCGGCTTTATACCAGAGCCCTCGACTGCGGTGCGACGCGTCTGTGCGTCACCGACACGGTCGGTCACGCCACCCCGGCCGGGGCGGCGGCGGTGGTCGAGTTCGTCCGCGGCATCGCCCGGGAGCACGGCAGCCCCGACGCCGGCGTGGACTGGCACGGCCACCGCGACCGCGGACTCGACCTCCCGAACGTGCTGGCGGCGATCCGGGCCGGGGCGACGCGCGTGCACGGCTGCGGCCTCGGTATCGGCGAGCGCGCCGGCAACGCCCCGATGGAGATGATCCTCGTCAACCTGCGCCTGCTCGGCTGGAGCGACCAGGACCTCACCGCCCTGCCGGAGTACTGCCGGCTGGTGTCGGAGGGGTGCGGCATGCCGATCCCGCACAACTACCCGGTCGTCGGCCACGACGCCTTCGAGACCGGCACCGGCGTGCACGCCGCCGCGGTGATCAAGGCGCTGCGCAAGAACGACACCTGGCTGGCCGACCGGGTCTACTCGGGGGTGCCGGCGTCCGAGGTCGGCCGCCGGCAGAGCATCGTCATCGGGCCGATGTCGGGGAAGTCGAACGTCCTGTTCTGGCTCGAGGCCCACGGACTTCCCTCCGACGACGCGACCGTGACGCGCGTCTACGAAGCCGCCAAGAAGAGCGACCGGGTCCTCCGGGACGAGGAGGTCCGCGCCCTCGCCGGCGCCGCCCGGAGACCCGCGCCGCCTCCTAGTTGACGTCGAGGCAGACGCGGTTGCGGCCGTCCTCCTTGGCGCGGTAGAGCGCCTTGTCGGCCCGTGACACGAGCGACTTGAGGTCGTTCCCGTGCGCCGGGAACAGGGCGATGCCGGTGCTGATGGTGGTGCGCACGGTCTCGCCGTCGAGCGCGAACTCGGTCGACTCGATGCTCAGGCGGATCCGCTCCGCCACCTGCACCGCGCCGGCCCCGTCGGCCTCCGGCAGGTAGGCGACGAACTCCTCGCCGCCGAAGCGCGCCGCCACGTCGGCGCCCCGGATCGAGCGGGCGATGAGCCGGCCGACCTCCGCCAGGACGTGGCTCCCCATCAGGTGGCCGCGCGTGTCGTTGACCTGCTTGAAGTGGTCGAGGTCCATCATCAGGACCGCCAGCGGCACGGTGTAGCGGTGGCAGCGCTTCAGCTCCATCTCCAGCGCCAGGAAGAGCGACTCCTTGGTCAGGAGCCCGCTGAGCTGGTCGAAGGTGATGCGGTGGCGCACCTCGGCATGGAACTTCACCTCGATCTCGTCGAGGACCACGAACTTCAGCACGGTGTCGCCGATCTGGATCTTGTCGCCGTCCTGCAGCTCGATCCGATCGGCCTGGCGCGAGTTCACGAAGGTGTGGTTGGTGCTGTCCAGATCGGACAGGACGAAGGTGGCGGTCTCCTTGAACGGGTCCCAGTTGAAATCGACGCGGGCGTGGCGGCGCGAGGCGAGATCGTCCGGGATGCGGATGTCCACGTCGAGGCCGCGGCCGATCGTCATCGAGCCGCGCCGCAGGCGGAAGTCGCGGCCGATCTCCGCCCCCTGCATCACCACCAGGCAGGCGTGGTGCTTCTTCCAGCGCTGGCTGTCGACCTCTCCGCGCTCGGTGATGAGGGTCTTGTCGAAGAAGCTTTGCGACATCGCTCCCTACGATCCGCCCGCGCGCGGCGGGCTCCGATCACGATCTCGTGATCGACGCCGCGGCCGGAACGGGCCAATCCGGCCGTAATCTAGGTCCGGGCCGACGGATGCGCACCCCTCCCCGGAAAGCCGCGCCGGACGGGGCTTGTCGGGGGGCGTCCGGCCGTCTAGACTCGGGGTGAAGAGAGCGAGGCGGCCGCAAGGCCCCCTCCGGCATCACCCGCGACGACATCCGCCCCCAGGCACCTCTCGACAGAAGGCAGGCTCCACATGCTTCCACGGAGCGGGCCGCACCAGCCGGTGTTCCGCATCCTGTCCCTCGACGGCGGGGGAATCCGGGGCATCTTCACCGCCTCGTTCCTCGCCACCGCCGAGGAGATGGCCGGCCGCCGCATCGGCGAGCACTTCGACCTCATCGCCGGGACCTCGACCGGCGGCATCATCGCGCTGGCGGTGGCGTTCGGCATCCCTGCGCGCCGGGTGCTGGAGATGTACCTCGAGCGCGGCGAGCGCATCTTCCGGCGCCCCCGCCGGCTCGGGATGCTCCTCCGGCCGCGCTATGGCAACCGCCACCTGGCGCAAGCGCTGCGCGAGATCTTCGGCGACCGGTCGATCAACGACGTGCGCACCCCCGTCTGCATCCCGTCCTACGAGCTGACCAATTCCTATCCGCGGATCTGGAAGGACGAGCACGCCGGCAACCTGCTCTGGTGGGGGGACCAGCCGGCGTGGCGCATCGCGCTCGCCACCTCCGCCGCGCCGCTCTACTTCCCGGCGTTCCAGGTGCTGCCGGGGGACAGCCACGTGGACGGCGGGCTGTATGCCAACAACCCGGTGCTGGTCGCGGTCACCGAGGCGGTGCACACCTTCGCGCAGCCGCTCGGGCGGATCCGCGTGCTGTCGATCGGCGCGGGGGAGCGGGCCGAGCGGATCCCGTTCGAGCGCGCGTCGGGCATGGGGCTGTGGCAATGGCGTTCGGCGATCTACGAGCACATGCTCATCGCCCAGGCCAGAAGCGCCCACGAGATCGCCCGGCGGCTGCTCGCCCCGGGGCAGTACGAGCGCGTCAACATCCCGCTGGAGCGCGCCTACCGGCTCGACGACTACGAGGCGGCCACGACGCTCCTCGAGCCCGGGGCCCAGGAGGCGCGCACCCGCAGCGAGTTGCTCCGGAGTCAGTTCCTCGACGGCCCGGCCAGGATGGGGCGGGATCAGAAGGCGGCGGTCGCGGCGACGTACCGGCGCGGCGCGGCGTGAGAGAATCCGCCACATGCCGGCCCGCAAGCGGAAGTCTCCATCGCGTCTGGCGGAGAAGCGATCGGCCCCGGGGCCCGCGCCGCGCGGCGGCCCCAAAAGCGAAGCGGCGCTCGCCCGCGTGAGGAGCGTCTGCCTGGCGCTTCCCGACACGACGGAGAAGATCGCCTGGGGGACCCCGACCTTCCGCGTCCGCGAGCGGCTCTTCGTGATGTTCTCGGACAACCATCACGGCGACGGCCGTCTGGCGATCTGGTGCAGCGCCGCCCCGGGCGCGCAGGAGGCGTTCGTCGCGGGCAATCCCGACAGCTACTTCGTCCCGCCGTACGTCGGTCCGTCCGGGTGGCTCGGCGTGCGCCTCGACCGGGCCTTAAGCCGGTCCGAGGTCGCGGCCCGGATCCGGGCGGCGCACGCCGCCGCGCTGGCCGCCCTGGAAGTCAGGCGGGGCGCCCGCGCCGCGAAGCCCAAAGCGCCGCGCCGGACGCGCTAGATCGCGTCCGGCCGGGGCGCCGTTCGCGCCGGGCCGTTTTTCCGATATATTACGCGGCCGGATTCCGGAAGGAGACAGCTCCTTGGCAGAGATCAACACCGCAGCGCTGCCGCGACGCGGCTTCGGCGGGACGTCGCGGCGGGACCTGTGGTGGCTGCAGCCGCTGGCCACGTTCTTCGGGCTCGGCGCCTTCGTCGTCTACAGCACCTGGGCGGCCTTCCAGAACGCCCACTACGAGTACGGGCCGTACCTGCGGCAGATGTACTCGCCGCTCCTGTTCGGCGACTCGCCGCACGCCTGGTTCGGCGCGATGCCGGCCTTGTGGCCCT
>Ga0111538_10015217_pt1 | contig 10119 bp, 5 predicted proteins | sample SoiMethybrSBSTD1_FD_79669 | JGI IMG/M metagenome (GOLD analysis project Ga0111538, IMG submission 79669) | Bulk soil microbial communities from a Populus tree surrounding site in Tennessee, USA - Soil MetaG P. TD hybrid SBSTD1 (version 2)... | ecosystem: Environmental > Terrestrial > Soil > Tree... | reverse complement strand
TCACCACGACCTTCGGCAAGGCGCTGGGCGGCGCGCTCGGCGGCTGCACGGCGGGCTCGGCCGAGGTGATCGGCATGCTGCGCCAGCGCAGCCGGCCGTACCTCTTCTCGAACTCGCTCGCTCCCGCTGTGGTCGGCGCCACGCTGCGCGCCCTCGAGCTCCTGAGCGCGAGCACCGAGCTGCGAGACCAGCTGGAGGCGAACACCAGGAGCTTCCGCGAGCGGATGAGCGCGGCCGGCTTCGAGATCAAGCCGGGCGTCCACCCGATCGTGCCGATCATGTTCTCGCGCTTCGCGCCCGACGACGCGCCGCTCGCGCAGCGTTTCGCGCGCGCGCTGCTCGACGAGGGCATCTACGTGAAGGGCTTCTTCTTCCCGGTCGTGCCGAAGGGGCTGTCGCGGATCCGCGTCCAGCTCTCCGCCGCGCACCGGCCCGAGCACATCGACCGCGCGGTCGCGGCCTTCACGAAAATCGGCAAGCAGCTGGGCGTGCTGGCCTGACGGCTCGCCGCAATCGCGACCGTCCGCGGCGTCCGGAACGCGGCCACGCGGCCACGCTCGCCTCGTCCGCGTCATGCCGGCGTCACGGGCGAAAGCCCCTACGGCCAGTGAATTCAGCAACTTAGGGCGCCAGCCGCTTTCGGCGCCGCCGGGCAAAGAACTTGCTCCAGCCTGGCGCCATGTTCCTGGCCGTGGTGTTCCTACTCTCGCTCCTGCGGCCGATCGGCACCGCGGAGCCGGCGCCGACACTCACGCACCAGCCGGTCGACTGCATCATCGTGGGGAAGTTCGCCGTCATTCCAGCCTGCTTCGAGCCGGCGCGGCAGATGGCACGCGGGCGGGTCTACTTCCAGGTCGAGGACTCGACCTCCTGGTTTTACGTCGACGTGAAGTCGGCGCAAGCGGCCTGCTGGTCGGGAGTGCTGCCCAAGCCGTCACAGGCGCTGCTGAATCGCCACGTCCGCTACTACGTCGAGGTGATGACGCCGAGCATGGACGCGACGCGGACGCCCGATCACGCCGCTCTCGTCGTCCGTTCTGCGGAAGAGTGCCACGCCCCCGTGGTGGCCGCGGTCTCGTCGACGGGGCCTGCCGCCGTGCTGCCGTTCCTGCCCGGAGGCTTCTCGGTCGGCGGCCTGTCCGTGCCGCTGGTGGTGGCCGGCGCCGGAGGGGCACTGGGGACGGCCGCCATCATTGCCCGCCCGGGCGGCGGCGCCGCGCCTGCGTCGGCGCCCACTCCCGGGCCGATAGGCTCGCCGCCGAGCCCCAACCCGGTGCCGAGCCCCACGCCGAGCGCGACGCCATCTCCGAATGCCACGCCCGGTCCAACGCCGAGTCCGACGCCGTCGCCGAGCCCGGCACCTTCGCCGTCGCCATTCCCGTCACCCTCGCCCTCGCCATCACCGTCCCCGTCACCCTCGCCCTCGCCATCACCGTCGCCGTCGCCGTCGCCGTCACCCGGCGTCCGCTTCACCCTCAGCGTGTCGCGCCAGGGCGCCGGCTCGGGCACGGTCACCAGCGCGCCGACCGGCATCAGCTGCGGCGGCTCCTGCGTCGCCGACTACGCGGAGGGGAGCGTCGTGACGCTGACGCCCCAGGCCGACGCGGGATCGGTGTTCGTCGGCTGGACGGGGGCGTGCAGCGGCAGCGGTGCGTGCACCGTCTCGATGGACGCCGCTCGCAGCGTCTCGGCGAGGTTCGACCTGCGGCGCTACAGGCTCAGCATCACCAAGACGCCGCTCGGCCTCATCCTGGGAAGCGTCACGAGCTCGCCCGGCGGCATCAACTGCGGGCTGCTCTGCGCGACGGCGTCGGCGACGTTTACCGCCGGCACCGTGGTGACGCTCTCGCAGCAGCCCATCGCCACCGCGCGCTTCGACGGCTGGGGCGGCGACTGCACGGGCTCGGGCGGCTGCGTGCTGACCATGGACGGCGACAAGAGCGTGACGGTCGACTTCTCGCTGCTGGGCCTCATCGGCACGCAGGCCGAAGCGAGCGCCGAGGCGGGGCCGCCGACGCTGCGCAGCACGCTCGGCGTACGCGGGGGACGCGGCGACGTCGCGCTCAACGGAAGCTCCGTGCTCTCCGCCCGGGAAGGTGAGGGACGAGCGACGCTGCGCCCGCTGCCCGGGGACAACCTGGTCGAGGCCCGCCTGCTCGAGGGCACGAGCGGCGGCCTCTGGCAGTTCGACCTCGTCACGAGCACTCCGGTCCGGGGGCGAGCGCTCCGTGTCGTGGCGGGGGAGCTCGCCGCGGTCGGTCCCGACTTCGTGACGTTCCGGCTGTCGGGCCGACCGGGCGAGCGCGTCGCGTTCGTGTGGACCTGGGGACGGGCCGAGAGGTAGCTCAGGGCGTCACCTTCGCCTGGCGCGGGGCCTGGAGCTCGGCCGCGCGCGAGGCGAGCTTCAGGAACTCGCCGCGGTAGCCGTCGGCGTCGTCCGTCCGGGTCGAGCGGGCCAGCTCCAGCACCAGCGGCCAGCTCGCCTGCCCGCGGTATTCCGACTCGCGCAGCAGCAGGCCGAAGGCCGCCACGGCTGCCGCGAAGCGCAGCCGCTCGGAGCCGCCCGCCGTCTGCTGGGCGGCCCCGACCGTCGACGTGAGCAGCCGGCTGGCGTCGCCCTCGGGCTCCTTGTAGCGGAGCTTCAGCGTGAGGAGCTCGTCGCTCGCGGCCGCCGAGGAGAGCGCGGGCGGCTGCTGGTACTTGAGCGGGCCCGGCGCCTTCGTGTCGAGCGGCAGCCCCGCCGGCACCACCTCGTAGAGCGCCGTCACGGTGTGGCCGGCGCCGATCTCGCCGGCGTCCTTCTTGTCGTCGTCGAAGTCCTCGGCGCGCAGCAGCCGGTTCTCGTAGCCGACCAGCCGGTACCCGGCCACGCGGCTCGGGTTCCACTCGACCTGGATCTTGACGTCCTTCGCGATCGTCACGAGCGTGGCGCCCGCTTCGCTCACCAGCACCTTCTTGGCCTCGGCCTCGCTGTCGATGTACGAGTAGTTGCCGTTGCCGCGGTCCGCCAGCATCTCCATCGTGGCGTCCTTCAGGTTGCCCTGGCCGAAGCCGAGCACCGAGAGAAAGACGCCGGTCTTGCGCTTCTCCTCGATCAGCCGCGACAGCTCGCCGATGCTGGTGACGCCGACGTTGAAGTCGCCGTCCGTCGCGAGCAGCACGCGGTTGATCGCGCCGGGCCGGTACATCTCGGCCGCGACGCGGTACGCGAGCTCGATGCCCGCGCCGCCCGCCGTCGAGCCGCCGGCCTCGAGCGCCGAGAGCGCCGCGCGGATCTCCGCCTGGCGCTCGCCCGAGGTGGGCGGCAGCACCAGGCCCGACTGCCCCGCGTAAACGACGATCGCGACCTGGTCCTGCTCGCGCAGGCCCTCGACGAGGAGCGCCATCGCCTGCTTCAACAGCGGCAGCTTGTCGGGCGACTCCATCGAACCGGACACGTCGAGCAGGAATGTGAGCCGCCGCGGCGGCAGCGTCTTTTCCTCGAGCGAGCGCCCGCGCAGCCCGATCAGGGCGAGCCGGTGCTCCGGGCGCCACGGGCACGGTCCGAGCTCGGTCGTGACCGAGAACGGCGCGCCGCCCTTCGGCTCGGGATAGTCGTAGCGGAAGTAGTTCACGAGCTCCTCCACGCGCACCGCGTCCTTCGGCGGGAGCTGGCCCTGCGTGAGAAAACGGCGGACGTTCGCGTACGACGCGGTGTCGACGTCGATCGAGAAGGTCGAGAGCGGGTTCTGGGCCGCGGCCAGGAACGGATTGTCCTGGATGCGGTCGTAGGCCTCGGTCTGGAAGTCGGGCCTGGCCGCCTGCAGGCGCGCCAGCTCGTCGTGCGCGACGCTCTTGGACAAGGGGCCCACGACGCCCCCGAGGCGGAGGGCGCTGCTCGCTACGGCCGGCACGTAGCCCAGGGCGTCGAGGCGCAGCTCCTCGCGAAGGGCCTGCGGCGCTTCGACCGGCGCGACGAACGACGGCGGATGCGCGACGGCCGGCTCGTTCCGCTTTCCATGCGCGGGAGACGGCGCGAGCGTGAGGGGGACGGACGAGGCCCCGGTCGGCGGCACGGAAGGCGCGACCGCGATTGGCGGGGGCGGCGGCGCGACCTGCCGGGCCCGCAACGACAGCCTTCCCGTCACCACCACGAGACCGACGACGGATACAGCCAGCAGGACGCCGAGCGCGTGCTTTCTCATCTCACCCTCCCGAGGAACGCCGCATCTCCTCTACAGCCGTGGCCGGCGGGCTATTCCGGGTCAGCGGTTGGACACCGGCCGCGGCCGGGCGTTCCGGCGGTAGACTCCGCCGACCGGAGGTGCAGCGGGTGCGTCACAGGCTTCGAGGGACGGCGCTTCTGGTCGGGCTCGCCCTTGCCGCGCCGGCTCTGGCCCGGGAGAAACCCTCACCGCTCGCGGGGCTCGACGCGCAGGTGCGGCGCGCGATGCAGGAGTTCTCCGTTCCGGGGATGGCCGTCGCGGTGGTGAAGGACGGGGAAGTCGTCCACGCCCGGGGCTACGGGGTGCGCCGCGCGGGGGCGTCCGAGGCCGTCGACGCCGACACGCTCTTCGGCATCGCGTCGAACACGAAGGCCTTCACCTGCGCCGCGATCTCGATGCTCGCCGAGGACGGCAAGCTCGACTGGGACGACCCCGTCACGAAGCACCTGCCCGACTTCCAGATGTACGACCCCTGGGTGACGCGCGAGCTGACGCTGCGCGACCTGGTGACGCACCGCGCCGGGCTCGGGCTGGGGCAGGGCGACCTCATGTGGTGGCCGGCCACGGACTTCACGCGGCGGGAGATCGTGCGCGCCGTGCGCCAGCTCAAGCCGGCGTCGAGCCTGCGCAGCCGCTACGCGTACAGCAACGTGATGTACGTAGTGGCGGGCGAGGTGGTAACGCAGGTCGCGCGCCAGAGCTGGGACGACTTCCTGGACACGCGGATCTTCGGGCCGCTCGGGATGACGCGCACGAACACGAGCGTGAGCCTCCCGGCCGCGAACGTCGCCTCGCCTCACCTCGAGCTGGGCGGAGCCGCCAGGCCCATCGCGCCGGCCGCGTTCGACAACTGCGGGGCCGCGGGAGCGATCAACTCGAGCGCCTCCGACATGGCGCGCTGGCTGCGGATGCTGCTCGAGTGCGGCCGTTCGGGCGCCAGGGGCGGCGAGGGCTGCCTGCTGAAGCCGGAGTCGATCCGCAGGCTGTGGTCGGCCCAGATCGCGCTCCCCACGCCCGACCCGCCGGCCGGGCTCGAGGCGCTGCGCGCCAACTTCTCCGCCTACGGTCTCGGCTTCGGCCTGCGCGACTATCGCGGCCGCAAGCTGGTCTCGCACACGGGCGGGCTGCCGGGGTACGTGTCGCAGGTCGCGCTCGTGCCCGAAGAGCGGCTCGGCCTCGTGGTGCTGACGAACCAGGAGCAAGGCGGCGCCTTCTCGTCCGTGATGTATTCGATCCTGGACGCGTACCTCGGCGCGCCCCAGCCGTCCGTCGACTGGGTGGCGGCCTTCCGCAAGCGCGCGGCCGAGCAGCAGAAGTCGGCGCGCGAGGCCGTGGAGCTCGCCCGCGCCGCGCGCGACGCCGCGGCGCGCCCGGCGCTGCCGCTCGCGAGCTACGCCGGCCGCTACCGCGATCCCTGGTACGGCGACGTCGAGGTGCGCGAGGAGGGCGGGAGGCTGCAGCTGCGGATGACGCGCACGAAGGGGATGCTGGCGGACCTCGAGCACTGGCAGCACGACACGTTCGTCGCGCGCTGGCGCGAGGCCTTCATGTCCGAGACGCAGCCCGCCGACGCCTACGTGGTCTTCGCGCTCAAGCCCGACGCGACCGTCGAGCGCGTGACGATGACGCCCGTGTCGCCGGCGATCGACTTCAGCTTCGACTTCCAGGACCTGCAGCTCACGCCCGTGCCGGAGGAGCGGCCGCAGGCGGCTCGGCCTTGAGCTATTCCCAGTAGCGCTTGTAATAGTGCCCGGACTCGGGCGGCCGGGCCGGCTTCTCCGGCTTGCGGAAGAGCGACTCGAACCGGCGCTGCGTGGCGCGGGTGTCGCGCGAGGCCAGGACGCGCGAGAGAGCCGCGAGGACGACGAGCCCGAGCGTGATGAAGAGCAGGGTGCGCATCGAGGTCGCCGCAGGGCGGAGTATACCTTGACCCTCCGGACCCGGGTTCCTAGAATCCCACAATGTCCGAGGACCGCCTTCGCCTCGCATCGCTCTCCGTGCTCGGCAGCTCGCTGCACGGACGCAAGTACGACCCCGAAGAAGTGGTGGGCGAAGTCCTGATCGGATCGGACGAGAGCTGCCACCTGGTGGTCGATCTGCCGTCCATCAGCCCGATCCACGCGAAGGTCTGGACCGACCTCGACGACTGCAAGGTGAAGGACACGAGCGCGCCGCGCGGCGTCTACGTCAACACCGAGCGTGTCGAGCAGGAAGCGCGGATCGACGAGGGGGACGTGCTCTGGCTCGGTCCGCCGCAGGAGGCCGGCAGCGTCTGCATCAAGTGCCACTTCAAGCCGTGGGTCGAGGTGCTGCCGGGCGGCGCGGCCGTCGCTGCGGGCGCTGCGGACGGCTCGGCGCCTTCGAGCTTCGACGAGCTGCCGGAGCCCGATCCGTCCGAGGACGAGTTCGTCCAGCCGGGAGTCGCTCCGGAGGCGGCGCTCGTCGCGGCCGGGCACGAGCCCGCGCCGCCGCCTGCGGCGCCCGCAGTCGTCGCACCCGAGGCGAGCGCGGCGCCCTCTGGCGAGGACGATCCGTTCTTCGTCGGCGACGCCGAGGCGCGCGCGCCCGCGCCGTCACCCGAGCTGCCCGCCAGCGAGGCCGTCGCGCACGAGGAGGCGGCTTTCGCCAGCGAGGAGACGGCTGCCGCGTACGAGGAGCCGGCCGCCACGTTCGAGGAACCCGCCGCCGCGTTCGAGGAGCCCGCCGCCGCGTTCGAGGAGCCGCCCGCCGTAGGTGGGGTCCCGGAGGCCGAAGCGGTACCGGCCGCGGCTGCGGACGAGTGGACGATCTCCGAGACGCCCGCCGAGCCGGCGCCCGCTCCGGTGCCCGTGGCCGACGAGTTCTTCGTCGCGAGCGAGCCCGACGACGCGCAGCCAGCTCCCGAGGAGCCGACGTTCGTCGTGCCCGAGCCGGAGCCCGAGCCGGAGGTCGCCTCGGCGGCGCCGTTTCTCGACCTGCCCCCGCTCGAGCCCACCACGCCGCCGATTCCCACACTGACGCCCACGCCTCCCGCACCCACGCCGCCGCCGAAGCCGGCGCCGGCTCCGAAGCCGTCGCCGGCCCCCGTCGCCGCTGCCGAGCCGGCGCCGACTCCCACGCCGGCTCCGACACGGCCTGCGGAAGACGCCCCGGCCGCCGCGCCGCCCTCGCCGAAGCCCGCGGCCGAGGCCCGACCCGCCGCCGCGCCGCCGCGAGCCCTGCCGGCTCGCCGGCCCGCGGCCACCGCGCCGGCAGCGCGCCGCCCATCGGCCCCACGCGCAGCCGCGCCTCGCGCGGCGAGCGGCGGGCCCGCCTGGGTGCGCCCCGTGGGTCTCGGCGTGGCCGGCCTCGTGGTCGTGGGCGCGCTGGCGTTCGGCGCGATGAAGCTCATGGGCGGTTCGGTCCGCCTGGACTCCGTCGAGCCGCAGCGCGTGCGCGTGGGGCAGCGCGCCGTTCTCTCGGGCTCGGGCTTCAGCTCCGATCCCGCCGGCCAGACCGTGATCTTCGGCGAGCGCGAAGCGAAGGTGCTGCAGGCTTCACCGAATCGACTCGAGGTCGAGGTGCCCGAAGCCGTCGCGTCGGCCGGAGCCGAGAACCGCGTGCCCGTCGTGGTGCGGACGAAGGGCCGCTCGACCGCCGTCGTCGAGGTGACCGTTTTCCAGGGGCCTCGGCTGCACGGCATCTCGCCCGGAGCCGCGATGCCCGGCGAGGAGGTGATGCTCGCCGGCGCCGGCTGGGGTGTCGGCGCGACCGTGAAGTTCGGCTCGGCGACCGCCCAGACGCTCGAGGTGCAGCCGACGCAGATCCGCGCCCTCGTGCCCGAGGGCGGCAGCCCGGGCACCGAGCTCGCCGTCGTCGTGACGATCGCCGGCGTGGACTCGAATCCGGCGCCGTTCATCCTCGGCCACCTGCCGGTGGTCTCGGCGCTCAGCCCGGCGAGCGCCGCCCCTGGCGACGTGGTGACCGTGGCGGGGAAGGGATTCGAGACGATCCCGGTGCGCAACGACGTGCGGGTGGGCGGCGTCCCCGCGCTCGTCGTCGCCGCGAGCGGGGACTCGCTCCGGGTCGTCGTCCCGCGTCTCGGCGCGGGAGAGAGCACGCGCCCGCTCGAGGTGCGGGTGCCCGGCTCGACCAGCGTCGGCCAGGCGCAGCTCGCGCTCGCGCCGGCGGCCGCGGCCGTGGACTTCCGCTTCGTCGCGGAGCCGTTCACGCCCGCGCCCGGACGCGTGTACGCGCTCCTCGCGACCGAGCTGGGACCGGCGTTCGTGCTCGCGGCTTCGGGCGGACGGACGGCGGCCGAGCGCGCGGCGACGGCCGCCGAGCGGCTGAACGCAGCCGCCCAGCCCCTGCGCACGACGGTGGGGCTCACGCTCGAGGCGCGCGGGCTCGAGTCGAGCCCGGTGATCGGGCTCGTCGGCCACCCCGACGCGCTGCTCGAGGTCAGCGAGGAGGACGCGGCGGCTTACAACGAGGACTGGACGGGCCTGCGCGGCCGCGGCGGCCCGGTGACGCGCGCGCGGCTGGCGCGCTGGTGGGAGGCGCTCGGCCGCGACCTCGTGCTGATGACGGTCCGCAGCCAGCCGCCGACGAACGCGGCGGCTCTCGCGCCCGAAGGCCGTGCGCTCGGGCAGCTGTTCGAGCTCGCACAGAAGAGCGGCGGCGCGGGCGTGCCGCGCCAGGTGGTGGACGAGGCGCGCCCGCCGCTCAAGGACGGGCTACGGCTGCTCGGCCTGCGGGTGCCGCCGACGGTGACGGCGGCGGCCCCGGGAGCCGCGGCTGCCGCCGCTCCCGCGGCCACGGCGGCCCCGACGCCGCCCCCGCTGCAACTCGAGGGCAACTGGGGCGGGAACCAGGTGGAGCAGGGCCTGCGCCAGTACCTGAGCGTGACCTTCCGCGGCAGCGGCGGCAAGGTGGCCTACGAGGGCGGCATCACGTTCACGGTGCCGATGCTCACCGTGGAAAAGCCGCGCCGCGACCAGGTGCACTTCAGCGTCCAGATCCGCGGCGGCTTCCGCCACTACACGGGTCAATGGGACGGCGAAGCGCTGACGGGCAACGTGACCACGGACGCGGCTGGGAAGAACGTCGTGGGGACTTTCGAGCTACGCCGCCGATAAGCTACGTAGGGGGGCCTGGGGGGACGAAGTCCCCCCAGAACATGAAGGAGGCAGCAGGCCTCGGGTTTCGACCCCCTACGAGGATCCCCCTCGAGGAGTCATGACCAGTCCCCTTACGCGATCGTGACGTCCTTGCAGAGATAGACGTCCTGGATCGTCTGCAGCAGCTTGGCGCCCTCCGCCATCGGGCGCTGGAAGGCCTTGCGGCCCGAGATCAGCCCCATCCCGCCGGCGCGCTTGTTGATGACCGCGGTCTTCACGGCCTCGGCGAAGTCGTTCTCGCCCGAGGCGCCGCCGCTGTTGATCAGGCCCGCGCGGCCCATGTAGCCGTTCGCGACCTGGTAGCGGCAGAGATCGATCGGGTGGTCGGTCGCGAGCTCGGTGTAGATGCGCTTGTCCGTCTTGCCGTACGGGTTCTCCTTGCTGCTGATCGCGTTGTAGCCGCCGTTGTTCTCCGGCAGCTTCTGCTTGATGATGTCGGCCTCGATCGTGACGCCCAGGTGGTCGGCCTGGCCCGTGAGGTCGGCCGAGACGTGGTAGTCCTTGTCCTTCTTGAACGCGGGGTTCCTGAGGTAGCACCAGAGCACGGTCGCGAGGCCCATCTCGTGGGCGATCTGGAACGCCTGCGACACCTCGACGATCTGGCGCCCGGACTCGGGCGAGCCGAAGTAGATCGTGGCCCCGACGGCGACGGCACCCATGTCGCGCGCCTGCTTCACCGAGCCGAAGAAGATCTGGTCGAACTTGTTCGGGTAGGTCAGGAACTCGTTGTGGTTGAACTTCATCAGGAACGGGATCCGGTGCGCGTACTTGCGCGC
>Ga0111538_10015215_pt1 | contig 10120 bp, 10 predicted proteins | sample SoiMethybrSBSTD1_FD_79669 | JGI IMG/M metagenome (GOLD analysis project Ga0111538, IMG submission 79669) | Bulk soil microbial communities from a Populus tree surrounding site in Tennessee, USA - Soil MetaG P. TD hybrid SBSTD1 (version 2)... | ecosystem: Environmental > Terrestrial > Soil >... | reverse complement strand
TGCCGCTCTACAACACGGAGATTCATTACATAACGCGCGTGAACTCTCCGATGAACTTCCTTCACGACATCAAGGACGCGCGAATCAACGGCGGGCTCGTCGGCAGCGGTGCGGCGTTCATCACGCACACGCTCTACCGCATGATGTTCGGGAAACCCATCCCGGAAGCGAACGACAGTTTCCTCTCGAACGCCGATGCGCTCGTGAAATTGATCTCCGACGAAAGCGTCGACGTTGTCGTCGTCGCGGCAGGTCAGCCGGCCCCGCTCATATCGAACATGCGTCCGGAAGCACAGAGGTTCATCAAGCTCCTCAAGTTCGATCCGACGCATCCCTCTGCGAAGACTCCGCTGACCATCTACACGCAATCGGTGGTGAAAGCGGAAAGCTATCCGAACCTGCTGAAAGAAAGCTTCACGACTGTCGCCGTAGGCGCCTATCTCGTGACCTACAACTTCTCGCAGCCCGACACGGCCGGTCACCTCGCGCGTTTCGCGCGTGCGCTGTGCAACAACTTCTCCACGCTGCAGAGCAAGGGCCATCCCAAATGGCGTGAGGTCAGCCTCTCGTTACCCAAGCTGCCTCCCGGCTGGACGTATTACTCGCCGACGATGAGGCAGATCAACGCCTGCGCAAGCCCCGCGAAGCCGCGGGTGCGAGCGAAAGTCTGCACCGCCGAAGAACGTATTCTCGGTTTGTGCGATTGACGGCGGGACTTCGCAGCATCGGACGAAGTCCCGGCGACACAGTCCCCCGCTAGGCGCGCGCCGTCGAGCTGATCGCGCAACGATCCCGCACGGGCTGCGGGGCCGAAGCGCGAGCCGCAGACGAGCGCCGCACTCCTAGTAGAAGATCCCCGGCGTCGAGCCGCCGTCCACGGCGATGCTCTGGCCCGTGATCGCCGATGCATGCGGTGAAGCGAGGAAGAGCACCAGCGGTGCGATGTCCTTCGGCTCGATGAGACGGCCGATGGGAAACTGCTTGACGAAGCTCGCCTCGGCTTTTTCCTCGCTCACGCCGAGTTCCTTCGCCCGCGCGGCGAGGCGCCTGGGATAGCGGTCGGTTTTGGTGAAGGGCGGGTGAACGACGTTCGCCGTAATGCCCTGCGGCGCCACCGTCTTACTGAACTGGTTGACGAAGGCAATGATGGACGAATTGCCGAGTGCGCTGGGGAGCGCGTTGGCGCCGGCGTGGCGCGCGGCGGTGCCGCCGATGCAGATCACGCGACCGTGCCCCGACTTGCGCAGGTACGGCAGCGCGGCGCGGCAGCAGCGCATGTAGGCGAGCGTCTTGCCCTGCAGCCGTTCCATCAGCCCCGCGTCGTCGAGGGTCTCGACGTTGCCGCTGACCGCAGTCGAAGCGTTGTTGACCAGCACGTCGAGCCCGCCAAAGGCGTCGACCGCTGTTTGTACCGCGCTCGTGCACCCTTCGGCGGTAAAGAGGTCGACCGAGACGGCCTTCGCCTTGACGCCCTTTGCCGCGATCTTCGCTTCCGCCTCCGCGAGTGTCGCCTTGTCGCGGGCGCAGATGGCGACGTTCGCACCCTCCTCCGCGAACGCCAGTGCGATGCCGAGGCCCACGCCCCGGCTGCCGCCCGTCACGAGTACCGACTTCCCCTTCAGATCAAAATTCATATCCTCTGTCCTTTCGTTTTGGCTGCCACCCGAAGGGTTGGCACGACTTTTCGCTCTCGACTGCGTCCTGCTCCTTGCCTATGTTCTCTACATTGGCTTCGTCGCACTGTTCGATCTTAGCGAAAATCGCGACAGCGCAGCACGCGCTTCATCGTGTCAGGCACTCTGGAGCTTCATGTCGATACGCCTCACAACTTTCCTGCCGCCTTCGGAGATTCGTTTCCCGGGGGGCACGCCGTTCCGGACAGCCCGCGAGCACGCGGAAGCGCTGTCCCTCATCCGGCGCCTCATGGTCTCTTCCGGCGTCGCCGGTCCGGACCCGGCGCCCGGCGCGGTTACCCTGAAGGCCCTCAACGGCGGGCGCAGTGCGGCTCTCGTGTTCAAACTCACGCCGCTTTTCGGCCTTGGCCTCCGCGTCAAAGGGACGCCTGTCGTGGTGAAAATCGCGCCGCGCGTGGATGGTACACGTGAAAAAGCGAACTACGACAGATTCGTGCGGCGAGCCCTTCCCGCCGCCTGTCGGCCCGATCTGCTCGGGTTCGCCAGGACGCACGCCTACTCGGGACTTTGCTATTCCTTCGTCGGCCGTTCCAACGGATCGAGGATAGATACCCTGACGGATTGTCTGCAACGCGGCGATGCGGCCACAGTGGAGCTCGTCCTGCGCCGGATCTTCGCCCCGATGCGCGACACCTGGTACAGCTCGGATCGGCTACGCGCAGAAAGCGATATCGCGCGGCGCTATCTCGATCGATATTTCACCGGGCCGCGCTCGACGGCCACAAACGAAGCGGCGCTGCGGGACTGCGCCGCGCGGTACTTCAATGCCCGGTGGCAGAACGGACGCTACGTCATCGGGGCGCTCACCTTTCCCTCGCCGCACGCGATCCTGTTCGCATCCGGCCGCAAGCGCCCGTACCACAGTTGCATCCTTCACGGCGATCTGAACTCGGACAATATCGTCGTCGCCGACCGTCCGGCCGGTGTAGCGGTCGTCGACTTCCAGAAAACCGGGCGCGGGCATGTGTATGGGGATTTGATGCACGTCGAAGCGAGCGTCCGCATCAACTACGTGCGTGATGCGTCGTTCGGCGAAATCCTGGAAAAGGAACGGCTGATCGCCTTGGGACGGCGACGGCTCCGCAACGATCCCTACTCCGCATCGATCCGGAAAATCCGCAACGCCGCCTTCCGTTATTTCGGCCACATCGAAGACGCTGCCAACTACCACTTCGCCGTGGCGGCGATCGGACTGCGGCTCATGCAGGCTGTCGACCTGACGCACATCGCCCGCGCAAGGATCACCGCGAGCGCTTTGTGGGCGGCGAAAATACTGGCCCGCGAAATCTAGCCTTTCGCACGCGGGAGAAATTCGAGCACGGGCGGCGGCGTATCGACGATCACCCCGCAGCCGATCTTGCAGGCCCACCGGCCGTTATCGGGACCGTAAGCGCCCTCGAGCTGCCACCAGCCGTGGTTATGCTTGCAGCACAAGTCGCAGATTGCCATGGCCCGGTCGCTGTAACGATAGACGCCCACTCCATGGCAGTTCGGGCAATTGCGATTGGCGTTCATCGCAGCACTGGCGTAAACGTCGTTCTTGCGACTCTCGCCACGGTGCTGTGACACGTAGGACTCCGGATCGAGCCCGCAATCGGCGGGCATGACGAGCTCCGGTCCGAGCAACGCGTAATAATTGTTGCGCGTCTCCGCGATCAGGAACGTCTTGTACTCGGCGATCGACAGCACGCTCGAGGTGTGCAGGACGTTGCCGCAGAATTCCGGATGCGACAGGTGGACGATGCAGTGGCCCCAGATGATCGGCGGCGCGCTTTCATCGGCCTGTTTGACTCTCATCCACGCGCGAAAAATGCCGTTGAGCTGCTTCGCCATCGCTCTCGGCCCGCTACTTCACGCGCATGCGCTCGACGCTGTTGAGGTCGGGGTCCTGCCCCAGTCCCGGTCCCTGTGGCACGGCAAAGTCGCCATTTTTCGGGATGATCTGCTCGCCGAACGGCGTCTCGGTGAAGTCGCAGTAGTAGCGCTCGATCGGAATCTCGCGCGCGCTCGCCGCGCACACGTGGATCGACGCCATCAGGCCCGGCCCGAAGTAGGGTGAGTGCGGCACCACGACCACGCCGTTCGCCTCACCCAGCGCGAAGATCTTGCGCATCTCGGTGACGCCGCCGATCTTCGTGATGCTGGGCTGTGCAATGCCGACCGCCCCCACCTCGAACAGCCGCTTGAACTCCATGAAATTGGAAATGTTCTCCCCGGCCGCGATCGGTGTGATGCTCGTTCTGCGCAGCCGTGCAAGCTCGCTGTGATTGTCGGGCGGATAGATCGGCTCTTCGATCCACGCGAGTTTCATGCCGGACCATTCGTTCGCCACGGCGATCGCCTCGTCCTCCGTCCACGGGCACGAGCAATCCACCATGAGCGGCACCTTGTCGCCACACACCTCCTTCGCGGCGCGCACGATGTCGGTCTTGTTCTCGTGCAGCTTGATGTAGCGGTAGCCGCGATCGATGGCCTCTCTGGTCTTACGCGCCACCACCTTCGCATCGCCATAGCGCAACAGGCTCGCATAGGCCGGCAGCGTGGCGCGCGCGCTGCCGCCGAGCATCTTGTAGAGCGGCAGGCCGGCGCGCTTGGCGGCAATGTCCCACAGCGCGATGTCCAGGCCGGAGATCGCGAACACCGTCGGACCGCTGCGGCCCGTGTTGTAGAGGCCGCGATGCAGGTCGGCTTGTATCTGCGCGATCTGCGACGGATCGCGGCCCACCACCCGCGGCGCGATGATCTGCGCGACCGCGGTACAAGTCGACTGCCAGCCGGCGTTGGAAAATGCCTCGCCCCAGCCGGTCACGCCGTCGTCGGTGTCCACCCTGACGAGCACGGTGTGCACGTCGTTCTTCGGCGCTCCGCCGGCGTGAGGCTGCGCATCGTCGAGCTGGAGCGGCGTGCGCACGAGTATGGGTTCTACCCGGGTGATTTTCATGCGTGTTCTCGTCGTCGCGGTGGGCTCTATAGTATCCAACTCCGCCGGGGAAGTTTCAGTACCATCGCACGCCTCTGATCGCAACGGCCCGGTGCTCCTTCAGCATGTGGACGACGACCGCACGCTTCGAGCGCGCCAAGGGGTGCACCGTAAGAACGACGCTGCCCCGTTCGACGTCGGCCAGGACGCGCGCTTCTTCCGTATCGCGATCGACATCGCCACCGCACTTGAAGAGTTGCCAGAGGTCTTGTGCACTGCCCTGGTTTTCGTAAGCCTGCCCGGGGGCCTCGGCAGCGATACCGTCCCGCGTAAGGTCCGCGCTGATCGCGACGTCCTTCGGATCGATACCGCTTCGGAGGAGAGCGGAGTGCGCCCGCATCGCTTCCCCTTCGCTCGCGAACACTGCAATGAGTGCGCGGTGATGCGTGCTGATCGTCGTCATCGCTTCCTGCCTGTTCAATGCTCGTCACATAGACCCTCCCCGATCGAAACACGTGCTCCGAAGACGGATCGGGGCTGCTCTGCGTGACAAGCCGCGGTCGAAATCCCAATGCTGTCACAAATCGGGTTCGGATGACGTCTTGAGAGGACGGTTCCGATTCGCGCTGTTCACGAACTGGAACCCCTGTTCCGTCCCATACGGACCCCTCTCGAGAGGACGATATGAAAGTCGTTGTCATCGGTGGTAGCGGCCTCATCGGCGCCAAGCTCGTGAACAGTCTGCGTCAACGTGCCCACAAAGTCGCGGCCGCATCGCCGGCCTCGGGCATCAACACCATCACGGGGGAAGGGCTTTCGGAAGCGCTTATCGGCGCGGAGGTCGTGGTCGACGTCTCCAACTCGCCTTCGTTCGAGGACAAAGCCGTGATGGCATTCTTCGAGACATCAGGTCGCACTCTCCTTGCCGCGGAAGCCGCTGCCGGCGTGAAGCATCACGTTGCGCTGTCGATCGTGGGCACGGACCGCCCTGCCACCAACGGGTACCTGCGGGCGAAAATGGCACAGGAGAACTTGATCAAGGCGTCGAAAATCCCCTACTCGATCGTGCGCTCGACGCAATTCTTCGAGTTCCTGGGTGCTATGGCTCAATCGAACACCAGCGGCAACACGGTGCGGTTGTCGCCGGCGCTCTTCCAACCGATCGCGTCCGACGACGTGGTCGCCGTGTTGACCGAGGTGACTCTGGGGGCGCCGGTCAACGGCTTCATCGAGGTAGCCGGTCCGGAACGCGTAGGCATGGCGGAACTGGTCCGGCGATTCCTGAATGCGAAGCAGGACGAACGCACCGTAGTGGCCGACGCCCATGCGCAGTACTTCGGTATGGAAGTGAGCGATCAATCCCTCGTACCTGGCGAGGGCGCCCGCATCGGGACGATACGGCTCGAGGACTGGCTGAAGAAGCCGGCCTAAGCCGGCGCGATCACCCGCCGTCTTTCCTACGCTGCGGAAGCGATCATGCGGCCTCGGCCGTTCGCGCGGAACGACGCACTTCCCGCGGCGGCTGTCCGAACACCCGGATGAACGTCTGTCGCATCCGCTCGGAGTCCGCGAAGCCTACCGCACGGGCGATCGTTTCGAGCGTCTCTCGCCCATCCTCCACACGCGCGCGGGCAGCTTCCGCCCGCAAGCGTTCGATCGCCTTCGCGGGTGTCATCCCCGTCGCCGCAACGAAAGCGCGAGCAAATTGCCGGAGGCTCATGTGGGCCACGTCGGCCAAGCGCTCGACCGACAGTGACTCGGCAAGGTGTTCGCGCGCGAAACTCAGCACGCGACGGATGCGATCCTGCGCGGGATCGAGCTCGAGCAGCGATGAATGCTGCAGCTGCCCGCCGGGACGGCGGTAATACACCACCATCAGACGAGCGACCGAGCGGGATATCTCCCTGCCCAGATCCTCCTCGATCATCGCCAGCGTCATATCGATGCCTGCGGTCATGCCGGCCGAGGTCCAGAGGCCGTCGTCGCTGAAGAAAATGCGATCTCCATCCACGCGTACGTTCGGATACAAAGCCTGCAGCGTCGGCGCATAGCGCCAATGCGTGGTCGCCCGTCGGCCTTCGAGAAGACCGCTCGCAGCGAGCAGGAAAGCGCCCATGCAGACGCTCGCAGTGCGGCGCGCTCCGGACGAAGCGGCGCGGACAAAGCTGAGGGTTTCGGGCGACACCGCGCGACTCGCCAATCCGAAGTCACCCACCACGACGAAGGTGTCGATCGCACGCGCCACAGCCGGCTGGCTCATCACTTTGAGACACGTCGAGCTCTCGACCTCGCCGCCGTCGAGCGACATGACGGTCAGACGGTAGCTGCCGGGTACCAGGCTTGCGGCAATCGAAAACGCTTCGAGCGGGCCGCTCAAATCGAGCAGCACGAACCCCGGATAGATGAAAAAACAGATATCGCGAGGCGTGGCCGAAATCATTGGATAAACGTCCTTTCAGCCGCGACCGGACAGCTCATTCTTCAGCTGCGACGCGGCGGGGTTCTACCGAAGTCGAACGTCTTTGATTGTGCCGCGTTGTCCTGGCGGCATCTACCTCGCTGGAACCACGGAGCCTGGGATGAACGATCCGACTGACTCGGTAAGAATCTCCGTATCAGCGGTAAAAAAGTCTTTCCCGCAGCGGACGCGGTTGGCGCACGCGACCACCATGAGAAACGCGGCGGCATCGATCGCCGTACCCGGCGCGACGAACGAAATCGCAGAGATCTTCCAGTCGCACCGGCCGCGCCTGTTCGGCCTCGCCTATCGCATGCTCAATTCGCGCGCCGAGGCTGAGGATGTCCTGCAGGAGGCCTATCTGCGCTGGCATCAATCCGCCACGCAAGACATCCAATCGCCCGTTGCCTTTCTGGTCACGCTCACCACACGCCTCTGTCTCGACCGGCTCCGTGAGCTCAAACACGAACGCGAACACTACGTTGGGCCGTGGCTGCCTGAATCCATCGTCGAAGACGAATTTCCCTCGCCGGAGATGCAGCTCGAGCTGGCCGACGAAATCTCCATCGCTTTCCGCGCCGTGCTGGAACGCCTGGGCACGGAAGAACGGGCGGCGTTCCTGCTGCACGACGTGTTCGACTACGACTATCCCGAGGTCGCGATGGTAGTCGGCAAATCGGAGCCGACCTGTCGGCAGATCGTCCATCGTGCGCGCGCGCACGTGCGCGAAGCGCGCCCGCGCTTCTCGGTGACGGCGGAGACGCGAGAGCGTGTACTCGCACGATTTCTCGTGGCGGCGAAGAGCGGCGATCGCCAGGCCGTCATGGCGCTGCTCGCGCAAGATGCCGAGTACACGGCCGACGGCGGCGGCAAGGTAGTCGCCGCATTGAAGATCCCGCAACATCCGCAACCCCGACAAGCTCCAGGGCATCACGGTGCACGATGTCTGACCGTACGCGCTGTCACAACTGCGGCCGCTCACGCGTCTTGGAGTCGGTGACAGACAAGACACTGTATCCCGCTACTTTCCCACTCAACCGAGGGAGTCAGGACGATGAGCACGATTACCACGCAAGACGGCGTCGAGATCTTCTACAAGGATTGGGGCTCGAAGAATGCCCAACCCATCGTTTTCCATCACGGCTGGCCGCTGAGCGCCGACGACTGGGATACTCAGATGCTCTACTTCGTCGACCAGGGCTACCGCGTCATCGCTCATGACCGGCGCGGACACGGTCGCTCCGCGCAGGTGAGCGATGGTCACGACATGGATCACTACGCGGCGGACGCTGCCGCCGTGGTCGAGCATCTCGACCTGCGCAATGCGGTCCACATCGGACACTCGACGGGCGGCGGGGAAGCCACGCGCTACGTCGCTCAGCACGGCGAGAAGCGCAAGCGAGTGGCCAAGCTCGTCCTGATCGGTGCCGTACCGCCGATCATGGTCAAGACGCCGGCCAATCCGGGTGGTCTGCCGATCGAAGTGCTCGACGGACTCCGCAAGGCGCTCGCCGCCAATCGCGCACAGTTCTATCTCGACTTCGCGAGCGGGCCGTTCTACGGCTACAACAGGCCGGGCGCGAAACCGTCACAGGGTGTGATCGAGAACTGGTGGCGCCAGGGTATGATGGGCAGCGCCAAGGCACACTACGACGGGATCAAGGCTTTCTCGGAGACCGACTTCACCGCGGACCTCAGGATCATCAACGCTCCCACGCTCGTCATGCATGGCGACGACGATCAGATCGTGCCGATCGCCGATTCCGCGCTCCTTTCGTCGAAGCTGCTCAGAAACGGCACGCTCAAGGTCTATGAGCGGCTTCCGCACGGGATGTGCACGACGCACGCCAACGTCGTCAACCCCGCTCTGCTCTCATTCATCAAGTCCTGAACCGCTTCTCGCGAATCAGGAGTCTGGAAAATGATGACGCGATTACTCTGCACCCTGCTCTTCGTCGCCACACCACTGACCGGTGTCGCAGCCGACCGCCCGAAAGAAAAAAGTGCTCGCGTGACGGTCGTGTATCAGCACGAGTTGCCGAACGTTCCCGGCAAGAGCGTCAAGGGGGTGCTCGTGGAATACGGTCCGGGCGGCTTTTCTGGAGCTCACACGCATGCGGCATCGGCATTCATCTACGCCACCGTCCTCGAAGGCGCGATCAAGAGTCAGGTCAACGATGGTCCGGTGAAAACCTACCGCGCAGGCCAGAACTTCACGGAGCTGCCCGGTGATCGCCACCGGGTGAGTGCCAACGCGAGCAAGACCAAGCCTGCCAAGCTGCTGGCCGTGTTCGTGGTGGACACGAAGGACGAAGTGCTGACGACGCCGTTGCAGGAATGAGAGGCCCCTGCAACCGTCGGGCGGATATCCCGGGAACGAGCCCGCTCACTGCTGCGGGATGCCCGCTTCCTTGATCACGCGCGCCCAGCGAGCGACCTCTCCGCGCACGAACTGATCGAACTCCTGTCGCGTGGTCGGCGACGGCGGCATTGCCACTTCGAGCATGCGCTTCTCCACCTCCGGAGCGCGCAACGCGGTGTGCATGTCGGCGTTGATCTTGTCGAGCACCGCCGCCGGCGTTGCCGACGGGGCCATCAGTCCGTACCAGGAGTTCACTTCGAAGTTGGGTACGCCGGACTCCTTCATCGTCGGCACATCCGGCAGCACCGAGAGACGTTGCACGCTCGTGACCGCAAGCGCGCGCAGCCTGCCTGACTGCACGGCCCCTAAGGAGAGCGGCGCGTTCGAGATGTTGATCGGCACCTGGCCTCCGATGGTGTCGGTCACGGCCTGTGCCCCGAGCTTGTAGGGAATGTACACGACGTCGAACTTCAGTTGCAGCTTCAGGAGCTCGATCGTGAGGTGCGGCGAAGTGCCGGGGAGCGACGCAGAATAACTGAGCTTGCCCGGATTCGCCTTGGCGTAATCGACCATTTGTCTCACGGTCCTGAACGGCACCGACGGATGCACCATGATGACGTTCGGCGTCATGCCGATGCGCGTGATCGGCGCGAAGTCGCGTAACTGATCGTAGGGCATCTTCGCGT
>Ga0111538_10015214_pt1 | contig 10120 bp, 3 predicted proteins | sample SoiMethybrSBSTD1_FD_79669 | JGI IMG/M metagenome (GOLD analysis project Ga0111538, IMG submission 79669) | Bulk soil microbial communities from a Populus tree surrounding site in Tennessee, USA - Soil MetaG P. TD hybrid SBSTD1 (version 2)... | ecosystem: Environmental > Terrestrial > Soil > Tree... | reverse complement strand
GGGCCAGCACCGGCACCCCGAAGGTATTGAACTGGACCGGCCCCTGTCGCGAAGTGAGTATGTCCGACGAGATCGAGGCACGAAGCAGAGGGCTGACTCACGGAGGGATCCAGGTCGGACATCGGGAATCCGACCTGATGCTGCCAAGACGACCCCCCATCCAACGACTGGGCGTACCCGACTCCAGTCCGTGGCGCTTCGAGGTAGCTCAGCCAGTTCGCGAACAGACGAAGTCCAGCCGCCGAGACTTCGGGGTAGCCCTGGACCAGAGTCTGGTCCGAAGAGATTCGCTGTTCGGGGAGCACCGTCTGCGCCGTGAGAGTTGTTGCCGTGATGGGCAACAGCGACATCATGAGCAAACAAGCGCCGCGCGTGAGCGGGACGCGGCACCTGCTTCGTAGTTGAAGTTCTGTTTGTTGAAGTGGTCGCACTCTCACGGCAGAACCACCGCCTTCCGTCGCAGTTCATTCGACTCGGCGCTGAGTCGGTAGGTGTAGATACCGGGAGCAACCCGACGTCCGCGGCTGGAGCGCAGGTCCCATTCGATGCGATGCGTGCCGGCCTCGTAGCGTGCCACGTAGTCACGGACTCGCCGGCCTTGCGTGTCGAAGATCTCGAGCTTGGCGATCCCGCGCGTGGGGAGCGTGAACTCGATGGTCGTGCCGCGCAGGCTCGGATTCGGGCGCGGAGGCTGCAGTGAGAACACGAGCGAAAGGGCGAGGGGTGGTTCACCTGCACGCTGACCGCGGTTGGACTGTGCTTGGCGTGGCGATACCGGCGTCCCGGAGAGTTCGAGGAATGCCGCCCTTGCGCGGCCCTCCGTCGGCGCGGACAACGCGAACTCCAAGTGGAGCGTGTCGAGGTCCACCAGCCACGCTGACACGCCATCCTGCGCCGCGGTGAGCGAGGTGGCGTCCCCTGAATAACCGTTCCGGGCGACGGTCGGTGCGACAGCCTCCACGACAGGTGTGCCATTGGACAGAGCCAGGCTCCAGAGTCCGGTCAGCTCCGCCCCGGTGAGGAACGCGAGCTTGACTCGTGAGCCCGAGAGCCCCGCGACCGCGACTCGATCCGTGCGCTGGCGCAGGCATGCGCGGCCAGCCTCGTTCCAATCGCCGGCCGCATCGGTGCACAGCACGGTGAACCCGAGACCCTCCCCGGGGCCGCGCCCACCCACGGACCGACCTTCCGCAATCAGTGCGGACCCGGGGCTGTCGCCGAGGTCCACCTCGAGCGTGTCGCCGGGAAGCACGAGGAGGCTGCTTCCGTCGGCAGGTCGCAATGGCGCGTTGAGCGAACCTGTCCCACGAAGCCGGGCAGACGCAATAGGTCTGGTGGTGCCGACGAGCACGGCCGAACCTGCGAGGTACACTTCCTCGCCCTCTCCGTGCGAAACCACGAGCAGTCGCGCGCGGTCCACCGACGAGCCGATTCCCGCGTGCGTGCGGAACCACAGGCGCGTGTTGCCGGAGGAGAACGTGGTCGGCAAGCGGAGTGCGTCGGTCACCACTGTCCCGTACGGGCCCGCATCAAGCAGCGAGTTCTCGAAGGTGCCTCCAGTCAGTGGCCCCCGACTCGCGAAGTTGCCCGCGACCCGTCGAGCAGAGAACCCGCCACCACCGCCACCCGCGAACGAGCCGCCTTCGCACTCCCAGCCCTCTCGCGTCCAGATGAGTGCGGCATTGCTCAACGCCGACCAGTGACCGTTGTCGTCGAGCGTCCGCACCCTGAACCAGTACTTGGTCTCTGGAGACAGCCCGAAGACCTGCGCGGTGACCCCTCCGCCAGGTGCCCCCGGCGTGACGGGTGAGGAGAGGCTTGCTGTGGTCCAACCGGTCGCCCAGTCGCTCGGATCGGGGCTGCTCGAGCCGACCTTGTAGCGGAGGTCGTAGCTCACGGCGGCCCCCGAGGCCGCGAGACCTCCGTCGTCGGCTGGTTCGGTCCAGTAGAGCTCACCTGAGACCTGGTCGTAGTGAGGGCAGCCCTCGAGGTCTGTGACCATCCCGGGTGTCAGAACATCGGCGGAGTCCAAGCCCAGCCCACCGTTCTCCGTGCGGGTCCAGCGCGCGATCGAGGGCACGCGCGGCGCGTCGGCTCCTAGGCTGTCCAGGATGAACAGCATCTGATCGCCGGGTGGGGCGATGTAGGCGTCAGCCGGCGCCTGGACCAGCAGCCGGATGGGATTGCTGGCCAGCGTGAACGAGAGCGGCACGTAGCGCTGATTCTGGTCGAAGCTGTGCGTCACCGCTCCTGGGCGCATGAGCGCGATGCTCTTAATGTGGGCCGTGCGAGCGCTATCGAGCGTCAGCGTGAATGTGCGCCCGTAGGTCAGCACGGCCGGGGCCCCAACTACTCGAGGGCGGTCGGCGTAGGCCCCACCCGAGCGGAACAGGTAGCCAGGCTCGTAGATGCTGGCGGTCGTCTGATCGGGGTTTTCACCAACGAGGCCCTCGCCCCCAGCCGTCATGACCCGGGCGTCGGGCAACAGAATCGCGGTTGAGTGGTAGTTGCGAATGTTGGGGTCAGATGCGAGTAGCTCCCCCTCCAAAGCGAGACTGCTGTTCCAGCGACTCAGTGCAACGCTCCAAAGCTTAGGTTCCTGAACAGAGGCGCTGAGATCAGGCTCATCGTGTCCTCCCGTTGCCAGCACGTCGCCAGTTGGGAGAAGCGTCAGGTTGTGGTTCTTTCGCTCCAGGAGCTCGTATTTGGCGGAAGCGGCCGAGTATGCCGACCACGCTGGCGTCTGTCCCGCAGTGATGGTGAGAGTCTCCGTCCTGTCGCTCGCGTTCGAAGAAAGGGCGTCGCTCGAGAACGCTCCGGCGCGAAGCAGCTTGCCCGGGCGGTACATGACCGCCGAGCCGAATAGGATCGGGTCCTGGGTGTCCCCGCTCGTGTCCGCCCAGTGGCTGGTCGAGAAGTTGAAGAACCGGCGATAGCGCTTGGTCAGGTCCGAATACGGCGCGGGTCCCGCGTTGAACATGCGTCCGTCCGGCAGTTGGAACATGTACGGGTAGTCGGCAATCGGGCGCTCGCTGTCGGCGTCGTTCTGGAGCGTCACGGTCTCCCACTGCCCGGGAAGCGCCGGGCAGTCGGGCCCGGAGCCCGAGGACGCGTCAGCTCGAAACCGCTCCAAGCTGCGGCTGATCCGGCCGTGCCCCTCCGGCGAGGTAAGTAGCGGCATCCCCGCCACTCCCGGAGGTGGCTCATGGAAGTTGCGCATGGGAGGTTTGCGCCAGTTCTCGCCCCCATACGCGGTGGCGGGGTAGGTCCACACCTCGTTCGTGAACCCACCGGGGTCCGATGAGCCCGTCGTGTCGCCACCCACGATGGTGATGAGCGTGCCGTCCACGTTGTAGCTCATGCTGGCGCGGGTACGCGCCGTGGGGCCGCCCGCTGCGGCAGAGATCTTCTCCCACGAGAAGTCGCCTAGCTGGCTCACCAGCGTATCGGGGCGCACGAGGTACCAGAGATCCGGCGCGACGAGATTCCCTGTGGAGTTCTGCCCGCCGAACATGTAGTACCTGCGATCCTTCACATGGTTCCCCCGGATGATCGCGGCCATGGCATGCCCCTCCACAGCCGTGGGGGCGCCGTAGTCGGCGGTTGGAGTGAGCTCCGCCCAGATCCCCAGGACGGAACCGTGGCTGCCGACGCCGAACGTATAGAGCTTCGAGGGGTCCGCGAAGGCCGGGGGCGAGACTGCCGTTTGGCCCCCGTGAATGAGGAGTCGTGCGTATTCCGCGGTCGCGCCCGTAGCCCACAATCCAGGGTCGAACACCATGGTGTGGCCGAACCGCCGTCGACCGGACTCGTCCGCAAGCAACCGCTTCCAGACCCACTGGTAATACTGTTGTCCGGGCGCCTGACGGCGATCCCCGCGCCAGAGGTCGCCGAGTACGTTGCCAGCTGAGTCGAGGCCGCCGTGGATGAAGCAGGTCTGGTTGGCGATCGCATCGGGCAGTCTGCCCTCGGACCGGCCCTCGACTCCGGCCCATGTCATGGCGAACCGGTACCGTTTCTTGGGGAACTTCTCACCTGGGGGGAGCGAATCGTCTCCAACGGGTTCAAACCGGTCCCAAGCCAAGATAGTGTCCACTTCCGCCTTGCTCCCGCGCAGTGACCAGACATCGTCGAGCCACTTCACGCCCGATACCGGGCCGACGCTCCGACCCAGCATCATGACCCCCCGCCCGGCGCCGTCGGCCACGAACCCGTGTCCTTCACGACCGCTGGGCCACTTCCCATCCGTGTAGGTGTCGTAGTGGATGTTCGGGTCAACGACGTTGTCAGCCGGAATCGTCGTGGTGTTCCCCCAAGAATAGCGCCCAGCCTGCCAGAGCGGGCGGACGAGGTCGTAGGTGGTGTCGCCCGAGGCCGTGCGGAACAACCCTCCGAAGCCGATGGTGAGGCTCGCCATCGTGCCCGCGGAGGCCAGCACCTTCCCGTCGTGCATGGGCGTCGCCGTGGCGTACCAGCGCTCCACGGCCATGATCGCGCTCGTGTCCCACGGCGTCGCCGCGGGCAGGCCAGGCCGCCAGCCGGGATCCAGTGCGAAGACGTGCTGGCAGATCGGCTCGGGCAGCCAAAAGCCACCCACGAGTAGGAGCCTGCCGTCCGGGAGTGTCGCATGGCCGCTGCAGAACAGGTCTGACTTCCCGTCGTTCGGATGCGGCAGGTCCAGCGTGTTCGCGAGCGTCGGGTAGCGAAGGTTCGTGTCGCCGGGGGCGAATCGCCAGAACTTCATCGTCTGCGGGGAGGACTCTCCGAAAATGAAAACGGACGTCGTGTCAGTCCCCGGCATGCGCAGCACGGCCACGTGCGTACCCGAATAGCCCAGATCGGGACTTGAGATCCAGCGGCCGCTCTTGTTCAGCGTGGCGAAGGCGCTCGAGGGGAGGGTGAGCATCTGCGCGATCATGGTGAAGGCGACCAACCTGCGGACGCCGATCCATGGCATGGTGGGACGACGCGCGGCCGTGAACATGCGACCTCCTCGCGGGTGGGGCGGACACCTTGAGGCAGCGGACCACCACATTCGAGAGCATGCAGCGGGGTCCCGAGGACCGCGAGGCCGGCGGACTCGACTGGAGGTTGTGCACATCAGCGTACTTGTCACACGGGTCCCGCGCACCGGGAATCGCTGAGGGCCGACGGAATCTCACGAACGAACATCCTCGAGCCGACTCGAAACCCAGGTCCCCAGCGAGCCGTCCTGCCCAAGCGGCTCCGGGCGGCTCCAGGCGGCTCCAGGAGAAGCGCCCGACCCAGGAGCCATCCAAGCCCCAAGCTGTTGGTGGAATCGGACTCTCACAGCGCCGAGCCGCGCACGCCCGCGGCGCCAATCGAATTCCATGCCTCGCGGGGCCGTGTCGGTTGAGCCAAGGTCTCGCCGATTGTGAAGTCGTCATGCGCGGCGGGTCACTGGACTCAGGGCGTCAGGACGATTCGCCTTTTGTCCTCCCCGCCGGGGTGGCGGTAGCGAACCACGTACATGCCGACGGCGAGCCGCGTGCTCCCGGAGCGGCCGGCCCACTCCACGGCGTGCGTTCCCGCCGGCCACGTGCCGTGTGCGAGCGACGCAACGCGCCGCCCTTGCAGGTCGAACACGTCGATCTCGATCGCGGCCGGCACCCCCAGCTCGAACTCGATCCGCACCGGACCGCGCGACGGATTCTGCCCCAGCACGGTCAGCCTCGAAGTGCCAGTGCAGCCCACTCCGAGCGCGCCCACCTGGCCGCACCCGGGCGGGCTCACGAGCGGCGAGGTAGAGGCCAGCCGGAAGTCCCCGTTCGCGGCGTTGCAGAACTGCGGGTCGACGGAGCGGTCCTCGCTCGACATCGGCAGGCCTGACACCGCGCCGAGTCCGTTGCCGAACCAGTCGTTGCAGCGGACGGCAGACACCTCGGGAACGCCCCACTCGACGCCATAGCGACCGTTGCCGAAGCCGATGTTGCCTTCGAACTCGTAACGGCCCCCATTGACCCAGCACTCGGACTGGAATCCGTTCAAGCCGTTGAGACAGCTGGTGTTGTTCTTCACCTCCAAGAGGCCGCCGGCATCCCCGCCGAGGTGGATGCCGTAGAAGCCACAGCCCCACACCACGTTGTCCACGATCGTTCCCTGCGAGCTCACGATCGCGAGCATCCCGGAACCGCCGCAGTTCGCGATGGTATTGCCCGTGACGACCAAGGCGTCCGTACCTTCGGCGTTGATCCCGTAGCTATAGCGCCCGATGCATCGTTCCAGCTTGTTGCGGATGACGTGCACGCTCGCCCCGTGGAGGCCCATGCCCGAGGCTTGCATGTCTCGCAGCACGTTGTCCTCGATGCGCACGGTGCCGGTGACTTCCAGGAAGATCCCGCCGCCGTAGCCCTCCAGCAGATTGCCCGTGATTCTCGCGTCGTGGATTCCGTTGACGGCGGCGATTGCGGATCGGGTGCCGTCGCCGTGGAACTCACTGTTCGTCACGGTCAGGTCGCAGTCATCGCCCGCGACGACCAGGTGTCCTCCTCGGAAGATGCAGTCATCCACAACGATGAACCCGTCCGCGTATAAGACGTCCTGGTCGATCACACAGCCGCGAAGGGTCAACTGAGAGCTTTCGGGCGACTCGGAGCTTTCTTGAATGCCGGCTTGCAAGCGGCAGTGGTCCAACACGACTTGAGACGAGCCGTCTTGATTGTGGATGTAGACCTGCCCGCCGAACTCCACGTCACGCACCAGGAAGTCGGCCACGAACCCGGGCGATGTCCACGATGATCCCAAGGTCATCCCCGAGACGACCGGTCGCTCGAACCCAGCTCCCCCGGGGATCCCCAGCAGCGCCACGCGCGCGTAGAGCACGGGAGATTCCTGATAGCTCCCGCCTCGGACGAGCACCGTGTCCGGGTGCGCATCCAGCGCTCCTTGGATGGTCGGGCTGTCGTCCGGCACGATGAGGCTGGTCGCATTGGCCGGCGCGCATGCGGCAGCGCACGCGACGAGTGCGACGAGGAGTGAGAGGACGCGTGACATGGGGGCCTTCGGGGGGATCGGACGGCGACCGCGCTCCTCTGGCGGTCCGTCGGCCGAGGGCGCGAGCGGATTTCATTCTCTCGCCAGCCCCCAAGCGCTGGTCGTTAATTCCGGGGTCGCGATCGCGCGGCCTGTCGCGCAGGTGCGGGCGTCGGGCAGCATGCAACAAGCACGCTCCCAAACCACCTCTGTTCAGCCTGACCAAACACGACGCCTCACGCGGCGCGCTCCCGGCGTGCCGCTCGTCAGTTGGCCGGCACCCTCGGCATTCCCTGAGGCGCTGCGGGGGAAGGCCAGTTCAGCTTCGCCACGAGTGCCTGGTCCACGCTCACGTGGTAGGCGGTCGAGAGCGAGTCCGTGAACTCGCGGAAGCGCTGGTCGCGCGCCAACTCGTTCGCGTTGCCGATGACGTTTTGACGCACGGCGTCGGGCAGGTCTTCCCACTTCGTCTCGTGCATCTGCTTGTCGGTCACCTGCAGGAGGCGCCAGCCGCTCGGGGTGCGCAGCGGCCCGATCCACATGCCCACGGCCTGCTGTGTGAGCACGCTCTCGTACGAGGCCCACTGCGGATCGCGGCTCGGGTAGGCCACGACCTGCTGGGTGACCGCGGGCGCACCTGCGACCTGCTTCGCGGCCTCGGCGAGCGAACGCTGCATCGCACCGGCCTGGCCGACACTCGCGACCACCGCAGAGTCCGGCGAGTCGAGGACGGCGAGCGTCACCGAGGCGAGCCGCGAGAACTGGCCCTTCACGCGATCCCACGCCATGGCGATCGTCTCCGGACCCACCGCGGGCACGCCCTGCGTGGCGACTTCATACGCACCCTGCAGCAGGGCCTGCTCGCGCTTCGAGCGCAGGCTCGCCGCGGCATCGGGTTCCTCGTGCAGGTGGCGCTGTTTGGCCTCGGCCACCGCGACGCGCGTCATCACCTGCGCCTCGATCCAGATCTCGATCGCCGGCAGCAGGTTGGGCGGCGGCTGCTGGTTGTCGGCGCGTGCCATGTCCGCGTACGCGTCGTCGAGCTTGTAGGTCTTCCCGTCGTACGTCGCCAGCGGCGTCTGCCGCATCTCGGGCGTGACCGGAAGGGGGTCCACGGGGGACATCACACGGAACAGGAGCTGCGAACCGCCGCTCACCGGGCGCACGCCGTGCGCTTCCTTCATCGAGAGGTAGGCGCGATTGAAAGCCGCGCGGAACTTTCGCTGGCGGGCCAGGTCGTACATGCTGGCGCGCAGCACCTCGTAGGCCTGCTGCGCTCGCGGCCGGCGCTCGCTCACCATCATCACGAACCAGCCCTCGCGCGACTCCAGCGGCTCGCTGATCTCGCCCAGTTTCTGGTGCCGCAGCGCACCATCGAGCGGGTCCGGCAATGCGCCGGGGGCCACCCAGTCGAGGTCGCCGGTCGGGGGCAGCACGCCGAGAATGCTGTAATCGATCGCCACCTGGGCGAACGCCTCGCCTGCGCGAAGCCGCCGGATCGCCCCCAGCGCGCCCTCGCGCGACGACGAGTAGATCAGGTGCACGTGCGCTTCCTCGTTGCGCGCCTCGTACAGCGCGAGCGCTTCGGCCTCGGACACGCGCTGGCCCTGCGGCGCGACGCGGGCATAGAGCATCTGGAGGAGCATTCGTCGTTCCTCGTCCCGCTGCGTGTTCACGGCCACCGACGAGGTGTCGTAACCCAGACGGTGCGCCATCTCGAGCAGCACGGCGCGCCGGCGCAGGTCGTCGATCAGTTCGGCCTTGGCCGTCGCGGGCGCACCCTGATACTGGGCTGCGGCCATGTTCGCGGTGCGGTCGAAGTCCTCAACGGTCACAGTCTGGCTGCCGGCTCGGATGAGCGGCGAGCTACCGGGTGAGCAGCCGGCAATCGCCAGCGACAGCACCAGTACCGCGAGTGCGGAACGGTTCACGCGTGTGTCCTTTCGTGGTCGGGCATGCCTCGAGTGAATGCCCGCGCAGCCTAGGCGCGCGCGTGGAGGTGGGCAAGCCGGCTGCTGCGCGCCTTCCCTGGACGGCTCTCTCCCGTATACCGCGCCGGCCCGCTGTTCGCCGCGCTCGTCGGCGAGCATTCGCGCGAATGGCCCGCGCCCACGAGAATCCACCGGACCGGCACCGCGGCCCCGCGGATCCCTGGCCGGATTTCGGACAGGAGATCGAGCATGCCGTACCCAAGGTACGCCGCCGCACCCGCGGCCGTCGTGCGCGTCCCGCGAACACAGGCCCTACTGCTCACCTTCCTCAGCGCACTCGTGTGCGTGCCACTCGCCGCGGCCGCTGAAATGCACTGGCCCACAGGCGAACTGAGCTCGCACGTGCAGGCGTATTTCGCGCAACTTCGCGGCAGTGAGGCGGATGCCCGCCGGTTCTTCACCGAGCACATGTCCCCGGCCGCGCTCGCCGATGCGTCCGTGGACGAGCGCATGACGCGGCGCACCGCCATGCTCCAGCGCACGCAGGGCCTCACGCCGCTCGAGGTGGTCACGTCCGAGCCTTCCCAGATGGAAGTACGCTGCCGTGCGGGTAACGGCGACCAGGTGCTGGCGATCTTCGAGGCGGAGCCCGCGTCTCCCCACGGGTTGATTGGCGTGCGGCTCGAAGCCGGCGAGCGAGGCGGCGGCGGCCCGGCGCCTGCGCCGGGCCCGCCGCTGTCTCCGGGCGAGGCGGCGGACAAGCTGCGCGAGTCGCTCCACCGGCACGCACGCGAGGGCCGCTTCTCGGGCGTGGCGCTGCTCGTCCAGGGCGATTCCACACTGCTCTCGGAGGGCTGGGGGTTCGCGGATCGCACGAAGAAGGCATCGATCACGCCCGCCACGCGCTTCAACGTCGGCTCGATCGGCAAGATCTTCACGCGCACCGCGATCGCGCAGCTGGCGGAGCAGGGCAAGCTGTCGCTCGACGACAAGCTCTCCAAGTACCTGCCGGACTTCCCGCACGCCGACGAGATCACGATCGAGATGCTCACCGAGCACCGCTCGGGCGTGGGCGACATCTTCAATGATCGCTACCAGGCCATGGACCGCGCGAAGCTCCGGCACAACCGCGACTACCTGGCGCTCATCCGCGACCAGCCGCTGTGGTTCCCGCCCGGCACAGCGAATCGCTACTC
>Ga0111538_10015213_pt1 | contig 10120 bp, 7 predicted proteins | sample SoiMethybrSBSTD1_FD_79669 | JGI IMG/M metagenome (GOLD analysis project Ga0111538, IMG submission 79669) | Bulk soil microbial communities from a Populus tree surrounding site in Tennessee, USA - Soil MetaG P. TD hybrid SBSTD1 (version 2)... | ecosystem: Environmental > Terrestrial > Soil > Tree... | reverse complement strand
GTGGGCGCGCGTGCTCGTGTGCGGCGACTACCTGTCGCCGGTCGAGATCCCGATGCTCCAGGGCAAGGGGACGGTGAGCGCGTACCTCGCGACGCTGGCGCGGCTGGAACCGCTCGTCGAGCAGGCCGACCACGTCGTGCCCGGCCACGGCGGGCCGATCGACGGCGTTCGCGCGGCGGCGATCCTGCGCGAGGACCGCGCGTACCTGGAGGCGCTGCTCGAGGACGGCGAGGCGGCGCAGCTGCCGCTCGCCCGCCGCACCGCCGAGCAGCGCAAGATCCACGCGGCCAACGTCGCACATGCACGCGTTTGACCCCGCGCTCGCCGCGGCGGTGTTCGAGCTTGCGGCGGCGCGTCTCGCCGCCGATCCGCCGCCGCTCGGCGGGGTGCCGGAGCGGTTGCCCGACGTCGCGATCACCGCGAGCGGGCTCGGCGGGGACGCTGCCCTGGAGCGCCTGCGCGAGGTGCTCGCGGGCACGACGGCGATCGATCACCCGCGCTACCTGGCGTTCATCCCGAGCGCGGGCACGCCGGCGGGCGCCCTCGCCGATCTGCTGATCAGCGCGTACGCGGTCTACGGCGGGTCGTGGCTCGAGTCCGCCGGGGCGGTCCAGGCCGAGAACGAGGCGCTGCGCTGGCTCGCCGATCTCGCCGGCTTCCCGGCCGGTGCGGGCGGCTGCTTCGTGCCCGGCGGCACGCACGGCAACCTGTCGGCGCTGCACGCCGCGCGCGAGCGGGTGCGAGCGGCGGGCGGCACCGCGACGCGCGTCGCCGTCAGCGCCGAGGTGCATTCCTCGGTGCGGTCGATGCTGCGGTTGATGGACGCCGGAACGCTCGAGCTGCCGGGCGACCGGCTGACCGGGGCCGCGCTCGCGAGCGCCCTGGAGGGCGCGGAGGGCGTGTTCGCGGTGGTGGCCACGGGAGGCACGACGAATCTCGGCCAGATCGACGACCTCGCGGGCGTCGGCGCGGTCTGCCGCGAGCGCGGGCTGTGGATGCACGTCGACGGCGCGTACGGGCTCGCCGCGCTGTGCGCGCCGTCGGTGCGCGACCGGTTCGCGGGGATCGAGCTGGCCGACTCGTTCATCGTCGATCCGCACAAGTGGCTGTTCGCGCCGTTCGATTCGTGCGCGCTTGTCTACCGCGAGCCGCAGTACGGCCGCGCCGCGCACCGCCAGCACGCGTCGTACCTGGAGTCGCTGTACGCCGACGACGCCGCGTTCAACCCGTCCGACTACGGCGTGCACCTCACGCGCCGGCCGCGCGGGCTGCCGTTCTGGTTCGCGCTCGCCGTGCACGGGACCGACGCCTTCACCGAGGCCGTCGAGCGGACGCTTGCCCTGACGCGCGAGGCGGCGGACGAGATTCGCTCCCGGCCCGAGCTCGAGCTGCTGTGCGAGCCCGAGCTGACCGTGCTCGTCTTCCGCCGCCGCGGCTGGCAGGCGGCCGACTACGACCGCTGGGCGACCGACCTGCGCCAGTCCGGCACAGCGTTCGTGCTCCCGACCGTCGTGGACGGCGAGCCGGTGGCGCGGATCGCGATCGTGAACCCGGCCACGACGATCGAAGACGTGAAGGTCATCCTCGACAGGTTGTCGAACCGGAAGTCAACCGATTACGGGGGTTAGCCGTACTAGAGGTCGGTGGCTCGCTTCCTATCAAGTTCTGGCCCGGTTGGGCGATTCTCTCGCACATGAACAACCCGCCCGTCAACAAGCAGCGTGCCGAGGCGCTCCGTCGCATCCTCGCGACGCAGCGTGACCAGCACGCGCGCCAGCGCGAGCTGGTGCGGGCGAGCCTCGCGTGGTGCCCGGGGAAGACTCCCCCGGCGCCGCCGCGCTAGCGCCCGCCTTCGTCACCAGCTTCTCGGCTTGCGAGCCGAGCGGATCCAGGTGTCGAAGAACGGCGTCAGCTCCTGGCCGGAGATCGCCTCGGCCAGCGCTTCGAACTGCTCGGTGGTGGCGTTGCCGTGCCGGTGTGTCGCGGTCCAGGTCCGGAGCAGCGTGAAGAACGGCGCATCGCCGATCTTCTCCCGCAGCGCCTGAAGCGTCATCGCGCCGCGTGAGTAGACGGCGGGATGGAACATCGTGCCGCGCTTGGGATCGGTGACCACGACGTCCCAGAACGGATCCTTCGCCGGGATCCGGTAGTCCTGCCTGAACGACTCGTGCGCGGACTGGAAGCCGCGGTGCGCGTTCCACAGGTACTCGGCGAACGAGGCGAAGCCCTCGTTGAGCCAGATGTCCGGCAAGCGGCTCACCGACACGCTGTCGCCGAACCACTGGTGCGCGATCTCGTGCGCGATCGTCGCCGAGTCGACGAGCCCCGAGTAGATCGGTCGCGACTGCGTCTCCAGCGAGAAGCCGAGCCGCACGCCGTGGAAGCGCGCATCGTCGACGATCGCGCCGGTCGACGCGAACGGGTACGGGCCGAAGAACCGGCTCTCGAAGTCCACCGCGCGAGCCGTCGTGCGCAGGAAGAAGCGCCCGGCGTGCCGGCGGCGGCGAACGATCGCCGGGTCGAGGGCGACGAACACGGGCAGCCCGGCCTTCGTACGGCCGCGCCGGATCGTCCAGCGCCCGGTGTCGACCGTCGCGAGGTAGGTGGCCATCGGCGAGGTCTCGTGCCACGTGTACGTCGTGCGCCGGCGGTGCCGCACGCGGCCGACGAGCCGGCCGTTGGCCACCGCGCGGAAGCCGTTCGGCACCGTGATGCGGAACAGGAACGTCGCCTTGTCAGCCGGGTGGTCGTTGCACGGGAACCACGTCGAGGCCGCATCCGGCTCGGCGGCGACGAACTGCCCGTCGCGCGTGTGCAGGAACCCGTAGGGCGAGCCGAACACGACCGTGCCGAGGGTGGTGCGCGGTATGCCGCGGTAGCGCACGACGACGGTGAAGCCCTGGCCGGCGGCCAGCGGCGCCGGCGGCGTGACCCGCAGCTCCGCGCCGGCGCGTGAGAACGCGGCGCGACGCCCGTCGACCGTCACGCGCCGGACGCGCATGCCCTCCAGGTCGAGATCGAACCGCTCGAGACCGGTGAGCGCGCGGGCAGAGATCTTCGTCACGCCCACCAGGCGGTTGGTCCGGCGGTCGTAGTTGACGTCGAGGACGTAGTTGTCGACGTCGTAGCCGCCGTTGCCCAGCTGCGGGAAATAGGGATCGCCAAGGCCGGGTGCGCCGATGTCGGCGAGCGCAGCGGACGGAGCGAGGACCAGCAGCGCGACCGCGGAGGCCAGGGCGATCCGGAGATTCACCAGGTCATCGTAAGGCCGCGAGGTCCTCGTACAAGGCTCGCGCCGACCGCCGGCCGAGTTCCAGGCCGGCGATCGCGAACGACTCGTCGGGGGCGTGGAAGTTGTCCTGCGGGAGGCCGAAGCCGGACAGGATCACCGGGATGTCGCGCTGCATGAACGTCGCGAGGACCGGGATCGAGCCGCCGGTGCGGATGAGCGCGGGCTCGCGGCCGCAGGCGCGGGCGAACGCGCGCTGCGCGATCCGGAGCGGCTCGGCGGCGGGGTCGGCCCGCCACGGCGGGCTGGTCGTCGCGTCGTAGCCGAGCTCCGCGCCGGCCGGCAGGGCGTCGCGCAGGAGGCGCTCGAGCGCGGTGGAGATCGCCGGCGCGTCCTGACCCGGCGCGAGCCGGATCGACAGGTCGCAGGTCGCGACGGGCGGGACGATCGTGCGCACCTCGCCGCCGCTGATGCGGTGGACGTCGAGCGAGGCGTCGGCGCCGGTGCGCTCCCAGAACTCGTCCGCGGCGCGCTCGTCGGCCGGTCGCGCGCCGGCGGCGGCCAGTTCGGCGGCGCCGTCCGGGAGTTGTGCCCATGACGCGATCTCCTCCGGCGTCGGCGGGTCGATGCCGGCGCGCAACGCGTCGGGGAGCCGGCCGTCCGGACCGGCCAGGACGGCGGCGAGGATGCGGTTGAGCACGTGGAACGCGTTGAGTGCAGCGCCGCCGTACGCGCCCGAGTGGGCGTTGCGCTCGGCGGTGCGGACCTCGAGATGCGCGAACACCATGCCGCGCGTCGCGAGCGTGATGGCGGGCGTCTCGGGATCGACCATCCCGGTGTCGAACACGATCGCGCAGTCGGCGCCGCGCTCGTCGGCGAGCACCCAGTCGCTGACGTCGTCCGGACCTGACTCCTCGGCGCCCTCGATCAGCACGCGCACGTGCACGGGCAGCTCGCCGGCGTCGGCCATCGCGCAGGCGACGTGCAGCAGCGGCAGGAAGTTGCCCTTGTCGTCGGCGGCGCCGCGGGCGTACAGGCGGCCGTCGCGGATGTCGGGCTCGAACGGCGGCGTGGTCCAGTCGGATTCCTCGCCGGGGTCCTGGACGTCGTAGTGGCCGTAGATCAGGACCGTGGCGGCGTCGTCGCGCTGCGCGCGCAGCTCGCCGACGACGAGCGGCGCGCCGCCTGTGGTCTCCACGAGCTCGCAGGTGCCGCCGGCCTCGCGGACGCGCGTGAGCGCCCACTCGGCAGCCGCGCGCAGCGCGGCGTCATTGCGGGCTCCGGCCGAGATCGACGGGATCCGCAGCCACTCGGCCGCCTCATGGATCAGCGCGTCGAGGTTGTCGGTCACTTAATGACGGCCAGCGTGTCGCCGGCCGTCACGGCCGCGCCTTCGGAGATCGGGAGCTCCTCGACCTTGCCGGCCTTGTGCGCGGTGATCTCGTTCTCCATCTTCATGGCCTCGATGATGCAGATCAGGGCGCCCTCCTCGACCTCGGCGCCCTGCTCGACGAGGACCTTGAAGACGTTGCCCTGCAGCGGCGAGGTCAGCGTGTCGCCGCCTCCGCCGCCGCCACCGCCGGACTTCCGCTCGCGGCGCGGTGCGGGGCGCGCGGCGGGCCCGGCACCGTTGGCGACCGGAGCCACGGCATCGCCGCGGACCTTGACCTCGAAGCGCTTGCCGGACACCTCGACGAGGTAGTCGCGCTCGACGGTCTCGGCCTCGTCCTCGGCCGGCGCCTCCGGCTTCGGCTGCGCGAGCTCCTTGAGCCACTTGCGGTCCTCGATCAGGTCGCGGCAGGTCTCGCCGTTGGCCCACTGCTCGGAGGCCATGATCGCCTTGTGGAACGGGATCAGCGTGCGCACGCCCTCGATCTGGAACTCGTCGAGCGCACGCAGCATCCGCTTGGTGGCCAGCTCGCGGTCGGCGTCCCAGACGATCAGCTTGGCGATCATCGGGTCATACAGCGGGGTGATCTCGCTGCCGGCGAGCACGCCGGAGTCGACGCGCACGCCCGGCCCGGCGGGCTCGAAGTAGGACGAAATCGTGCCGGGGGCGGGCGCGAAGTTCTTGGCCGCCTCCTCGGCGTTGATGCGGCACTCGATCGCGTGGCCGTGCCAGCGGATGTCGGCCTGCCCGAAGCTCAGCTCCTCGCCCGCGGCGATGCGGATCTGCTCGCGCACGATGTCCACGCCGGTCGTCTCCTCGGTCACGCAGTGCTCGACCTGGACGCGGGTGTTCATCTCGAGGAAGAAGTACTCGCCGTCCTGCAGCAGACCTTCGATCGTGCCCGCCGAGTGGTACTTGACGGCACGCGCGGCCTCGACGGCGATCTCGCCGATCTTGGCGCGCAGGTCGTCGTCGACCTGCGGCGCCGGCGACTCCTCGATCAGCTTCTGGTGACGGCGCTGGATCGAGCAGTCGCGCTCGCCGAGGTGAACGACGTTCCCGTGCTTGTCGGCGAGCACCTGCACCTCGACGTGGCGCGGATCAGGCAGGTAGCGCTCGAGGTAGACCGTCGCGTCGGAGAAGAACTTCTCGCCCTCGCGCGCGGCGCCCTCGAACGCCTCCTCGAGCTTGTCCGGCTCGAGCGCGACGCGGAAGCCCTTGCCGCCGCCGCCTCCGGCCGCCTTGACAGCGATCGGGTAGCCGATGTCCTCGGCGATCTTGCGGGCCTGCTCGACGTCCGGGACGGGGTCGGTCGTGCCCGGGACGATCGGGACGCCGGCGTTCTTCATCAGCTCGCGGGCGCGCGTCTTGGAGCCCATCGCCTCGATCGCCGATGCCGGCGGGCCGATGAACGTGATCCCGGCCTCTTCCAGCCGCTGCGCGAACGCCGCATTCTCGGCCAGGAAGCCGTAGCCCGGATGCACCGCCTCGGCACCAGAGGCCTCGATGACCTCCATCAGCTTGTCGACGTTCAGGTACGACTCCGCGGCCGGCCCCGGCCCGAGCAGGTACGCCTCCGCCGCACGCCGGACGTGCTGCGACTCCCGGTCGGCCTCCGAGTACACCGCGACCGAGGGAATCCCGAGCTCGTCGAGCGCCCGCATCACGCGCACGGCGATCTCACCGCGGTTCGCCACGAGGACTTTGGAGAACATCGGGCGGTGATGCTACCCGGCGGCCGGAGCCTCAGACGCCGCGTGGGCCTCGGCGAACTGCGGCATTGAGGGGAGGGGATCGACCGCGCCTCAAAGTCGAGCGAACTGGTTGGGTTTATCTATGCCCCGTATACGGTGCATAAACAACCCCACGCCCCCGCGCGGCGGTCGATCGTTCTCCCTCAATGCCGAAGTTCATCGGCGTTGCCGTCTGCTTGGATGAGCCGCGTGCACGACCGCCTCATCCTCGTCCGTCACGGCGAGTCGACCTGGAACGCCGAGGAGCGCCTGCAGGGGCAGCTCGACCCGCCGCTGTCCGAGCGCGGGCGCGAGCAGTCGCGGGCGCTTGCCGGGATCGTGGACGGCGTGCCGGCGGAGCGGGTCGTGTGCAGCGACCTCGGGCGGGCGCGGGAGACGGCCGAGCTGATCGGCCTGCGGCCGGGCCGTTTCGACCCGCGTTGGCGGGAGATCGACGTCGGTGAGTGGGGCGGCCGTACCGCCGCGGAGATCGACGCGCAGGGCAGCGAGCTCACGAACTGGCGCGGCGGGCCGCGAAAGGCGCCCGACGGCGAGTCCTGGGACGCGTTCGCGCAGCGGGTGGCGGGCGCGCTCGACGAGCTCGTGGCGGCCGGCGGGTCGTGGCTCGTGGTCTGCCACGGCGGCTGCATCCGCGCCGCCGCCGCGCACGTGACCGGTGCCGACCGTCTCCACCTCGGCTCGCCCCCGAACGCCAGCCTGACCGTGTTCGAGCTCGGCGAGCGGCCGCGGCTGCTCGTCTACGGGTCGCTGCCCGACGGCGGCCTGCCGACCGGGCTCTACTGATGCTGCCGGCCCGCGTCCGCACCGCACACGCCGACGCACGGGCGGTCGAGGGCACGGCGCGCGTGGCGGACGGGGGTGGCGCGGTGACGCTGCGCGGCATCCGCGTCATGGCTTCCGGCCTGCCGCACCCGCAGTTCAACAGCGCCGTCGTCACCGGCCCGGACATCGACCTCGACGGCGCGCGGGCGTTCTACGCCGAGCGCGACCTGCCGTGGGGCGCGCTCGTCCCGGCCGGAATGGCCTGGGGCGGCGGCCGCCAGGTGGGTTCGCTGCCACTCATGGGTGTCAGCCGCGGCGGCCTCCAACGCCCGCCCGAGGTGCCCGGCCTCGTGCTCCGCATGGCCCGCCCGGACGATCTCGAGACCGTCCTGCGCATCGACACCACGGCGTTCGTGTCCGACCCCGACGAGTTCCGGCCGTGGACCGAGCCGCATCTGCGCGGCGGCCCGTTCACCACGGTCGTGGCCGAGCTCGACAGCGAGCCGGTCGGCACGGCGTTCACCGTGCGCAGCGACGGGCCCGCCGGCGCGGCCGTCTACCTCGGCGGCGTGGCCGTGCTCGAGCCCGCGCGCCGCCGCGGCATCGCCGCCGCGCTGAGCGCCTGGCTGCTCGAGCGCGCGTTCGCCGACGGCGCCCGCCTCGCGCATCTCCAGGCCGACACCGACGCGGCCGCCCGCGTCTACTCCCGCCTCGGATTCGCCCCCGCGGGCGCGCTCGACATCTACGTCGATCTGTAGCCGCAAGTTCTCCCGAACGGCTGCGTTGGAGCGGTCAGAACCGCACGCAGCCACGCAGGGGTACGTGCCACAGCTGCCCTCCGTGGGGTCACGGGGCAGAACACTGGGCGGGGTGACCGCTCAGTCCGACGGAGACGCGGGCCGGTCCGCATTCATGGGGCCGCGGGCCGGTTCGCTCTCCGTTGCCCTAGGTGACCATTCCGGCGCCGACGGTGTCGTTCGTCGTCTCGTCGACGACGATGAACGCGCCGGTCGCGCGGAGCTGGTCGTACGGATCCGGGACGAGCTCGTGTCCGAGGCGGAAGCGGACGCGGCCGAGCGCGTTGAGCTCCAGCTCGTCGGCGGGTTCGTGCTCGAGCGTCGTCACGTCGAGCCGGTGCTCGATCGCGTCGAGCTTGGCCGGCACCGAGCGGGTCGTGTGCTTGATCAGGTAGCGGGCGCCGGGTCGGGCCGGCTCGTCGCCCAGCCAGCAGACGGTCGCCGACAGCTCGCGGACGGGCTCCGGCGCTTCGGCCGGGCGGGCGAGCAGGTCGCCGCGGCCGACGTCGAGCTCGTCGGTCAGCGCCACCGCGATCGAGCGTGGGGCGGCGGCGGTGTCCCCGCCGTGCTCGAACGCCCGCACGCGCGTGCGCGTGCCGGACGGCAAGACGAGGAGCTCGTCGCCGATCTCGAGCGTGCCGCCGGCCAGGCGGCCCGCGTACCAGCGCTCGTCGCCGTTGCGGATGACGTACTGGATCGGCAGCCGCGCCGGGCCGTCGGCCGCGCCGTTGCCGGCCGGCGCCGCCTCGAGATGCTCGAGCAGCGACTCGCCGCCATACCAGGGCATCGCGGACGAGCGCTCGACCACGTTGTCGCCGTGCAGGGCCGACACCGGGATGAAGGCGACGTCCTGCAGCCCCAGCCGGGCCGACCAGTCGATCACCTCGCGCACGACGGCGTCGAAGCGCTCCTCCTCGTAGCCGACGAGATCCATCTTGTTGACCAGCACGGTCACGCTCGGTACGCCCAGCAGCGCCGCGATCGCCAGGTGGCGGCGCGACTGCTCGGTCATCCCGCGCCGGGCATCGACGAGCACGAGGGCGATGTCGGCGGTCGACGCCCCGGTGGCCATGTTGCGCGTGTACTGCGCGTGGCCGGGGCAGTCGTGCAGCACGAACCGCCGCCGCGGCGTGGCGAAGTGGCGGTACGCGACGTCGATCGTGATGCCCTGCTCGCGCTCGGCGCGCAGGCCGTCGGTCAAGCGCGCGAGGTCGGCCGCGGTGCCGATCTCGTCGGCCATCAGCGACTTGGAGTCGTGCAGGAGGCGGCCGATCAGCGTCGACTTGCCGTCGTCGACCGATCCGGCCGTGGCCACTCTCAGCATCAGAAGTACCCGACGCGCTTGCGGTCTTCCATCGCCGCTTCGGAGACCCGGTCGTCGGCGCGCGTCTCGCCGCGCTCGGTGATCCGCGTCGCCGCGATCTCGGCCACGACCGCGTCGAACGTCGCCGCGCGCGAGCGCACCGCGCCCGTGCACGTCATGTCGCCGACCGTGCGGTAGCGGACCGATTCCTCGAACGGCTCCTCGCCGTCGCGCAGCGGCAGGAAGTCGCTCACGGCGTAGAGCATCCCGTCGCGCTCGAAGACCGGGCGCGAGTGGGCGAAGTAGATCGGTGGCAGCTCGAGCGCCTCGACGCGGATGTACTCCCACACGTCGAGCTCGGTCCAGTTCGACAGCGGGAAGACCCGCACGTGCTCACCCCGCCGCACGCGGCCGTTGTAGAGGTCCCACAGCTCCGGCCGCTGGCGGCGGGGATCCCACTGCCCGAAGTCGTCGCGGAACGAGAACACGCGCTCCTTCGCGCGCGAGCGCTCCTCGTCGCGCCGCGCGCCGCCGAACGCCGCGTCGAACCCGTGCTCGGAGATCGCGTCCAGCAGCGTCGTCGTCTGCAGCTGGTTGCGCGACGGCTCGTCGCGCACCCGGCCGCGGTCGATCGACTCCTGCACCGAGGCGACGAGCACGTCCGGGACCACGCGGTCGCGGAAGTCGATCACCTCGGGGAAGTTGTGCCCGGTGTCGACGTGCATCACCGGGAACGGGATGTCGCCCGGGCGGAACGCCTTGCGCGCCAGGTGCAGGAGCACGATCGAGTCCTTGCCGCCGCTGAACAGCAGCACGGGACGCTCGAACTCGGCCGCCACCTCACGGAAGATGTGGATGGACTCGGCCTCGAGCGCCTGCAGGTGG
>Ga0111538_10015211_pt1 | contig 10120 bp, 7 predicted proteins | sample SoiMethybrSBSTD1_FD_79669 | JGI IMG/M metagenome (GOLD analysis project Ga0111538, IMG submission 79669) | Bulk soil microbial communities from a Populus tree surrounding site in Tennessee, USA - Soil MetaG P. TD hybrid SBSTD1 (version 2)... | ecosystem: Environmental > Terrestrial > Soil > Tree... | reverse complement strand
GCAATTCGGCCTGGACAAGGGCGTAGTGGCGGCGAGAGTGGGCGCGGCGGTGCTGCTCGGATTGATCAATCCGCTCGCGGCGATCATCCCGTTGATCGAGACCGGCCCGGGCAAGGACGCCCCGTGCGCGGACCTGGTCGGATCCCTGCAGGCCAGGGTCAACGCGCCACAGGAGAAGGCCGCGGTGCGGAGCAAAAAGTCGTAGTACCGACAAATGAGCGGATGGCCCCTCCCCTGCCCTACATCAGGGCGCCTATCCGTCATTCTTGATAGGCGCTTTCCTGCATTTGACAGCGGTTCGCCTGTGGCCGAATAATCTCCGGAACTACTGGAGGGTCATCCCATGAAGATCCGGGAGCTGGGTCACGTCGTGCTGCAGGTCACCGATCTCGACCGGTCGTTGAAGTTCTACCGCGACACGCTGGGCCTGCCGGTGGTATCGCAAGGCAATCCACGGGGGCGGCGCATGGCGTTCCTCTCGCTTGGGAAGAAGCACCACGACCTGGCGCTGATGGAGCTCGCGCCGGGCGCGGGCGCGAACGACCCCGAGCGCGCCGGCGTGATGCACGTCGCGTTCAAGGTGGGAGACGAGGATATCGAGCTGCTCAAGGAAGCGAAGGCGCGCATGGTGGCCGCCGGCGTGACCGTGCTGCGCACCACCGAGCACGAGACTACCTTCTCCCTCTATCTCAGCGATCCCGACGGCATCACGGTGGAGCTGTACGTCGATCGCGATCCTGCCATCTGGCGCGAGAACCCGGGCGCGCTGGGGAAGAAGGCGGCGCCTCTCGCGCTGTAAGAGAACCGGTCATGGGTCAGGCGTCAGGGGTCATGCGTGCTGAAAACCTGTCGCCACCAGCGAGCGTCGTCACCAGGCGGTAGCCGTCGTCACCCTCGGTCAAGTACTTCCTTCAGTTTCCCTTCCGGCACGGAGATCTTGACGCCGGCGCGCTCCGACTGCAGCAGCATGAACGCGCGCGTATCGCGATCGGCCCAGCCGCGGTTCAGCGCGTCGATCATGTCGGAATAGGTGAGATTGGCGATACGCATCGGGACGTTCAGCTCGCGTCCCAGCTCGGTAGCGAGCATGGCGTCCTTCACGCCGAGCTTGAGCGCGAACGCCGCGGGCTCGTACTTGTCCGGCAGGAACTGCTCGGACAGGCGGTCGAACACGCGCTTGCGCCCCATCGCGCCCTGGCGCACGGCGGTCCATAGCGGGAGCGGATCGATGCCCGCCTTCACGCCCACCGAGAAGCATTCGGCGAGCGCCGCCATCACCGCGTAGCCCGCCATGTTGTGCATGAGCTTCGCCACCGAGCCCGCGCCGATGGGGCCTATGTACATGGGCTCGTCGCCGATCGCGTCGATCAGGCCCTGGTACTTGTCGTAGACGGTGCGGTCGCCGCCGATCCACAGCGCGAGTTTGCGCGATTTCGCGCCCGCCGGCCCGCCGCTCACCGGCGCATCCAGCATCGCGATTCCCTTCGCGGCGAAGCGCTCGCACAGGCGCCGGACCACCGTCGGCGAGTTCGTCGAGAGATCGAACCACGCGCTGCCCTTGCGCATGACGGCGAGCAAGTCCTCCGCAACCGCCTCGACTTCCTTCGGTCCCGGCAGCGACGTGAATACGACCTCGGCTCCCTCGGCCGCCTTGCGCGCACCGTCACCCCACGCGCACCCGGCCTTGAGGTGCGGCTCGCCGGCTTCGCGGCGTATGTCGTACACCGTCACCTCGTGACCCGCCGCGCGGACGTTCAACGCCATGCTGCTGCCCATGAGACCGAGACCGATGAAGCCGACTTTCATTCAAATACCCCCAATAAAAAAGTGACTCGTGACCCGTGACTCGGGGCCAACGGGTACTCAAACGTGTCACGTGTCACCAGTCACGTGTCACGCCTTCTTCATGGCGGCAAACGCCGCCTCCAGATCCGCGATGATGTCATCGGGATCCTCGAGCCCTATGTGCACCCGTATTGTCGGGCCGCCGGGGTCCCAGGTCGTCGCCGACCGGACCCTCTCGGGGCGTGCGACCTGGATCAGGCTTTCGAAACCGCCCCAGCTGGAGCCGATGCCGAACAGCTCCAGTGTGTCCACGAAGGCCGCGATCGCCTTGTCGCTCACCGGGATCAGCACGAACGAGAAGAGCGAGGCGGCGCCGTCGAAATCGCGCTTCCAGATCTGGTGGCCTGGATCGTTCTCGAGGGCGGGGTAGAGGACGCGCTTCACGTCCGCGCGTAACTCGAGCCACCGCGCGACCTTGAGAGCGTTCGCCATCTGCTGCCTCATGCGCACGCCTATCGTGCGGAATCCACGCAGCGCGAGATAGCAGTCGTCGGGGCTCACACCGTAGCCGTAGTTGGCGACGGTCTTGCGCACCTGGAGCCAGTAGCGCTCGTTGGTGACGATCAAGCCCATCATCACGTCCGAATGGCCGGAGATGTATTTCGTCCCCGCGTGTATCGACACGTCCACGCCGCGCTCGAACGACCGGAAGTAGTACGGCGTGCCCCAGGTGGTGTCCGCCAGGACGGGGATGCCGCGCGCGTGCGCGACTTGCGCGATCGCCGGGATGTCCTGCATCTCGAAGGTGAGCGAACCGGGCGCCTCGCAGAACACCGCCCTGGTGTTGGGCCGGATAAGGCGCTCTATGCCTGCGCCGATCAGCGGATCGTAGTACTCGGTCTCCACGCCAAACGATTTCAGGCGGTCGTTGCAGAAGGTGCGCGTCGGCGCGTACGTGGAGTCCGTCACCAGCACGTGATCGCCGGCCTTGAGAAAAGCGCACAGCGCGGCGGCGATGGCTGCGAGCCCGGAGGAGAGCGCAACGGCGGCGTACCCTCCCTCCATTTTCGCCACTGCCTCCTCGAAGGCGAAGGTCGTGGGCGTGCCGGTGAGTCCGTAGCGCACCTTCTTGTAGTCGTCGCCGCCGCGTTTTTCGTAAGTCGCAAGATCCGGATAGATGACCGTGGAGGTCCGGAACACCGGTGTATTGACCATGCCCTGATAACGGGCGGGATCGCGGCCGGTATGGATGAGGAGGGTGTCTTTCTTCATGGGAGGCAGGGAGGGGTGGTAACTGGAGGTCGCGCTATTGTGCGCGGCGTCCCGTGCCGGCGTAAAGTCCATCATGTGTACACGGGTGCACTGACGCCGCGCCACAGAGAGAGTGGACCGGGCAAACCCGCGGTATATAATCCACGGCTCCCCGGCGCCCAAACCTGACAGGTTGCACCTTCGCACCTTGGACACTCACGCCCCACATCCGCAAGGCAGGGTAGAAGATTTTCGCCTCGTGACCGGCGCCGGCAAGTACGCCGCCGACTGGAGCCTGCCCGGCCAGCTCCATGCGCATTTTCTGCGCGCGGACCGGGCGCACGCCGATATCGTGTCCGTCGACGTCGCGAAAGCGCAGAAGCATCCCGGAGTGAAGCTCGTTTATACCGGCAAGGACGCCTTGCGCGCCGGCTACGACAAATTCCTGGTGATGTTGAATACGCCCGGGAAGAACGGCGAGCACATCAGGAAGCCGCCGCGCCCGGCGCTCGCCACGGATAAGGTGCGCCACGTCGGCGATGCCGTCGCGATGGTCGTCGCCGACAATCCCATGGCCGCGCAGGACGCGGCCGAGCTGATCGAAGTCGTGTACCGGGACCTGCCTGCCGTGATCTCGCCGGAGGGCGCGCTGGCGCCCGGCGCGGCGCAGCTGCACAAAGAGGCGCCCGGCAATCTCGCTTACGACTACGAAACCGGCAGCGAGCAGGCGGTCGAGGAAGCGTTCAAGAAGGCGGCTCATGTCACGCGGCTGAAGGTGGAGGTGACCCGCGTCGCGCCCAACCCGATGGAGTTGCGCGGTTGCACGGTGACCCACGATCCCGGCGAGGATGCATACCACCTCTACGTGTGCATGCAGGGCATGAACATGACGCGCAAACAGGCGTCGTTTGCCACGGGGGTTCCGGAAGACAAGCTCTACGCCCACGCGCAGGACGTCGGCGGCAGCTTCGGACAGAGGAGCGCGGTCTATCCCGAATACGTCATGCAGATGCTGGCGGCGAAAGAGCTGGGCAAGCCCGTGCGGTGGATATCGAGTCGCTCGGAAGGGTTCATGACCGACACCCACGGCCGCGGCAACGTCGTCAAGGGCGAGCTTGCGCTCGCCAAAGACGGGAAGATCCTGGCGGTACGGCTCGACTGGATAGCCGACATGGGGGCGTACCTGTCCGCGACCGGCTCGGCCAGCCATACCCGCAACGCCACGACCTGCCTGACCGGCGTCTACCGGATTCCGGCGCTCTACAATCACATGCGGCTGGTGTTCACCAATACGGTGCCCATTGCCGCCTTTCGCGGCGCCGGGCGTCCTGACATCGCCTACGTGATCGAGCGGCTGGTCACGCAGGCGGCGGTGGACCTGAAGATGGATTCGGCAGAGTTGCGGCGTTTGAACCTCATACCCAGCAACGAGCCGTACAAGACGGCGAACGGCGCGACCTACGAGAATGCGGACCTCGCGGGCTGCCTCGACAAGGCGCTAAAGGCCGCCGACTGGGCGGGATTCGAGAAGCGGCGCGCCGAGGCGAAGAAGCGGGGTCAGCTTCGCGGGATAGGCATTTCCACCGTGATCGAGCCGACCGGAGGCGGGCAGTTTCCGAAGGACCAGGTCCTGATCGAATGCACCGCGGACAAGGTCACCGCGTTTTCCCTGTCGCATTCCCAGGGCCAGAGCCACGAGACAACGTTCGCAATGGTGGTCGCCGATGCGCTCGACCTGCCCCTGGAAAAGGTGCAGATCCGGCAAAGCGTGCGGGAGAAAAACCTGATCGGGAACCACACCGGCGGCTCGCGCTCGCTGGTGGGGCAGGGTAGCGTGTGCCGGCTCGCCGCGCTGAAGCTCGTCGAGCAGTCGAAATCCGAAGCAGCGCACGAGCTCGGCGTAGAACCGTCGCAGGTCGAGTACTCCCACGGCGAGTTCCACTCGAAGGAGTCGAAAAAGAAAGTGACGCTCTTCGACCTGGCGAAGAAAAAGCCGCTCTCCGCGCTGGCGGAAGCAACCGTAGGCTCGACTTTTCCCAACGGCTGCCACATTGCGGAGGTAGAGGTCGACCCTGACACCGGCACGACGCGCATTGCCGACTACCATGCGGTCGACGATGTCGGCAACGTGGTGAGTCACATGGTCGTCGAGGGGCAGGTCCACGGCGCCGTGATGATGGGCGCCGGCCAGGTCTTCGCCGAAAAAGTGACCTACGACGAGCAAACCGGGCAGCTCCTCACCGGGAGCTTCATGGACTACTGCATGCCGCGCGCCGGCCTGCTGCGCGGCATCCGGATGGAGGACCATCCCGTGCCCAGCAAGATCAACTCTCTCGGCGCGAAGGGCGTGGGTGAATCGGGATGCACGGCGTCCATGCCCGCGCTCACGAACGCGGTGCTCGATGCGCTGCGCCCGCTGGGCGTCGAGCACCTCGACATGCCGCTCACGCCGAGCAAGGTGTGGCATGCGATCCAAAGCGCGAAGAAGACCAATTAGTTTCCGGGTCTGAACATGGCATCGAAAGCAAAGGCAAAACACAAGGATCACGGGCATCACGATCCGGTCGGTCGCGTGGAGGACGCGCGGCTCGTCACGGGCTCCGGCAAGTACGCGTCCGACTGGAAGCTGCCGGGGCAGCTCTATGCTCACTTCGTTCGTTCCGATCGCGCGAACGCGGAGATCGTCTCCATCGATGCCGCGGCGGCGCTCAGGCACCCGGGCGTCAAGTCCGTCCTGACCGGGGAGGACGCGGTGCGCGCCGGTTACGTGAAGGCGCCGAACGCGCTTTCCTTCCCCGGAAAGAACGGCATGAAGGCGCTGGCCCCGAATCGTCCGGTGCTGGCGCACGGCAGCGTGCATTTTGTCGGCGAGGCCGTGGCGATGGTCGTGGCGGAATCCGCCGCGGCGGCGCAGGATGCAGCGGACCTCGTGGCGGTGGAATACCGTGACCGGCCGTCGGTTACCAATCCCGAGGACGCGCTCGCGCCGGGGGCGCCGCAAATTTACGAAAACGTCCCCGGCAACTGCGCGTTCGAGCTGGAAACGGGCAACGCGCAGGCGGTCGAGGAGGCCTTCAGGAAGGCCGCGCACATTACGCGCCTCAAGATGGAATCGAACCGCGTCTCGCCCAGTCCGATGGAGCCGCGCGCCTGCATGGTGGCCTACGACGCGGCAAAGGATCATTACACGCTGTACGTCTGCACCCAGGGCATCACGACCCAGCGCGGGCAGCTGGCGTCCTATGCCGCCATGCCGACCAGCAAGTTCACGATAGAGGCGCGCGACGTCGGCGGCGGCTTCGGCCAGCGCGGCGTAGCCTATCCCGAGTACCTGGCGCTGATGATGGCGGCGAAGCAGCTCGGCAGGCCGGTGCAATGGGTTTCCACGCGCACCGAGGGCTTCATGACCGATACCCACGGGCGCGGCAACGTCATCGACGGTGAGCTCGCGCTCGACAAGGATGGCAAGTTCCTCGCCATGCGCCTCGCGTGGATCAACGACATGGGATCGTACCTGTCGCCGGGCGCCATGGGCCACATCCGCAACACCACCAGCTGCATGACCGGGGTGTACCGCATTCCGGCGCTCTATGGGTCGTACCGCGTCGCCCTCACCAATACCACCCCGGTCGCAGCCTATCGCGGAGCGGGACGGCCGGACATCGCCTACGTGGTGGAGCGGCTCGTGAGCCAGGCCGCGGCAGACCTGAAGATGGATCCGGCGGAGCTGCGCAACCGTAATTTCATACCCCCCGACGCGTTTCCGTACACCTCGCCGACCGGCGGCGCGTACGAATACGCGGACATGCCGGGCCTGCTGGACAAGGCCCTCAAGCTTGCGGACTGGAAAGGCTACGGCAAACGCCGTGCGCAGACGGAAAAGAAGGGCAAGCTGCGCGGCATAGGGATCTCCACGGTCATCGAGAACAGCGGCGCCGGCAACGCCCCGAAGGACGACGTTCATGTGGAAGTAGGCGCCGATGGGCAAATCACCGTCCACACGGTATCCAAGGCGCAGGGCCACAGCCACGAGACGACCTTTGCCCAGATCGTGGCCAACGCGCTCGATGTTCCGCTGGCGCGGGTGCGGATCGTGCAGTGCGCGACGGAGAAACAGCAGATCATGCTGGGCAATCACACTGGCGGATCGCGCAGCACCGTCGGGGCGGGCAGCGTGTGCCATCTCGCCGCGTTGAAGCTGATCGACGAAGGGAAGGCGGCGGCGGCGCTCGACCTGGGCGTCGAGCCGTCGCAGGTCACGTACTCGAAGGGCGTGTTCGAATCGAAGGACGTGAAGCGCTCGGTGAAGCTCGCCGATCTGGCGCGCGCGAAGCCGTTTGCCATCGCGGCGGAGGGGAAATTCGGCTCGACCCAGCCCAACGGCTGCCACATCGTCGAAGTGGAGGTCGATCCCGCGACGGGGGAGGCCGAGATCGTCTCGTACAGCGCCGTGGACGACTACGGCGTGGTGATCAACCACACCGTCGTCGAAGGCCAGGTCCACGGCGGCGTCGTGCAGGGCATAGGCCAGGTGCTCGGCGAGCATATCCAGTACGACCGCGAGACGGGCCAGCTGCTGACCGGGAGCTTCATGGACTACTGCATGCCGCGCGCGGGCCTGCTGCGCGGCATCAAGGGGCAGGAACACGCGACGCCGAGCAAGCTGAACCCGCTCGGGGTGAAAGGCGTGGGCGAATCGGGCTGCACGGGCTCCATTCCCGCCGTGGCCAACGCCGTAATGGACGCGCTCCAGACGGCGGGCATAGGGCATGTCGACATGCCGCTGACGCCGTCGCGGGTGTGGACCGCTCTGCAGTCACGCAGGTAAACGCGGTTGAGATCAAGGAGACGCGGAAGATGTATGCGCTGAGCTACGTGAAAGCGAAATCGGTCAAGGAGGCGGCGGAATTTCTCGCTTCCAACCCGGAGGCGAAGCTCCTGTCCGGCGGGATGACGATCATTCCGACCCTGAAGCAGCGGCTCGCGAAGCCGTCGCACCTGGTGGACATCGGGCACCTGCAAGAGCTGCGCGGCATCGAGGCGAAGGGCGGGAAGCTCGTCGTCGGCGCGGGCGCGAAGCATTTCGACGTCGCCACCTCGGCGACCGTCGCAAAGGCGATACCGGCGCTCGCCGAGCTGGCCGGCATCATCGGCGACCCCCAGGTGCGCAACATGGGCACGATGGGCGGATCGATCGCGAACAACGATCCCGCCGCGGACTACCCGGCCGCGGTGCTGGGCCTGAATGCAACCGTCGTCACCACGAAGCGTGAGATCGCGGCCGACCAGTACTTCAAGGGCATGTTCGCGACCGCGCTCGCCGACGGCGAGATCATCGTGCGCATCGAGTACCCGGTGCCGAAAGCCGCGGCGTATTCCAAGTTCCATCACCCGGCTTCGGGCTACGCGATGGCGGGCGTGATGATCGCGGACACCGCGGGCGGCGTGCGTGTGGCGGTGACCGGTGCGGGCCCCGGCGTCTTCCGGTGGAAGGAAGCGGAAGCGGCGCTTGCGAAATCGATGAAGCCCGAGGCGCTCGAAGGCCTCGCGCTCAAGTCGGACGATTTCAACGAAGACATACACGCCACGCGCGCGTACCGGGAAAACCTGGTGCGGGTGATGGCGAAGCGGGCAGTTGCGAAGCTCGCCAAAAGCAAATAACGATTACAGGGTTTGAACATGGCCAAGGTCGAAATCAAGGTAAACGGCACGAAGCACTCGCGCGAAGTGGAAGACCGCACGCTGCTCGTCGATCTGCTGCGCGACGGGCTGGGGCTGACGGGCACGCACATCGGCTGCGACACGACGCAGTGCGGCTGCTGCACGGTGCACATCAACGGTCGCGCCGTGAAATCCTGCACCGTCCTCGCGGCGCAGGCGAACGGCGCCGACGTGCTGACGATCGAGGGGATGGCGAAGGACGGCAAGCTGCATCCCATACAGCAGGCGTTCTCGGAATGCCACGGCCTGCAGTGCGGTTTCTGCACGCCGGGCATGATCATGGCCACGGCGGGGCTCCTGAAGGACAACCCGGACCCGACCGAGGACGAGATCATCCACGGGCTGGAAGGCAATCTCTGCCGCTGCACCGGCTACATCAACATCATCAAGGCGGTGAAGCAGAGCGCGAAGGTGCTGGGTTCGAAGAAGAAATAGCGTGTTTCGTAGTGCAATCGCCGGAGCCTGCCTTGCCGCGTTTGCGCTGGGCGCGTTTGCCCAGCAGCCCTACCCCAACCGTCCCATCCGCCTCATCATCCCACTCGCGCCCGGCGGGACCACCGACATACTGGCGCGCACCATAGGTCCCCAGCTTTCGTCAGGGCTGGGCCAGCCGGTGGTGGCGGAAAATCGCGCAGGAGCGGGGGGTGTCGTCGGAGCCGAGGTCGCCGCGAAGGCGCCGCCCGACGGCTATACGATCCTGCTGATTTCGGGCGATACCTACAACGTCAACGCGCTCCTCTACGCCAAGCTGCCGTTCGACGCGCGCAAGGACCTGAAGCCGGTGTCGGTGCTCGCGGCCTCGCCCAACATGCTCTCCGTGCATCCCTCGCTGCCCGCGAAGACCGTGGGCGAGCTGGTGGCGCTCTCGAAGAAGCGTCCGGGAGAGCTCAACTATGGCGTGGGCGGCACGGCCGGGATGCTGCGCATGGAGCTGATCAAGTTGAACACGGGCCTCAACATCACCAACATTCCGTACAAGGGATCGGGGCCCGCGCTGATCGATCTCGTGGCGGGGCAAATCCACGCGGGATTCTTCAATTTCGTCGCGTCGGCGCCCTTCGTGGAGTCGGGGCGGCTGCGCGGGATCATCGTGTCGGGAACGAAGCGCACCGAAAAACTGCCTGCCATTCCCACGGCGAAGGAAGCCGGCATCGCGGGATTCGAGGAGAACGCCGGCTACATGATCATGGTGCCTGGCGCCACCCCCACGGACGTCGTCGCCCGCCTGCACAAGGAAATACTGAGGGCGATCAATACGCCCGAGGTGAAGAGCCGGCTGGCGGCCGAAGGCTCGGAGGTGATCGGCAGCACCACCGAGCAGGCGACGGCCTCGCTCAACCGGCATCTGGACCAGATGGCGGAT
>Ga0111538_10015210_pt1 | contig 10121 bp, 9 predicted proteins | sample SoiMethybrSBSTD1_FD_79669 | JGI IMG/M metagenome (GOLD analysis project Ga0111538, IMG submission 79669) | Bulk soil microbial communities from a Populus tree surrounding site in Tennessee, USA - Soil MetaG P. TD hybrid SBSTD1 (version 2)... | ecosystem: Environmental > Terrestrial > Soil > Tree... | reverse complement strand
CGAAACTGAGCCTGAACCTCGGACTGCGGTACGAGTACGAAGGCGCGACCTACGAGAGCGAGAATCGCAACGTGCGCGGCTTCGATCCGGCCGCCACGCTCGCGATCACCAGCGCCGCGCAGGCGGCGTACGCGGCCGCGCCGATCCCGGAAATCCCGGCAGCGAACTTCCGTGTCCTCGGTGGACTGCAGTTCGCCGACTCGAACAACCGCGGGTTCTGGAACGCCGACAAGAACAACTGGGCGCCGCGCCTCGGGCTCGCCTACCGGCTGAACGATCGAACCGTCGTCCGCGGCGGGTTAGGCGTCTACACGGTCCCGTTCATCATCAGCGGGGTGACCCAGCCAGGGTTCTCCCAGTCAACCCCGCTCCTGCCGTCCAACGACGTGGGGCTGACGTTCCAGGCGAACCTGGCCAACCCGTTCCCGAACGGCGTGCAGGAGCCGGCGGGGTCGTCAGCCGGTCCGAACACGTTCCTCGGCCGGGGGGTCGGCCGCCTCGCGCTCGTGGATGGGGTGAGCAACGCCCGCAACGCGCGGTGGGCCCTCACGGTCCAGCGCGAGTTGCCGGGCTCCTGGCTGGTCGAGGTCGGCTACGTCGGCAGCAAGGGGTGGGATCAGACCGTCGACGTGACGCTCAACGCCATCCCGGCGCAGTACCTCTCGACATCGCGTGTGCGCGACGATGCCACGAACAACCTCCTCACGCAGCAGGTCACCAATCCGTTCCGCGGGCTCATCCCCGGCACGAACCACAACAACAACACGATCGCGCGCTCGCAGCTGCTGCGCCCGTTCCCGCAGTTCACGGACGTCACCAGCTGGAACTACAACGGGTCGACGATCTATCACTCGATGCAGAGCCGCGTCGAGCGCCGCTTCACGCAGGGCTACACGCTGCTCTTCGCGTACACCTACTCGCAGTTCAAGGAGCGCGTCTCCTACCTGAATCCGACAGACGCCGAGCTCGAAGAACGGCTCGCCGACGCCGACGTGCCGCACCGGTTCTCGTTCTCGGGTATTTACGAGCTGCCGTTCGGCCAGGGCAAGAAGTTCGGGACCGACGCCGGCAAGCTGCTGAACGGCATCATCGGCGACTGGACCGTCACGGCCATCGTGCAGATCCAGAGCGGCCGCCCGCTCGGCTTGAATAACGCCTACTTCAACGGCGATCCGTCCGGACTGAAGACCCACTACTCGAAGAACGTCGACGAGCCCGTCTTCGATCTGTCGGGCTTCTACTTCCACGACGCGGCCGTCCAGACCAACGGTGTCGACGACCCGGTCAAACAGCGCAACGATCCGCGGATCAACCTCGTGAGCAACATCCGCTACTTCCCGAGCCGGATGGGCAACCTGCGCAGCCAGGCGCTCAACGAATGGCAGCTGTCGTTCGTCAAGCGCGTCCACATCAGCCGGACGCTGCGCGGGCAGTTCAACCTCGAGCTGCTCAACGCGTTCAACCAGACGATCTACAGCGCGCCCAACACCGATCCGAGGAACGCGAACTTCGGGAAGGTGACGCAACAGTTCAACCTGCCGGGCAGCATGCAGATCGCGTTCAAGCTGCTGTTCTAGGAAAAGAGGACACGGAGAAAAGCCGGAGGGCACGGAGACGAACATCTCTCCGTGTCCTTCGTGTCAGTCGTGTCACGGCGTACTTCGATCGATTGATCGATGGTCCTTCGATCGATTCTTCAGTGCGTCAGTCCGTAAATGACGTAATTAATCCCGAACTTGTAGGCTTCGTTCGTCGGCGCGACGGCGTACATGCCGGTCGGTGACCACTCCATGTAGTCGCCGATGTCCATGTTGTAGTTGATCACGACCATCAGCGGCTTCGCGGGATCGTTGTCCTCGTGGATGCCGAAGAACTCGCCCATCAGCCCCTGTTCGCCGAGCTGGCCGGGATACGGCACGCGGAGCGTCTTGATCGAGAAGAAGCAGTTGAAGATCGGATGCGAGATCGTCAGCCGCTCGATCCGCGCGTTCGGCAGGACCCGGCGCATGGCGCGCTCGAAGACCGCCCACTCGTTCTCGAAGTGAAAGTCGTCCACGATGAGGAAGCCGCCCTTGTGCAGGTACTTCCGCAGGCTGAGCACTTCCTCTTCGGCCGGGTACCAGTAGCCCGGCTCTGACAGATACGCGACCGGAAACTTGAACAGCTCCGGATCGTCGAGCGTGTGGATGTTGCTCGCGTCGGTGCGCGGCCGGATCGACGTCAACTCCCGCAGAATCGTCGTGAGGTGCCGCTCCATCTCGGGGTAGTCGAACGCCCAGCCGCCGTAACCGGCGTACTGGAGGCGCGCGAAGGTGAACCGGCCGTCATAGCGGACGTTGCCGTAGCGATCGCCGTACGAGAGGAAGCCGCCGCGCCCGCGGCCGCGCTGCGCGAGCATCGCCAGCGGCACGACGGCGACGAGCGCAACGACGAGCCAGCGAACGACGCGCCGGCGGGTCATGGGCTCGAGCTTTTGGCGGTGGCCGGCTCGGCCGGCGGCAGCGTCACGCCCTCCGGCGGCATGACCTCGCGCCGTTTGCGCATCTGCACCTCACGCCCGCCGTCGGCGTAGGCGACCTCATCCATCAGCTCGTTGATGAGATACACGCCGCGGCCGCTCGGCTTGAGCATGTTCTCGGGCCTGAGCGGGTGCGGCACCTGCCGGGCGTCGAACCCGGTCCCGGGATCGCGCACGACGATCGTGATCTCGCCGCCCGGATCGACCGTCACGCAGCACTGGACGTGCTTCGACGGATCGCCCTGGCAGCCGTGGCGGATCGCGTTGGCCAGCGCCTCCTGCAGCGCCAGCTCGACCTTGATGATCTCGTCCTCGGGCCACTTCATGTTGTGCAGCAGGTGCAGCACGCCGTCGGTGATCGTCGGAATCGACGACGGGTTGGCGGGAATGACCATGTCGAACTGGCACGTCGAGCAGAACGGGACGAGCGCGCTCAGCCGCTTCACCTCGTCCAGCGCGCTGCGCAGCTCGGCGATGAGCTTGACCTGCCCGGTCTCGGCCTGTTCGCGTTCGGCGAGCGCCTCGCGCAGCTGCATCAGGTTGAACCGGAGCTCGAGCTGGGCCTGCGTCTGGCGCCGCAGCGCATCGAGCGCCTCGGTCTGATCAGCCGTCAGCGTCCGCGGCACAGAATCAAGGACGCAGATCGTGCCGAGCGCGTGCCCGTCAGGCGTCACGAGCGGCGCGCCGGCGTAGAAGCGGATGCCCGGCTCGCCGACGACGAAGGGGTTCTCACAGAAAAGGGCGTGACGCGTGGCATCCGGGACGACGTAGAGCTCGCGCTGCTTGATCGCGTGGGTGCAGAAAGACACGCTGCGGGCCGACTCGTGAATCGAGACACCGACGCCGGCTTTGAACCACTGTCGATCCGCATCCAGCAGCGTGATCAGCGCGATCGGCGTCGCGCAGATATGCGACGCCAGCATCGTCAGGTCGTCGAACGCCTGTTCGGGCTCAGTGTCGAGGATTCTGTAACGGTTGAGCGCTGCCAGACGCGCCCGTTCGTCGCCGGATATGGGTTGGCTCAAGGATCGCTCGACTTACGATACCCGATCGGCGGCCCATTGCAAGACGACTTGCATCGATCCTCACTTACTAATGCGTCATCGCGTACAGGAAGATATTGATGCCCACGGCGTAGCCGCGCGCGGCGAACTGATCGAAGAACGCGCGATTCTCCCCCTCGCGCTCGAACGCGTCACCGAAGTCGGTGTTGTGCGTAATCAGCACGACGATGTGGCCGCGCTCGTCGAGGATGGCGCGCATGTGCGGGACGGTGCTGTCGGCGCGTTCCGAGGTGCGGAAGCCGCTCCCGAACCAGAAGTCGATCGACGGGACCTGCGGGATGTCCCTGATGATGAAGTCGATGTTCCGGATCATGTGATTCACCGGGACGTCGATGATGCGGAACTGCGACGCGGGCAGCACCTTGCGGATCTCGCGCTCCCACACCTGCCAGGCGTACTCGCCCCAGAAGTCGTCGGCCCAGAGGAAGCCGCCCTTGTCGAGGTACTCGCGCAGCCGCGCCGCGTCCACGTCGTCGAAATAGGCGCCGCCCGGCTCGGTCATCATCACGAACGGGCACTCGAAGAGATGCGGATCGTCGGGTGTGACGACGACGTGGTTCGGCTCGCCGCGCGTGTCGCGGCTGATCGGCGTGGTCGTGAGCTGGCCGAGACGGAACGGAAAGTTGAGATCGGCCTTCGGGTAGTCCACGGCCCAGCCGCCGCCGTCGCCGTCGAAGGACTGTTTGAACGCAAGCCGGCAGAAGACGTACGCGCCGTCGTAGGTCCACGGGAGCCCGACCGGCATCGCGCGGGAGCGCCCGCCGCCGCGCCGCTGCGGCTCGGCCGTGCTGCCCGAGGCCATGAGCGCGAGCGTCAGCGCCGCAATCGCAGAGACCCGGGCGGCAAAAGAACGGCCGACGGCGCTCGACAAGAAGCGCATGACCGTAGTCTACTCTGCCCTGTTCGCGTCTTTTCCACGGAGCAACTCCCATGACACGTGTTCTGCTGCCCGTCCTGGCGCTGGTCGTCGGCGCCGCCTCGGCGAGCGTCTTTCCGTCCCAGCAGCAGCCGGCGCCCGTCAACACCGACATGCACTATCAGATCGGACCCGATTCCCTGCCGCGCGAGGGCGTCCCGAAGGGCGAGGTGCGAGGGCCATTTACGCTCCCGAGCCTCGCCTACCCCGGGACGCAACACACCTACTGGGTCTATGTGCCGGCGCAGTACGACGCGGCGGCGCCGGCCAGCCTGATGATCTTCAATGACGGCCAGGCCTTCAAGAACATGGAGGGCGACGTCCGGGCGCCGAACGTCCTCGACAACCTGATCTACCGCCGTGAGATTCCGGTGATGATCGCGGTGTTCATCAATCCGGGCCGCACGCCGGAACAGACCGAACCGACGCCGCAGGACTGGGGCGACCGCACCACGAACCGGCCGGCCGAGTACAACTCGCTCGACGACAAGTACGCGCGCGTGATCGTGGACGAGCTGATGCCGGTGCTCTACAAGGAGTACAACCTCTCGAAGGATCCCGAGCGGCACGGCATCGGCGGCGCGAGCTCGGGCGCCATCGCCGCGTTCACCGTCGCGTGGGAACGTCCCGACCATTTCCGCAAGGTGCTCAGCATCGTCGGCAGCTTCGTAAATCTGCGCGGCGGCCACGAGTACTCGAACATCGTTGCGAAGAGCCCGAAGAAGCCGATTCGGATCTTCATGCAGGACGGCCGCAACGACAACCGCGGCGTCGGGCGCGGCGGCGCGTACGACGAAACGCGCGACTGGTTCCTGCAGAACGTGAAACTGATGCGCGCGCTCACCGACAAGGGGTACGACGTCAACTACACGTGGGGGATCGGCCGGCACGGACAGAAACAGGGCGGGCCGATCGTGCCGGAAATGATGCGGTGGCTGTGGCGCGATCATCCGGTCTCGACCGACGTGAACGACACGGTCGAGCGATCGTTCAACGCGGGAAAGTAGGATCCGACCCGCACATGAGCAAACGGAGCAGCGACGTCGAACACTTTCTCGCGGACTATCCGGTTCCGGTCCGAGCCGTGGCCGCCGGGACGCGGCAACTGATTCTGGCGACGCTACCCGACATCGAAGAAACGCTCGATCGCCCGGCTCGCATCGTCGGATATGGATACGGACGCCGGTATTCCGATCTGATCTGCACGATCATTCCGAGCAAGACCGGCGTGAAGCTCGGCATCGCGCGCGGCGCGGATCTCCCGGACCCGGATGGCCTGCTGACCGGCAGCGGCAAACGGCATCGGCACGTGGAGGTCGGCGCCGGCGCGAAGGTCACGAAGGCCGCGCTGAAGCGCCTGCTGCGCACGGCGCTGGCGGAGTGGAAAAAACAGCCGGACGCGGGGGGCTGACTAGATTGAGCGCGTAGCAAAACGCAGAAGGAGGGGCGGGCTTTAGCCCGCCCTCGCTGGGCCGGCTGAAGCCGGCCCCTCCGACTGGACCACACACTACGCGCGGCCAGCTTTCCGGCGTTCGCGCAATACCGCTTGCACGGCCTCGCTCGCGTCGGGCTCGACGGCGCCCGGCGCCGGCGGGAGCGCCGCGCCCGCGTCGAGGAGCGCATTCACGACGCCGGCGTAGTCGCCGGTTCGGCAGTGCCAGCCGTGCTTCGATCCGTAGATCGCCCAGCCGAGCGGCGTCCCGTCGTGCTCGGCATCCTTCAGATCGAGCGACGGCCCCGCTCGAAGGATCGCGCGCACCATCTCGAAATTCCCGTTCCAGCCCGCCCAGTGCAGCGCCGACGCACCGAGCTCGCCGCGCGCGTCGACCGGCCAGCCGGCCGCGAGATACAGGCGGACGGCGGTCGTGCGATTCCGGTTCGCGGCGTCGGGCAGCCGGCGGGCGTCCTGCGAGGTCGGTGACGGCGCGAAGCCAGGCTCCGCGGTGACGAGCCGGTTCAGAAGATCTTCCTCGCCGAGCTCGCACGCCGCCGCCAGTTTGATGACCGCCGGGCTTCGCTTCATCAGGAGCTGCACGACCTCCTCGTGGCCGAACTCGCGCGCGATCTCGTGCGCGATCTTGTAGTGGCCGAGCGTCCACTTGTAGATCGACCCGCCGGCGTGCGGATTCTGCCTGGGAAACCAGAAATCGGACACCGTCGTGCCGGCGGCGGCGAGATCGGCGTCGAGGTGCGAGCGCACGAGGACCGGATCACCCAGCGCCGACGCCATCAGGAGGTCGGTGCGGCAACCGCGCCCGACGAGATAGCGCACGACGTCCTGGTGATCGCGAATGAGGTACTGCGCCGGCGTCGATTCGTGATCGACGTCGATCGCGTCGATGTCCGCGCCGGCGGCCACCAGCCGTTCCGCGATCGCCACCGTCGGGGCGACATGGAGCGGCGTCTGGCCGTCGCCGCCGCGCACGTGCACGCGCGACGGATCGGCGGCGAGGAGCGCGTCGATCCGATCCAGTCGGCCGAGACGGGACGCCGCGTAGATGTCCACCGTGGCCCCGCGACCGATCAGGTAGTCGGTGAGGTCGTCGGGGTCGCGATCCAGCACGCCGAAGCCGCCGGCCCACCAGTGACTTCTGGCGTTGATGTCCGCACCCTCGCGCAACAGCAGATCAATCATCGCGCGATCGCGGTGGCCGGCCGCCACGAGCAGCGCCGTTGCTCCGAAGTGTCCGCCGGGAATCGCCTCGTCGAGGCGGCGCTTCAGTTCGGGATGCCGGACGAGCACGGCCTCGGCGCGAGCGACGTCCTTCGCCTGGACGGCGCGCCCAAGATCGTCGAACGGTGATGCGGAACCCGACTGCGTCATTTCATTCACGGTGCTCAGGAGGAGGGGCCGGCTTCAGCCGGCCCACGCAGGGCGGGCTGAAGCCCGCCCCTCCTCCTATTTGGCCTTCAGCCCGACGACGACGGCGAAGGGCGATCGGCGCCAGGGAATCTCGACGTCGAACCCGGCGCGCTCGAGCAGACGGCGCTCGTCCGCCAGCGGGACGTACACATCTTCGTCGGCCCACGATTCGTAGATCCGCCGGCCCTTCGCCCGTCCGCCGAACGTCCGGCCGAGATGATCGAGCCAGGTGTCAAGATCACGCGCGAACGCCGGCGGCGCCGACGCCGGCGCGCAGTCACCGATGATGAAGACACCGCCCGGCCGGATCGCCGCGAAGCAGCGGCGATAGAACGCCTGTTTGTCGCGGCGGTGGCGGATGTGGTGCAGCGAGTAGGTCGCAACGATCGCATCCGCGGCCGGCACCGCCCTGTCCAGAAAGCTGCCGTGGACCAGCGTGATGCGACGCGCCCGCCGGCCGAGGCGCACGGGCACGACGCGCATCATCGCCGGATCGGCGTCGATCCCCCAGACGCGCGCGCGCGGCGCCACGTCGAGACAGGCGCCGGCGAGCGCGCCGGTGCCGACGCCGAGATCGACGATGTTCCGGATTGGACGCGCCGCGTGACCAAGCGCGCGCGCGGCCTCGTGGACGAGCTCGTCGTAGTGCGGGATCAGCGTCCGGATGCGCCGGTCGTATTGCTCCGGCGTGATCTGAAGATGGCTGGCGACCGACATGCCCGTCAGCCTGGCCGCGTTTCGTCTCGCTTCTTCTGGTTGTACCGCGACACGCGCAGGGCGGCTTCCAGGTGCTGCGGCTCGACCCGCCCGTGAACCGACGCGCCCTCGTTCAGGATGAAGCGCTCCGAAATGATCTGGCCGGTCACGGTCGCCTGCGCGCGCACGTCAACGACCTCTCTGGCCACCAGCTGGCCCTCGGTCCGGCCGAACACCGTAATATCGCGCGCGATGACGTCGCCCGTCACGTCCGCCGACGGTGCGACGACCACCGCGAAGTCTTCACACAGCACGTGCCCCTCGATCCGCCCTTCGAGCGTGAGGTCTTCAGACGCGCGCAGCTCGCCCTTGACTTGAATCGTTTTCCCGATCGTGCTCATTGCGACTATTGTGACTCAAAAGGTTCCAGCGTGGTGTCATCTCCGTGAAGCAAACGGTTTGCCCGTCATGGGATCGGTCGGCGTCGTGGGATTCGCTTCCCATGCCTCGAGGCTGGGCACGACCAGCATGACGCCGTACATCCGGACAAAATGGCCGGGGAACGTGCACACGTAGACGTACTCACCGGGCGTCGTGGGCGCGGTGAAGGCGAGCCGCTCCGTCTCGCCGCCCTGGAGCAGGCGGGTCGAGAAGAGTACGGCCGGGAGATTCGGCACGAACGGTTTGACCGACGGGTCGGCCGACACGGGCATCGCGGCGCCGGCCGTGCCGACTTCCTGCAGCGTCCCGGGCCGGGCGACGATCAGGTTGTGCGACATGGCGTCGGGGTTCGACAGGACGATCTGAACGGGCTTGCCGGCCTCGACGACGAACCACTTGAGGTCGTAGGTCAGTTGTTCGGGGACGGTATTGATCTGGACGACCTGGACGCCGAGCGCGCGCAGGTCGCGGCGGACAGCCCGGCCGGTGTCGCCCGGGAGCGCCGCCGCGAGCTTCTCGCCGAGCTGGAGGGCGTCGATGGTGTCCGCCGTCGTCCGGCTCGCGGTGGGCACGGCCGCCACCAGCTTCACGATGGCGCGCGCCAGCGGCTCGATCTGCGCCGCCGGCCAGGCGCTCTCGGGAATCCGCTGCAATGACCGGATGGCGGCCGCGCGCGCCGCGCCGTCGGCGCCGCCGAGCACCACGCCGGCCAGCAGATCGAAGGTGGCGCCGTCGCGCCGGGTCCAGCCGAGCGCATCGAGCGCCTCCACCCGCGCCGCTTCGTCCGCCGTCGTGTCGGTCGCGATGGCCGCAACCGGTTTCACGAGTTGGCCGCGCAGCGCGTCCGCGCCGGCGCCGGCCGGCAGGTACGAGACGCCGCGCAGCAGTTCCGGCAGGTGCCCGTCGCGGGCGAGCGCCAGCTTCCAGGCGGGGCCAGGATCGCCGTCACCCAGCATGAGCGCCGCGTATCCGCCGCGCAGCACGACGGGTGTGCCGGCCTCGAGCGCGCTCACGAAGCCGCTCCGCTCCTGACGCAGCGTGTCCACCGGCTGCGCGAGCATCAAGCCCGCGACCGCCCGCGCGGTCACCGCGTCATCGGCCGGCACTTTGCCGAGCGCCTCGAGCAGCACGCGCGTGGGGCTCGTTTTGTCCATCTTGACGAGCGCGGCCAGGGCCTCATCGCGATACGACTTCGCGAGCCCCTTCCTCGTGAGCAGCGCGAAATACACCGGACGGTACTTGACGTCGCCGTCCTTGCGCTCGATCTGGACGATCTCGTCGTTGGTCAGGCGGTTGAGCTGGTACTCGACGGCGCGGACCGGTTGATCGAGCAGGATGCGGGGGGGCGACGGTTGCTGGAGGAACGGCAACCAGCCAAGAGCGACGGAAAGGACGATCTTGATCACGATCCTATTGTACGTAGGGCGGCTCGAAGTTCGAGCCGCCTGGACAATTGGCGGCTCACAGCGCGAGCCGCCCTACTTGATAAACGCCTTAAGAGTATTCATCGCCTGGTCCAGCGTGTACGTGAGGAACCGATCCTGCGGCTGGGCGAGCGACGCCAGCGCGACTTCGGCGGCCTCCTGCGTCCTGAAGAAGCTCGCGGCGCGGATGGCTTCGAGG
>Ga0111538_10015209_pt1 | contig 10121 bp, 10 predicted proteins | sample SoiMethybrSBSTD1_FD_79669 | JGI IMG/M metagenome (GOLD analysis project Ga0111538, IMG submission 79669) | Bulk soil microbial communities from a Populus tree surrounding site in Tennessee, USA - Soil MetaG P. TD hybrid SBSTD1 (version 2)... | ecosystem: Environmental > Terrestrial > Soil >... | reverse complement strand
CCGGACCCGGCCACCACATCCAGCTGGTCGGCCTTTCCCGACGCTCCGACGAGAAAGGTCAGCCGCACGGATCGACAGGCCGCGCTTGCCTGGCAGGCAGCGTCCCCGAAAAAGAAAGTAGTGGGAGACTCCGGCAACACTTCGGATATGAACGGCTCGTTGGTCTCTGCCATCAGGCGCGCCCCGTCCCTCCGCACCACGATCGAGAGGCCGTTTTCAAAACGATATTTCCCCACGTAGCGCGCGAGCAGTGTGTCGTCGAGGGCGACCCGGACCAACTGGCTGCGTTCCTTGGCTCGTAGGCGCTCACGTCCTTCAGCGAAGGTCCGCGCGGCCTCGTTTCCAGGGAACAACGCGGCCATCTCGATGGTATGGGCTCCGCGCTTGAGCTCTTCGCTCAGGTCGATGGTCTTCGGGTGCGCGAAATCACGGAAGTAGTAGAGGTGCATGACGCGGCGCTCGAGGTCGTAGACGTTTGAGTACAACGTCGGATAGTCGCCCTCGACACTGGTGGCGGCCAGGACGTCCCGAAAAGCCTCGACGGTGCCGCATTTCCCCATCCGCTCGAGGCCCCTGGTGGCCGCCTGAAAGCGCGGACAGCTGATCCCAGTCTTGGGCGTGCTCGACTGCCGGAAGTTCGTCTGCACGAACCACGGCCCTGTCTTGCGCACCATCGCGTCGGCCTCGATGGCGACCGCGTCCCCGCGGCTATCCACGAACATGAGCACACCGGACTCCAGATTCGAGCGGTCGTAGCGTTCGTACAGCCGCACCACCTCCTCGACCGTACGGCATTCCGCCATTGCCTTGTCGACGAGGGAACCCTCCAGGCGCGGCTTGGCTTTCTGCTTTGCCGCGGCCTGGCGTTCGACGGCGAAGCCGTCGAAGAAGAGACCGGCCTCGTTCATGCCACCCTGAGGGGAACCGTTCTCGTAGCCCAAGTACATGCGCCCGTACCCCTGGCCCGACCCCGGCACGAACCAGATCCGCACGCTCGGGTCGTTGTAGTCCTCGTTGTTGCCGACCAGAGTGAGGCTTCCGCACGTTGTGGTGAAGGCGGTGCATGGCAAGACAGGGGTGGCCGCGATGGCTGTCAGTGCGGCCGCGGCCCCCACCAGGCGCACGTTCATGAGACCTCCCGGGGCGTTTCTGAGCCAGACCCGACCAGACAGGCAGATGCATGAGAAGACGCAGCGGGCCTCCCTTCGGTTCCCCACGACCCGTTGGGCATGACGCGACGGTGCCTGACCGGCAAGAACCTTGCAGCGGGAACGCCATGCGGATGCTTTCGTGGCGCGTTCTCGCCGTTGCCGTCGCCGCCGCGGCCCTGGGCTGCGGCGGCGTGTTCACCCACGACGATTCCGGCCAGACGCAGTCGGTCAGCCTGGTCTCGTCCCTGTCTGCGGGCGAGGTGCACGACCGCACCATCGCCTGGTTCAGCCGTGAAGGCTACGGCCTGGTGGACCTCTCCGACCGGCTCATCCGGGCCGACAAGCTGCGCACCCTCGCCTCCGGCGGAGGGCAGCAGCGCGACCTGCTGACCGTGAACCTGAGCGTGGAGTCGCAAGGGACCCGCGTCACCATCGACCTGCTCACCTTCCTGGTGGAAAACGGGCAGGCCAGGCAGGCGCCCCAGGTGTCGGCGGAAGCGCGCTCGGACGCCAACCGCCTGGCCCAAGACCTGACGCCACGTCCGTAGCCTATAATCACCGTCCGACGACTGGGACGGGTGATCGCCGCGGCCGCAAGGCCGGGGAGGAAAGTCCGGACTCCAAGGGCAGCGTGCTGGTTAACGGCCAGCGGGGGCGACCCCAGGGAAAGTGCCACAGAAAACACACCGCCGAACTCCCGCCGCGAGGCGGGCGTGGCAAGGGTGAAAAGGTGCGGTAAGAGCGCACCGCCGGCCTGGTGACAGGACGGGCAGGGAAAACCCCACGCGGAGCAAGACCAAATAGGGGGGCGTCCGAGGCCGGCCCGGCCGAAGCCCCCGGGTAGGTCGCTCGACCCTGCGGGCAACCGCAGGGCTAGACGAATGATCGCCGGCCGTCGCGCCGAGAGGCGCGCCGGCAACAGGATCCGGCTTACAGGCCCAGTCGTCGGACTGGCCGTTTCGCCCGGGCCGCACTCTGTGGTGAAGTTGGCCGATGCGGATTCTCGTGACGGGCGGGGCGGGATTCATCGGGAGCCACCTCACCGAGGCGCTGGTGGCGGGCGGGCACGACGTGCGCGTGCTCGACGACTTCTCCTCCGGGAAGCGGGCCAACCTGCGCGCGGTGCGCGGCGACGTGGAGATCGTGAAGGCCGACTGCGCCGACCAGCGCGCGGTGCGCCAGGCGCTGAAGGGCGTGGAGGCCGTCTACCACGAGGCGGCCCTGCCCAGCGTCCCCCGCTCGGTGAAGGATCCCATGGGCTCGCACCGGGCCAACGCCACCGGCACCCTCACGCTGCTCGAGGAGGCGCGGCGGGCCGGAGTGCGGCGCTTCGTCTACGCCGGCTCGTCTTCGGTCTACGGCGAGACGCCCGGCCTGCCCAAGCGCGAGGACATGGACACGGTGCCGCTCTCGCCCTACGGCGTGGGCAAGCTGGTGGGCGAGCACTACGTGCGCATCTACCACCACCTGCACGGCCTGGAGACGCTGACCCTGCGCTACTTCAACGTGTTCGGCCCCCGCCAGGCCGCCGGCTCGCCCTACAGCGGCGTGATCAGCCTCTTCGTCACCGCGCTCCTGCAGGGCCGGAAGCCGCTGATCTACGGCGACGGCGGCCAGACCCGCGACTTCACCTACGTCGAGAACGTGGTGGACGCGAACGTGCGCGCCCTGACCGCGCGCGGCCTGGTGGGCCAGTCCGTGAACGTGGCCACCGGCGCGCGCATCACGCTCAGGAAGCTGCTGGCCGGCGTGGCCCGCCTGACCGGCCGCAAGGCCGACGCCCGCCACCTGGCCGCGCGCGCGGGCGACATCCGCCACAGCGTGGCCGACGTCGCCCAGGCGGAGAAGCTCCTCGGCTACCGCGTGCTGGTGGACTTCGACGAGGGATTGCGGCGCACGGTGGAGTGGTACCGGTCCAGCTCAGCCGCCCAGCGGCCGTGAACCGCTAATACGGCGAGCGGGGTGCGGCCAGCGATCCCGCGCGCAGGCCGCGCAGGTACTCCTGCCAGCTCTGCTGGAACTCGGGATAGCTGAGGGCCATGGCCACCGGCAGCGCCTCCTCGGAGGGCAGGCCGTCCGAGAGCGCGGCCAGCAGGCGCAGCAGGCCGGCTTCCTTGCGCAGGCGCACGATGTGGCCGACGCCGGAGAGGCTGGCCGCGTAGGCCAGGGTGGCCTCGCCGCCGGCCATGGTGTGGAAGGGCGCCTCCAGCGAGAGCAGCGAGGGCAGCGTCTTCTGGCGGGCCAGGGGAGCCAGCGTCTCGTCGGCCTTGGCCGCGTCCGCGCCCTCCAGCCACTGCGAGATGCCCTCCTGCAGCCAGGTGGGGCAGTTGCCGCGCGTGCGGGCGGCGATGAACGAGTGGGCCAGCTCGTGGCGGAGCACCGCCACCAGCTCCTCGCTCGGCTTCTCCATCCCGCGCACGGGCACGCGGATGGTGCCGTCGTTGAGCCCGGCCGCCCACTCCGGCGTGCCCGCCGACTGGAACACGGCCTCCGACTGCAGGACGACGTCGATGGGATCGTCGGGCCGCGAGCCCAGCCGCTTGGCGAAGTCGGCGTAGGCGGCGTCGAGCGCGCCCAGCACCGACGTGCCCAGGGGCTCGTTCACGCCGCCGTCGTAGCGCAGCCGGAAGCGCGCGCCGCGGGGCACGGAGACGGCCGCGGCGCCGGTGGGGCCGGGGACCACCGGCGTGGGCCCCACCTCGGTCAGCTTCCGCTCCACCTCCAGGTTGGGCTTGATGCCGATGCTGGTGGCGTAGGCCCGCTCCGAGCCGGCCCGGTCGCCGCCCGCGGCCAGCGCGTCGCCCAGCAGCTCCTGGGCCCGGGCCGAGTTCGGGTTCACGGCGATGGCGCGCTGCGCGATCTCGGCCGCCGCCCGGGGATCGCCCAGGGCGAGATAGGCCTGCACCAGCATCAGCAGCGCGGTCTCGGAGCGCGGGTCGCGCTGCACGATGCCGCGCAGCAGCCGCGTGGCCTCGACGGCGTCGTTGGCCGTGAGCCGCTCCCGCGCGCGGTCGAGGTCGGGGTCGAGCACGGCGCCGCTCTTCATCCGCACCCGGCTGACCAGCGTGCGGGGGATGCCGTAGGTGCCGCCGTCCTTCTGGTAGCGGAGCTGGGTGCCCTCGAACCAGGCGCGGTCGGCCTCGATCTTGTGGCCGTTGGTCAGCTCGATGAGGTCGGCGGCCGCGGTCAGGGGCAGGACGGCCAGCACGGCGGCCAGCAGCATGCGCTTCATTTCAGGAGCTCCGCGGCCGACATCACGCGCGGCGCGGCCCCACCGCGGACGAAGTAGTCGGGCAGGGCGCGGCTGGCCGCGGCCGCCCCGGCCGCGTTGCCGTACACGCCCCAGCAGAGGCGGAAGCAGTCCTTGCCCTTGTAGCTCACGGGCAGGATGAACAGCTCGGGCGCGTTCACCTCGCCCACGGCCTTTTGCACGGTGTCGGGCGCGCAGGCCACGAAGAGCTGGATGCTGAACGTGGACGCGGCCGCCCCCGCGCGGAGGTGGCTCTCGAAGCCGCGCGCCGCGCCGGCCAGGTCGCCCTGGCGGAGCTGGGCGCGGGCCCGGGCCAGCGGATCGACGCCGGTGACGTGCACCGGCGTCGGCACCGGCGTGGGGGCCACCGTGGGCGCGACGCTGGGCGCGAGGCTGGGCGGCGCCGTGGGCGCCAGCGACGGGGCCGTGCTGGCGGGCAGCGCGGTAGGGCCGGCGGAGGGCCGCGCCGCGGCCACGGGGGAAGGCGACGGACGCCGGGCGGTCTTCGGACCGGCGCCCGGGCCCATCAGGTAGTACCAGCCAGCCGCGCCCGCGCCCGCGAGGGCCAGGAGGCCCAGCGCGATGAGCACGATCCTGGACCCGCCGCCCTCGGTGCGCTTGGCCTGCACGCTGCGCGCTGGCGGCTGCCAGCGCGGCTCGGGCGCCCGCTCCAGCGGCTCCAGCGGCCCTTCGGGCGTGCGCGGGCCGAGCAGCGCGTCGAGCGCGGCCAGGTCCTCCTTCGAGGGCCGGCTCTGCGTGACGGAGCCCGGACCGGGCGCGTCGGAGAGGACGGGCGGCTGCTCCCTGTCCTTGGCCTTGGGTGGCGGCGTCCACGTGCGTGCCGGAGCCACCACGCGCGCCGGCTCGGGAGCCGGTGGTGCGGGTGGCGGCGGCGCCGGCGGCGCCGGAGGCAGCCCGGAGAGCGCGATGGTCGGCGGGTCGGGGACCGGGGGCGGCGGCGGGGGAGGCGCCGGACGAGGGGCCGGCGTGACCGCCTTGCGGATGGGCGGCACCACCGGCTCGGACGGGATGGCGGCCGCCGGCCGCGGCGGCGGCGCCGGGGCCTTGGGTGGATCGAGAACGAGCGGCTCGTCTTCCGGGATGAACAGCGCCGGGTTCGGATCGGGCACCGGGGCCGGCGCCTTCTTCGGCGCCTTGGCCGCTTCGGCGGCGGCGGCCGCCTTGCGCGCCATCTCCGCGGCCTGAGCGAAGGCGGTCGGGTCGGAGTTGGCCCAGGCGATGATCGAGTCGTCTCCCACCGAGGTGCGCGGGGCCGGCTCCGGCTCCGTCTCGATGGGCTGGGCCCAGGTGCTGGGGTTGAGCGCCTCGCGGGCGGTGTCGCCCAGGTCGAGCAGCGAGCCGCCGGCGCCCGCGCGCTCGACCACGCCCACGAACAGCAGGCCGCAGGCCACCTTGGCCGCCTCGAAGTCGTCGAGGCGGGTGCGGCTGGCCGCTTCCTTGAGCGTGGCCACGCCGTCGAGGTGGGCCAGGAGGCCGCCCGTCTCCGGCTCCAGCTCCGGGCGCAGCGCGGCCAGGTCGGGGGTGGCGCGCAGGATCACGTCGAGCCCCTCGAGGTGGCGGAGCACGAAGGTGCGGTCGGTGATGCGGCGGACGGCGGTCAGCATCAGCCGCTCGGTGGAGAGCTTCAGGTCGACGGCGCCCTTGGGCAGCACGCCGTCCTCGAACTCGAAGTTGCCCTGCGTGTAGCCGATGAGGTCGCACAGGATGCGCTCGACCTTGGCCCGCGCGGCGTCGGAGAGCTCGCGCTGGTTCACGAAGCCGGTCTCGGAGAGCACCTTGGCCAGCGGGTTGCCGGGCCCGACCTTGCTGTTCACGTCTTCGAGCTGCTCGGGCGTGATGCGGCCTTCCTCGATGAGGATGGCGCCCAGCTGGTCGCGCGGGTCGTTGGAGGAGCCGAACAGGATGCGCCCGGCCCGGTAGTACAGCGCCTTCTGGTAGGTGGGCCCCTCGACCTTGAGCGAGCCGGTGGCTCCGTTGCGGTGCAGATCGGCGACGAGGAAGGGGAAGGACTTGGAGTCGATCTGACCGCTGATGGGAAACGTCCCGGCCATCGACCCTCCCGGGCGACGTCCCCGCGTGGCTGGGGGCCTTGTGAATCGCCCTCGTTGGCGCGGAGTTTAACACAAATGGCTGAGGTGACCGGTCCGCTGGCTCACGCGGCGTCCATGGGGATGGGCTAGACTCCCGGATCACCCGTCCCCAAGGAGGCCCGAGCGTGGTGGAAGACGAACGCAAGCGCGAAGACGAGTGGTTCCGCGCCAACGAGAAGCAGCTCCTGGAGGCGGCGCGCGTGGCCCGGGCCAAGCGCGAGGCCGAACGCGCGGGCGCCGAGCAGGAGTCGGAGCGGAAGCGGCTGCGCGACCAGCACTTCATGAAGTGCCCCAAGGACGGGCACGACATGAAGGAGGAGGTGCTCGACGCGGTGAAGGTGGACCGCTGCAGCTTCTGCGAGGGCATCTTCTTCGACGCCGGCGAGCTGGACCAGCTCTTCCTCAAGCGCGACGACCGCAGCGGCTTCTTCCGGCGGCTGCTCAAGCTCTAGCGCGCCCGCGGCCGGCCGCCCATGCCCTACCTCTTCGACGGCAACAACCTCCTCGGCTCGTGGGGCGGGCCGCGCCTGCACGACGACCGGCGGCCGGAGGTGGTGCGGCGGGTGGCCGAGTTCTGCCGCCTGAAGGGCGGCGTCAAGGCCACCATCGTGTTCGACGGCCATCCGCTGCGCGGGGACATGGCCCAGCAGCAGATCGGCAACATCGCGCTGCGCGTGCCGCCGGAGGGCGTGGACGCGGACACCGTGATCCGCGAGCTCATCGACCGCGCGCCGCGCCCGTCGGAGCTGATCGTGGTGAGCTCCGACAAGGAGCTCTTCTCCTACGCGCGCACCATGGGCGCGTCCACCCTGCGCGCGCACGAGTGGAACGCGCTGGAGCGCCAGCTCCTCGGCCAGAAGGAGAAGGTGGCCGGGGCCGAGAAGCCGGAGCGCGAAGACGACCTCGAAGGCTGGATGAAGAAGTTCGGGGCCTCCGAGTAGCGGCCGCCGCTTCCGTGTCGGGCTGTCACGCGCGCTTGACAGCCGATCAACACGCTGAGGCGCAAGGGGTTTAGCCCCCGCGCCGGCCGCCGGGTGACAAGTGCGCTTGTCGCTTGCGGGCCGGCACTTTCGCCGTCCCTTCCTCTCCGTCCCCCGCCTATCTGACTGAGCCGCCGTTCACTTCCCGGCCGGCCCGCGCGGCTGGCAGCGGCCTTGCCTCTTCCGTCGCCGTCGTGCGTCGGTCGTGCCCGGGGCGGGCAACGTTGGGAGAGACGGGGTCCGCTCCGGGCATCTGCACGACGTGACCTGAGGAGGTGCCGCCGGACGACGAACGCGTGAACGAGGCCACGGACCCGGGGAGCGCCAGCACGGCGCTTCCCGGCTCCCGAAGCCCGCGCGGCGTCGTGATCCCGGCGGTGCCGTTTCCCCTTTCCACAACTGAACCGAGAGGAAGTGTTTCGATGAACCGTCAACGCATCGCCGCCGCCCTGGCCTTCGTGCTGGCCTTCACCCTGTCCAGCGGCCTGGCCCTGGCCGCGGCCAAGCCGGCCCCGACCGGCAAGGTCAACATCAACACCGCCAGCGCGCAGCAGCTCACCGCGCTGCCCGGCGTGGGCGAGAAGATGGCCGCCCGCATCGTCGAGTACCGCCAGAAGCAGGGCGGCTTCAAGAACGTCCAGGAGCTGATGAACGTGCGCGGCATCGGCGAGAAGAACCTGGAGAAGATCCAGACCTACCTCACCGTCGGCGACGCGGCGCCCAAGGCCGCGACCCACTGAGCGGCCGGGGGCGGCCGGCGCCGCGCCGCCGCCCCCGTCCCTCCTTCTTCCTTCCTTCCGCATCCTCGTCATGACGCACGACAGCCGACGTGAATCAGGACGCACCCTGCTGGAGATACTCGTGGTGGCGGCCCTGGTGATGGTGATGGCCGGCATCTCCGTCCCTCATCTCAAGGCCTACGCGGTGGAGGCCAGCCTCATGGGAGCGGCCCGGCAGTTCAAGGGCACGTTCCGCCTGGCCCGGTCCACCGCCATCCGCCTCAACGTGTACACCGCCATCCGCTTCGAGCCGGCCGGCGGCGGCGCCTGGCGCTACAGCGTCTACGCCGACGGCGACTCCGACGGTGTGCAGTCCTCCGACATCCAGAGCGGCAGGGACTGGCGCGTGGCCGGCCCCTTCCCGCTCGACGCCGGGGCGCGCGGGGTGCGGCTCGGCATCAACGCGAGCGTCCCCGCCATCCCGCCCGAGACGGGCTGGCTCGACCCCAAGGACGACCCCATCCGCTTCGGGGCCGACATGGTGTCGTTTTCGCCGCTGGGCACGGCCACGCCGGGCACGCTCTACATCGCCGGCGAGACGCGGCAGGCGGCGGTGCGCGTGACCGCCGGCAGCGCGCGCGTGCGCATGCTCGTGTGCCGCGGCCGCGAGTGGCGGGAGCAGCCGTGAGGACTTCCCTGCGATGTGCGAGTAACGACACGGCCCTGCTCGCGGCCATCCACGTGCGGGCCACCGAGGCGCCCGCCCTGCGCCCGCACGGGCACGGCGGCCTTCCCGACGGCGACGAGACGCCACACGTGCTGCGCGTCGACCCGCGCCCGGGCGCGCGGGGCGTCTTCCGCGACGCGGCGGTGGTGCTGACGCTGTCCCACCCGCTGGATCCCGCCACCCTCGACCTGCGGGCGGTGCGCGTCCTGGCCGCCGACGTGGAGCTGGCCGGACGGCTGGCCCTCAGCCCCGACCGCTCCATCGTGGTGTGGACGCCGCAGGAGCCGCTGCCCGCCCTCACCGAACACGTCCTGGAGGTGATCGGCCTGCGCGACTGGCGCGGCCGCGCGGTGGCCGGCTATCGCAGCGGCTTCGTGGCCGGCCTCCATACCCTCGACGAGCTGGGGAGAGGGGAGGGCGAACACTGATCTTCTTCCGGAACGCCCGCGCGGCCCCCGCTCACACTCCCCGCCTCACATCCCACCCGTAAATCCCGAGAACTCCGTCCGAGCGACGGCCTGCCGCAGTCCCGGTTCCCACCTGAACACGCCGCGCGGGCGTAGACGTATGGACCTCATGCTATGCGGTCCGGGCAGAGCCCGGACCGCCGCACCGGGGGCTTACCGGGCACTTCGTGCCCTTTGCCCCCAGACCCCCAAGGAAGCTAAAGGGCCTCAGGGTGGGGTTTGTGGATCAAGCCCCTCATCGTGCCGATGACGGACGCCATCGTGAAGGGCTTGCGGACGAAGGCCTGGGCGCCGTCGAGGGTGGACGCCGCATCGCAGCCCGACATCAGCGCGACGGGGAGGTCGCGCGTGGCTTCGTGGTCGCGCAGCGCCCGCAGCACGTCGCGGCCGCTGGAGCCGGGCAGGCAGACGTCGAGGAGGGCCGCGTCCAGGCCTCCCTTGGCCAGGGCCAGGGCGGCCGGACCGTTGCGGGCCACCTCCACGCGGAATCCCTCCATGGTGAACGCCACCCGGATGAACTGCAGGAGGAACTCGTCGTCCTCGCCGATGAGGATGGTGCGCTGTTCCACGAGACCAGTGTACGGAGACGGGCGGCCGAGGTTCCGTACGGTGTCACCCCTGACTTCGCCCCCAGACCCCCAAGCCGGGCGTAAATCCCGGCGGCCCTATGTTATGGTTTGCCGGGTCCCCTCCCAATGCCCGCCCACTTCTATCTG
>Ga0111538_10015204_pt1 | contig 10124 bp, 7 predicted proteins | sample SoiMethybrSBSTD1_FD_79669 | JGI IMG/M metagenome (GOLD analysis project Ga0111538, IMG submission 79669) | Bulk soil microbial communities from a Populus tree surrounding site in Tennessee, USA - Soil MetaG P. TD hybrid SBSTD1 (version 2)... | ecosystem: Environmental > Terrestrial > Soil > Tree... | reverse complement strand
GTATGAACGCGTTCTTTCCGGAACGGTGCTTCAGTCGAAGCGCTTTAATCTAAAGTCCTTGCATGGATTGGTTGAGGAGCATATTGAGGGCCGTGCAAACCATGCTTCAACGCTCTGGGCGCTCTTGGTGTTGAGTTCATGGGGACAGCACTACCGCGTGCACGTGTAGCACTAATCTGCCGCAAAAAAGTGAGAACAAGATCGCGGGTTGCTTTACGAGACCCAGAAGAATCGAGTCGGGGGATTTAAAATTCGTGGCGCGCTCTCTTTTTCAGCCGCTCTGCTTAGTCGTTCACTTGTCTTGTGACTGTTTTTGACAGACAGACATCAGACACCATCCGAGGCGGTTAAACGGAAATGTGTAGCCGAGCCAGCGGTCAATCTGCCCCAGCCCGGGGAGCGTCAGGTCTACTTTAAGCAACGTCAGCCAACTTACAAGGTTGTATGGAATGATCCACATCGAGGCCCACTTTGTGACCGTCAGACCGTGTCGGCTCAGGAGTCGGCGGAGGCTCTGAGGTGTGTAGAAGCGCACATGTGTAGGATCCCATCCCATCCAGCCTCGATTCCCTCGCCACCATCGATGATATGGCGCTTCGATCAGATAGTTTAAAGACTGGCTATTCTGAGTCGATAAGATCAAAGTCCCGCCCGGCTTCAGAGCTGCCGTAATCCCATTCACCCATCGCTCATCATCCTCGACATGCTCGATTACATCCTTCGCCATGATTAGGTCATACTGCTCCAAACCACAGTCACCCGCGGACTGCACCGAAAACTCACATTGCTCGCTCAGCCCGACCACACGCGCCTGATACTGGGCCGTGCAAATGGCCGTCGCAGACCGATCCATCCCGTGCACTCTAGCTCCGCGCTGGGCCGCAAGCAAAGACAGCCCTCCCAGTCCACACCCATAATCTAGTACCGTCTGTCCTGCCAGCGACGCAGGCAGCAGGCTCGTAAACATCTCCCATTCCACCACATTCACAGGCAACCGGCCCAAGTCGGCAGCCTTGGCCAGTGCTGACTGCGGATCACCATCCTGCGCCCAATGGTCCGACGGATAGTCAACCTGATTCATGCTCATCCTTTCTGCTCTCTAACGGCTATTGACACCGTCATTTGCAAAGACTGATTTGGAAAGTTTAGCTGTTCTTGAACCTCTCAGGAAGGGATACCCACGCGCTTGTCACGACGACGGCACCCGATTGTCTCACGACGAAATCGTCATCGGTGCTACCGAGTCAATCTGATGTAACTATGCGTCGTCTATTGTATGCGCCATACAATTTCTCCGGTCCTTCCCATGAGCCTCACTCTTTGCAGATACCGACAGTCCGCAAGAGGCTGGCGTCATCTGGGACCTCTTGATTGACGTTCACAATTTCAAATGTGCTGGTAGACGCAGCCGTGGCACGGACTATGGCTTGAGAGTGAAGTCATCCTTCTTCATTTGCCAGATAATAAGACGCAGCGGGTACTGCTTCCCAAGCTTGCTACACACGATATCCGTACCGTCCAATGAGTTATCGTCAACGACCACCATTTCAGCACTCATTTTCATGAAAGTAAAATATTCGCACAAGGGTATCGTAAGCCCTCCCGCCAGTCTGTAGGTTACACGGCCAAGTGGGGTGCCCATATGATTGATGAAGACCTGAAGTTACATTCATGAGATCTTTCAATCTGAAGATGGCTTGTTAGTCACACCCTGATTGCCCCCAACTTGTTTCTTCCACTCCAACCCTTCAAAGCTCCATCGATATTGTTGATCGTATTGTTTCCCGTTTCCGAGCCAAGCTCCCGCCACACCACCAAGAAAAATAAGGTCATGCTTCTCACAGTACGACTGGTCTCTAGTCATCATGCAAAGCCAACTGTAAAGAGGTGCGATAAGTAGATTCAGGTCTGCAGTTACTTCTTTCCCTCCTCCCGGTGCATTATTGCGATCGGTATATTGAAATGCCTTCTTTTCAGGGTCCCACATGCTTTGCCACATGGTGTCCGCAGCAAGTTTTAGGGTTGGAAGAACGCGGACATCCTGCGTGCGATCGTAGTGCAGAATCAGGGCCTCGGCAGTAAGCGCCACCATAAACGGCCTTACATAGGGGGCATCTTTGGTCTTGAACCATGAATTCATATGGCCAAAGGCCTGCTCCACTAGGTCGTTCAGACGTTGCCTATCGGAGTATCCATACGGAAGAGCCAGATATTTAGCCTCAATGTTATAGGCTACCTCACGGCTGAGGTCAGTGCTCTTCGTCCATTCCAGTGGCGCGTAAGCAAAGGAGGCGTTATTGGCAAGGGCTAAAAGAGCCTTCTTACTTTTCTCATCGTTCGTTCGCTGATAATCCATGAGAAGTCCATGAGGGAATATCATCCATCCAGCAACTTTGCCTGGTGTCTCCTGCGCCAGCAAATACTCATCCCTGTACGTTCGTTCTGCTGCTTGCGCGCATTCATTCCAACGGCTGTCCCCTGTATAGTCAGCGATCTGGTAATAGATTCTTTCCGCATCATAATAGCCATTCTCGCTACGTACTGCCCATGGTTGGCTCCGATCCTTCAGTAATTCACAATATTTTTGGCCATAGGTGAGCATATTCTCTTGCCACTGATGCATGACATCACCGAAATTACCGCATCCTGCGCAGAGCGCCGTCAGCATTAGGGCGAAAGGAAGTGCAATCCCGATTATCATGATTGAGCCTCCATAAGTAACAGAGAAGGTATTCCGACCTCGGGCGACGATAAGGATGGTCTTTCAGTCCTTCGATGCATAAGATAACAAAGTAGTATAGCCCTTGCGAGTATTGTCCCTATGTGGAAGTGATTCGATAGCGTGGATCGGCATACTTTCATTTCACGCGGGTTCGGACTTTTATTGGACGCATGAGTTTGCTCTCCAGATATTAACATTTTAGTTGTGACAATCCACTTAGAAAGGGGCGAGCTCGCCGCATCGACGTGATGCTTCCTGACATTTTATGACGCAATGCGTCGACCTGAGAGCAATAGGGGATAGCCTTGTTCAAAATCAAGGGAAGTGTAGGTACTGGGTTAGGGTACGGTAGGGTAGGGCGAGGATCTTGGTCGAATTACGCTGCTAAGAAGAAGCCCCCCTATTGATGGGGGAACGATTCAGCGGGAGAAGAAAAATAACCGCGTGCTACGTGTAACGCTTACAGTCGAATGAAGCCTCGTGCTATGACTGCAAGCTAGTGAACATTCCCACCCAGTATCACTGATCTTGTTTTGCTTCATTTATCGTTTTATATTTCTTCTCGGTAAACGGTCGGCCAGGAGCAAGCGCGTGCACTAAATTCTAGTGACGGACCCTGGTCTATTGTGTGCCGTAATACGATATTCATTCAGTAGCAGACATTCTAATGGGGCAGTAGAGATGTAGTCAGTCTCCATAGGCTTTGCCGGTCATTCATTCGTTTGCCCCTCCTGATTTCAGTCGAGCGGAAGTATTCGAGGAGGAGAAGTATGACCATCTCTGGCCGGCTTCGGCAGTTTATCGGCAGGGCATCCCGCTCGGCACCCACCTTCCGTCGCTGGCTGATTTCTCATGAAACGCGGCTAGAAAGGCTGCGGCACTCACTGGCACGTGCCATCCCCAACGTCATTCCTGCGGAACCGTATCGGCTGGAAGTTGCCATTACGGCCGGCTGCAATCTTCGATGCCGGGGCTGCCGATATGGTCGAGAATTTATGCCTGGCGCTGAACTCCCGTGGTCGGTCGTTCAAAACCTCCTTTCTGACGCGAAGGCAGCCGGTATCTCCAGTATTCGATTCTACGGGGGAGAACCTTTGCTCCATCGCGATCTTCCCAAAATGGTCGCGTACGCGAGAGAGATCCGATTGAATAGTTATGTCACAACGAATGGTATTTTGCTGAAAGAGAAAGTTGACGCGCTTTACGATGCTGGCCTCAGATACATGACGGTCGGCTTCTATGGAGTAGGCCAGAAATATGACAACTATGTCCAGCGAATGGACCAGTTCCGACGCCTTGAGGCAGGATTGGACTATGCACGCCATCGGTATGGTGATCGTCTGTCGTTCAGGCTGAACTGGTTACTCAATCGACAGACGTGCTCGTTGGACGATCTTTATGAGGCGTGGGACTTCGCCAAAAAGTACGAGGTGAGCCTGCAGGTAGATTTGATCCATTACTCTCTCCCGTACTTTACTGAAGGCCCTGATCGCTTTTTACAATTTCGATCCGAAGACAGGACAGGCATTGAACGACTCGTGGCAGAACTCGTCATGCTGAAAGACCGGCATCCCCAAGTCTTTACTCAGTCACGAATGGCTTTGCGCTCTATTCCTGACTGGCTTTTGAAGGGCCCGGAAATGCGAGTTCCATGTGATGCGTATCGAATGTTATGGGTCGGGGCGGACGGGAGTGTGAAACTCTGTTACGTGACGTTTCTCCTGGGGAATCTTCATGCGCACCGTTTGTATGAATTGCTCGGTACCCCAGAGCATCGCAAGGCATCGCAGGACTGCTATCGGCTCAACTGTCCCAATTGTCATTGTCATTACGATAGTCGTATTCAAAAGGACACTGCTAGTGTCAAGCGCTACGCTTAGGGTTTCGTCCTCCCGGCGCTAACCCTGTTCTCTGTCTGCATTTCAATGTTCCGGAGTTTGTCCCCAAGTGGTGATCGATTCAATAAGAAAGCCCTTAGCCATTTAATAGGTCTCGCATGCAGCCATCCAACGGCGCTGCATCGGTCGTGCAGATCGTCATAGGCCACCGCGATCTTTGGCCCGGGTGGCATTATTCTTCAGATATGTCGGCCAAACACCATCGTTTGTTCACATCTGGTGATAATGCACACAAATATCTGCTTCAGTTTTATACTCCGAATGAGGCACTACAATCGGAGCTGCTCGTAAAGCAATATCATGCGAAGTGGATTTCAGCGGACCTTGTCGAAAACGAGTTCCATGGACTGCGGTACGCCACTGAAGTCCTGTCACGGACGACGCGGTTCCGAGCACCTATTCCTTATGGTCGATCCGTCGAGCACAAGATGCTGGTGATGGAATATTGTCCCGGTCACGATCTCTCGCGTCTGACATTTACACCGATCCGATTCTCACGCATATGGCTTACATCAGGAGCGCGGGAGAAGGCGTTCGAGGCTATCTCGCGGGCCGCAGAGCTCTTAGCAGCCTTTCAGGGCTCTGGATTGAATGTTGACAGCAGTGAGTCAAATGCTGTCATGGCACGATACCAAGATCTCTTCCGCAATAATTTTCATGCACACGAGCTGTCGCTCCCTCAGGATGTTCTCGGAGCAGTCGAACGAAAAATTCGTTCAACGTTGACCGGTCGTTTAGTTCAACGGCTCGTTCCTGAACATCATGACTTCGGGCCATGGAACGTGACGATCGGAGTTCAGTATTGGTTCCTGCTTGACTTTGGAAATTTCACGCACGGATGCCCGGAATACGACTTGGCAAGCTTTATCGTGGCTCTTGGACTCTATTCGCAACATCGAACAGTCGATGAGCATTTGGTCTCCGATCTGCAGATACATTTTATTGAGTCATTCCGCCACCACACCCGCCGCAGCATTGACCTTGACGGCGAATTGTTTCGAGCGTTTGCACTGATGCATCTGTATGAGCAGGCACGCGTCTGCTTGCGTCCACGCAAGAGGGTGCCGTCCATGTTGCTAAGACCTTCGCACGACTTCTTTGTCAAAGCTTTTGAGGAGTACCTCGCCGGTGAGCCTGCCAGCATTCGAGCGGTTCGTCGCATTGCTGGGCCGAAAGCATACTAACAAAAATAGGCGAGAGGCTTGAGAAGCGGCCTACGACTCATCTCTCGCAGACCCATGAACAGTCTCCCATAATTTGCGAGGTTTGTTCTCAAAAGAACGAATGAGGTGAGGTCATTCTAAGTTGGCATGATTCAAACATTGTTAGAAATGAAGATACAAGAATGAGTTAGCTAAATGACTAGTCCATAATACTTATTCTATCTAGTTGGTCTGACTCTTGCTCATAGACATCAGTGATGTCAGATACTGCATGGGTGATGACCAAAAACCTCGTACAATCACGAGGTCACGTTTTCATCAGTCTCCTTCTCACCGTACAAAATTCTCTCCGCGGTATTACCAGGCTGATGCGACGAGCACGGACTGTTCGTATGCCGCCATTGGTCCGCCATGCAGGTCTGAGCTCCGACTCAAATCTTCGCAATGCAAACCATCAATAATCTAGCTACGAGCGGTGACGTATGAGATATCTATTAAGTATATCGAGCGTACTATGTGCCGTCCTGTTTCCATCGCCTGGTTGGACGGCATCTTTGGATGTACCTGTGACAAGGCAAGGAGCTGCAGCTAACAAATCTATTACGAGTCGCATATTGACCCAGGTCGAACTTAAACAAGCAGGTGATGAAGCGTTGATCAAAATCATCGGCGATGGTCCTTTATCTTATCGAGTGCTCTCGCTTGGTTCCGATCGAGTCATTGTCGATCTAATCAACACGTCAACGAAGCTTCAACGAGGTTTTGATTTCAATCATCGGATCGTCCGGCAGATTCGTATCGGGCAGCACCCTAATCTCCTGCGTCTTGTCATTGATCTTAACCAGCCGGCAACTTATTCAATTCAAGAAGGCAACAAAGATTTGTCGGTCTCACTTGCACCAAAACCCAGTACCCGTGCGGGTGAGATCGCGCTGCCGTCTCAGGGGACGAATAGCACGGAAGTCAAACGAAGCGAAGCCGCAAAGGTGAGCGCTGCATCCGGATCTGCATTGGTAGCATCCGGAGATCTTCCACGCCCTGCAATTGATGCAGACGGTACCAATAGTGAACCCATTCCCCACGAAGGCCGGCGCAGAGCTGCAGATCGCCATTTTGTGGATCAACCCACTACTCAGCCTAAGACAGAAACCTATGTCGCGGCTTTCGGGGGGGTGTCCTTTTCACAATCCTTCACAAACGTGCATGGCGCCGGGACGAATTCTTCAGTCAATGTAAGTGATCTAGCCTTAGCACGCACAGGCATAGGCGGATTAAAAGCAGGTTTTTCTCCTTCGTACGCGAAATGGATGGCGATAGAAACCGAGGTGTTTTACGCATCGCCTCATTTCAAACAACAGAGTGTGACCGTCACGGGAAGTGGTGGGTCGGCAACAGGTGATTTTGCCGGTTCGCATACACGCGTGGCCACGTGGGCACTCAATTGGATCGTGCGCTATCCCGGCGAATGGATTCAACCCTATGCCGGCGCCGGTTTTGGTGTTTTTTGGGGGCGCTTAGCGGATTCTGGCGGGACGTCTTCGTCAGATGTGAGCCCCGGACTAAACGCCCTTGCCGGCATCCGTGCGAAGCTAGGTCAACACTTCGTATTTTTCACAGAGTACAAATACAATCGGACCAGTTTCGATTTTAGTGCGGCCGACTTTCATGTCGTTTATCAAGCGCATTATGTCGTCGGAGGGTTGGGCTTTCAGTTTTGATGCGCTATCGTCAAGGGTTGTGGATTGTGTCTGATCAGGCCGCGATCTTTCGCCTTTCTTCTCTGGCCTCTGCTCTGTAGCTCCGGTAACTGCCCCTGGCTCCTATAGCAATTGTTTGACACTTCGCCACTTCATACTGCAGTACCTGCCTTGCGAACCACCGTTCCGTAGACACCGACGCAGCTACTCGGCAGCCAGCGACTTCTGTCTCCGCGTCTTTGTATACCGTAGCCGAAGTGTTGGGGCTGGATTGGCGAACATACGTGTGAACTTCTGATCTCCGGCTATTGCGGAGAGAAAAGGCCCGTCGCCGTTGAGACGACAGGCCTTTTCATCCTTCTTCGCAAACAAGTTTCGTCTATTCCATAAACCATGGAACTGATTTTAGTGCTTCATTCTTCCATCAGCCACGCCGGCTGTCCGGCAACCTGGATCCGGCGATATGTCCCTTGATTTTCTAAAAACGAGACGACATCCTGCTTTGAAATCCCGAAACGCTCACGGAATAAGCTCCATGGATGACTCGTTGTCTGATGACTAAAAATATCGAAGATATAAATCTTGCCTCCACTCTTACGAGTCTGCTGAATGGCAACTTGAAGAGAGTCAAATGTCTCTTGGATGTCATAGCCATGATCATCAAAGGCCGCGGAAAGGTTGATGGCACGTGGGGACCCTTTCAACTTCATTCCGTAGACTAAACCTTGAATGGGCTCACTACCATCGTAAATCACTAAATCTTGAGGCCCCAGGGCAGAAGAGAGTTCATGTACATATCGTGAATAGGGGTAGGCATGACGAGGGAGCGCAAATGTTACGAGAGTGTTCGTTACGACCAGACACATCGCGATCACGATCGTGACTTCATCAAAACGTCTATGTCCACGGTGCTGCCAAAAAATAGCAATGAGAATGACAACCGGCGCAGTGATCTGAAACCAGAATTCCTCTTCACTTGTATTCCAAATAAGACCAAATATGAAGTAACCCAACACAGCTGACGCCATGGCCAGCACAATGTCTTTTTCCGCTTTTAGAAGATGAGACCAGGAAGATAGGTGCGCATACCATACTCGCAGTAGAACCCAAGCAATGCCCAGAAAGGTCAGGACATTTAAAAACATGACGGCCTTGGAAATTGGTGGAGGGGAAAAGCCGAAGATTGCTGCTTTTACGATGGGACCCACTTCAGAGGTAAAAGCAAAATTCTTGATCACTGCAGAGAACGCTCGTCCTATCGTGAGCCAATTCAGGCCTCCAAATCCTACTTCTTTTGATGTTGCATTGGCTCCGTAACTGGTTAACCAAGTAAGGAACGGTTTGCCAGGTGCTGCGACGGCATAGGCGGTACCGAGAAACACTAGAGCGGTAACGGTCGCAGACAGTCCAAAAATAAGACAGACTCGTATGCGTTGCGTCAAACGACCACTGCTGACCAGAAGGAGAACGAGTAGGAGAAGGCCAAACCAAGGCAGTGCGTTGATGAGCGTGCAGAGTGACAATCCTATCGATAATCCTGCCGCGAGCAGAACCTTCATCTTGTAAGTGTGAAAATATTTCAAAAGGAACAAAATGGTGAGCATGAGGAAGGGAGCTGTCACAAGCTTGATGTGATCCGACGTGGCTAAGTAGAAAAAGTTATAGGAGAAAGCCATAAAGACAATGCAAAGACGGCGAAATGTCGCTGGCGCGGCTAATGTCTTCAAGCATAAGTGAAGAAGCCATAAGCTTAGGCTGGCCAACCCGACATCCAGGTACTTTTGGAACATTGTCCCGTCAGGTGGCAGTCCAGCGCCTTCCCAGACAAGATACAAAGACAGTGCAATCGGCTCCATCAGCAAGTAATTCGGATTCAGGTCGAGATGATGGTGCTCTAAAGATTGTGCCCATCGCACTCCGTCCCCATGTGGTGCTTCGGGTAAGAGAAGAATATAGGAACAAAGAATGCCAATAAGGAGAAAGTAGTCGAGTATGTCGGAATGCCGTCGTAGAGGAGGGGGGGCCAGGTCGTCAGTTCTAGATCGACTATCAAAGGAGGTGTCCTGATGCATTTATCCCCGGTATGAATCGATGACTAAATTCACGGAACCATCACAGTAACAGTCAACGGCCGATCACACTGTAGGTATTTTCGGCAATGAGCTACTGTACTAGTTAACTCATGGTAGGCAACTCTAATACTTATTTGTAACATTCTTCCTACGCATCGACGAGAAGGCGACCGGTGTTGAGTTCTTCGTTCATAAGGCACACTTACCCGATTCATTAAAGGTATTATGAAAACCATTGCGATAGCAGGCGAAGCAATAACTACAGCTTCAAAAGATGCTGTGCTGGTGGCGCGAACGATGCGGCCGCTTGAGTGGATTAAGAATATTTTTGTGTTTGCTCCGATATTTTTCTCAGGTGGAGCAGAGCACTTTGATAAGTTATTGCTCGTCGGGTTAGTCTTTATCGCCTTTTGCGCGATGTCCAGCGCCGTTTATATCTTTAATGATATCCGCGACCGTGACTTTGACCGTACTCACCCGGCCAAGCAGGATCGTCCTATTGCTTCTGGTGCTCTTCCCGTAGGCCTTGCCGCAGCAGCAGCGGCATCCTTGGCGATATTTTCATTAATCCT
>Ga0111538_10015203_pt1 | contig 10124 bp, 5 predicted proteins | sample SoiMethybrSBSTD1_FD_79669 | JGI IMG/M metagenome (GOLD analysis project Ga0111538, IMG submission 79669) | Bulk soil microbial communities from a Populus tree surrounding site in Tennessee, USA - Soil MetaG P. TD hybrid SBSTD1 (version 2)... | ecosystem: Environmental > Terrestrial > Soil > Tree... | reverse complement strand
TGGCGGCCACGAACATCCTGGCAGAACTCCGCAACCTGCTCAAGCAACATCGTGCATCTGTGAAACCCGGACGCCCAGTACCCATCGCCGGGAATATGCGCAAGGGTATCGAGGGTGTCGAGATTACCGCGCCTCAGTTCTACATTGAGACTTTCACCATTGAGCATCGTTAACATACGTCTTCTGCCTATCACCCTGTTGCTAGCCGGTAGTGCGTGGCTCGCTGCCTATCTCTGCTTCTGGCTCTTGCCCACGGTATTTGAGACATGGAATGCGCAAACCGTGGACCAGCTGTTTGTCTTGCGTGACAGCTCAGAGCGTCTACGTCCACCGTATGATGCCACGGTTGTACACGTTGATCTCGATAATAGCACCATCCAAAGCATGAAAACGTTCTACCTGGAGCGCGCGCATTTTGCCCAGGCAGCGCGCACCCTGGCGGCCATGGGTGTGGCCGCGCAGGCCTATGACTTTATTTTTGCTGCCCCCTTGAAGAACGTTGAGGAAGATCGGGCGTTCATTGATGCCACACAGGAGGCTGGTAATGTCTATTTTGGTCTGGCCATGACTTTGGGAACCAAAGGGCGGCCATCGCGTCAACAGCCAGCGCGGGCGGAAGATAAACGCTATGTTGAGCAAACAGCCTGGGCGCTGGCCGTACAGGGAGATCTTGGTGCATTGTACGTCGGCACGGACCCCGTGAGTACTTTTTATGATCTGGCCATAGCAGCGCGAGGACTGGGCTATCTCAGTTCCACTGCTGACCGCGATGGCATACTACGCCGTTTACCGCTGGTGGTGCGCTACAACGGGGCGTTCTATCCGAGTCTGGCGTTCCGCGTCGTTTGTGATTATTTGCAGGTCCCACCCGCGAACATCCTCGTCATGCCAGGGCGTCAGCTTGTCTTACGTGGGGCCCAACGTCCTGGCACTGGCTCCCCCCATGATATCGTCATTCCCATTGATCGCCAGGGCCGTATGATCATTAACTACATTGGAGCGTGGGAACGTTTTACACACTATTCGTTAGAGCGCATTTTGTCGGCTGCGAAAAAACGTATTGAGCGGGAAATCTTGCAGGAGGAATTGGCTGGCAAGATCGTGGTGATAGGAGACGTCTCAACGGGTACCTCGGATGTTGGCGCTATCCCGCTCGATGCCAATTTTCCTTTGGGCGGTCTGCACACCAATGTCATACATACCATCTTAACGGAAAATTTTCTGCGCGAACTGTCTGCGCCTGAGATGTTCGGCATTGAGGCAGTTTTGCTGAGTGCCATACTGGTGCTGGCCCTGCGCTATAGATCGCTGACTTTTGCAATCGGGACGCTCGGGCTGGCGGTTGGCTATGTGAGCCTTGGCGTCCTTGGATTTCTCTACGGTCATGTTATTGCCAACTTCGTGCGCCCCCTGCTCATGCTCATCTTCGCGACTGTGAACACGGTGATCTATCGCTATATAACAGAAGAAAAAGCGCGCCTCGAAGGCTTGCGTCAGCGGGATTTTATTCGGGACACGTTCGGTCGCTATCTTAGTCCAGATGTGGTGGAAGAGCTCCTCGGCTCGCCAAAGGGTTTACAGATGGGGGGTGAGTTGCGGGAGATCACGCTGTTGGTGTCAGACTTACGCGGCTTCACGTCCCTGGCGGCGCGGCTGTCACCGTCTGAGGTCATTGCCATTCTCAATCGTTATTTCGAGCGCATGATTGAGATCATTGCCCGCCATCGCGGCACGGTGGACGAACTGCAAGGCGATGGTATGCTGACGTTTTTTGGCGCTCCCTTTGCCACCCCGGACGATCCTGAACGCGCCGTGGCATGTGCCCTGGCGATGCATCTGGCACTCTTGGAATTCAATGCCGAGCAGCGCCAGCTCAACCTGCCTGAACTCGCCATGGGCATTGGTATTAACACCGGCGAAGTCATTGTCGGCAACATCGGCTCAATCAAACGTTCCAAATACGGCGCTGTAGGGAGCGCGATCAATACCGCCTATCGTATCGAGTCTCATACCGTTGGTGGCCAGATCCTCGTGAGCCCCAGTACGTATGCACGGGTACAAGCGCTGGTGCAGGTACGCAGTACTATGCAGGCACAGTTCAAAGGTCTCGATCAGCCAGTGACGCTCTACGAGATCAGTGGTATCAGGGGGACATATCAGCTGACACTACCAGAAAAGCTTGCGGAAACTCTCGTGCCCCTGGCGGTGCCGCTGCCCATGGCCTGTTTTCTCATTGAGGGCAAAATGGTCTCTGAGACAGCCATATCTGGCGTCCTGCTCCGTCTGGCTGGTGCGCACAACGCCGAGGCCACGATTGAGGGGCAGGTCGCCGCCTATACCAATGTCAGGCTCACCCTGGAGCCACCGGGTCATGCACCACTCCCGGACGTTTATGCCAAGGTGGTCGCCAGTGAGCCCCTGGACACCAAGGTGGCACACGTGCGTTTAGAATTCACCGCGCTTCCCGAAGACGCCAAAGCATTCCTCACCCAGGCTGGGCAAACGCCATCTGTAACCTGAAAGCGCCATACTTGTGTTATCCTCCAAGTTCCTCAAGTAGCGCCTTGGCCTCCCGGAGGTCGGCCGTGTCAAAGCCCTCCGTGAACCAGCCATAGATCGGTGCCAGCAGGTCGTAGGCCTGCTGGCGCTTGCCCTGCTGCTGCCACAACCGACTGCGGCTCATTGCTGCCCGGAGTTCCAAGGACTTGGCCTGCTGGCGGCGTGCCACCGTGAGGGCCTGCTGAAAACAGGCGTCGGCCTCTTCTGGCTGGGCCGCGCCATGCTGGAGCAGTAGGGTACCCCGGAGCCGATGCAGTTCTGCTTCCCACCAGCACGCTCCGCTCGTCGGCAGCGTTGCCAGGGCCTCCGTCAACGCTGCCAGCCCCGTGGCGGTTTGCCCCACCTGGGCCCACACCTCGACGAGGAGGCTGAGATGATACGCGCGGTCGCGTATCGTCCCCCTCCCGCCAGAGATGCCCAGAGCCTGCTGGAGCTGGGCGAGACCCTCCTCCGCGCGCCCACACACGGCCAACGCCCAGCCCCGCAGGGGCCGTGCCTGCGCGATGCTTTGGCCGGAGAAGCCCTGGTCGGTGCCGATGGTCATGACCGCCTCGGCGCGTGCCTGGGTGAGCAGCGCCTCCCGGCGCAGATGATGCAGCACCGCAGCCCAATACAGAGCCTGAGTAAGACTATAGGGGTGGGAAAGCTGCTGGGCTAGGGCGACCGCTGCCTGGCTGCTGGCCGCCGCTTGCGCTGGGTACCCAAGGAGCCAGAGGACCGGCGCCGCGCGATAATGGCAGCACACGCCAGGGTCATGCCCACTGTAGAGCGAGGCATAGATAGGGTGTCGCTGCGGATCATAGAGCTGCTGCCCCTGGTCCTGATGGGCCCTGGCCGCGACCAACTCGCCACGACTGAACAGGCTGGTCCACAGGGCGTGGTGGGCCTCGAGCACAAGGTCCGGATCGTCGAGGCACTGGGCCAGGCTGAAGAGTTGCTCCCCCATCGCCTGCATGGTCTGGTAGTCGCCGCGCCTGTTATACACTCCCCAGAGACCCCACAGCACGCGAAAGAGCTGTGTCGGGTCGCCTATCTCCTCACACAGCGCGCGAGCCCGGCTGTAGAGCTGTTCCATGTCGGCGCCGTCATCGTCTGTGGTTGGCCGCAACGCCGTGCCGAGAGTCATCAGGACACTGAGCTCCTGCTGGTGACGGTCGCGGGTCTCGGGCAGGGCGGTGAGCAGGTCTAAGGCCGCGCGTAGAGTGCTGACCGCCTCGGCATAGGCGGAGCGCTCGACGGCCTGGTGCCCCGCGCGGTGCAGGTAATCGACCGCCCTGGGGAGGTTGCCACTGCGATGGTAATGATGGGCCAGCGCCTGATAGTGTTCGGGGAGACGTTCGGCCGCGAGCGCTTCAATAGCCTGCGCGGCCCGGGCATGCAACCGCCGCTGCCGCTCCCGCAGGATGGCATTGTAGGCTACTTCCTGCGTCAGGGCATGCTTGAAGGTGTAGGCGAGCGCCGGGAAACTGAGCGTCTCATACAGGAACTCTGCCGTGTGCAGGTGCGCCAGGCAGCGCTGCACCGTCGCCCAGGGGAGCTCGATCGTCGCCTGGAGGACGGCCGCTGGGACCTCCGTGCCGAGGACAGCGGCTGCCTGGAGGACCTGTTTCTCCTCCGGGGGCAGGCGATCAATGCGGGCGGCCAGCACCGCTTGCACGGTCGCAGGCACCGACAGGTGTGGGAGCGGCTGGGCCAGGCGATAGGCCCCGCGCTCACCCACGAGCACCTGGGCCTCGACCAGGGTGCGCACGCTCTCCTCCAAAAACAAAGGGTTGCCCTCGGTACGCGCGATCAGGACGGGCAGGAGCGGCGTCACGCTGGCATCAGGGCCCACCAGGGCCTGGAGCAAGGCCGTCGCGCTTGCGGGCGCCAGCGGATCCAGCCGCAGCTGGCGATAATACGTCTTGCTCCCCCAGGCATGCTGGTAGTCGGGCCGATAGGTCACCAGCACCAGGATGCGGGCGGTGGGCACGCTCTCGACCAGGCGAGTGAGCACCGCCTGCGTCTCGGTATCGATCCAGTGCAGGTCCTCGACGACCAGGATGAGCGGCTGTACCTGGCTGGCGCGGAGCAGCACGCGCGTGAGCGCCTCCAGCGTGCGCTGCCGGCGCTGCGGCGGCTCGAGCCGCAGGAATGGGCTGTCGTCCGGTAGGACCTCCAGTAAGGCGAGCAGTGCGGGGAGGCTGTCCTGTAGCGTGGCATGCAGGGTGAGCACCTGCCCGGTCACCTTGGCGCGTATGGTCTGGGGGGCATCGCGATCGTCGACGGCGCAGTAGCGCCGCAGCAGATCGATGACTGGGCCATAAGGAGTCGCCTGGCTGTAGGACACGGCGGCGCTGTCCAGCCCCATCCATCCCTGGGGCCCGGCGGCCGCGACACACTCCTCCACCAGCCGCGACTTTCCGACGCCCGCCTCGCCCACCACCGCCACCACCTGACCGTGCCCCTCCGCGGCCTGCGCCAGCGCCTCCTGCAGGACAGCGAGCTCTGACTGCCGCCCGACAAACCGGCTGAGACCCCGGGCTCTGGCGGTCTGAAGGCGCCGGCGCAAGCCACTGGTCCCGAGGAGTGCACAGACCTCCACGGGGGCTGCCAGACCCTGGATCGGCAGAGGCCCGACAGCCTGGACCTGCACCATCCCTGCAATCAGGTCCACGGTCGTGGTCGTGAGCAGAATGGTATCGGGAGGTGCCCCCTGCGCCACGCACACCGCCAGGTCCGTGGTCAGCCCCATGGCGGTGTACTCCATCGGCAGGCTGTGGGGCATGGGGCGTATCACGACGTCCCCAGTGTGGAGCCCGACGCGGCACTGCAGCACCAGGCCATGAGTGCGGCGGAGCTCCTCGGCATAGGCGCGGAGGGCCGCCTGCAGGGTCAGCGCCGCATAACAGGCTCGTGCCGCGTGATCTTCCTGGGTCAATGGAGCGCCAAAGACGGCCATCATCCCGCTCCCAAGCGCCTGTGTCACGGTACCCTCATACCGGTGCACCGCCTCTAGCATGGCGTACAGGGCCGGATCGAGGAGCTGCTGGGCCGCTTCGGCGTCAAGGTCGCGGATAAGTGCCAGGGCGTCGGAGATCTCCGCAAACAGGACGGTGACCTGCTTGCGTTCGCCGACCAGGACGACACGGGACATGCGGCTCGTCTCAGCCAAGGCCATGGGCGTGGACGCTGGCGGCTCCCGCGCCGGCAGGGAGCCTGGGGGGTATTCCCCGGTAAGGGCCGGCACTGCGGCCAGTGCGGGCGCGGGGACTGCCGAGGGGCGTGCTGGCTCCTGGTGGGGTGGAGCCCCCGTGGCCGACCGGCCTCCCAGCCGCTGCCCGCAGCCGGGACAGAACAGGGCAGGCCTGGCCACGGCCTGGCCACAGGCATCACAGATTTCCACGTGCGGGGCGCCACACCCCGCGCAGAAGCGGGCCGCACGACTCTGGGAGTGCTGGCAGACCGCACAGCGCCAGGCGTCTGCCCCTGCCTGTGGTCCCAGCACGTCAGGTGCGGATGGTACAGCCTCCGGGGGGGGAAGGGCAAGTATAGCGCACTGCACCTGCGCCTCAGTACGGTCCGTCTCGGAGGCATCGACTACCATGACGGAGGCCAGGAAGCGATAGCCGCGGCGGGGGACCGTAGCAATGAAGTGAGGCGTTCGCGCCGTATCGCCAAGCACCTTACGCAGCGCGCCAATGACTACGCGTACCACAGCATCGCTCACAGCCGTCTCAGGCCAGATGGCATCCAGGAGCTCGTCTTTGGTCACCAGGCGGTCCCGATGGGCCACCAGGTATGACAGGAGGTCGAAGGCTTTGGGTGGTAAGGCCACGGTCTCGGCGCCGCGCCAGAGGCAGGCGTTGGTCGGATCGAGGCGAAAGTCAGCAAAGTGCCACTGGGGAGAGAGCATCGGCACACTCCTCGTCTCCCGTGCGGGAAGTGGTCACGTCCCGTGTCGTGACCAGGGGTGAGGTATGGGTAACACCTTTGTCCCAGGCTTGGCGCGACGGTGGTGCTCCTGGAACACTGCCACGGCGGTCTGTTGGCCCACTAACTGCTTACCGCGCAAGCTTGCAACGCATCATACCACAGCCACCATGGCAACAACAGGTCGGACATTACAAAAACATTACATAATCCTTACGTAATGCTTACGGTTCATTTGCGACGTGAGGCTCTCGAGCCGTTATACTCCTTGCACAGCGGATCACCTGTGAGAGAAAGGAAGGATCGCATGCATGCACTGTGGTATGCTCTTCCAGTCACGATTATAGGCGTCGTCGTCCTCTTTATCGTTGTTGGTTTACGGTATCTCTACAAAGGGACAAACCCACCACTATGGTTGCAGTGCACCTGTATCGTACCCTTTATGCTCTTTTCTTTGCGTTATTGGTATTTGCCCATTGAGATCGCAGCCGGGATGTTTTCTGGTATTTATGATCCTGTGCATAATCTGTTTCCTGGTCTGGCAGAAAAAGACCTCATACCGTGCACCGCTAATGCCTCTCCGTGTTCTGTGTTAAGCTTTGATTATCCCAAACATGTGGCCTGGACGATTGGGCTGTTTGATGGCTACACCCGCCAGGCATGGCTCCCGCAAGTGCTCAAAGCGCACATTCTTTGCAATGCTATTGCGCTCTGCCTTTTCCCGTGGCAGCTATGGCTGATGCAGCATGGAAAGATGCAGAGGCACCGCGTCATTGGGCGCATCATTGGTCTCAGTGTGGTGCTCGGGACAAGTTTGGGGTGGTTCATGAGTATACGAGCGCATAGTCATATACAAGCCTATGGTGGCGTGCTCAGTATTGTTGCTTTTGGGATCATGTGGGCAAGCATCGTTGGTTCAGCGATGTTAGGATATATATACATCAAAAAGAAAGACATAGAGAATCATAAAAAATGGATGATTCGATGCTTTGGTGCACTCTTTGGATCCTTTTTCTTCTGGCGCATTGAAGCCTTAGTGCTGCAATGGGTGTTTTCTTCAGCCAATGGATGGTTATTCTATACGGTGAATACGTGGCTATTAGGCATGCTGCTCTTTGATTATGCAGCAAGAAAATCTGGGTTTTATGCAGCCAAAACCCTGCAGGTAGCCCCACACCAAAGCGTGGTGCAGTGAAGGAGTAGCCGACGCCATGACCAAGACTGATTTACGCATCCAAGAATCCTGCGGGACCCAGCAGGCGACGATAGCCATCCCTATGCCACGCGTCGAGTTCCTGGGCACGCAAAATCGGAAACGGATGCGTACGGTACATGGTCAACAAACCTTTATACGCCTTGTTCAAGAGCAGCTCGTCGGTATCTTCGTAGACGCGAATTTGCTGCAAAAATTCTGCGTGGTCCATCTCAGCATAGAGCCGACTCGCCCCGCCCGCCAGCTTCATGAAGGCACGCATGCACGGATCAAGCTCCTGCACACACAACAAACCGGCTCGATCTGAGGTCAGTTCGGCCTTGCGATACCAGTCGTGCAGGGCGACTACCAGTCCCTGCCCCAGCAACGACCCCAGACCCAGGGTTGCCTGACCAATGATGGTCATCAGTGTCGAAATGTTCCGCGCCATGATCGTATACAGTACATGTGCAGCCTTGATATGCCCCAATTCATGGGCGATGACAAAGAAGCATTCTTCGTCGTCCAACATATCTACCAAGCCTGAGGTGAGTACTACGAACGGGCGCGTGTGGCCATACGTATAGGCGTTTGGCATCGGATCGAGTGTGACGTACAACTCCGGCTCCTCCAGGTCGAGGATCTGGCAACCCCAGCCAAGACTGCGGTGCAGGCGGCCCAACATGCGCGGTGTTACGCGCACGCTGGAGGCGATATTTTCCAGATAGAACAGGCGTTCCAAGCCGTATTCCATGACTTTGGCAATGACCGTGTCGAGCCCAGGCACGGCCTTGAGCGCCTCGGTGGCCGTTGCATCGTGTGGATGTTGAAAATCTTTGGCCGCCAGGTTGGGGAAGGTCCGCAGCTGACGTTTTCTCGTTTCACTCATGCAATCGTCCCCTCGGCGCGGTCATTGGCTATCTGTCAGCGGTGTCCCCCCCCAGCGCTCATGCATGGCAAAGGCCGGGACGGGTTTACGTCTGAGCCTGGTGAGCTGGGCGGTGGGTTTGCCAAGTGGCATCACGGCGCATACGGCCACGTGGGCTGGCAGGTGTAGGAGTTCCTGGATCTTGGGTTCCTCAGCTACGGCCAATGTGGTCAGCGTCCCGCCATACCCTTCCTGCCGTGCGGCCAGCAAAATGTTCCACGCAAAGGGATAGATCGAGGCCCCGCTGATGACCCCGACGCGGTCCAGATATTGGTCCGTGGAGGCCACCACCTGGAGATCGACGCAGACCACGAGCACGGCGGCGGCATGCAACACCGGCTCGGTTAAGCGCGCCGGCACTGGCGTCCGCGCCACTGTCGTCGCATCCACGTGTGTAGGATTGACACTATTCCACGGACTCTCGCCGGCTTGTTGCTGGGCCACATAGCGCCTGGCCGCTGGCGCCGTCAAAGCTGCCAGAGCCTCTCGTGTGGTACGGTCACGCACGATAATCACATACCACCCCTGGCGATTGCCGCCACTCGGCGCAAAGCGGGCGTTCTCCAGGATCTTGAAGAGCGTTGCGTCTGGCAAAGGATCGTCCGTGAATTCCCGCGCCGCAAAGGTCGTGCGCATGACGTCATACAGTTCCATGAACGGCTCCTCTCTCGCCGATGGCCGACGCGCGAAGTGCATTTACGATATTTTATCGAACGGGTAGATCGGCCGGCGGATGTTTTTGTAGGGATAGCGTTCCAGGCGCGGGCTCGTGATGCCAGGCGCATCGACCTCGATAGTCTCGACCGCAATGGGATCGAAGGCGGCGCGATAGTGCGCGGCAGACTTCAGAACGAGCATTTGACGCTCGGTCGGCTCAATGCCAAAGGCGCGAAAGTACTGCAGGTCATTGGGATGCGCACGGTGCTCAGTCAGCATCAACTCGATGCCGCCGCGGCCACCAATGTCTAGTACTACGCAACGACCCACTGTCTGCAGTACACTGCGACCTATAGGCCCCTGGCGCACGAAGGAGCCTTCGTGTATCAGGCGGACTTTGCCGGTGACGGGGACCGGATCACCGTGCAGCTTGTCGCGCTTTCCCCCTACGAGCATGCTCACTTCCGCCCCCACGCCAGCGGCGAGACAGATGTGAATGGCCTCCTGGTCGCTAATGGAACAGACCGCGGCGTTGCGTGCCCCCATATCGAGTAACGTCTTGAAGGTGACCGTGGCATCCCCTGCCGTCCCACCAGCGCCGCTATCGGCGATGTCCGCCAGGATAACGGGGCCGCGCGGGGCCGCCATGGCCCGGCGTACAGCTTCTTCGGGAGGCGTAGGGTGCACAATCCAGTTGTCACCCTCGGCTACTGCCGCTGCCGTCACCTGCTTGGCTAGGCGCGCGGCGAGGGCCGGATCGTTATCGGTGACCACCACGCACGAGAAGCCCGCCGGCGCGATGTCCGCAAAGGGGAAACCACCAAAGGCTGCAATACTGATAACGCGTGGGTCTTCCTCCAGGCGATGCACGAGATC
>Ga0111538_10015202_pt1 | contig 10124 bp, 7 predicted proteins | sample SoiMethybrSBSTD1_FD_79669 | JGI IMG/M metagenome (GOLD analysis project Ga0111538, IMG submission 79669) | Bulk soil microbial communities from a Populus tree surrounding site in Tennessee, USA - Soil MetaG P. TD hybrid SBSTD1 (version 2)... | ecosystem: Environmental > Terrestrial > Soil > Tree... | reverse complement strand
CAGCACACGCTTGAAGCCGCCAAGTTGACGCGCACCATCAGCAACAGCAAGCGCCGCCTGAGCTTCCACGAGAAGCATGCGCTCGAGACGCTTCCCCGGCAGATCGCAGCGTTGCAGGCGGACCTCGGGAAACTGCAGGGCAGGCTGGCCGACCCTGGTCTCTACGGCCGCGACCGGCAGGCCTTCAGCGAGGCAAGTGCGGCACTCGCCGATACGCAGGCCAAGTTGTCCGCCGCAGAGGAACGTTGGCTCGAGCTCGAGATGCTGCGCGAGGAGATCGAAGGCAGCTAACGTCATCCACGCAAGCGCAGCGCGCGTTGCACCCAGCGCGCGGTTGGATGCCCCCCGGCGTTTGATCTGGCCGGCATGGCGACGAGCCGCCGACACTTGTTGCGTGCCGTCGAGCCTTGCGCCGGCACGCGGCATAGGGCAGTCATGGCGGTTGCGCGGAAGCTTGCGGGAGGAGGCAGCGGTGGCCGACTGGCATCTGTGGCTGCCGCCGGCGCTGGCCAAGCGCAATTTCCGGCTCTATGCCGCCGGCCATACCGTGTCGGTGATCGGCTTCTGGATCCAGCAGGTGGCGCTGTCCTGGCTGGTCTACCGCCTGACGGAGTCGGTCTTCCTGCTGGGGCTCACCGGCTTCCTGCTCAACATCTTCTATCTCTTCCTCGGCCCAGTCGGCGGCATCGCGGCGGACCGCCTGCCGGGCCTCAGGACGCTGATCGCCATCGATCTCGTTCTGGCGGCGTGCGCCGCGCTGCTTGCCGTGCTGTGTGCCGCGGGAGTCACCAATATCGCGGTGTATCTCGTCATCACCGCCCTCATCGGCATCGCCAATGCCTTCGAGATGCCCGTGCGGCAGACGCTTGTTCGCACCATTGTCGAGGAGCGGGCGCTGGTCACGAGTGCACTCGGCGTCAGCGCCATGGTGTTCAACGTCGGGCGCATGGTGGGACCGGCCGTTGCCGGCGTCGTGCTCGTCTACCTGTCGGAGACGTGGTGCTTCCTGCTCAACACGGTGAGCTACGCCGGCATCATCGCCGCGCTGCTGGCGATGCGGCTGCCCCCTGAGCCGCCGCGGCGTGCGCAAGCGGCCGGTGGCGCCGAAGGCCTCGGCCCCAGCTTGAGCACGATCCTGGCCTTTCCCGCCGTGCGCTACCTGCTGCCGACCGTGGTCGCCGTCGGCCTGTTCGCGACGCCCTATGTGCCGCTGATGCCCTCGATCGTCGGCGAGTTCTTCGACGGGCGCTCCTCCACCTTGGGCCTCCTCATGAGCGCCGCGGCCGTCGGCGCCCTCGTGTCCGGCGCCTATCTCGCCTCGCAGCCTCGCTACGGCCGCCAACTCCGCCTCATGACGCTGGCGCCGCTCGTCGTGGGAGCCGCGCTGGCCCTCTTCGCCTGGTCGCGCCTGCTGCCCCTCTCTGCCCTGCTGCTGACGGCGCTTGGAGGCGCCGCTCTGCTCGGCGTGAATGCCACCAACGCCATGCTGCAGCAGTCCGTGCCGGATGAATGGCGCGGCCGCGTCGTCGGCATCTACAGCATGTCGTTTGCGGGCACGGCGCCGATCGGCGGGCTGCTCTCAGGCTGGATGGCCGAGCACATCGGCCTGACCGCCACGCTGACCTTCAACGGCGCAATCATCGTCGCCGCAGGCCTCGTGGCCCGCTGGCGTCTGCACAATCACCCCGAGGCCCTGCGCGGCCTCATGCGCAGCTTGACGCGTTGAGGCGCCTCCCGCCCTTGATCAGCCCGCCCTTCGACAGGCTCCGGGCGAAGGTTGGCGTGCGGTGGGGCTTCACGCGAGAGGTTGGAGTGCGCAGGCACCTCCGCGGGCGGCTTGCTGCGTCCCCGCGCTGAGCTTGTCGGAGCGCGGCTCGGCATGCGTGGCTTGTCCTTCGACAGGCCCAGGACACGGACCTCGTTGGCCGACAGCCCTGCACGTTTCAGCTCGCCTTCGAGCTTGCCACGGAGGGTCGGGTCGATGCGGAACCGCACGGTGACCGCGCCGCTCTCGGCGGCCTCCTTCGCCAGAACATCGGCGTTGTCGTGGATCCAGCTCAGGATGCGCCCCGCCCGAGGCGGCACCTCGAGGCTGATAAGCTCGTCCCTGCCACCGAAACGGGCGTCGATGGCCGCCATGAGCGACGCCATGCCCTCCCCGGTCAGCGCCGAGAGGAGCACCGGTGGCCGCACCGCGCGGGCGAGTGCCCGGTCCGCCTCGCTGCGCTGAGCCGCATCGAGGCGGTCGGCCTTGTTCCAGACCTCCAGCACCGGACCCTCGGCGTCCGCCAGATCGATGCCGAGGTCGCCCAGGATGGCCTCCACGTCGCGGCGCTGCGCCTCGGTCTCGGGATGGGAGATGTCGCGCACGTGCAGCACCAGATCGGCTGCCACCACCTCCTCGAGCGTGGCACGGAACGCGGCCACCAGCGTGGTCGGGAGATCGGAGATGAAGCCGACCGTGTCGGAGATGATGATGCGGCGACCGCTATCGAGCTTCACCTCGCGCATGGTCGGATCGAGCGTCTCGAACACCTGGTCCCGGGCGGTGACGGACGCTCCGGTCAGTCGATTGAAGAGCGTCGACTTGCCGGCGTTGGTGTAGCCGACGATCGCCACGATCGGGTAGGGCACGCGACGCCGGCCGGCGCGGTGCAAGGCCCGCGTGCGCACGACGCCGGCGAGATCGCGACGGATCGCCTCGATGCGCTCCTCGATCAGCCGCCGGTCCGTCTCGATCTGGGCTTCGCCGGGGCCGCCGAGAAAGCCGAAGCCGCCGCGCTGGCGCTCGAGGTGGGTCCAGCTGCGCACGAGACGGCTCTTCTGATAGGTCAGATGCGCGAGTTCCACCTGCAAACGGCCTTCACGCGTCAGGGCGCGCTCGCCGAAAATCTCAAGGATCAGGCCGGTACGATCCAGCACCTTGCAGCCCCAGGCCTTCTCGAGATTGCGTTGCTGGATCGGGCTCAACGCGTGATCGATGATCGTCAGGCCCGCCTCATGCTCCGCAATCAGACGGCCGATCTCCTCCACCTTGCCCGAGCCCAGCAAGGTCGAGGGGCGCGGCTGCTGCAAGGGAACGAGATCGCTCGCGCGCACGTCGAGGCTGATGGCGCGCGCGAGGCCAACCGCCTCCTCCAGCCGGTCCGCGGTGGAGCGCGGGGTCGGGCTGCTGGCGGCACCGGTCGTGTTGCCGGTGCGACTCCCGGTGGGCAGCCGCCGGTCACGGCGGTACGGCACGAGCACGACGACACGCGTGGCCTGACGCCGGCGCTCGATTGGAGAACGGCGCCGCCCTGTTGGCCTGAGGTCCGATGACTCGTGCGAGATGGCTATCCCTGCGGAGCTTCGGCCTGGTCGGAGTCCATCAGGTGGACGGGCTGACCGGGCATGATCGTCGAGATGGCGTGCTTATACACCAATTGCGAATGCCCGTCGCGGCGAAGGAGTACGCAAAAGTTGTCGAACCAGGTCACGATCCCCTGCAGCTTTACCCCGTTTATCAGGAAGATCGTGAGTGGCGTCTTGTTTCGGCGCACATGGTTCAGGAAGGTGTCCTGAAGGCTTTGGGCTCGTTCGGCCATTTTTGTTGTCCGTCGTTTTGTTATGTGGGAAGCCGAGGCCTCGACCCCCACCCCGCGCCCGCTAAAATGCAGCGTTGCCAGTTTATGCACAAGCGGATTCCGTGCCCTAAAACGGGCAAATCAACTCTTGGCAAACTCCTCCTTCATGCGTCGCCGATTTCGGCCGCCGAATGATATTCCGCCCGCAGCTTTAGAGACAGCAAGCCGGGCGCCCCGTTTCCGATCGGCTTGCCGTCGATGCGCACCACCGGCATGACGAAATTGGTGGCGGAGGTTATGAAAGCTTCTCGCGCGGCTTGTGCTTCCGCCACGGTAAACGGCCGCTCGACGAGTTCCAGGTTCTCCCGCCGCAAAAGGTCGATCAGCGTCGTGCGCGTGATGCCGCGCAGAATGACGTTGTCGACCTGGCGCGTTATCAGCTTGCCGTTGCGATCGACGATCCAGGCATTGGAGGAAGCCCCCTCCGTCACGTAGCCCTGCTCGTCGACGAACCAAGCCTCCTTGGCCCCTTCCGCCCGCGCCGCTTCCTTGGCGAGGGCGGCCGGCAGCAGCATCACCGTCTTGATGTCGCAGCGGCCCCAGCGGATGTCCGGCATGGTCTTGATGGCAATGCCCTGCGCGGCGCCGGCCTCCAGCTTGAGGAGCGACACGTTCCGCGCCAGGCAAACCACGGTCGGGCGCACACGTGGTGGCGGAAACAGGAAATCCCGCGGTCTGGCGCCTCGGGACACCTGCAGATAGACGAGGCCGTCGCGCACGCGATTGCGGCGTACGGTCTCGCGCATCACGCGCGACCAAGCTCCCGCGGACATGGGTTGGGCAATGCCGAGCTCCGTCAGTGATCGCGTCAGGCGCTGCATATGCCGCGTCTCGTCGATCAAGCGGCCGCCGCGCACCTCGCACACCTCGTAAACCGCATCGCCGAACTGGAAGCCGCGGTCCTCGGCGTGCACCAGCGCCTCCGAGTAGGGGCAGTAGCGGCCGTCGACATAGACCGTACGTGTCATGTGCCCGTCCTCGGCAACTCGCCGGCACGCTCCTGCGAGCTCACGCCCAGCGCACGCAGCTTGCGGTGCAGGGCGGAGCGCTCCATCCCCACGAACTCCGCCGTACGCGAGATGTTGCCCCCGAAGCGGTTGATCTGGGCCAGGAGGTACTCGCGCTCGAAGATTTCGCGCGCCTCGCGCAGCGGCAGCGACATGAGATGCTCAGCACCGCCGTTGACCGGCAACGGCACGTTGGAGCCGATTTCCTCGGGCAGCATGTTTGCGGTGATCACGGCCTCCGGATCGCCGCCCGAGAGGATCATCAGGCGCTCGATGTTGTTCCTGAGTTCGCGCACGTTGCCCGGCCAGTCGTGTGCCTGGAGCACGGCGACGGCATCCTCGCCGATCCGGCGCGGCGCGAGACCCGATGATTGCGCGATCTGCCCGACGAAGTACTGGATCAGCATGGGAATGTCGTCGCGCCGCTCGGCCAGGCTCGGCACCCGTAGCGGCACCACGTTGAGACGATGATAGAGGTCCTCGCGGAATCGGCCCTCCTGCATCTCGCGCTCCAGGTCGCGACTGGTCGAGGAGATGATGCGCACGTCGACCGACACCTTGGGTCCGCCGCCGACGCGTTGGAATTTCTGCTCCACCAGCACGCGCAGAACCTTGCCCTGCGTCTCCAGCGGCATGTCGGCAACCTCGTCGATGTAGAGCGTGCCGCCGTGCGCCTCTTCCAGCGCGCCCACCTTGCGCGGGCCCGCGTGATCCTCCGTGCCGAACATCTCCTCCTCGACCCGGTCGGGCGCCATGGAGGCGGCGTTGAGCACGACGAACGGCCCTTCCTTGCGCTGCGAGTTGGTATGCATCACGCGCGCCACCAGCTCCTTGCCGGAGCCGGCACCGCCTCGGATCAGGACGCGACTGTTGGTGGGTGCCACGCGCTCCAGGGAGCCGCGCAGCTGGTTCATGGCCGGGGACTTGCCGATCATGTCGAAGCTGACGACGGAGCGCTCGCGCAGCTCGCGCACCTCGCGCTGCAGCTTGGAGGCTTCCAGCGCACGCAAGGTCACGAGGATCAGCCGATCGGCCTTGAAGGGCTTCTCGATGTAGTCGTAGGCGCCGCGCTTGATGGCGGTGACCGCCGTCTCGATGTTGCCGTGGCCGGAGATGATGACCACCGGCAGATCGGGATGCGCCTTCTTGATGATGTTGAGCACCTCGAGGCCATCGAGGCGGCTCCCCTGCAGCCAGATGTCGAGGATGACGAGCTGCGGCCGCCGCTCCTCCACCGCCTTCAGGGCTTCATCCGAGTCGCGGGCGAGGCGCGTGCGGTGGCCGTCGTCCTGGAGAATTCCGGCGACCATCTCGCGAATGTCGGCTTCGTCGTCGACGATCAGAATGTCGGATGCCATCTATCGCTCCTTGATTGATTTGGCGGTCATGCGCCGCTTGCCGCGGCGGCGGCTGCGGGCTCAGCCCGTGCCGCTCGTTGCTCTTTGGGCTTCAACACCGGCAGGGTAATGCGGAGGAGGGCGCCGTGCTGACGGTCGGGCGTCGTCGGCGCGTCTTCCAGGGACAGGGCGCCACCATGCTGCTCGACGCTCTTCTGCACGATGGCAAGACCCAGGCCGGTGCCCTTGGCGCCCTTGGTGGTGACGTAAGGCTCCAGCAGCCGGTTGCGGTTGTGCTTGGGCAGGCCGGGACCGTTGTCCATGATCTCGATGTCGACCAGATCGCCGTGGCGGCGCACCACCGTCTCGATGCGGGCCCGCCAGTCCGCTTCCTTGTTGGCGCTCTCGGCCCAGGACTGAATGGCCTCCTGCGCGTTCTTCAGCAGGTTGCCGATGGCCTGCGAGATCACGCGGCGGTCGCAGCTCACCATGATGGGCTCGCTCCCGAGCCGGGTGTCATAGACGATCTCGCTCGCTGCCTCCTGGCGGTCGAACACCGCCTTGCGCACCACCTCGCGGATGTCGTTCTCCTCCATCTGCAGCTGCGGGGTGCGCGCGAACTGGGAGAAGGCGTTGACCATCTCGACGACGTCGCCGACCTGGCGAATGATCGTATCGGTGCACCGGTCGAACGTCTCGCGGTCGTCCTTGATCACGTTGCTGTACTTGCGGCGCAAACGCTCCGCGGAGAGTTGTATGGGGGTCAGGGGGTTCTTGATCTCGTGGGCAATCCGGCGGGCGACGTCGGCCCATGCCGAGGTCCGCTGCGCCGCCACCAGCTCGGTCACGTCGTCGAACGTGATCACGGAGCCGTAGTCCTCCTCACCCTGCTCCTCGCGCGTGACGCGCACGGCGAAGTTGCGCTCCTCCCCGCCAATGATGATTGTGACCTGGCGCTGCGGCCGGTTTCGCTGCTCCACCGCTTCGTGCAGGATCGCCCCGAACTGGGGGACGGAGTCGGCCAGGGGCTTGCCGATCAGCTCCGCCTCCTCCAGGCCCAGCAGCTTTTGCGCCGAGCGGCTGGCGAGCGTGATCCGCTCATCGCGGTCGAGACCGATGACGCCGGCCGACACGCCCGACAGCACTGCCTCCATGAACCGGCGCCGTTCGATCAGCTGCGTGTTCGCGGTGACGAGATCGGTGCGCTGGCGCTCCAGCTCTTTCGTCATGGCGTTGAAGTTCACGGACAGCCGACGCAGATCGCTCTCGCCGCGCAGGATCGGCAGCTCCACCTTCAAGTTGCCCCGCGTCACCTGCTGGGCGGCGGTGATCAGTCGTCGGATCGGAGCAACGAACCGCCCCGCGAACCAGAGTCCCGCCCAGATGGCCGCGAGCAGCGCCGTCAGCGAGATCATGAAATACATCAGGCCATGCGCGAACTTCAGGCCGCCGCGGACCTGGCGCAGGCTTTCGTACCGCTTCACGCCGTCCTCGGTGCTCCGCAGGTGACGAACCACCTGGGGGTCGACGCCGCGGGCGACGTAGAGATAGGAGTCCGGATAGTTGTTCAGCTTTGCGACGGCCGCGACGCGGAACGTATCGCGCGGCATCAAAAGCGGCACCTGGCCGCCGTCGGCCGCCCGCAGGAGATGCTCGGGCGGTGCGATGTAGGGGATCTTCTCGTCCTCCAGCACCGCCACCTTCACCTGACCCCTGGCATTGACCACGTAGGCGACCGGCAGATCGCGCAAACCCGCCTGGGCGAACAGGAGCTGGCGGAACTTGTTCTCGTCGCTCGCGAGCTGGGAGGCGGCCTCGTCGAGATCCTTGGCCATATTGACGATGTCGGTGCGGATCACCTGCCCGTGCTCATCCAGGTAGGCGTGGGCGACATTGAGGGAATTGAGCACGATCGACATGGTCTGCTGGTTGAACCAGTTGTCGAGCGCCCGCGAGAATGTGGTGGTTGCCGCAACCGCCAGAAGGATCGCCGGCAAGGCGGCGATCACGCTGAAGAGGGCGACGATGCGCGCATGCAGGCGCGCCCCCGCCACTTTCTTTCGCCACGCCCTCGTGAGGCCTGCGATGTGCATGGCGATGACGGCCACCATCGCGATGACGAGCAGCAGGTTGACGAAGAGGACGACGTAGACGACCTGCTCGCGCGGCGCGATCGGCGTCAGGTTCGTCAGGATCAGGAACGTTGCCAGCGCCCACACCACGGACAGGCTGACCACCACCAGCCCCACCCAGAAGGCACGGGTGCTGGTGCCGGGAAGCGGGGGTGTGTTCGCATCCAGCGGATCGAGCGGCGACTGCGTGTCCTCCGTCACCCGCCGGACGCGCTGTCCGGCCTCCCGGGCAGCGGCGATGACGTTGACCGAGGCCTTTCGCAGCGCGGCAACCGAGAGGCCTGCCGCCCGGCCGGCCATGTCGAGGATCGAGTTTGTCTGCATCGCGCCTTTTCTTGCAGCAAAGCAACCACACAGATGACGGACACTGTGGCATTTTCGCGACATCGGTGGGATTAAACATTTGGCCGCCAAGCGTCAAGAGACCTTCTCGGCGCGCGCACAACACGGGCCGGGCCGGCCGCCTGCACGACGCGCATCATCCCCAGGCCCAGACGTGCTCAAGTCAACTTTCCGCCACCATGCTATGGAACCCCGTAAGCACTTGACGGTGCTTCGTTCGGGCACACGGGGCGCTGTGCCGAGGGGATCAGATGCGCATCTTGAGCCGATACGTCTTTCGGCAGACGGCTGGTGCGCTCCTGCTCATCCTCATTTCGCTAACCGGGGTGACGTGGATTGCTGTGGCCCTGCGCCAGCTTGAGCTCGTGACCTCGCAGGGACAGGACGCTCTACGCTTCTTGGTCATGACGTCACTGGCGATCCCGAGCATGCTCGCCCTGATCGCCCCGATCGCCCTGCTGATTGCCGCCATCCACGTCCTGAACCGGCTGAACGGCGACAGCGAGCTGATCGTCATGACGGCCGGTGGCATGCCCGCCTGGGCGCTCCTGAAGCCCTTGGCAGCAATCGCTTTTCTGGTCTCTATCGGGATCGCGTTCGTCAATCACCTGGCCGGCCCCTGGTCACAGCAGAAGCTGAGGGAGCTCATTGTGCAGGTGCGCACGGACCTGATGGCGCAGGTCATCCAGCCCTGGCGCTTCACCTCCCCCGAAGCGCGGCTCACGGTGCACATTCGCGACCGCGCACCCACCGGCGAGCTGCTCGGGTTGATGATGCACGATGGCCGCGACCCCAAGCAGATCGTCACCTACCTGGCCGAGCGCGCCCTTATCATCAAGCAGGACAAGGCCGTCTTTTTGCGGATGGACAAGGGCCACATCATCCGCCGCCTGGAGAATGATGCGACACCCCAGATCATCGCCTTCGACCGGTACGCGGTGGACCTCAACCAGCTCGAACAGCGCATGGACACGACCGTGTCCCTCAAGCCGCGCGAGCGCTATACCACTGAGCTTCTCAACCCCGATCCAAAGGACCCAGTGTACCTGGCGAGCCGGGGCGGGTTCACCTCCGAGGTGCACGACCGCTTCGCCTCGCCGCTCTACACCTTTGCTTTCGTACTGCTCGTCCTCGCCTTCATGGGCCAGGCGCAGACGACCCGCACCAACCGGATGCAGGCGGTGATCGGCGCCTTCTCCGTCGGGGTTGCGTGCCGCCTGCTCGGCATCGGAGCAGCCAACGCTGCCGTGTCGCGCCCGGCGATGGGCTGGCTCCTCTATGTCGTCCCCTTGGCGGCCTGCGTGCTCGGCGCGCTGATGACCCAGTGGCACATCTATCCGCGTCGCCCGAGCAAGTTTGCACGCATCACCACCAACAGGCTCGATGCCGCCTGGGGCGCCGCCGCCCGGCTATGGACCCGGCCCGCCGCGTCCAGCCTGCCCGCCCGATTGCGAGGTTGACGGTGTTTGGACCTCGCACGCTCCGTCGCTATGTCGCCAAGCGCTTTGTGCTGGCCATTCTCGGCGCGTTCGCCGTCTGCGGCGTACTTATCTTCATGATCGACATGATCGAGCTGTTGCGCATGTCGCGCCGCAGCACCCTCTCCGTTCCCGCCCTCCTGTGGATGGGACTGCTGCGGCTACCCGCGTTCACGGAGATCCTGCTGGCATTCGCGGTGCTGGT
>Ga0111538_10015201_pt1 | contig 10124 bp, 9 predicted proteins | sample SoiMethybrSBSTD1_FD_79669 | JGI IMG/M metagenome (GOLD analysis project Ga0111538, IMG submission 79669) | Bulk soil microbial communities from a Populus tree surrounding site in Tennessee, USA - Soil MetaG P. TD hybrid SBSTD1 (version 2)... | ecosystem: Environmental > Terrestrial > Soil > Tree... | reverse complement strand
TGAGGTTGAGACAGAAGAGGGAAGAATGCCAAATCCACGAGACCACGATAGACGTATAACAGCTGTAGGATTTGTGGGAAGCGACAATTTCAAGAAAGTACTTGTACTTTCAGATAATATACCAAGCGATGGGACACCGCTAATTCCTGAAGCAGAGTCCTGCGCAACCGAAAAAGAGTTAATAGAAAAAGCATTTGCAATAATCAAGGAATATCCGATCATACTTACATTCAATGGTGACGATTTTGATCTACCCTATCTCTATGCACGTTCGCTTGATCCTCGCATTGATCTGAACGGCATTGCGATCTCAAGGGACAAGGTGCCAATAGTGGTCAAAAAGGAGTCGTTTATCAAACATGGAATGCAAGCAGAGCCGGTTAGCATCAGACATGGTATCCACATAGACCTCTACAGGACATTTGATAATAGGTCAATTCAGATCTATGCTTTTAGTCGCGCTTACACCGACCATACTTTGAATGCTATCAGCGAAGCACTATTGGGTGACTCGAAAATAGAATTTGAGGGAGAGATAAGCGATTTGCCAGTTCAAAAGTTAGCAGAATATTGTCTTAAAGACGCGGACCTCACATATAGGCTGACCAGCTTTAATGATAATCTTCTGATGAAACTGCTAGTCGCCGTCGCAAGAATTGGCAGACTGTCAGTAGACGATATTTCACGCTTTGGCGTCAACCAATGGATAAGGGGCATTTTGTACTATGAACATCGCCAGCGAAATGAACTGATACCCAGCAGGAGCGAGCTTGAGAGAAAAGGTACTTCATCGACTACAGCCATCATCAAAGAGAAAAAATATCGAGGCGGTGAAGTAGTCGAGCCCGTACCAGGCATACACTTTAACGTCATTGTCCTAGACTTTGCAAGCCTCTATCCCAGCATCATCAAAGTACATAATTTATCGTACGAAACCATCAATTGCTCCCACGAGGATTGTAGGGAAAATGGAATAGAAGGCACAACCCACTGGGTCTGTAAGCATAGGAGAGGTTTGACTTCACTCCTCATAGGCTCGCTTCGTGACCTGAGGGTCAACTATTACAAACACCTAGCAAAGGACAAGATGCTCCCCCCTGAGGAGCGCAAGCTATACAATGTAGTAAGTCAAGCTATCAAAGTCATTCTCAATGCCAGTTATGGCGTCATGGGAGCAACAATATTCCCCCTCTACTGCCTGCCAGTAGCAGATGCCACTGCAGCTCTTGGCAGGACAACTATCAATAGAACTATTAACAAATGCAGAGAAATCGGGATTCGAGTCGTCTATGGTGATACTGACAGTATTTTCCTCAGCAATCCTGATCAAAAACATATAGAGCAGCTGGTGCAGTGGGCCAGAGAGACGCTGGGCGTAGACCTTGAAATAGATAAACAATACCGCTATGTTGTGTTCAGCGACCTCAAAAAGAACTACCTCGGAGTTTTATCAGATGGGACAGTCGATGTAAAAGGACTTACAGGCAAAAAGTCCCATACTCCCCCATTTATCAGGAAGGCATTCTATGATATCTTGGCAATACTCAGCAAGATCAACTCTGAGAAAGATTTTGAATCTGCCAAGGAAAAAATCAAGAATGTCATTCAAGAGAATGCCAAGAACTTGGAAACTCACAAAATTCCACTTGAAGAACTGAGCTTTAACGTCACCATCAACAAATCATTGAGCACATATGGCAAAAAGACGGGCTCAAAAACAATGGACGGCAGTAGCAATGAGATCTATAAAGGCCTGCCACAACATATCAAGGCAGCCAAGATGCTTGCCGACTCCAGCAAACGCGAGGTTCGAGCCGGTGATGTTATTTCTTATGTGAAAATAAAGGCTGGTGACGGTGTAAGGCCAGTCGAGCTTTCCAAACCTGAAGAAATCGACACTGAGAAGTATCTGGAAACAATGGAATCCACGTTCGAACAAGTATTGTCTGCCTTAAATGTGGACTTCAAGTCAATACTAGGCAAGCCGCGACAACAGAGTCTTGATGAACTATTTTGGAGCAGGCCAGCATCATAATATATTATTATCAGCAGGTTTTGAAGATTGAAGAGAGTTGGATATATTTTCGCTCTTTGCAGTGCCAGAAAGGACAAAAGCAGGATATAGTTTTGCAGACACTCCAGTTAGAATTTCATTCAAGGAATCAAGTGCGGCTATTTATGGCGTACCTCTTGACATTACTACAAGCTTCGGCAAAGGAACATCAAGAGGACCAGAAGCAATAAGGCGGACTTCCGCTCTGCAGATTGAGACATTTATGCTGGATGAAAATACCGATATTCATGACCTCATCGGAATATTTGATCTTGGGGACCTAAGGTTACCCAAGACAAAGAGCATTGTCAAAATGCTCGATCATCTTGAATCAACCATTCCAAGGGTAGTTGCTTCACTTCGTAATGACAGCAAGATCCCGGTTATGCTTGGCGGTGAGCACACGTTATCATACTATCAATTGATGGCGCTTGCTCAAGAAGATCCAATAGTGATACATTTTGATGCTCATAGGGACATGAAGCCCAACTACGAGAATTTGAAGGTCTGCCACACTACCCCATTCTACCATTTGTTAAAGTATATTCCGGGGGAAAACTTGATTCAGATAGGTATTCGACAAACAGACAAAGAAGAAAACGAAACCGCTAACAAAAACGGTGTTACAACCTTTAATGCATGGGACGTGCATAATGATATCGATATCGTCGCAAGTTATTTACAAAAGGCCACTGCGGGAAAAAATATCTACATTTCATTTGATATTGACGTCTACGATCTACCGTATGTGCCCTGTACTGGTACGCCAGAACCATTTGGCCTCAACCCTTTTCAGGTATTGAAATTGGTCAAAGCTATAGATTTATCAGCCTGTCTGATTGGAATGGACATGGTTGAGGTCTCCCTAAAAAGGGACGACTACCGTGAAGGCACATTGGCCACTCAGACATTGTATAGAATATTATCGCAAAGATATGCTAGACCATAATCTGCGGCCTAGATGATAGGTGCACAGGAAGATTCAGTGGAAGGTAGGGCTTGTCCTTTGTTTGCTCCTTGACTTCATTTATTAGAAAGCCTAGTGTAATCTCTCGCTGTTTGCCTACATTTCTGTCGCGTACAGTCAACCTGTCTGAGTTGATCTCTTTGTCGCCAATGACGATAGTATAGCGCACCCATTCAGTTTCAGATTCACGTATCTTTTTGCCTACAGTTTCATCGCGATCGTCTATGTCAGCCCTTATCTGGTTTTCAGTCAGCTCAGTCAGTATCTTTTCGCAGTATGCAATATGTTCTTGGCTGACGGGTATTACACGAACCTGCGTATGTGAAAGCCAAAGTGGTAGCGAGGCGATACCGCCTTCTTTCGAGATCTTGGCGGATTTTTCCAATAGCGCATAGATTATCCGCTCGATTGCGCCAGAAGGTGAGTTGTGCAGAATTATAGGATTCTTTTTGGTGCCATCTTCTTCAACGAACTCTATGCCATAGCGCGCGCCATTCTCAACATCTATTTGGTCGGTTGAGAGAGCCGATGCCTTGCCAAGACCATCAATAAAATTGAATTCCCACTTGAGTATGAAGTAAAAGAAGCGCTCCTTCCATTTTTCAACTAGCACCGACTTGCCAAACCTATTGACAAGTTCCATCATGAAATCTTTGTTCTCGGTGTAAAAATCTTCTGTAAACCTTATGGCCATTTCCACATCGTTGATTGTTAGGCCAAGGTCGTTGAGTACGCTTATTGACAGCTCAAAGCGCTTAAGAAACTCCTCCTTTGCCTGATCCAGATTTCTGCAAAATGCGTGACAGTCAGGCATAGTGAATGCACGTAATCGTCGCAAGCCCACTAGTTCACCACTTTTTTCACGTCTAAATGAGTATCTTGTCAATTCATACAATTTTAAGGGAAGATGTTTGTATGAGATATTGAAATCTTTGGCCATTAGAAACTGACCAAAGCATGCAGCAAAGCGTAGAAATAGCTGTTTGTTGTCTGAATTGATGCTGTATTGCCTTGCAGGGAATCTGTTGAAATAACTCTGAAGCGAAGGGTGCTTGGTGTCATACATTATAGGTGTTTCGACCTCAATCCCACCATATTCCATTACTCGCCTTGTGACATATTGTTCGATAAGCGATTTCATAAGTCTGCCTTTTGGATAATAGCGGATATTACCACTATCGGATGCGGGTTCATAGTCGGCGATAGCCAATTTCTTCATCAATCGTACATGTGCAGGTTGTTCATTGATAGCTCTATTCTTTGCTATTTCATAAGTTGACAATCTTTGAAGATTCCCATCCTGTTTTTTAAAATTGTATGTGTCAAGTGGAGTCATCTGTCCTGCTGGTTGCATGACATACCATAATGACTTTAATTTTTCCTCATCCTTGAGTGCATATGATTCCGTTTCCCCATGCAAAGAGTCAGCAGGTTTATGCTCTTCATGTTTTGAAATCTCTTTAGAATTCTCAGCCATTGGATGGCCCTTTACTTTAATGTTAAATGACTTTGTCCATCCAAAAGGGGCACGGTAGACTTGATTTATAGATCCCTTGGCAAAGCTTTCAAGAGACTTAATAATGTCTATTGCGAGAGTTGGTGGCGCGAGGTCAGAGCTCAGATGAGCGTAAGGATAGATTAGCAGTCGGGTACTCTTGACTATCTCAAGATATTTCTTTATTTCATCGACGGCCATCCTGGCAATACTTTCGTCGTCTAGGTTTTCAACTGCTACAAAAACTACCACCAGATCTTCGAGTCGAATCTTAGATGGGCGTACGATATCTTCAGCATCCCTAATCTCCTTTTCAATTGGCTCATATTCAATGAAATCAGTATGGAGCTGCAACAGTCGCATATTCTAAACCTAGTCCTAATCCTAATCTTATATCTAATTTAAGCCCATCTGGCTCTTTCGTTCTCTCTATCTTCCTTGGTGAGTTTTTTCCATTCTTTGTAATGATCCCTACAAAGATAGACTCGTTTGCTACCGCCCAATCCAAGATCTGGGGCCATGCTTGCCTTAATTCCACTCATCGAGCGCTCGGCCTGGTTTTCACAGCTATTAACACTGCAGTTGATGCCCTTGTCTATGCGGCCCATATGATGGCATGAGATTATTTCCTAGATATAAAAAGATGACTGGGGTAAATTAATACCTTGGATGTATATATAATTAATGCACGTGCCATATAATGAACCATTATGTACCAAATGTCTTCATCCGGAGAAGCTTCACACACAGTTAGTGGCAAATTTACCACGAGAGGAGGGACAGATAAATCGCTGCACTGTGGCCATTTGTTCTTGCATGATAACCATCAAGCAAAAGTTGGACAAATAAAGACTAGCAAAACTTGCAGGTAAAATTTATAACATATATTAAATTGATTAAACCTAGTCAAGCATGTCCGAAGAAGACAATAACTTTGACGACGATTTTGATGAAGAGTTTGACGAAGAAGGTGAAGATGAGTTTGGCGATGAAGGATAGGCCACAAAGTTGTTGTGTCTGACTAAAAGCTCTCCACAAGGAGCACTTGTACGTTGAACTTGAGGATCTTTTTTGGCTTATCTTTATTTGACTGATCTCTCAATACAACTCAATCGGATGAGAGTAAAACAGAAAGAAAGAAGGAATCTATATGAAGCCATTCGGCTGTCATCCAAACTGATCCTATGTCTGACCTATATTGGATGACGGCAAGAACTTGCAATATGTGCAAAGTGTGTCACTGTGGCATGATCAAATCCTTCATACAGCCTTTGCAGAGCCAGCCAGATAAGCTTCAGTCTTCAGTTGAGAATAATTTCATGCTATGCAAGCATTGAACTACAGACTATATGACACATATTGATATAAGGCAATATTAGATTAATGCACAGGTCAGATGCGGTGGACTAGGTACTAAATTCAACATAGGCCAACCTGCTAATAAAATCAATATCGTCATATTCAGGAATTACGTAGCAACTCAAGCCATTCAATCACAGCCTTGGAGAGTTTCCTGTGTTTATTTGTAGTCTGAAAGTATATCGCGGTACCGGGAGTCCTTATAAGCTATATACTTTACATATTCGCCATAAGTCATATCAAGCGAACAGTTAGGACATTTGACAAATGAAAAATCGTCAGCTAGTTCTGCAGACCCCTTGCAATCAGGACAATGCACCTTCATGTGCCATTTTTTGGGCCAAGAAACTATAATAATGTTCCCAAATCTTAGTTTGAATTATAATAGAACATAAGCAAAACAAGCGCCACACGACCTGCGGACAGCCTGATACGAATGTAAACAGAAGTTTTCCAAATAGGTTCGAGTTTGGGTAATATTGCTTTTTATATCTACTGTTTTGTCTTGAGAAGGGCTTGTAAGGTCATAGTCATCTTTTACAACAAAAAAGCTCATAACGGCTCTGCCAATTCCCTATATTATCTAGTAGGAACATCTGAGAGTAAGTTTTCGACAACCCTAACAACTTATAATATCCAGAGCATCAACATTTTCAGATGAGTAAGACTTGCTTGAAGTGCGGAAAGATTTTTGACGAGGTTGTCGAGGATCCAGCCGCCGAGAAGTACCCTGCATGTACGTCATGTTGGAAAGAGTGGACTACTTATGCTGTCATGGTGATGAACGAAATGAGGCTAGACATGTCACTACCAGAACACAGAAAAGCTCTCCGCAAGTATGAGAGAGCATTCTTTGGACTTGAAAAGGGCATTGGTGAAATAGAAAAAAAGCCAGACAACCCAGAGGTGCAGAACAACCATCACCATCATCATTAATCATTTTAGCCCGACAGCTTTTAGTGAATACTCAGGAATTACTTTTAGCATTTTATTGCTATTTGGTAGCCCGAGTAGCACCTCATGCAAAGAATCTGTTAGGCGATCTCGCTGCAGTTGAGTAAGTGACACAAAAGCATTAGTCAGAGACTCAAAATCAAGCTTTGCAATAATGCAAGGTTTTTTCAAAATTTGTCTGCAATAGGTTTGAAACATCACTCCTCGCTTTTCTGCATCAAATTCTGATAATAATTCAAGCCAGGTCCTAAAAAGAATTGACAATTTATCTGGATCTATCTTGGGTGCTGCTACTAATGCCATGTTTATCAAGTCGCTCTTTTCTTCGTCGTGCATTTCATAGAATTCTTTGAGACGGTTTTGCAACATTTGTTTTCGCAAAAAATCTGGAAGATCGGCAAGTATTTGGAGGATATTGCTAGATGTATTGTTCATGACCAAGTTGCAAATTGAAGCAATATATCTCATTTTAAGGAGGAGTTAAATATCTACACTAGAAAGATAGAACCTGATGTCATGTCTCGTAGTAGTCGGCGGATTCTATGGAGATGAAGGAAAGGGCAAGATTATAGCTTACTTGGCCAAAAGGGACAACCCCACAGTTGCTGTGCGCGGAGGGGTCGGTCCAAATGCGGGCCACACTTTTACCTTTGAGGGCAAGGAGTACAAAGTGCGCATGTTACCAAGCGCGGTGCTCAACCCTACAACTAAGCTCTTGATCGGTGCAGGAGTGCTTGTTAACCCAAAGGTTTTGCTAGAGGAAATAGGAAGGTTTCATGCTGATGACAGAACATTTGTAGATAGTCAATGCGGGATTATCGAGCAAAGGCATATAGACTATGACATAAAGGAAGACTATCTAAAGAGCAAGGTAGGTACTACCGGCAGTGGAACTGGTCCAGCGAATGCAGACAGAGCTCTTCGGAAGCTCAAGCTTGCAAGAGACCTTCCAGAATTGTCACTTTATATTGAAGACGTCAGCAATTCAGTCAATTATGCGCTGCACAACAACGAGAGCGTGATAGTGGAAGGAACACAGGGGACCTATTTGTCGTTACTTCATGGGGGGTATCCCTATGTTACTTCAAGCGACGTCACTGCTTCAGGAATATGTTCACATATTGGCATTGGACCAAAAAGAGTTGACGAAATATTAGTGGTCTTTAAGGCATATGTTACACGTGTTGGTGGTGGACCTCTTGAGAATGAGCTGAGCGAAGAAGAGGCAAGAAAGCGCGGATGGATCGAACATGGAAGTGTCACAGGAAGGCGAAGAAGGACTGCGCCCTTTGATATCGAACTTGCCAAAAAAGCGATCAGGATCAACAGTGCAACGCAACTTGCAGTCACAAAGTTGGATGTGGTTTTCCCCCAATCTTCGGGCCTGCGAGAATACACAAAATTGCCAGAGGAGGCAAAAAAATTCATCAAAAACATCGAGGATGAGACAGGTCTGAAGGTGACACTAATTGGTACTGGAAAAGAGGTCTATGATATTATAGACCGCAGGTCATCGTAACTTGCTTGCTAGCAGCGCCTTTAGGATATCTCTGGCTGAACGCAGATCATCGAGCAGCTTTTTCTTATCGCCCAAGGATAGATCAAGTCGATTGATAATGGACTTCGCATCAGCGAGGTCTGCGGACTTTACAGTCCGGGGTTGAGAGTTTCCCTCAAGACCATGACGCAATTTCAGATCCAATATTGAATATTCAAGTGCAACATAGGCACGCCATAGAGACATTCTGTCAGGGGTACTACTTTTAACAACAATTGATTTGGCCTGTTCTACAAGCAGGTATAATTTCTCCAAAGATAGTCCACTGCCAACGGATGACTTTAATACCGTAAGTATTAACAATATCGCGATTTGCAGCTAAAGGCCCCATGCTACATTGCGCTTGCAAGCCTCAGAGATTTTGGCAGGTTAGTATGTGCACTTGAGCGGACTCCTTTGCCTGCATTTTCACTTCAGTTTAATAGGCACGAAGTGCTTGCTGTCCAAAGTGACATAATCAATGGAAGGCCGGTGATCTATTATACACAGGAAGACTCGAAAGATGGTCAGTATCTGGCGTATCGAATAAGCAGCGGCATTGAAGAAGTTCTACTTGCTAGCTCGGTGGATAATCCTACATACATTTACTCGCCTATTCTCAGAGTAGAAAAGTTCCCGAGCGCACTTACAAGGTCAGCAAGGATTAACAAAGGATCAGGTTACACAGTAATAAAACTGAAGGATCTATCAAGCCTTGTCAAAGTTGCAGCATATAAAACAATTTATGATGAGCCACCCTTACCCCTGTTTCTATTCAAGGAACGGGGAGGCAAAATCGTGTTAGGCACTGCAATGAGTACAAATGACAATGAAACCATATCTTATTTTTACTATGTGACTGTTGAAGAGGAACCAAACGAACCATATTTGCGTTATAGCAGTCAAAGGGCCGATAAGCCAACGTTTTTGACAAGGCTGGAGGAACATGGATATATTTATCTCAAAGTAATAAGGCTAGCAGAAGATCATCCACTGGTAAAGACCTATGACTAGGAGCTTTTTCGAAAGGATTGCCAAGGCGGCCATAGAAAAGAAAAGCCCAATAGTTGTTGCACTTGATATTACATCACGGGATTATCAAAGACTACAGGAACTCACAACAAGGATGATCGATGCGGTAGAGCAGCATGTCTGTGCAGTTAAGATGAACTTTCACATCATCTTACCGTTATCTGCGTCTGAAATCTTGCAAATAAATAAACTAGTCCACTCTTTTGGATTACAATCAATAGCGGACATTAAGCTGAACGATATCATAACCACTAACACTGTTGCTGTTGACCAGCTGATAAATATGGGCTTTGATGCAGTCATAGCAAATCCCTTTATTGGCAAAGACGCACTCACTTCCTTAGTACAAGAAGCACACAAAGAAGATGCGGGCATTATTGCGCTTGTATATATGAGCCACCCAGAAGCAAGAGAGGGTTTTGGACTTAAAATACAACGACGAGGTCTGTACAATATATTTTTTGAAAGGGCGGCGACTTCGGGTGTCGATGGTATAGTTGTGGGTGCAACTCAAGATAAGATTTTAAAGGAGATTGCAGGGCGATTGCCGACTTATTCACCAGGAGTTGGAGTACAGGGCGGCGATGCAGCTCAGGCAATAAAAAATGGTGCAGACTATTTAATAATTGGCAGGTCAATAGTTGATGCCAAGCAGCCTGCCAAAGTAGCAAGAGAAATTCAAGATAGAATCTTATCAATAGGCAAGTGAACGTTTCTGAAGATGTTC
>Ga0111538_10015200_pt1 | contig 10125 bp, 21 predicted proteins | sample SoiMethybrSBSTD1_FD_79669 | JGI IMG/M metagenome (GOLD analysis project Ga0111538, IMG submission 79669) | Bulk soil microbial communities from a Populus tree surrounding site in Tennessee, USA - Soil MetaG P. TD hybrid SBSTD1 (version 2)... | ecosystem: Environmental > Terrestrial > Soil >... | reverse complement strand
GGGCGATGCCTTCCGCCACATTCTTTCTGACCTTCTTGCGCACCCGGGTGCTTGCTTTGGCCATAGCTTATTTACCTTTGAAAACTCACACCGCGCCGGCGCGGACGATCTTCACCGCCGCCTTGCGCGGCCCCTTGCGGGTGCGCGCGTTGGTGCGCGTGCGCTGTCCACGCACGGGCAGTCCCGCGCGATGACGCTTACCACGCCACGTGCCGAGATCCATCAGCCGCTTGATGTTCATCGACACTTCCCGGCGGAGGTCACCTTCGATCGTGTATTTCGTAAGTTGTTCCCGCAACCGGTCCATGTCGTTATCGGACAGATCCTTGATCTTGGTCGTGCCGTCGATTCCGGCCGCCGCACAGATTGCCTTCGCGCGGTTGCGGCCGATCCCGTAGATCACGGTCAGCGCGATCTGAGCGTGCTGCTGGTTCGGGATGTTCACACCACCTATGCGGGCCATTTGACGCTCCTGTTCATAACGCTACGCAGGCGAGTAAAAACCGACGATTTTAGCGCGTAACACTCTAATTTTCAAGAATATTGCGTAGACTTGCCGGTTGCCGGCGGGAAGCTGGCGGCGGCCGACTGCGGTTCCGCCGAGCGCGCAACGAAACGAGCCCGGACGGCCTGTTCGGGTGCCGGGCCGCCAGCAGCGGCGATAGTCTGCAGGCCGACCTGGCGCATTTGCACGCCACGGCGCCCGAAGGCGCGCAGCGCCCATGGAGCAAATCGTGTTTTCATTTCTTATCCTTGACGCTGTTTATGACGGGGGTCCTTGCTGCAGATCACGCGCACAACACCCTTACGCTTGATGATCTTGCAGTTGCGGCAGATCCGCTTCACCGATGCCAGTACTTTCATTTGTCGTCCTCCAGGGCGTGACGCGTGAGGGCATCCACGCGGCACGGCTTGTTCCCTTCACTCTTCACTCTTCACTTGGCGCGGAAGACAATTCTGCCGCGCGTCAAATCGTAAGGCGTCAGCTCGACCGTCACTTTGTCGCCGGGCAGGATCCGGATGTAATGCATCCGCATCTTGCCGGAGATGTGTCCGAGCACCATGTGGCCGTTCTCGAGCTTCACTCTGAATGTTGCGTTGGGCAGGGTTTCCACGATTTCACCCTGCATCTGTATCGTCTCTTCTTTAGACATGGGGGCTCGTCAAATTGCCAGTGCCGGCGTGGCACCCATGAATCTGCGCGCACGCCATCGGGCGCGTGCCGCGAACGTCGGTGTCTGCGTTGCGCCTGTCCACTGTTCGTCACCGCGTCGGAAATACGCCGCCCTTGAAATTCGCCTTCCTCAGCAGGCTCTCGTACTGGTGCGACATGATGTAGGCCTGCACCTGCGCCATGAAATCCATCGTTACGACCACGATGATCAGCAGGCTCGTGCCGCCGAAATAGAAGGGCACGTTCTTCCAGACGATGAGCGCCTCCGGCAGCAGACACACCAGGGTGACATATATGGAGCCGGTCAGCGTGAGACGCAACATGATGCGCTCGATATACCGGGCCGTCTGGTCACCGGGCCGGATACCCGGCACGAACGCGCCGCTCTTCTTCAGGTTGTCCGCTGTTTCCTTGGGGTTGAACACGAGCGCGGTATAGAAGTAGCAGAAGAAGATGATCGCCGACGCATACAAGAGCACGTAGATCGGCTGGCCCGGGTGCAGTGTAGCCGCGATGTCTTTCAGCCATGTGAAGCCTTCGGACGAGCCGAACCACCCGACCAGCGTCGCGGGGAACAGGATGATCGAGGAAGCGAAGATCGGCGGGATCACCCCCGACATGTTGAGCTTGAGCGGCAGATGGGACGTCTGCCCGCCGTAGACCTTCCGCCCGACCTGCCGCTTGGCGTAGTTCACGAGAATCTTGCGCTGGCCGCGCTCGACGAAGCAGACGAACGCCGTTACCAGCACGACGGTCGCGAAGATGAACAGCACGACGGGAATCGAGAACGCACCCGTACGCGCGAGTTCCAGGGTGCCGCCCACTGCGTGCGGGAAGCCCGCCGCGATGCCGGCGAAGATGATGAGGGAGATGCCGTTACCGATGCCACGCTCGGTGATCTGCTCGCCCAGCCACATGAGAAACAGCGTGCCGGTCGTGAGCGTGACCATGGCGGTCAGCCGGAAGAGGAGTCCGGGGTCGAGCACAAGACCGCGCTGCGATTCGAGCGCGATCGCGATCCCCATCGACTGGAACAGCGCGAGCGCCAGCGTTCCGTAACGCGTGTACTGCGTGATCTTGCGGCGGCCCGCCTCACCTTCCTTCTTCAACGCTTCGAGCGTGGGCGAAACGACCGTCATCAGCTGCATGATGATCGACGCCGAAATGTACGGCATGATCCCGAGGGCGAAGATCGAAAAGCGCGACAATGCCCCTCCCGAGAACATGTTGAACATGTCCAGGATGCCGCCACGCTGGGACTTGAACAGATCCGCGAGCACGGCCTGATCGATTCCGGGCACCGGAATGAACGAGCCGATGCGAAACACGATCAGCGCACCGACCAGGAACAGCAGCCGGCGTTTCAGATCGCCCAGTTTTCCCGACGCGAGAAGAGAGGTATTTGCGGCCAAGGGTGCTTAAGCCTTCGCTTCGGCCGCAGGCACCTTCTTCTGGAGCTTGCCGGCAGGAGCCTTCGTTTCGGGTAGTTCAACGCTTCCGCCCGCTGCCTCGATCGCAGCGCGCGCGCCTTTGCTGATCCCAAGCCCTTTGAGCGCGATCGCACGCTCGATGCGGCCGGCCAGCATGACTTTTGCCTTGAGTGCCGCCTGCGGCACGACGCCCGCCGCCTTCAACACGGCGAGATCGATCGTTGGGGCTTCCAGCTTCTGCAGATCGCCCAGGCGCACCTCCGCGGTATCACCCTTTGCGAGCGAAACGAAGCCGCGTTTCGGCAGGCGCCGCTGAAGCGGCATCTGCCCGCCTTCGAAGCCGACCTTGTGAAAACCGCCGGCGCGCGCCTTCTGGCCCTTATGACCGCGTCCCGCGGTCTTGCCAAGGCCGCAGCCGATGCCGCGTCCGACACGCTTCTTGCCGTGCCGCGCACCGGCGGCCGGCTTGAGTTGATTAAGCTCCATCCGAGTCCTCCACTTTCAGGAGGTAAGACACCTTGTTGATCATGCCGCGCGTCGACGGCGTGTCGATCACGTCCACCGTGTGGTTGCGTTTGCGCAGGCCCAGCCCGCGCACGCACGCACGGTGCTCCGGCTTCGTGCCGATCAGGCTCTTCACCAGCGTCACTTTGATTTTTTTGCCGTCCTGCGCCATTTTCAACCTGTGATTTCTTCGACCGTCTTGCCGCGCTTCGCGGCAATTGCGGCCGGTGTGTTCATGCCGGTCAGGCCGTTGATCGTGGCCCGGACGACGTTGTAGGGATTCGTCGATCCCAGGCACTTCGAAAGAATGTTCGTGACGCCCATGACCTCGAGAACGGCGCGAACCGGTCCGCCCGCGATGATCCCCGTTCCTTCCGACGCCGGCTGCATGTAGACGCGTGCAGCGCCGTGGCGGCCGATGACCGCGTGCTGCAAGGTTCCGTTCTTGAGCGGCACCTTGACCATCTTGCGGCGGGCTTCTTCCATCGCCTTCTGCACGGCGACCGGCACTTCGCGCGCCTTGCCCTTGCCCATGCCGATGCCGCCGTCACCGTCGCCGACGACAGTGAGCGCGGCGAAGCCGAGCACACGACCGCCCTTCACGACCTTGGTGACGCGATTGACCGCCACCATCTTTTCGCGCAGACCGTCCGAACGCTCTTCGCCGGTCTGCATCTTGCCTGCCTGTAGTCTAGCCATCGGGTCGGTTTTCTCGTAACTCGTTCATCTGCGCGGGCGGTAAGCCGTCCGCGTCTAACTCATTTTGCGCTATCTAAAACTTCAGGCCCGCTCCCCGGGCCGCTTCCGCAAGCGCCTTCACACGACCGTGATACCTGTAGCCGGAACGATCGAAGGCGACTTCCGCGATCCCCAACTGCTTCGCTTTTTCGGCAATCCGCCGCCCGACTTCAGCCGCGGCCTTGATGTTGCCCCCGTACGGCAGATTCGGCCGCACGTCACGCTCCGCCGTGGAAGCGCTGGCGAGAATCGTCGCACCGGACGCATCGATCACTTGCGCATAGATATGCGTGTTCGAGCGATGCACCGTCAGGCGCACCGCTTTCAGCTGCGCGATTTTCGCTCTCGTCGCCTGCGCCCGCCGCAGTCGTGCCTCGTTTCTGTCACTCATCTTGCACCTACTTCTTCTTCGTTTCCTTGAGCACGATCTGCTCGCCGGCGTAGCGCACGCCTTTGCCCTTGTACGGCTCGGGCGCGCGATAGCGCCGGATGTCCGCCGCGACCTGCCCGACGATCTGCTTGTCGGTGCCCTTGATCACGATCTCGGTCTGCGTCGGGGTCTCGGCCTTCACGCCGCTCGGCAGTGAATGCACCACCGGGTGCGAAAAGCCCAGCGTCAGATTGACCTTGTCACCCTGCGCCTGGGCGCGGTAACCGACGCCGACGAGATTGAGCCTCCTTTCGAAGCCCTTGGTGACGCCGGCAACCATGTTGGCGACCAACGCGCGAACAGTGCCCGAGAGCGCGTTCGCCTGGCGCGAGTTGTCGTTCACCTTGAACTCGAGACGGTCGTCCACGCGCTCGATCTTCACGCGCGGCGATACCCGCTGGGTCAGTGTCCCGAGCGGACCCTTCACCGAAATCTGGTCGTGAGCGATCGACACTTCCACCTTGTCCGGCAGCACGACCGGGTAATTCGCTATTCTCGACATGGCTCGTCTTCTTTTCTACGCCACGATGCAGAGCACCTCGCCGCCCACTCCGAGGCCGCGCGCCTTGCGGTCGGTCATCACGCCCTTCGAGGTGGACACGATGGCCACACCGAGGCCGTTCATGACCTGCGGAATCCCACGGCTCGGCTTGTAGATACGCAGGCCCGGTCGGCTCACGCGCTCGATCTTCTCGATCACCGGACGGCCAGCGTAGTACTTGAGGCTGATCTCGAGCTGCGGCTTGCCAGCGTTCTCGCGCACGGCGAAATCGTCGATGTACCCCTCATCCTTGAGCACGGTGGCAATCGCGGCCTTGAGCTTCGATGCCGGCATCGTCACCGACTGTTTCTCCGACTGCTGCCCATTGCGGATGCGCGTCAGCATGTCGGAAATAGGATCACTCATACTCATGCAATTCTCTCCTGCGCTCCGCTACCAGCTCGCCTTGATCACGCCCGGAATCTCGCCGCGCATTGCGATCTCACGCAACTTGTTGCGGGCAAGGCCGAACTTGCGAAACGTGCCGCGCGGCCGCCCCGTCAGCGCGCAGCGGTTGCGCACCCGCACCGGAGAAGCGTTGCGCGGCAGCCTCTGCAGCTTGAGCCGCGCCTCGTAGCGCTCTTCCTGGGAAAGCCTCGGGTTGTTCGCGATCGCGAGGAGCTCCGTGCGCTTCGATGCATACTTCTTCACCGCGCCGCGTCGCTTCTCGTTACGGTTGATCAATGCCGTCTTTGCCATAAATTCGAATGGTCCCTCTGGATTGCGCGTTTCGCGAGTCGTCTCGCGTGTGCCGGGGTTTTTCCTCTACCCCCTGAACGGAAACCTGAAGGCAGCCAGCAGCGCCTTCGCCTCCGCATCGGTCTTGGCAGTCGTCGAGATCGTGATGTTCATGCCGCGGATGGCGTCGATCTTGTCGTACTCGATCTCGGGGAAAATGATCTGTTCCTTGACGCCCATGTTGTAGTTGCCGCGCCCGTCGAATGCGCGCCCTGAAATACCGCGAAAGTCGCGAATGCGCGGCATCGCGACGCTCACCAGGCGATCGAGGAATTCGTACATGCGGGCCCCGCGGAGCGTCACTTTGCAGCCCACGGGATAGCCCTGCCGGATCTTGAACTGCGCGACCGACTTGCGCGCTTTCGTGATGACCGGCCTCTGGCCCGTGATCTTCGTCAGGTCCGCGACCGCGTTGTCCATGATCTTCTTGTCGGCGACCGCTTCGCCGACACCCATGTTGAGCACGATCTTCTCGATGCGCGGTACTTCCATCCGACTCTTGTAGCCGAACTGCTGAAGCAGGTCGCTCGCGACCTTTTCGCGATAGAACACCTGCAGCCGGGCCGGACCTGCCGGCGGCGCCGGTCGCTCGTCGCGCGCTTCGGGAGCACCGGCCGGCTTCGCATCCTGCGCGCCCTGCTTGGGCTGTTTGCCCTGCTTCGGCTGCCTGGGTTGCTGGGCGTTGCCCTGCCCTTTGGCGTCCTTGCCGCCCTTGCCTTTCTTCGTGTCTTTCTCGCTCATATGTCAACCACTTCGCCATTGGACTTGAAGAAGCGAACCCGACGTCCGTCTTCCAGCGTGCGAATGCCGATGCGGTCCGCCTTCTTGGTGCCCGGGTTGAACAGCGCCACGTTCGAAATATGCAGCGGCATTTCCTTCTCGATGATGCCGCCCTGCAGGCCTTTCATGGGGTTGGGCCGCTGGTGCTTCTTGACGCGATTCGCGCCTTCGACCACAACGTGATCCGCGTCCACGATGCGTAGCACGGTGCCCCGCTTGCCGCGATCCTTGCCGGTGGTGACGACCACGTCGTCGCCTTTCCTGATCTTCTTCATGTCCTAATCCTCAGCGCGGCGTGGTCCCGAAATCGATGCCGTTACGCCTTTCACCTCTCGCCCTAAAGCACTTCCGGCGCGAGAGATACGATCTTCATGAAACGCTCCGTGCGCAGCTCACGGGTGACGGGTCCGAAGATGCGCGTGCCGATCGGTTCGAGCTTCGGATTGAGAAGCACCGCAGCGTTAGAGTCGAACTTGACGAGGGACCCATCGCTGCGGCGAACGCCCTTCGCGGTGCGCACAACCACAGCGCTGTAGATCTCGCCCTTTTTTACCCGGCCGCGCGGGGCTGCATCCTTGACGCTCACCTTGATGACGTCGCCGATGCCGGCGTAGCGCCGCTTCGAGCCGCCGAGAACCTTGATGCACATGACTTCGCGCGCGCCCGTATTGTCGGCAACGTCCAGAATGGACTGCATTTGTATCATCGCTTGTCTCGCTTCTTTGTTGCTTCACCAACTTAGCGCCGCGCTCTAAGGAACGCAGTGCCAGTTTTGGAGCCCGTCCGGGTAAGGCGCGCTCGAGGCCCGAGAATAGGCCGGCGCGAAAAGCCGTTAATTATAGAGCGGGAAGGGCTGTTCTAGCAACAAAACTAGACGGTCCTGGCCTTTTCCAGCAGTTTGGCTACACGCCAGGACTTCGTCTTGGAGAGCGGCCGGCACTCCTCGATCTCCACCAGGTCGCCCTCGTGGTATTCACCGGCCTCGTCGTGAGCGTGGTATTTCTGGGTGCGCGTCACGAACTTGCCATACAGCGGATGCTTGACCCGCCGCTCCACCAGCACCGTGACGGTCTTGGTCATCTTGTCGCTGACCACGCGCCCCGTCAGAGTGCGCTTGTTTGCCTGCTGTTTTTCGATCGTCGCTTCGCTCATGCTGTCGCCCTGGCTTTTTCGCTGAGGAGCGTGCGCACGCGCGCGATGTCGCGGCGGACCTTGCGGATCTGGCTCGTGTTCGAAAGCTGCTGGGTCGCCTTCTGCATGCGCAACGAAAATTGCGCGCGCAGCAGGGACTGCAGCTCGGTCCGGAGCTCCTCGGTGGATTTGTCTCTCAATTCGCTTGCCTTCATCGCTTTAAGCTCCAGTCATCCGCTGCACAAACGTGGTCGCAATCGGGAGCTTCGCCGAGGCGAGACGGAACGCTTCTTTCGCGGTGCCTTCGTCGACGCCGTCCATCTCGTAGAGCACCTTGCCCGGCTGGATCTCGGCGACCCAGTACTCGGGGTTGCCCTTGCCGTTACCCATGCGCACTTCGGCCGGCTTCTGTGAAATGGGCTTGTCCGGGAAGATGCGGATCCAGATGCGCCCGCCGCGTTTGATGTGACGCGTCATGGCACGCCGCGCCGCTTCGATCTGACGCGCCGTCAGCCGACCGCGACCGGTCGCCTTCAGCCCGTACTCGCCGAAGCTCACCTTGTTGCCGCGTGTCGCCTTGCCGCTGTTGCGGCCCTTCTGCTCTTTGCGGTACTTACGTCTGGCTGGCTGTAGCACGTCTTCCTCCTGTCCTTCCTGGCGGCCTGCGATCGCCCCGCGGGCGGCGCGGCGGCGGCGGCTGCTCGGGTTCCGGCGTGGCGGGCGCGCCGATGATGAGCGCCTGCTCGTTCTTCGGCAGTATTTCGCCCTTGAACACCCAGACCTTGATGCCGATGACGCCGTAAGTCGTCTTCGCTTCCGAGAAGCCGTAGTCGATGTCCGCGCGCAACGTATGCAGCGGCACCCGCCCTTCGCGATACCACTCGGTGCGGGCAATCTCGATCCCGTTCAGGCGGCCGGCGCTCATGATCTTGATGCCTTGCGCGCCGAGCCGCATCGCGTTCGTGATCGCCCGCTTCATGGCCCGGCGGAACATGATCCGCTTCTGCAACTGTTGCGCGATCGAATCCGCAATGAGCTGCGCATCGAGCTCGGGCTTGCGGACTTCCTCGATGTTGACGTGCACCGGCACGCGCAGCATGCGCTGAAGCTGTGTCTTGAGCGATTCGATGTCCTCGCCCTTCTTGCCGATCACGACACCAGGACGCGCGCTGAAGATCGTGATCCGCGCGTTCTTGGCCGGACGCTCGATGACGACGCGTGACACGGCTGCATGCCCGAGCTTCTCGCGCAGGTGATCGCGCACCTTTACGTCCTCGAGCAGCATGTTCGAGAAATTGCGGTTGTTCGCATACCAGCGCGAAGCCCAGTTGCGGTTCAGCGCAAGGCGAAAACCCGTCGGATGTATTTTCTGGCCCATGGGAGATCCTTCTATTTTCTGCCGTCGCCGACGGTCAGAAAGATGTGGCAAGTCGGTTTCAGAATGCGCATGCCGCGGCCCTTCGCGCGCGGCATGAAGCGCTTGAGGACCGGACCCTTCTCGACGCAGACGTGCGTGACCTTCAGCTCGTCGATGTCGGCGCCCGCGTTGTGCTCCGCGTTGGCGATCGCCGATTCGAGTACCTTGCGAATGATCGTGGCGCCCTTCTTCGGGCTGAATTGCAGAATGTTGAGCGCATTCTCGACGCTTTGGCCGCGAATGAGATCGGCGACGAGGCGGCCCTTTTGTGAGGAGAGCCGCACGCCGCGGAGGATTGCATTGGTTTCCATGATGGCCTCCTTACCTCGCGGGCGTCGGGCTCGCCTTCTTGTCCGCCCCGGCGCTGCCCGCCTTCGAGTGGCCCTTGAAGACCCGGGTATGTGCGAACTCGCCGAGCTTGTGTCCGACCATGTTCTCGGTGATGTACACGGGAATGTGCTGCTTGCCGTTGTGGACCGCGATCGTCAAACCCACGAAGTCCGGGAGGATCGTCGAGCGCCGCGACCACGTCTTGATCGGACGCTTGTCGGATGTCGCCCGCGCCGCCTCGACCTTGCCGAGCAGATGGTGATCCACGAACGGGCCTTTCTTGATGGAACGTGCCATTGGGGTTCCTTACCTCTCTAACCGGACGACTTCGAGTTGCGACGGCGCACGATCATGTTGTCGGTGCGCTTGTTCTTGCGCGTCTTGTACCCTTTCGTGAGGACGCCCCACGGACTCACAGGCGCCTGGGCCGCAGCCGTTCTGCCCTCGCCGCCGCCGTGCGGGTGGTCGATCGGGTTCATCGCGACGCCGCGCACGGTCGGGCGCACACCACGCCAGCGCACGCGACCGGCCTTGCCGATCGATTCCAGCGAGTGCTCTTCGTTGCCTACTTCGCCGATCGTCGCACGGCAGTTGATATGCACGCGACGAATCTCGCCCGAGCGCAGCCGCAGTTGCGCATACTCGCCTTCGCGCGCCAGGAGTTGTACCGAAGCGCCCGCGGCGCGCGCGATCTGTGCGCCCTTGCCAGGCATCATCTCGATGCAGCAGATCGTGGTACCGACCGGGATGTTCCGGAGCGGCAGCGTGTTGCCGTTCTTGATGGGAGCTTCCGACCCGGACATGAGCTGCGTACCCGCGGTCACGCCCTTCTGCGCGATCACGTAACGACGCTCGCCATCGGCGTAGAGCAGCAGCGCGAGATGCGCGCTGCGGTTCGGGTCGTACTCGATG